>Ga0335081_10021521_pt1 | contig 10436 bp, 10 predicted proteins | sample Lox_Sample_35_FD_206713 | JGI IMG/M metagenome (GOLD analysis project Ga0335081, IMG submission 206713) | Soil microbial communities from Loxahatchee National Wildlife Refuge, Florida, United States - Lox_Sample_3.5 | ecosystem: Environmental > Terrestrial > Soil > Wetlands | place: USA...
CCGCCCCGCTGTGCGGAATGGCTCAGCCTTTCCGTGCGAAAAAACAAAACAAACTACTTCTCTTAGTCTTGCCGGAAAGGCTGAGCCTTTCCGCACAGCGGGGCGGCGTAGCCGCTGAACCACCGATCGAGCGACATGAACACCGTTTACCTACTCGAACCGCTCGCCCTCGCATTCAGGCTTGGGGTGGCGATTCGCTCCTTCGCTTACCGCGAGGGCTGGCGCAAGACCCGGCGTCTCCGGCAGCCAGTGGTGAGCGTCGGAAACCTCACGGTAGGCGGCACCGGCAAGACGCCGCTGGTGGCTCTGGTGGCGCGCACCCTGGCGAAGATGGGATTGCGACCCGCCATCCTCGCTCGCGGTTATCGTCGACGACGAGGTGCCGGACTGATCGGGTTGGAGCCCAGCGTGCCCGGCGGGGAGCGAACGGCGGACCCGCGCGCCGTGGGTGACGAACCGGCGCTCCTGGCCCGCTTGCTGCCGGAGGTGCCTATCGTCGTTTCGGCGGACCGCTATCGGGCTGGACGCCTGGCTGAGGATCGTTTCGCTGCCAGTGCACACGTCCTCGACGATGGTTTTCAGCACTTAAAGCTGGCGCGTGATGTCGATATTGTGGCTCTCGACGCCACTCGAAGACTCTCCGATTGGGCGCTGCTGCCCGCCGGCCCCCAGCGCGAGCCTTGTTCGGCATTGGCTCGCGCCGACCTGGTTGTGGTGACGCGCACCGAACTCGCCGGCTCGTTACAGCTCGAAAGCCGTGTTCGTGGGATTAGCCCTGGCGTGCCCATCTTTCACGCCCGGACGAAGCTTTGTTTGCTGGTGGACGTGGCGACGGGCAAGCGTCATCCGCCCTCCGCTTTCAAGTGGGAAGCGGTCGGGGTCTTTTGCGGCATCGGCAACCCCCTCGCGTTCTTTTGCGACGTGGTGTCGTGGGGCTTCCCCATTGCCGTGGGCTGCGATTTCGCCTTCCCCGATCATCATGTCTATACCCATGCCGAGCTGCGCCGGCTCGAATCACAAGCGATCGAGTCGGACGTAGGCGCGCTGCTCACCACGGAGAAGGACGCCATGAATCTGCCGGCTGGCGCTGTGACCCGGCTGCCCGTCTACGCCTGCGCCATCGAACTGGAGATCACCGAGGCGCACGAGTTCGAGCGAGAATTGGCGTCCCGGCTCGCCGCAGGCGACGGGCGATTGACCATGGGCAAGAGGCCGTAACCGGCATTCGGCCTCAGTCTTTGTCCCTCGCCTTTTCCCTGATGTCGGATTGCCTAGCCTAGATTGTGCGGGTTGGGCTTGACCGGCGGCGTGGTAAGGGGTTACACTTCGTTGCGCCAAGTGAGCATCTGGTTTTGCCTGTGGCCAAGACCGAAAGGGTGGGGCTTGCCCTGCCCTCTTCCGAGGTGATTCCGCGAAGCCGGAGCCGTCGGGCCGGGTGTCGGTAGGCCATCACCCTCAGGACCTCCCGACATGGGCCAGGCGGGCAAGTTCCGGCGTCGATCGATGAGTCATTCGAACCTGCGCGAACCGAGGCGGGACTAAGGAGGATCAAAAGATGAGACGAACAGCGACCCTGATTCTGATTCTACTGGGCGTGTCGATGGTCGCGCCCGGCATGGCATGGAGCAAGCAAAAGACCATCACCGAAGGTCCCTCGTATCTGGTGCGGGAGGTGAGGCACGAACTGCTGATGCTGCCTTACCTCAGTGTCTTTGACAATCTGACGTTCAAGGTGGATGGCTACAACGTGGAATTAGACGGAGAAGTGGTCAATCCCGTACTGAAGTCGGACGCGGAAAGGGTGGTGAAGAAGATCGAGGGGGTGGAGAACGTCACCAACAATATCAAGGTGTTGCCGGTTTCTGAAAGCGACTGGGCTTTGCGCCGGGCACTCTTCCGAGCCATCTATGGCGAGGCGGCGCTCAATCGGTATGCCTTGCAGGCAGTTCCACCCATTCACATCATCGTCGACAACGGTCACGTGGAGCTGGTGGGTGTGGTGGCCAGCGAAGGTGACAAGAACATCGCCAACATCCGGGCGAATGGCGTCCCCGGAGTGTTTTCGGTTGAGAACCATCTGGTAGTGGAGAAGTCGTGACTCGTTATTCGCTTTGACTGGAGCCCCCGGGCATGGGTCCGGCCCGCCGTGGCTTTGCCCCCGGGAAGAAGGTGGACAATCCGGGACGAGGGGTGCCGCCACCGGGCGTACCCCTCGACACCGGCCCCGATGCTTCAATGAGGCGGTCGGGGTTTCGAGAGTCATAACTTGATCGCACGAGCTAGCCGACTGGCCAGTCCGCAGAAGATTCTGGTCCGCGTCCCCAATTGGATTGGCGACGCGGTGATGTCGTTGCCGGCGCTGGAAGCTCTTCGCGCCCAGTACCCGTCGGCGAAGATCGCGCTGGTCGCCAAGCCCTGGGTCAGCGAGCTGTACGACCACCATCCGGCGGTGGACCGCCAGATCGTCTACGACGCGGCGGGCGAGCACGGCGGCCCCTCGGGATTCCGCAAGCTGGTGGGCGCCATCCATGAGGAGAAGTTCGACGTTGCCGTGCTCTTCCAGAACGCCCTCCAGGCGGCCTGGATGGCTTGGCGCGCAGGGATTCCGCGGCGCATCGGCTACGCTCGCGACGGGCGCAGTCCGTTGCTGACGGAAGCAGTGCAGGTGCCGACGCCCCAGGCTTACGGCCACCAGGTCTACTACTACCTTCAGCTTCTTTTTCGCGCCGGGCTGATCGATAAACCGGGAACGGTGCGGGAGGTTCGACTGGCGATTGAGCCTTCGGAGAGAGCCTGGGCGGCCAGGCATCTCGAGTCGCTCGGTTTGCGGGGGCCGCGTTTCCTGGTGGGACTGAATCCAGGCGCTTCCTTTGGCCCTGCCAAGCGTTGGCTGCCGGAATATTTCGCCGACCTCGCCGATCGCCTGATCGGTGCCTTGCACGCTGACGCGGTGTTGTTCGGTTCGGCCGAAGAGAGGCCGCTGGCGGAAGAGATCGCCCGCGCCATGGATCACACGCCCACCATCGCGGCTGGTGATACCACGCTGCGGGAATTCATGGCGTTGCTCTCACGCTGTCGCCTGATTATCAGCAACGATTCGGGTCCAATGCACGTGGCGGCGGCGCTCGGCTTGCCCGTGGTCGCGGTTTTCGGCTCCACCGACGAGCGGGCGACCGGGCCCATCAGCCCGCGCGCCAGGATCGTAAAGCGGCGCGTCCCCTGCAGCCCGTGCGGTTTGCGTGAGTGCCCCATCGATTTCCGCTGCATGGCGGGCCTGACGGTGGAAGAGGTGTTTCGTACCTGTCTGGAATTGGTGAAAGAGACTGGCGTCAGTCACGAGCGGGCGGCAGACGGAGATGAATTCTGAGTGATGGTGACCAGGATCGACACAACCGACCGGCTGCTTCCCGCGGTCTTCCTCGACCGCGACGGCACGCTCAACGAAGAGGTGGGATACCTCAACCACATCGACCGCCTGCGGATCTATCCGTGCGCAGCGGAAGCCATCCGCAAGCTCAATCGCGCCGGCGTGCCTGCCGTCGTGGTCACCAATCAGTCCGGCGTCGGGCGCGGGTACTTTTCCGAGGACCTCGTCCTCAGTGTTCACTCTCACATTGCGGACCAACTCGCCTCGCAGGGCGCCCGCATCGACGCTTTCTGCTATTGCCCTCATCACCCGGACGCGATCGTCGCCGAATATCGCCGCGAGTGCCGTTGCCGCAAGCCGGCGCCGGGAATGGTGGAGCAGGCAGCGCGCGACCTGCGCCTCGATCCGCAGCGCTCCTACGTGGTGGGAGATACCAGCCGCGACCTGGAGCTGGCTTACAACGTCGGAGCTCGCGCCGCCCTGGTGATGACCGGCTACGGCAGAGGTGTCTACGAGTATCGCCGCCACGAGTGGGCGCGACAGCCCGACCTGGTGGTTGAGAACGTCCTGGAAGCGGTGGAGAGGATCCTGGAGGAGATGGGAAAAAACGGCGGCTAGTGTGCTGTTACGCCTAATTCTTGACAGTGGTTCAGCGGCTGCGCCGCCCCGATGTGCGGAAAGGCTCAGCCTTTCCCTGCGCCAGGACAAAAGAAAATTCTTCTCTTAGCCTTTCCGGAAAGGCTGAGCCTTTCCGCACATCAGGGCGGCAGAGCCGCTGGGCATTGTCGAGCCTTAGGTGCGACAGGACACTAGCAAAGGATGAGAATCAACGCCTCCGACAAAGCGGCGCTTCTGGCCATCGTCGAGCGCTTTCCCCGGCAACGCATCGTCGTGCTCGGCGATCTGGTGGCGGATGAGTTCATCTATGGCGAGATTGCACGTGTCTCGAGGGAGGCTCCGGTCCTGATTTTGAAGCAGCGGGAGAAAAAGATCGTGCCGGGCGGCGGCGCTAATGCGACCAATAATCTGGTTGATCTCGGGGCTAGCGTAACGCCGGTAAGTGCTGTTGGTGCCGACCCAGCGGGCGATGCCTTGCTCAGCACGTTTCGGGAAAAAGGCGTGTCGATGAAACACGTCCTGCGCCTCCCAGACTACGTCACTCCCACCAAGTCGCGCGTCCTGGGGGTGCTGTCGCACGCACACCCGCAACAGATTGTTCGGGTGGACCGCGAGCCCCGGGAGGCGATTCCTGCCGCGGTACGGCGGCGGCTGACCGCAGCGGCGGTGTCTGCCTTGGGCAAGGCTTCCGCCCTTCTGGTGTCTGACTACGGATATGGCGTCACCAACGCCGGCGAGATCGATGTGGTGCGACGAGGGCTGCGCGGACGGCCATTGCCGGTGACGGTCGATTCGCGGTATGACTTTCCCTCCTACACGCACGTCACTGCCGCCACTCCCAACGAGCCGGAGGTGGAGGAAGCGTGCGGCGAACGGATCGGCAACAACCTGGAAGCGCTGCATCGTCTCGGCAAGAACCTGCTGCGGCGTCAGTCGCTCCAGGCGTTGGTGGTGACGCGAGGGCGCGAAGGGATGGTGCTCTTCGAGCCGCGCCGGGCGCCGCGGCACCTGCCTATTTTCGGGTCGGACCAGGTGGCCGATGTTACCGGTGCGGGCGACACGGTAATCGCCGCTTTCACCCTGGCCCTCGCCGCCGGCGCGAGTTTTCTGGAAGCTGCCGCCATCGCCAACTGCGCGGCCGGGCTGGTGGTGACGAAGCGAGGCACGGCCACGGTCGGCCGAATGGAGCTCGAGGAGGCGATTCGGAACGCATGAACGACGCGCCTCTCATAGCGCGGTCGGACGTCCAGGCGCTGGGCGAGCGCTTACGCCGTGACGGCAAGCGCATTGCCTTTGCCAACGGCTGCTTCGACCTGCTTCACGTCGGGCATGTCCGGTTTCTGGAAGGGGCGCGGGAGCAAGGCGATGTGCTGGTGGTCGGAGTCAACGGCGACGCGGCGGTGCGCGTGCTCAAAGGTCCGGGCCGGCCGCTGATGCCCGCCGAGGCACGGGCCAGTGTGATAGCCGCTCTCGAATCGGTGGACTACGTCGTGATCTTTGACGATCTCACCGCCGAAGGAGTTCTCGGCGACCTTCGTCCTCACGTTCAGTGCAAAGGCACCGACTACACGGAGCAGACGGTGCCGGAGCGGGCAGTGATGGAGAGCCTGGGGGGCGAGGTCCGGATCGTCGGTGACGCCAAGCGGCATTCGACGCGTAGCGTGCTGGCGGAGATGGCTCGCCGTCCCACGCGCCCTTGAGAGGCACGATGGCCGCCCTGGCTGTTTCTGTTTTCATGCGTCTCCTGGTGATCCGTCTCAGTTCGATCGGTGACATCGTCCACACTTTGCCGGCGGTTGCTGCGCTCGGGCAGGCGCACCCAGAGGCGGAAATCGACTGGGCGGTGGAAGCCCGATATGCGCCGCTGCTAGACGGCAATCCTTTCGTGCATCGGATCCTGCCGTTCGATACGCTCGGCTGGCGACGGAGCTTGGGCTCGATGGCGACCGTAAACGAGGCGAGACGAAAAGTCCTGGACCTTCGCGGCCAGCACTACCCTGTGGCCGTCGATTTCCAGGGGCTCGTTAAGACCGGCCTTCTAGCGCGGCTGAGCGGAGCGGCGGAGCGTCTGGGCCTGGCTGAGCGCTGGCTTCGCGAACCACTGGCGGCGGTCTGGTACACGGATCGCGTGCCGGCGACGGGCCGTGTTCACGCCATTGAAGAAAGCCTCGCCCTGGTGGAGCGCCTCGGCGCGCCGCGCCTACAAAGAGATGAGTGGCAGTTCCCTTTGCCCCGCACCCCCGAAGCCGACCGCGCCGTGGAGGCGCGACTGCAATCGATGGCGGCCCACGACTTCATCGTCATTAATCCGGGTGGCGGCTGGATGTCGAAGCGCTGGTCGCCCGAGAACTATGCCGCGCTCATCCGTCTATTGCAGCCGGAGTTGCGGTGGCACTTTCTCCTCACCGGCTCGCCCGCCGAAGAGACGCTGATCGAGGAGATCATTCGCCGAGCGGGCTCGGCTCGCGCCAGCTACTTCCCTGCCGATCTCATCCAGCTCATCACTGTGGTGCGTCGAGCCAGACTGTTCGTCGGCGGCGATACCGGTCCTCTTCACTTGGCCGCGGCGGTGGGGACGCCGATCGTTGCCATCTACGGCCCCACCGCCCCGGCTCGTAACGGACCATTTTCGGCGGATGACATCGCGCTCTCCAATCTCGGTCCTATCGACCACACCCGGCGTGCGAAAAATCCGGCTTATCTCCCGGGCATTGCGGTAGAATCCGTGCACCAAGCGGTGTCGAACCGGTTGCGGACGGCGTATGGCACATGAAGCATCTCCGGGTTATGCCGCATGGGCGGCGCAGTGGCGCGTGCCGCTGGGCTTCCTCCTCGGCGCTTTTTACCTGATCTTCTCCCGGCCAACGGTTCCGCTGCTGATCGTCGGCGGCCTGGTGGCGCTGGCGGGCGTCGCGGTTCGCGCCCTCGCAGCCGCGCATCTGGAAAAGAACCGGTTGCTAACCACCAGCGGACCTTATGCCCGCACCCGCAATCCGCTCTACCTCGGTAGCCTATTGATCGGCGCCGGTTTCTCCGTTGCCGGAGGGCGGTGGGTTCTGGGCCTCGCCTTTGTCGGACTTTTCCTGGCGATTTACATCCCGGTGATTCGCCGCGAGTCCGAATTCCTGCGCCGTGAATTTGCGGGCCGCTACGAGGAATACGCCGCCGCTGTGCCGCTGTTCCTGCCCCGTCTTTCCGCCTGGCGCAACGCTTCCACCCAGACGAGGTTCCGCTGGGACCAGTACCGCAAGAACCGCGAATATGAGGCGGCGATCGGGTACGTGGCAGGAATTGTTTTCCTGGCGCTCAAGATCGTGCTTGCGCCCAAGCTCCGCTTGCGATAAAGAAGTGAGGGCGAAGCTGCCTTCTGAGGCGCTTTGCCGTCTAAATGAACTGAATGCGACTCCCACCGATCAAGGTTACCGGCTGCCTCGTACCGCTGTTGCTGGCCGGCCTCTACCCAGGCCTCGATCGAGGCCAGCCGCAAGATCCCCTTGGCCTGCCTTTCGCGCCCGGTGAGACACTGACCTACGACATGAGCTGGGGAGTTTTTCCCGCCGGGCAGATCGTGGCGACGCTCTCGAGTGTAGCCCACGGCCAGCAGGATGATTACCAGGTGAAGGCAACGGCCACTTCGCGGGGTTTCGTTTCGCTGCTCTACCCGGTGAACGATCAACTGCAGTCCACCTTTGCGCCCAACCCCTTTTGCTCGGAACAAATCGTCAAGCGGGTCAGCGAGGGGCGCCGGCGGCTGGATACTCATATCGTTTTCGACGCCAACCGCAAGCTGGCCATTCTCGATGAGCACGACCTGGCGCGGTCGGGCGCCCCCGCCAAGCACGCCGAGAACGAGATTCCGCCCTGCGTGGAGGATGTGGTCGCCGCTTTCTACGACGTCCGGCGGCTGCCGTTGCGGGTGGGCGAAAAGTTCAACCTCAGCATCAACGACGGTTCGAAAACCAGCCAGGTGCTGGTGGACGTACAGGCGAGAGAGTCCGTGGCGACTCCGCTCGGTCCGCGCCAGGCATTTCGAGTGGAACCCACCGTCTTCGGCGGGCTGCTGAAGCGCAAGGGCCGCATGCTGATCTGGTTCAGCGACGACGAGCAGCGCCTGCCGTTGCGGATCAAGGCCATGATTTCCGTCGGCACGCTCACCGCCACTCTGCGGCATGCCACGGCGGGACCAGCAAATGAACGCTCCGAAAAGGCTCGGGACTAGAGGTCCCTCGGAAACCCTGGGAGCGATCCGCCGTCGAAAAGCCAACCCCGTTTTGTCCTACCAATTCAACCTGAGCGCAAACTGAATCTGGCGCGAGTTCTCGGCTGAGCTGATCTCACCGAAATTTGACGTGCCCACGATCAGCCCCGGGCGGTCGAAATTCGGGTGGTTCGTCAGGTTGAAGAAATCCGTCCGAAACACCAGTTCGGTTTTCTCCGACCACGCCGGCAAACGAGCGTGGCGCTCCAGGCTCACATCCCAGTCGGCCAGGCCCGGGCCGGTGATGACGTTCCGGCCTTCGCTGCCGGGAATACTGAACGCGCCGAGCGCGTCGTAATACAGTGGCGGCGGAACCAGGGCGCCGGTGTTGAACCAGTGGTTCGGGGTCCGTTGGCCGCGTGGCAGATTGGGATCGCCGATCAGGTTCGGCCGATCGGTGCCGTTGGAGTCGGTTCCGCTGAGCGCGGTTGAGAGGACCGCCGTCATGGGCTGCCCGGTTTGAAAGGTGACGATGTTGGCTGCCTGCCAGTGGCCGAGAGCGCGCGCGGCGATGCCCTGCTGCGCCCAGCGACGGCCCTCGCCCAAGGGCAGCTCCCACGTATTCGAGAAAGCAAAGCGATGGCGAGCGTCAAAGTCGGAAAGGCCGCGCTCGGCTTTCAAGTTGTAATTGTCTTGCGGCTGAGTAATCCCTTGCAGGCCCGACGCGGTGTCAATCGACTTGGCGAAGGTATAACCGGCCACGAAGGAGACGCCGTGCGTGAAGCGGTGCTCCAGGCGGGTCACCAGCGCGTTGTAATCCGAATTGACGTCGGTGGCGCGCACAAACTGATTCGATCCCGGCTGCGGGTGGTAGCCCCGACGCACATCCGGCAGGTTGGGGACGCCCTGGTTCTCGAGCGCGCGGCGCGGCAGCTTGTGCGCGTCGGACCCGGCGTAGCTCACGGAGAGGATAGTGTTGGGCGCGAGCTCGTGTTCGAGCGAAAGGCTCCACTCGTAGGCGTATCCGTTCCGAATATTGGGGGGAGACGAGATGGCGTCCGGCGCCTGGTTGCCGAGCGTGTAAGCAAGGCCGTAAGTCAATTGAGGGGGCGCGTAGGCTTGGCCGCACGCGCCGGGTCCATAAAAACGGCAGAGATCGAGGCCGAAAAGGAACTCGGTGAGCGGCGCCGAGAGGCGCGTTTCCGCGGCGTAGTCGAGCTCGCCAAGCGAATTGAAAACGCCCACGCCGCCGCGCAGCGACGTGGTGCCATGACCGCCCAGGTCGTAGGCAAAGCCCACCCGCGGCGCCCAGCCGGACCAGTCCGGCCTGATCATGGAAGCCGGCAAGCCCGCTTGTTGCGAGGTGAGGAAGCTGATGCCGAAATTTCGTTCAAGCTCCTGGATCAGCGGCGTTGCCTCCAGGCCGGCGGCCTGGCCGCGATCGTTGCGCACAATGTAGCGCACCGCGTCGCTCGGATCGAGGATGGAGGCGCGGCCATCAGCGTTTACGGGAGGCGAGTAGAACTCCTCACGCAGACCGTAGCTGAGGGTCAGGCGGCGGGTGACGTGGAAGTCGTCGGCGAGCCAGGCGCCGAAGTAATTCACCCGGTCGTTGCCGCCGGAATTGCCCGCCTGGGCGAAGGAAAGGAACGGCCTCCCCAGGAGGAAATCGGAAAAGGCCGTGCCGGAAACGGAGCTGGCTCCTTCGCTGAATTCGAACACGCCCTGGCCGAAATCTTCCACCAGATAAAACAAGCGCAGCCGCCGATAATCGGCGCCGAACTTAATCGTATGGCGGCCCTTCACCCAGGCCACGTTATCCGTGAACTGGAACGTGTTGTCCTTGCGAATCTGGGGCTGAAAAATATCGCTGTCGCCCATGTCGGCGTAGCCGGGAACGTCGACCGCCGGGATCCCATCGTTGGTGGCGCCGGGAGCGCGCATGATGCCCACGCTCTCGAGGAAGCCGCTATGGACGTTCTGGGCCTCTTTGGTTCCCCGGTAGTAAATGTAGCCAAGGCGCAGATCGTTGAGCAGCGTCGGATGGAGTTCCGAGGTCACTCCCAGCGCCAGGTTACGGCCGCGGTCGTCCTTGTTGGTGCCGAAGCCCGGCGGCGCGGACGGATTCAGCGCGAACGTGTCGGGCACGAACGGAAAGAGTTGGCCGCTGTTGAACACCACCACGCGGCCGAACAGTTGATTTCTGCCGCGGACCTCCTGATCGAGACGGAGCGTGAACTGATCGGTATCGAC
>Ga0335081_10021522_pt1 | contig 10436 bp, 6 predicted proteins | sample Lox_Sample_35_FD_206713 | JGI IMG/M metagenome (GOLD analysis project Ga0335081, IMG submission 206713) | Soil microbial communities from Loxahatchee National Wildlife Refuge, Florida, United States - Lox_Sample_3.5 | ecosystem: Environmental > Terrestrial > Soil > Wetlands | place: USA: Florida...
GGCAGTCCCGAGGACCTGACCGGGACCGCGGGCTTTTCCGGGCGCAGCGCCCGGCGGCACGCAGCTGAGTGGCTGCGTGCCATCGATCGCGCCAGGGCGCTGCCAGACCGCGCGCTGCCGGAGACATCGGCGCCCCACAGCGACGGGCCGCCGCCCGCGCACCGCTGGCAGGAACGCGACCCAGAGGCCGCGCGGCGGCTGACCGCGGTCCGGACCGTCGTCGCGGCGCTCGCCGATGCATCCTGCATGCCTGCGGAGAACTTGCTTCAGCCCGATGCTGTGCGCCGGCTGTCCTGGCAGCCGCCGGACCCGGTCAGTGCTGAGACGGTGGCCGCGGACCTGGCCGGCTACGGCGCGAGGCCCTGGCAGGCTGAGATCACCGCCGTGCCGATCGCCAAGGCCCTGCTGCGCATCCTGGAGAAGGAGGAAGCGCGGTGACTCAGGCGCTCTTGCGCAGCGACCGCCGGTCGCATGGCAGCGCTGACCCGGCACGCAGCACGCCCGCGCATGGCACCTGATCAGTCTGCGCGCTGCCGGGAAAGACGTTGAAGATCACTTCGCAGTCACAGCAGATGCCGCCCCTGCTCTGCAGCCGGCGGACGAACCCGCGGGCCCGCGGAGCCCGCAGGTCGCGCCACCGGATCGTCCACCGGTGGGTTCCGTCGCAGCCGAACTCACTGATCATTCGGAGCAGGTAACAGCGCAGGCACTCACGCTCCCCCGGCTCGGTCAAGTGCTGCGCCAGTGCGGCAAGCTCGTTTTCGACGGCGTCGGCCCGGTCGCTGGACATGGTGTGTGCTCCTCACTGTCATGATGAGCGGACAGCCGATTTGTACACCAGGCCGCCGACACTGAGCCGTTTCGGCGTCAGTAGAGGGGAATGCTTCGCGCCGATCCGCCGGGCGGCTGGGCGGGATCGGCCGGCGCAGCGCCCGCCCGTCGCCCGAAGTCGGCGACAGCCCCGCCCCGCCAGCCCTGGACTGGGAACCCGCACGCGCCAGCGCGTGACGGATGGCCGATCGGCTTACAACTCCGCCAGGTAGTGCTGCTCAGCCCCGGCCAGCTTCTCTTGCGCGGCGTGCAGCACCCAGAAGCCGCCCTTGGGCAACGGCGGCCCCGCGGGAACCGGCGATCCCAGCTGCGCGCACATTGCCCGGAGCAGGACCGGCACGTTCTCCCGATGCGCGCAGATCACCGTCGGCAGTCGTTCGGCGGCGACGGCAGACGCCCGCGCGGCGGCCTTCGCCGGGTCTGCCCGGTCAGCTGAGAACAGCGGCTCGATCTCGATCTTCGTGCCCATCCGCGCGGCATAGGGCAGCACTGTGGCCACGCAGCGCTCAGCCGGCGAGCTGATCACCCGGGCGGAACCGTAACAAGCCATGAGCGCGGCCAGCGCCGCAGCCTCGGCGGCGCCCCGCGCGTCGAGGGGCCGGGCCAGCTCGTCGCCTGTCCAGCCGCTCTTGCGGCCGGCCGAAGCGTGCCGTACCAGGATCCACGGCACCGTCTGCGCCGGACCCGACGCGAACGCGGCCAGAATCGTCCGGTCATGCTCATAGCTGAGCCGATCCATGGCCGCTGGCACCCGCAGCCATGCCAGCTCGTCGACCTCCCTGTTGGGCACGAAGGGGGAGGGCGGCGCACGGCTGGTCGCAGCCCAGTAGTCGACCCGTTTTGGCAGCCCGCTGCGCTGATACGCGGCGTAGCTGAGCGGCCGGCCGAGGACGACCTGCAGCCCTGTCTCCTCCTGCACTTCACGAACTGCGGCTTGCAGCACGTGCTCACCTGGCTCGCATTTCCCCTTGGGAAATGTCCAGTCGCCATAGCGCCGCCGGCTGATGAGCGCGACCTCGACGCCGCCTGGCGCGGGCACCCAGACAACAGCGCCCGCCGCGCGAACAGTACGGGCAGGCGGAGCATCACGCATTCGCGGCCCTGGCCTGCCGCGCCCGTACCAGCAGATCCTGGATGTCGTTCAGCGGAGCCCCCGACGAGTCGAGGTGATGCCGGGCCCATTTCCCGTCCGCGGCCAGCCACCACGATGCGGTCGAGGGATCCATCGCGAGATCGATGAGGCCGCGCAACTCGGCCCGGTGCGCGGCGTTGGTGACCCGGACCAGCAGCTCGACGCGCCGGTCCAGGTTCCGGTGCATGAGGTCGGCACTGCCGATCCAGACCTCTCCCGGCGGGTCTTCCTCGCCAGTGCCGAACGCGTAGATCCTCGAGTGCTCGAGGAACCTGCCCACCACGCTGCGAACCCGGATGGTCTCGGAGAGACCGGGAACACCGGGCCGGAGCGCGCAGATCCCGCGGACCCACAGGTCGATGGGCACCTCCGCCTGCGACGTGCGGTAGAGCGAGTCAATGATCGTTTCATCGATGATGGCGTTGCATTTCATCTGGATGCGCGCGGGCAGGCCCTCCCGGCTGCGCTCGGCCTGCTCTTCGATCTGCTTCAGCAGGCCGGCCCGCAGTCCGGTCGGCGCCACGAGCAGCCGGCGGTAGTCGCTCTTCCGGCTGTAGCCGGTGAGGTGGTTGAACAGGTCGGTGACGTCCTCGCCGACCGTCCGGTCCGCGGTGAGCAGACCGAAGTCCTCATACAGCCGTGCCGTCTTGGGGTGATAGTTGCCGGTGCCGATGTGGCAGAAGCGGCGCAGCGAGCCACCGTCCTCCTCGCGCACGACGAGGACCATCTTGCAGTGGGTCTTCAGGCCAACGAAGCCATAGACAACGTGACATCCGGCTTCCTCCAGCTTGCGGGCCCAGCCGATATTTGCGCGCTCATCCCCGCGGGCCTTGATCTCGACCACCACCACAACCTGCTTTCCCGCCTCGGCAGCATCGATCAGGGCATCGACGATCTCGGAATCACCGCTGGTCCGGTAGAGCGTGTGCTTGATCGCCAGGACCCGTGGATCTGCCGCGGCGGAGACCACCAGCCGCTGCACGCTCGCGGTGAAGGAGTCATACGGCAGGTGCACGAGCACGTCGTGATCTGCCAGCGCGGCGAAGACGGTGGTGTCCTGGGGCAGCGCCGTCTCCGACGGCACGAACGGCGGGTGCTTCAGGCGGGGCATGTCCAGGTCAGCGATGACCGAAACGCCGGACAGATCAAGCGGGCCCGCCACTCGGTAAACGGCGCGGTAGTCCACGCCGAGCTCGGTCACCAGCTTGTCGAGCACGTCGTCGGAAATCGATTCCTCCACTTCGAGCCGGACGGCAGGCTCGAAGCGGCGGCGCATCAGCTCGCGCTCGAGCGACTGCAGCAGGTCCTCAGTGACGTCCTCATCGATCTCCAGGTCGCGGATTCGGGTTACCCGGAAGGCATAGCACTCGATCACGTCCAGGCCGACGAAGAGCTCGTCGAGATGCGCGGCGATCACGTCCTCCAGCGGGACGAACCGGTTGCGGGCGACGGTCAGGAACCTGGGCAGCAGTGGCGGGACCTTGACCCGCGCGAAGATCGTCGCGCCCGTCCTCGGGTCGGCGATCGTCACGGCCAGGCTGAGCGACAAGCCCGAGATGAACGGGAAGGGATGGGCAGGATCGACTGCCAGCGGGGTGAGCACCGGGTAGATCCGCTCGCGGAACAGGCTTTGCATGCTCGCCCGCTCCTGCGCTGACAGTTCCTTCCAGCGCAAGATCTCGATGCCCTCCCTGGCCAGGGCCGGTACGAGCGAGTCAGTGAAGCATGTGGCGTGCCGGGCCGACAGCCTGCGGGCAAGTTCCAGGGTGTTTTCGAGCACCTCCCGCGGCGGCCGCCCGGTGGCACTCTCCACCGGCAGTCCGGTGGCCATCCGCCGGATCCGGCCCGCCACCCGCACCATGAAGAACTCATCCAGCGCACTGGCGAAGATGGACGCGAACCTGACCCGCTCTAGCAGCGGAACACGCTCATCCTCGGCGAGTTCCAGCACGCGCTCGGCGAACCGCAGCCAGCTGTCTTCGCGGTCGAGGTAGCGGTCCGGCGGAAGCTCAGGCACGGGATCCCCATCGGCAGGGCGGCTGCGGTCGACTTGGCTTGCCGGAGCCAGCCGACGGGCGGCCGTCTGGCGGTCGCGTTCCGTGGCCTGGCGGCCTCGCTTCGCCGCCTGGCCCGCCGGCTGGGGATTGCGTTCCCGATCCCCGGCGATGATGTCGCCTTGGCCAGCCTGACCGGTACGCTCGGTGGCCTGGCGCGCTGCTTCGGCGGAACGCTCGCGATCGGTGCCCCCGACCAGGGTGCGCTCGGCGTCCCCGGCTGCCATCCGAGCGGCCAGCGGTCCCGCAGCCGGCCGCGGCAGATCACCGCCATAGCCAGCTGCGGTACCTGACACGGGCTGCAACTGCCCCACCGGGCGCTGCTCCTGTTCCCGGTTGAGCATTGTGCCTCGCGTCCTTCCGTCCGTTGACCCATGCTGAGATGGCCCGACTGGAGGCCATGTCGCCAATTGTCCCCAGTGTCGCGGCGATCACGCCTCCGGGCGACCCGGTACCGGGATTGGCGGGCAGGTATCCGGCGACGCGACAGTGTGCCCCGGTTGTTCAGCGCGGAAGTCCGGGTCAGCGCATGCGGTGCGGCGGCGCGAGGTCGGCGAGCAGCATGGCCAGCAGCCGCTCTTCCATCACCGCCCGGCCGCTGGCGTGCATCAGCTCGGCCAGTCTGCTGTCCCACGGGCTTGCTGCCTCTGGACCCGTCAGCGGCTCGGCGCTTCCCGCGGCGAGGGCCACCTTGTAGTCGTCCGCTCCCATCAGCCACGGGGCTGCGCCGAGGCGCCGGATCGCCGTCGCGGTCATCCGCAGCCCCGGCCAGTCGAAGTCGCTGTGCCAGCGAATCCGTGTCCCGGTCGCCCTGGCGGCCTGCAGGAGCCGGTAGCACGCGACCGACGGCTCGCCCTCGGTGCAGATAAGCGGCGCGCTGTCCGCGCCGAGCTGGCCCGCGGCCGCGCGGAGCACCGCCGGGTTCTCGCAGACATGCAGCTCGATGGCCAGCGGCAGGACCGGCACCCCGGTCAGCTGGTGCAAGGTGACCCGGAACGGTTCGCCGGCGTCGGCCGCCTCGGTCAGCCAGCGGCCGAGCGGCTTGCCGCCCGCACGGACGTTGAGCACGAGTACCTGGCTGGTCAGGTCGTCAGTGACCACGCCTGCCGACGTCCACAGCATCCGCTCGGCCTCCCGGCCAGAGGGCACCGGAACCTGCTCCCGGACCGCGATGGCCCGCAGCGCGAGGCCGGCCAGGGCGGTCCCGGCGAGTGCCCTGGAATCCCCGGTCACTGTCTCGGCCAGAGCGGGCAGCAGCACCGCGGGGTCATCGGCGCTGGCTGGCAGCCGCTCCAGAAGGGCCGTCACCTGCGCGAGCAGGTGTCCTTGTCCGCGCCGGATCAGCCGGGTCAGGGTACCGTCCTTGCTGATCTCCACCAGCCATGCCTTGTACCATGCGTCGCTGGCCAGGGGACTGCGTCCCGCTGCCGCCAGCGCGTTCCGGAAGCCCTGGACTTCCGAAGCACGCTCAGCAGACCTGTTCCTGACCGGACCTGCCAGTGCCTCGACGGCGGCAATCAGCCCCGGCGCGATCCCGGCCCGGCGGAGCCTGGCTTCCAGTTCCGGCAGCGGGACGCTGATCGACGTGCCGCGCCCGATCCCGCGGCCGAGCAGCCGGGCCGCGGCCTTGCGCTGCTCGGGAGTGGCGCCGACCAGGGTCACGGTGCCGTCGATGGGCTCGCCGCGGTCCAGCCGGACCCGGATCCGGTCGACCAGCCAGCCGAGTTCCGGGCCGCCAAGCAGCCGCCGCAATTGCTGCGGATCGCTGACGCTGGCCACGATTGCGTCCTACCCGCGCAGGGCGGGAATGGCACGCCTCCGGCTTGCCGCCGATGTTCCGGTCATCACTGGCCCTGCCGCCATGCTACCTGCCCGGTCCGCGGCCGCAGTGCCTGCGCAGCTCGTCGCGGCTGGGCAGCTTGACTCTGGCGCCGCGGCCGAGCGAGGCGCCGAGCGCGGCCTCCGCCGCCTCGATCCGCAGCCAGTCCGCGTAGCTGACCGGGCGGATGCCGCGGACAGCCAGCAGCTCGCGGAAGCGCGAGGCGGCCGCCGGGTCCGGCACCGCCTGAGCCGGCCCTTCCGCCGGTTCCGGCGCCGCCTGAGCCGCCGGCCCGGCCGCCGGGTCCGGCACGGAGTCGGGGAACCGGAGCAGGCCAGCTCGGGGCAGCTGCACGTCGCCGGGACCCGGTCCGCCAGCGAGATCGGCCAGCAGCGCGCGGACCGTCTGCGCGGCGTCGGACTTGTTAGTGCCGATCACGCCGGTCGGGCCGCGCTTGAGCCAGCCGGCCACGTACTCCCCCGGCAGCGGCTGGTAATCGGGACCCAGCACGCGGCCCTCTGCGTTGGGCACCGTGCAGCTGCGGTCGTCGAACGGCAGCCCGGCCAGCGGCACGCTCTGATAGCCGACCGAGCGCAGTACCAGCTGGGCTGCCAGCGTCTCGTGCTGACCAGTCCCGGTGAACCTGCCCTGATCGTCCAGCCTGGTGCGCTCCAGAGTCAGGCCGGCAACCTGTTTCGTACCCAGCACTTCGGCCGGCCGCAGCCAGAACCGGACGGTCAGCCTGCGCGCCCGGCCGAGCGCGCCGCGCGAGGCCCAGCCGGAGATCACCGCGACGTTGCCGCGCACATGCCGGTCGGTCCGGGCCAGCCGGGCGCTCTCGCCGGTCGGATCGAAGGCATCCAGGTCGTGCTCGCCGTCGCCGACCACCACGTCGACGCCGTCCAGCTCGCCGAGCTCGCGCAGCTCTTTGGTCGTGAACTTCGCCTGCGCCGGTCCGCGGCGGCCGATGACGTGCACCTCGCGGACCTTGCTTGCCTCGAGCGCCTCGAGCACCGGCTGGGAGATATCGGTCTCGCGCAGCTGCGCGGGGTCCTTGACGAGGATGCGGGCGACGTCCACCGCGACGTTGCCGACGCCGATCACCGCCACTGAGTCGGCCTCCAGGCTGAAAGCCGCCGGGTCGATATCGGGATGGCCGCAGTACCAGTTGACGAAGTCGGTCGCCGCGTAGCTGCCAGGCAGGTCCTCGCCCGGAATGCCCAGCCGCCGGTCCCGCATCGCGCCGGTCGCGTAGACGACCGCGTCGTAGCTGGCCAGCAGGTCGTCACGGGTCACGTCGTCGCCGAGGTGAATGCCGCCCAGGAAGCGGACGCCCTCGTGCTCCAGCACGCCCCGCAGGTAATCGGCGATCGATTTGATCGACTTGTGGTCGGGTGCCACCCCGTAACGGACCAGGCCATAAGGGGTCATCAGCCGGTCGAGCACGTCCACCCGGATAACTGCCGGGTGCTCAAGCGCGGCCGCCTGCTTGATCAGCGCCTCGGCGGTGTACAGGCCAGCCGGGCCTGAGCCGACGACGGCAACCTCGAGCGTCTTCATATCTGCCGATTATGTCCCGGGTGCTGCGCCGCGTCAGGCCTGCTGCTCGTGCGCTAGCTCGGGCGTGCGGCGGGCCACCGCCTCGGTGATCGCCCTGGCAAGATGCTGCGGGCTCAGGCCCTGATCCGCTAGCAGCTCGGCGCGCTCGCCGTGCTCGAGGAACTGCTGCGCCAGCCCGAAGGTCCTGACTGGTGTCTCCACGTCATGATCGCGCAGCAGTCGGCAGACCGCGTCGCCGAAGCCGCCCGCCACGCCGTTGTCCTCCACGGTGACGACGAGCCGGTGCCGGGCTGCCGCGGCCGCGAACGCCGGGTCGACCGGCTTGACCCAGCGGGGGTCGATGATGGTCACCCCGATGCCATGGTCGGCGAGCCGCCCCGCGGCCTGGGCGCAGAGGTCCGCCATGGCGCCGGCGCCGATCAGCAGCACGTCCTCGCCCGCGCCGTCCGCGGGCCTGGCCAGCACGTCTGCCGCGCCGAGCTTGCCGATGGCCTCGACCTCGGAGCCGACCTTGCCCTTGGGGAAGCGCAGCACCGTGGGGCCGTCGCTGTCGGCCACGGCCTCGTTCAGCAGCTCGCCGATCCTGGTCGCGTCCCGCGGCGCCGCGATCTTCAGCCCCGGCACGACCTGCAGGATCGAGCCGTCCCACATACCGTGATGACTGGGGCCGTCCGGCCCGGTGACGCCCGCCCGGTCGAGCACGATCGTGACCGGCAGCCGGTGCAGCGCCACGTCGAACAGCAGCTGGTCAAACGCCCGGTTCAGGAACGTCGCGTACACCGCGACCACCGGGTGCAGGCCGCCCATGGCCAGGCCGGCCGCGCTGGTCATCGCGTGCTGCTCGGCGATGCCGACGTCGAATACCCGGTCGGGATAGGCGTAGGAGAATGCCGCCAGGCCGGTCGGATGCAGCATCGCCGCGGTAATCGCGACGACATCCGGGCGGCGAGTGCCGATCGCGAGCAGCTCCTCGCCGAACACCGCCGACCAGGTGAGCGGCGCGGCGGCAGTGCCAAACACCGCGCTGACCGCCGGGGGGACCTGGTGCAGGCAGTCCTCGTCGTTCTCCTCGGCCAGCGAGTACCCGAATCCCTTCCGGGTGATCACGTGCACCAGGACGGGGCCGCCGAAATCGCGCGCCCGCCGCAGCGCGTGCTCGACGGCCTGCTCGTCGTGCCCGTCGACCGGGCCCAGGTACTTCAGCCCCAGGTCCTCGAAGAGCACCTGCGGCTGGATGACGTCCTTGAGCCCCTTCTTCAGGCCGTGCAGCGTCTCATAGATCGGCGGGCCGACCAGCGGTGCGCGCGACAGCGAGGTCTTGATGTAGTCGAGCACCTGCTCGTAGCGCTGCGAAACCCGCACCACGGCCAGATGCTCGGCCAGCCCGCCAATCGTCGGCTGGTATGACCTGCCGTTGTCGTTGACGACGATGACCACCCGGCGGTCCTTCGACCCGGCGATGTTGTTGAGCGCCTCCCAGGCCATCCCGCCGGTCAGCGCGCCGTCGCCGATAACCGCCACCACGCAGCGGTCAGTCTCGCCGCGCAGCTGATAGGCCTTCGCGAGGCCGTCGGCGTAGGACAGGCTGGTCGAGGCGTGCGAGTTCTCGATGACGTCGTGCTCGGACTCGGCCCGGCTCGGGTAGCCGGAGATGCCGCCCCGCTGGCGCAGCCGGCCGAAGTCGGCATGCCGTCCGGTCAGCAGCTTGTGCACGTACGACTGATGCCCGGTGTCGTACAGGATCCGGTCCACCGGGGAGTCGAAGACCCGATGCAGGGCGATGGTGAGCTCTACCACGCCCAGGTTGGGACCGAGGTGGCCGCCGTTCCTGGACACCACCTGGATGAGGAAGTCGCGGATTTCCGCCGCGAGCTGAGACAGCTGATCCGCACTGAGGTCCTTGACGTCCCGCGGACCGGAGATGGTCTCCAGCAGGGTCACTGTTGTGTTCCTCCGTTGTCCTCGACGGCCGTCGCGCGGCCGCGTGCTCACTGAATAGTCTGCGCCTTGAGCCTGCGCCCACGTGGCTGCCGGCGGTGATCGTGTTGCCCGGCATGACGGCGAGAGTCAGTCGAGTCTATTTCGGCTGCCGTGCCGGGTTACACCGGGCCGCACCGCGACGGCCCGGGCCGCACTGCCGCGGGCCTTATCCCACTGCGCGGGGCGCCGGGCGGGCCGGAGCCGCGCCGAGTGCCGGGACCGTCTGGGCCCGGCCGGCCAGCCAGCCGGTGATCAGCTGCAGGATCGCGACCACCAGCAGCGCCGCGATGGGCACCGTCCAGCCGCCGGTGACGGCGTGCAGGAAGCCGACCAGCAGCGGCCCGGTGCTGGCGATCAGGTAGCCGATCCCCTGCGCGAAAGCCGACAGCGAGGCGGCCGTCACCGGGTCGGGAGCCCGCGCCATCGTGCAGAAGATCCCGAGGCCGAGAGTCGCGCCCTGGCCCAGGCCCAGCAGGAAGATGAACGGGGCGGCCGTCGCCAGCGGGCCGAAAGCGGCGCCGACGAGACCGCCGCCGGTCGCCATCGCCGAGATGGCGGCGAGGATCCGCTGGTCGCGGGCCCGGTGCGCCAGCACGGGCAGCAGCATCGCGGTCACCGCGTTGCCGAGGTTCATCAGCGCGAGCAGGTCGCCCGCGTGCGCCGCGCTGACCCCGCGGTCCCGCAGCAGCGTCGGGAGCCAGGACAGCGCGGCGTAGTACGACAGGCTCTGCAGGCCCATGAACGCGGTGACCTGCCAGGCCAGCGGGTAGCGCCCGACCGACAGGGCCCCGCGTCGCCGGCCTGGCGGCCGGGCGGCCGGGCTGGCCGCCGCCTCAGGCGGCGTCCGGTAGCGCAGCTGCGGCAGCCAGACGATCGCAGCGAGCAGCGCGGGCAGCGCCCACATGCCGAGCGTCACCCGCACCGCGAGCCCGGCACCGCCGGCGGCCTCGAACACCGGGACGGCGATCAGCGAGCCAAGGATCGCCCCGGCCGACAGGGCGAGCAGGTACAGGCCTATCAGCAGGCCGGCCTGGTCGGGGCGGCGGCGCTTGAGCAGGCT
>Ga0335081_10021524_pt1 | contig 10435 bp, 13 predicted proteins | sample Lox_Sample_35_FD_206713 | JGI IMG/M metagenome (GOLD analysis project Ga0335081, IMG submission 206713) | Soil microbial communities from Loxahatchee National Wildlife Refuge, Florida, United States - Lox_Sample_3.5 | ecosystem: Environmental > Terrestrial > Soil > Wetlands | place: USA...
GGGCTCAGCTCGAGGACCTGCTCCCAGCAGGACCGCTGGCGCCGCCAGATATCGAGCCGGCGGTCCGGTTCGCTGGAATGAGAAATCAGGTAGAGAGTCGTGGCGTAGTAGGTGGCTGCGCGTCTGAGGTGCGCCAGGGCGCTGACGCGGTGGCCACTCCGCCGGGCCCGGGCCGCCGAAACCCACGCTGCGCCTGCCGTCGCGATCCACTCGCGCAACCAGGAGTCCGCGTCGCCGTCGGTGACCCGCCCGGCGGTGGCGAGCACCTCGCCGACGTCCGCGCTCTGGCGGTAGCTGGCGCCGAGCGCCCGCTCGAACGCGAACTGGAACTCCCGGTCCTGGAAGACGAGCATGTGGGTCCTCCGTTACCGATGCCGCGGAACCGGCGATCAGTAACGCATCCCACTCGTAGGAGGAAGCGTCTCGAGCTTGTCGAGCAACACCGAGCGGCGCGACTCGAGCTCCGTCTCGGACATCCTCAGCGCCACGGAGACGTCGAGTGCCAAGGACTCCCGACAGCTCGGCGTCGCAGTCATACATGCTCACGAGCGCGTCGGCTTCGGCGACGACGCAGCACGCCGCCAGCACCGCGTCCGGGTAGGCCGAGCAGATCACCACCGCGGGCGGGCTGGCCATCCGCTTGAGCTCACGGCACAACCGCAAGCCGCTCAGCGACCGCGGACGGTGACCGATCACGGCCACGTCGACCCGCTCGTGCTCCGCCATCCACTTGGCCTTCTCGGCGCTCTCAGCCACCCAAGCCAGCCGGAGCCCGGGCTCGGTCTCGAGCACGTGACAAACGCGGGAGCGCAGCCATGCGTCGTCGTCCAGCACCAGGAGCCCGACTCCCGCGGCGACGGCGGCGGGACGAGACTGGTCTGAGATCTGTGTGGGTTCGACGGTAGTTACGCTCATGACTGGGGCTCCTTCACAGTGGGTGGCTTGCTCGGTGAGCGTGCCGCAGCTACGGACCCGCATCGTCAGTGGCGCACTACTGCATTTGGTCGGCCACCCGCCTAAGTAGTTCGCCCGCCAGGCTCGATCACAGCTTGCGCCGGTCGCGGACCCCGAGCTTCTGCATCGCCCGGTAGAGATGCGACTCGACCGTGCGTGTGGACAGCACGAGTCGCTCGGCGATCTGGTGGTTCGCTGACCAACGCGCTGGTCGGTGCCCTGGTCTGCCTCATCGACGCGGGGTAGCGCTTCCGTAATCTGCAACACGATGCTTCGGTCCAGTCGCGACGGGCCTCTGGGACCCCTGCCATGACCGCGCCGCCCGTGATCGTGGCGAGCGGGCTTTCGAAGGACTACGGCTCTGGGCGCGGGCTGTTCGGGTTGGATCTCGAGGTCCGGCAGGGGGAGGTCTTCGGCTTCCTGGGTCCCAATGGGGCGGGCAAGTCGACGACGATGCGGCTGCTGCTGGATCTGATCAGACCGACCACGGGCTCGGCACGCGTGCTCGGGCTCGACACCGTCAGGGACAGCCTCGAGATCCGGCGCCGGGTCGGCTTCCTGCCGGGTGATCTCGCGCTGTATCCGAAACTGACCGGCCGGGCGATGCTCGACTACCTCGCTCAGCTCCGCGGAGGGGTCGACCCCCGCGCGCGTGACGGGCTCGTCGAGCGCTTCGGCGCCGATATCGATCGCCCCATGCGCCAGCTATCGACCGGCAACCGGCAGAAGCTGGGCTTGGTTCAGGCGTTCATGCACGAACCCGAGCTGTTGATCCTGGATGAACCGATCGCGGGTCTCGATCCCCTGGTGCAGCAGAGCTTCCACTCGCTGCTCGGCGAGGTGAGCGCCGAGGGCCGCACCGTGTTCCTGTCGTCCCACACGTTGTCGGAGGTGGAGCGCGTCACCCAGCGCCTCGCGATCCTCCGCGAGGGCCGACTCGTGGTCGTCGATTCGCTCGAGAACCTTCGCAAGGTCGCTGTCCAGCACCTCGAGATCGAGTTCGCTGAGCCGGTCGACGCCGATGGGTTCCGCGCGCTTCCCGGCGTCACCGAAGTGCGCGAGGACGGCCGAACCGTGACGGTGGGATTCGAGGGGTCTGCGGACGGCGTCGTGAAGGCCGCAGCAACCCACGAGGTGCTCGCGATCCGTCCTCGGGAGGAGGACCTCGAGGACATCTTCCTGCACTACTACCGGTCCGAAACCGTCGCGTGAGCTTTCCCGTCGCCAAGATCGCGCTCCGCCTGCGTCTGCCCGCCGCGATCTCGGCGGCGGTCGGGCTGATCGCCGTGATGGCCGCCGTCGGTGCCCTTTTCCCGTCGGTCGGACACACGATCGGAACCCTCAACGTTCCCAAGAGCGTCTCGAACCTGCTCGGCGGCGGGGACTACGGCACCATCACCGGCTGGTTCCGCAGCGAGATCGCCGCTATCTACGGCCCACTCGTGATCGGCGCTCTCGCGATCACCGGGGCGTCAGCCACCACCGCCGGCGAGGAGGAGGATCGGATCCTGGGGCTTGTGCTCGCCCACCCGATACGACGCCCACGACTCGTCGCCGCCAAAGCCGCAGCGATCGCCGCCATCGTGCTCATCGTCGCGCTGGGGACCTGGATCGGACTGATCCTCGGCGTCGCCCTCGGCGGCGGCGGGATCACCCTCGCGCACATGACGGCCCTTGCGCTGCAACTCGCCTTCTTCGGTTTCGCCACCGGAGCACTCGCGATCGCGCTGGGCGCCGGCAGCGGTCGCCGGTCACTCGCATCCGGGGCCGCCGCATCCGTCGCGATCCTCGGCTGGCTGATCAACAGCTTCGCACCGCTGGTTAGCGGACTCGACTGGCTCAAGTACCTCTCCCCCTTCTATTACTACGCCGGCCACGATCCGCTCACGCATGGCGTCGACATCGCGGGCGTCATCGTCCTGGGGGTGCTCAGCCTCGTGCTGACCGCGCTCGGAATGATCGGTGTCGAGCACCGCGACCTCAGGGCCTAGACCCTGGGGTTCTTAGGCGGCCAGGAGTTCTCTACCACCGACGATCAGTCGCTCGTCGAACGTAAAGCCTGCTTCGAGCGCCCGTTTGGCGGGGCACGAGCTCGCGACTCGACGAAGGCGCCTCACCTGGTCGGCAGTGAGACCGTCCGGCAGATAGACGCGAAGATCGACGTGGCGCGGAGTCGACTCCGAGTCGTACTCCGCCTCGACGCGGACATCAGACAGCTCCCAATCGCGTGCGCGTGCGTAGAGCGTGATCATCGTCGATGCGCACGATGCCAGCATCGCGGGAAGTAGTTCGTGCGGCGCCGGCCCCGAATCGGTCCCCCCGAGGCGTTCGGGCTCGTCGGTGACGATCACGTGACGGCCGTTGACATCGACCTCGTGACGAAGCTGGCCGTCCACTGAGCGGGCGATGGCGGTCATGGTCATAGTAGAAATCGTCGCGCGCCCGGGAGATTCACATATCCGCACAAAGCCACACGACGGCGGCGGGAGACTTGGGGGGTGGTGTCAGTTACTCGCCCATGCCGGGGGACGCTCGGGTTCGTGTCCCCAGTTCTCGCGGCGCCACTCGGCCTCGATGTACCGCTTGGCCTGGTCGGCGTCTTCCTCGAACGCCTTCATGGCCCGCTCCATTTCCCGTTCCTCGGCCGCCATTGCGCTCAGTCGATCTCGAATCGCGAACTCCCCGCGGATCTCCTCATAGTGAGCCAGGGTGCTGTCATCGCGCTCGGCCATTGAGGAAATCATCGCGCTAGGCCATCAGCTGGAATCCGGCATTTCCCGCTTACTTGATCGGACGAGGCACGGATTGTCGACACGGCTACTCCTCCTGAATCGGCTGATCTAACTGTCAGGAGGGTTCACGCGATTACCGCGGCGCTTTACGAAGGTGATCGTATGTTGCGCCGCGTCCCTGCCACTTGTAACGCGGTTCTGTCCCGGAGCCGGACGCGACCCGGATGGGAGGATGTGGCCGCCTGGCCCATCCGCGCGGATGGCGTGCAGATTGTTCCGCGGACGACGACGCGACCCGACGGCGGCGGGCCTCAGTTCTTGTACTTACTGGCACGCAGCCAGCGTAAGCGGCGCCGGGGGTGACAGCATCCGGGCTACGCGGCTGTTCGGGTCCGTAGAAACCGCTTATGCGGATGGTCGGCTAGCGGGGCGAGAGCCTCGGCGTAGCCGTGCGGAGCGATTGCGACCGCACAAGGCGCTCCGTCGAGCGACTCACGGGCGTCGTCCCCGAGCAGAACCCGTCCGAGCGGCCCGTGTCTCGAGGAACCGACGACGATCAGATCGGCCGCCCGCTCCCTGGCGAGATCGTGCAGTCCTTGCGCCGGCGCCCTGCCCCCGACGCACACGATGGCGGCCGGGATCCCGGCGCGCTCCCGCTCCGCGGCGAGCATCGACGCCGAACGATCGAACACGCGCTCCTCAGCTATGCAGTGGCCCCGCCACGAAAACGGTCCGGCATCGACGTGCGCAAGGGTCAAGCTCGCGCTCGGGGCGGCGAGTCGTATGGCGAGGGCGATTGCGTCGCGGCCTCCAGCGCGTCCGTCAACTCCGATCAGCACGTTATCGAACATGCCCACCTCAAGACGCTCAGGTGAGAGGTCACGCTACGACGTGTCATAGTCCGACCGTATGCTGTAACCGGGTTGAGCGAATCGTGAGCGATATGCAATCCACCTACGTACTTCCTACTGCTTCCCTTTCCGCGACGTAGTCTCACGCTGCCCGTGATCCTGATCGCCTACGACGGTTCGGTCGACGCCCAGGCGGCGGTTGATCGCGCCGGGGAGCTTCTGAAGGGTCAGCCCGCCACGGTTCTGACGGTTTGGGAGCGGATCTCCGACGTCGTCACGCGGACCGGCGCCGGACTGGCGATCGGCGATGTCGACTTCGACACGATCGACCAGTCCTCTCAGGATCAGGCGCGTCAGCGGGCCAAGGAGGGTGCCGAACGCGCACAGCGCGCCGGCCTGAAGTCGCGGGCGCGCACGAGCGTTCGCCAGCACTCGATCGCGGCCACGATCCTGGCCGCGGCCGACGACGTCGGGGCGAGCGCGATCGTCATGGGCACCCGCGGCTTGACAGGCCTCAAGTCGATTCTTCTCGGAAGCGTCTCCCATGGCGTGCTCCAGCACGCCGACCGGCCGGTGATCGTGGTGCCCTCGCAGTCGGTCGTCTCCGCGCGCGTGGCGCGCCGGCACAGCGACCGCTAACGCCGGTCCGACGGCATCCGTGTTTTTCCGCAGCGCAGACAGCGGCCCGTCCCGGATGGCGCCAGCCCGCGCGCTTGCGAGAGTGGACTCAACCTTTGAGTATCAGAGGAGAGTCGTATGGCCACGTCAATCCCAGAAAGTCAACACACCTCGGGGTCCAGCCGGCCCTTGATCACGCGCATCGCCGCCGGCATCGACGGCTTCCCGGAGGGACGAGACGCGGCCGCGCTCGGGCAGTCACTCGCGGAGGCAACGGGCGCCGAGTTGATGCTCGTCGCGGTTCACTCGGCGGCGTTGCTGCCGGTTCCACCTTCGCTCAGCTACCGGAGCCTCCGCCAACAGTCCGAGCTCGAGTTGCGTGAGGTCCGTGACACCCTGGCTCCCGGAGCCAGGACCCTCACCGCCACCGACCATTCGGTGCCCCGCGCGCTCCACCACGTCGTCCAACGCCACCATCGCGACCTTCTGGTGGTCGGCTCGAGTCGCCACGGCCCTGAGGGCCACGTGCGGATCGGCAAGCGCACCCGGCAGCTGCTGTGCCATTTCGAATGCGGGCTCGGCGTCGCGCCTCGCGGACTGCACACCGACTCCGAGCGAGGTCTGCGCCGCGTCGGCATCGGCTACGACGGCAGCCCTGAGTCAGAATCCGCGCTCGCGCTGGCCGCATCGATCGCGGCCGGTGCCGGTGCCCATTTGCACGTACAGGCGGTCGTCGACGACCGGGTCCCCTTGTTCGCCCGGTCTGCGCTGAGTGGTCTCGTGGACGTCGAGTGGGATCAAGCCATCAGCACGGAGATGGACGAGATCCGCGCACGTGCGGTCTCTGCCGGCGAGCGGGTTGGAGCGCAGCTCGACGTCGGGGTGGCGCGTGGCCGACCGGCAGACGTGCTGCTGGAGCTGTCGGACCACCTCGACCTGCTCGTGATCGGCTCACGCAGTTGGGGCCCGGCGGCGCGGGTGCTGCTTGGCAGCACCGGCGAGGCGGTCATGCACGAAGCGGCGTGCGCGGTGCTGGCAGTCCCCCGACCCTCGACCTGATGACGCCGGCCCGCCGGCGACCTCTCCTGACCCGCGCGCGCCGTGCCCGTATTGACGACTCTGCTCGACAGGCTGCGGCGGATCCAGCCTCCGCCCGGCGCGGCGGCGGGGGTACTGGCCGTCCCGTCCGCCGGCGATGAGCTGGCCGGCGAGGTCTCCTTCCTGTTCTCGGACCTCGACGAGCTGGAGCAACAGCGACAGTCGCTGCTCGGGGCGGCGCGATCGGATGCGACCAAGGTCGAGCAGACGGCCGTCGCTGAGCGCAACCGCCTCCTGACCCAAGCGCACGAGGAAGGCGAGCGGCGGGCCGCGATGATCCTCGACGACCGGCGGACGCAGGCACGCCGGCGCACATGCGCGATGCTCGCCGAGGCCGAGCGTAACGCCTCGCAGATCCATGCCCGCGCCCGCGAGCGCATACCGGCGCTCGTCGGGGAGGTCGTGGAGCGACTGCTCGAGGATTCGTCGTGAAGCCGGCGTGGACCGCCGGGGTGACGCGGGCCCGATTGCTGCTGAGCCGCCGCATCGGAGCGGAACTTGCGAGCAGCGTCGCCGGCTCGCCATCCCTCGCCGACGGCCTCGCGGCGCTCGCCGGCAGCGCTTATGGTGAGCGCGTGCGGGACGGTCAGGACCTCGCGGCGGCCGAGCGGAGCGTGGCCGACACGCTGCTCTGGCACCTTCGGATCCTCGCCGGGTGGCTACCGGCGACCGGCGCCGCGCTGGTGCGCGCGCTCGCCGGGTGGTTCGAGCTGGCTAACTTCGATGCTCGCCTGGCTGCCCTTGCCGGCGACGGTCGCGAGCCGGAGCCATTCGCGCTCGGGACGCTCTCCACGGCCTGGGGGATGGCCGAGCAGGCGCGTACGATCGAGGCTGTGGCCGACGCCCTTGCCGGCTCGGCGTGGGCGGTGCCGCGCGCTCACTCACCCGCCGAGCTGGCGATCGGCCTGCGCGTGGCCTGGGGCCGCCGTGTCGCCGAGTCGGCGCCCGAGGCCGCCGAGTGGGTGGCGGGCGCCGGGGCCCTGCTGGCCGCGCGCGAGCTGCTCGTGGCGCGCACCCGCGACCACGCCGAGCAGCTACGGGATCTTCCGGGCATCGATGATCACGCGCTCAGCGCCGGCACGGTCGTCGCCCTGCGCGACGCGCTTGGCGTCCGCGCCGGTTGGGCGCTCGGGTCGATCACCGAGCCGGAAGAGCTCTGGCGAGCCGAGCTCGACTGGTGGGACCGAGTGGAGGAGGACAGCCTCCTGCTGCTGCGACGGTCCGACGATGAGGGAGTCGTGCTCGCGGCGGTCGCCCTGCTGGCGGTCGACGCCCAGCGGGCCGCTCGCGCGCTCCGCGCCGCCGCGCTGGGCGCGGACGCTCATTTCGCGGCGTTGTCCGCTCAGACCTGGACGGAGAATCCCGATGGAGCTCGCTGAGCGGGCGCTTCCGGTCCGAATGCGACGCGTGGCGGTGATCGCGCTCGCCGACCGCGCTCGCGAGGTGTTGGTGGCGATCGCGCATCTTGGAGTGATCGATATCAGCGGGCCGCTCGGCAGCGGAGAGGGCCCCGCGCTGGAGGCCCTACGGCGTCTGGAGAGCGCGCACCGCCGCGGATCGACGGTCACCCCGGCGTTGGCGCGAAAGGCCCCGGATGTCGCAGATCTCGAACGTCGCGGCGCTCGGGAGCTCCTGGCAGGCGAGGTCGAGCTCGATCGCAGGCGGGCGAGCGCGGTCACGCACGGCGACTTCCTCGTGTTCGTGGGCTGGGCGCCACAGCCGGCGCTGCCCGAGCTGGCGGCGTCGCTGGAGCGACTCGGAGCCGCACTCGTCGAGTTGCGACCGCCGGGGGGCCGACAGCCCCCGACCCTGCTCGCGCCGGCTCCGGCCGCTGAGCCGTTCCGGCCTCTGCTGACGACCTATGGCGCGGTGCCGTACGACGATGTCGATCCCACTCCGTTCGTCGCGGTGACCTATTGCCTGATGTTCGGGATGATGTTCGGGGACGTAGGCGATGGCGTCCTGATCGTGCTGGCGGCGCTCGCGCTCAGTCGCAGTCGGAGTCCCCGGCTGGCGGCACTGCGCAAGATCTGGCCAATGATTGCGGCGGCCGGCGCGTCGGCGGTTCTCTTCGGAGCGCTCTACGGTGAGCTGTTCGGTCCGACGAAGGTGCTGCCGACGCTGTGGCTCGCTCCGCTCGACTCGCCGACACGGTTGCTCGTGGTGGCGATCGCCGCCGGCATCGGACTGCTGGCCGGCGGCTACGTGATCGGGATCGTCAACCGCTTCCGGGAGGGCGGCGCGCTGCTCGCGCTGACGGCCGAGTCGGGCGTACCGGGTCTCGCTCTCCTGGCCGGCGGGATCCTGGCGGTGATCGGGATCGCCACCAACCTAGCCTGGTTGACGCCGGCCGGTCTCGCGATCGTCGCCGTCGCCATCGTGCCGCTCGTGTTGGGGCTGCGAGCGGAGTCGGGCAGCGGAGCCACCGCGATGCTCGAGGTGCTGATCGGCGTGCTCGACACGTTGCTGCGTCTGTTCTCAAACGTGTTCTCGTTCGCTCGCCTGGCGGCCTTCGGGCTGATGCACGCGGCGATCGGGCAGGTCGTCCTGCATGCAGCGGGGAGCCTCACCGGCAGCCCGGTCGGAGACCTGGCCGCAGTCGCGACCTTTACCCTGGGCTGGACCGTGGCGTTCGCACTCGAGGGGTTGGTCGCCGCCGTGCAGGCCCTTCGCCTCGAGTACTACGAACTTTTCTCACGACTGTTCGCGCGCGAGGGTCGCCCGTTCAGGCCGTTCACGCTGCCATTGATCACAACCGAGGAGGCAAGATGATCGAGTCGGTGTTGCTCGCGATCCCCGGCGCCGTCGCCGGCGGCGCGATCGCCCAGGCGCTGTTGCGCCGGTCGCCCCGGACCGCCACCAGATGGCTTGTCAGGGTCAACGTGATCGTGGCCGGCGCAGCCCTGGTCGGCCTCGCGCTGATGCTGGCGGGCGCGGTCGGCCCCGCGCAGGCTGCCACCGCCGCCTCCTCCGGCAGTAGCTCGGGGGATGCTTTCATCGGAGCCGGGATCGCTGTGGCGGGCTCGACCATCGGGGCCGGTTTCGCCGTCTCCTACACGGGCGCCGCGGCGCTCGCGGCGATCGCCGAGAAGCCCGAGATTTTCGGCCGATCGCTCGTGATCGTGGGGCTAGCCGAGGGGATCGCGATCTATGGGTTGATCGTCGCTGTAATCCTGATCGGCAAGGCATGAGTCAGATCGTCGCGATCGGAGAGCAAGAGCGGCTGCGCGGATTCGCGCTCGCCGGCGTCGAAGTCGCTGTGGCCGACGATCCTGTCGGCGCCCGGGCAGCGTGGGACTCGCTGTCGCCCGAGGTCGCGCTCGTGATCTTCACGCCCGCGGCACGCGCCGCGCTCTCGGCGAGCGACCTCGATCGACCGGGGCAGAGATTGTGGGTGGTGATGCCCGGATGACCCGCGCCGGCGTCGCTCGCAAGCGAACGATCGCCGCGGTACGCGACCTCGAGCTCCGGGTAGCAGCAGAAGAGGCGGAGGCGATTCGCCGCGCCGGAGACGGTCGCGCCGAGGTGATCATCGCGCAAGCGCACGCGGAGGCGGCCGCGGTGATCGAGCGGCGGTGCGCCGCCGCGGAGCGTCTCGCGGAGCGCGAGGCGCGTGACCGTATGGCCGAGGGGCGCGCACATGCCCGCGGGACCGTGCTCCGCGCGCAGAAGTCGGCGCTGACCGAGGCCCGCGCCGATGCCCACGCGATGGTCCGAAATCTTGCGGGGGATCCGCGCCTAAACCGGCTACTCGAGCGGCTGGCCACCGACGCGCGCGAGCGGCTCGCGCCCGCGGGCCCGGTCGAGCTCACCGAGGCTCCCGACGGCGGCTTCATAGCACGCGCCGGCAACCGCGAGATCGACTGCTCGCTGAGCGCTCAGGTCGACCGCGTCCTGGACTCGATGGCGGGCGAGCTCGAGCGGCTGTGGCGATGACGATCGCGACCATCACTCGCGTCAACGGACCGGTGGTCGAAATCCACACCGATGGCGGGCTCGCGATGCTCGATCTCGTCGAGGTCGGACCGCGCCGCCTTCCGGGGGAGGTGATCGCCCTCGAGGGGACGGCCGCGACGGTTCAGGTGTACGAGTACACCGGCGGACTCGAGCCCGGCGACGAGATCCTGCCCACAGGGGGGCCGCTGGCCGCGGAGCTTGGACCGGGCCTGCTCGGAGGCGTAT
>Ga0335081_10021526_pt1 | contig 10435 bp, 7 predicted proteins | sample Lox_Sample_35_FD_206713 | JGI IMG/M metagenome (GOLD analysis project Ga0335081, IMG submission 206713) | Soil microbial communities from Loxahatchee National Wildlife Refuge, Florida, United States - Lox_Sample_3.5 | ecosystem: Environmental > Terrestrial > Soil > Wetlands | place: USA: Florida...
ATAACCTTTTGGCTACAGTGCTCCTACCCATCGTGGGTCCAGGGGCGATACCCCCACGTATGGCCATGGAGTTGCCCAGCCGGGAGATGCGCGCGCGTTGAGCTACATCGTCGCGATTGCCAATCAGAAGGGCGGCGTCGGTAAAACCACCACTGCCATCAATCTTGCCGCCTCTCTCGCCGACCGCGGCCGCCGCACCCTGCTCATCGATCTCGACCCGCAGGCCAACTCCACGCTCGCCTTTTTCTCCCCCGACGAGTGCGCCACCACCATCTACGACGTGCTCGCGCCGGAAGGCTCCGGCCGCGCCGCTCTCGAAAACGTGGTGCGCCCCTCCAAATCGCCGCGCCTTTCCGTGGCTCCCGGCAAGCTCATGCTCGCGCGCCTGGAAGTCCAGCTCGCCGGCCAGTTCGACGCGCCCTTCCGCCTGAAGGACGCGCTCGCGCCGGTCCTGAAAAATTTCGATTACGTGGTCCTGGACACGCCCCCGGCGCTCGGCATCCTCACCGTCAACGCCATGGTCGCGGCCACGCATCTCCTCGTGCCCATCCAGGCCGCTTACTTCGCCATCGAGGGCACCGACGATCTGCTGGAAACTTATTCGCGCATCCGCTCGCGGCCCAATCCGGACCTGAAAATCGTGGGCGTGCTCATCACCCTCTACGACAAGCGCACCAACATCTCCCGGGACACGCACGAGCAGATTCGCGCCGTTTTCGGCAACACGCTGTTCCGCACCAAGATCTCGAAGAACGTCCGCCTCGAGGAATCTCCCGCGTACAAGGAGACCATTCTCTCCTATGCGCCCAAATCTCCCGGCGCGGCCGAGTACCGCAAACTCGCTCTGGAGGTGATCGATCGTGTCGAAACGAATCGGTCTGCCCGTCACGCTGAAGATGCGGCATGACGCGCACTACGTAGAATCCCTCACCGCCTATTCGAGCGCCTCCATCGGGCGCATGCTTCCGCTCGACAAGGTGCAGCCCAATCCCGAGCAGCCCCGCAAGACGCTGGGCGACCTGCGCGAGCTCACCGAATCGATCCGCGAGAAGGGAGTGCTCGAGCCGCTGCTGGTCCGCTTCAATCCCCGCGAAAATCTCTACTACATCATTTCCGGCGAGCGCCGCTTCCACGCCGCGCGCGCCGCCGGCCTTCGCGAAGTTCCCTGCATCGAGAAAGTTGCGGACGACGCGGAATCTCTGGAAATCGCCCTGATTGAAAATCTCCAGCGCAAGGATCTGACGCCGTTCGAGGAAGCCGAGGGACTGGCGCGCCTGGCCCAGCAGTTCGACCTGACCCACGACGAAATCGCCAGGAAAATCGGCCGCTCCCGCGTGGGCGTCACGGAGACGCTCACGCTCTGCGCCATCACTCCGCCGGTGCGCAAGAAGTGCCTGGAGCGCGCCATCCTTTCCAAATCCCTGCTCCTGCAGATTGCGCGGCAGCCCAATGAAAAAAAGATGCTGGAGATGGTGGAGCGCATCGCCCGCGGCGGCCTGACCCGCGACGAAGCCCGCGCCGAGCGCCGCGCCGATTCCGCCGAGCCCGCGCGCCCGCGCCCCTTCCGCTTCCGTTACGAGCCGGAGACCAAGGCTTTCCGCCTGAACATTGAATTCCAGAAGAGCCAGATCACCAAGGCCGAGCTGGTGCTGGCCCTGCGCGCGGCCCTGAGCGAAATCGAAAAAGCCCTGGCCGCCGAATCCGAATCCGCCGCGTAATTTTGCTGCGCCGGCTTCCGGCCGGCCTTCCGCTCCACGGCGCCGCGGCCGCGCTCAGTTGATCCGTGAAATCGCCACTCCGTACGGCGTATCTCCCGCGGGGAAGGGCGAGCCATTCATCTCCGTCAGCCCTCCCGAGCTGGTGTCGATGCTGAAACCGGTGACGGCGCCGCAGCTCTGGTCCGCCACGTACAGAAATCTGCCGGTGAAATCCACGGTGGCTTCATTCACGCCGGCAAAGCAATCCCCGGCGACCACGAAGTAGGGCGAGCCCGGCAGTTCGGTGAGCAGGCCGGTGGACGGGTCAATGCTGAACGCGCTCACCGCGTCGCATCCGTTGTCCGCCACGTACAGGAATCTTCCCGAGCCTCCGATGGCCACCCCGAAGGGTTGCGAGCCGCAATCCTCATCGTCCACAAAGAGGTCGAAGGGCGACCCGCTCACCGCCGTCAGCGCTCCGCTCATCGCGTTGATGCTGAACACGGAGATGGTGTCCTCGCCGTGATTGGTCACGTACAGATATCTGCCGTCGGGCGTGATGGCCAGCGCAAACGGCTGGATATTCGGCCCCAGGTCGTCCGGCTGGTCGGTGAACGGCGAGCCGGAAATCAGCGTCAGCGCGCCGGTGGTCCCGTTGATGGTGAACCCGGAAATATCGCCGGTCAGGTGATTGCTCACGTACAGGAACCTTCCGGAGGGATCGATGGTCAGTTGCTGCGGGCCGTAATTTTCTTCGCCGCTCTGCCCCAGCAGGAAGGGGGATCCCGTGAGGGGAGTCAGCACTCCCGTGTTGGTGTTGACCGCGTAGCCGGACACGCTGTTGCCGTTCCGGTCCGCCGTGTACAGGTACTTTCCGCTGGGGTACAGCGCGATTCCCCGCGGGCCCGCTCCGCCCGCGAACGGCGATCCCGAGACCGTGCCCAGCGCTCCCGTGGTGCTGTCGATGCTGAAACCGGAGACGCCGTTCGATCCGCCGTTCGCCACGTACAGGAATTTTCCCAACAGCTCCACCACGGATTGCCGCGGCCCGGCCGGCCCCGTGAAGGGCGATGCCGCCACTTCCGTCAGCCCTCCGGAGGAGTTGTCCACGATGTACGCGGAAATGTCGTTGGAGCCCTCATTCGCCACGTAGGCGAAATTGGACACCGGGCTCACCACCTTTTCCGGCTGGTAGCAGCAGGCCGCCGCCAGCACCGCAGCCGCCACCATGCTGAAGGTCACCAGAAGGACATGCCATCTCGTTTTCATGATTCCCCCGATTCATCTCCGTAAATGCCCGGGGAGCGCCGCGCCTCCGTACGGGCCGGACATGAATTTGATATCCGTCTTATACCATCAGTGGGGCACGGTGGCGTGCCATCCCGTGGCACCGCGTTTCCAATCGGTGTCCCAGCCGCCAATTCCCGTTGTCCGCGCCCGCTGCGCCTCTATACTTTCCGGGTGCGCCTTGCCATGAGCGCCGACGAGCTGTTCCTGGCCCTGGTGGCCATGATCCAGGTGACCCGCCCGGCGCTGCTCAATCCCGCGGGCGACGGATTCGACGTGGACGTTTCTCCGCTGCTGGCGCAGAAAGATCTGAGCGACGACGAACGGCTGGTCCTGCGGCTGTATGGCGTGCTCTCCGCGGCCGCCGATGCTCCCGATTTTTCAGTGGATCTCATCCCGGCGGAAGCGTCGCGGCTGGCCCGCGCGCTGGGACTGGTGGAATCCGCCCGCGAGTGGCCCGCGGAGTCGCTGGCGCTGACGCGCGCGCTGCGCGACCGGTTGCGCTGAGCCGCCCCGGATTTTTCTGAGGCGCCGGCCTGTGCCGGCAGCGCCGCACGCGCCGCCTGCTGCTCCCCGCGGCGGGACCCCTCTTCTCCGCACAAAATCCCTGGCACAACGTACTATTGACAGAACGCGCCCCGTACGACATAAGAGCCCCGCCCCGCTCGTCGCACGCGATCGGTCAGCGAGCTGCCCGCCTCCCGAATTCCGGTCCGGCGAACATTCCATACCAGAGTTGCCCTGGGTCGGGACGTGTCCGCCTGCGTTACGGGTGTGTCCCGCGTGTGGAGATCCGTGTGCGCCCGCGGACCGCTCCGGCCGGAGCAACGGGGAAGGGGAGACATGCAGGAAAGGAAAGCAGGAATCCGCGCGCCTGCGCCGGGCGCGGAGCACTCCGGCCGTTCGCTTCTCATCGCTCTGTCGTTGCTGGTCCTTTCGTTCGCTGCCGTGGCCACCTCCGAAAGCCAGACGCGGGCTCACGATCCCGGCCCGCGCGCCGGCTCCGTAGGCGCCGGTTCGCCGGTCAGCGGATTGAGCGCCGCGCAGTCCACGGCGTTTACCGACGGCATGAGCCGTTTCGTCTCCGTCGATTCGGTCAGCGGCACGCTGGCCGGAGAAGACGACGGGGGCCTCGGCCCGCGCTTCAACTCCAACAGTTGCGGCAGTTGCCACGCCCAGCCCGCCACGGGCGGCACCAGCCCCAGCGCCACCGCCTTTCCCTTCGTTGGCCCCAACCCGCAGGTGGCCGTGGCCACTCTGGACGGGGCGGACAACGCGCTTCCTTATTTCGTTCATCCCGACGGCCCCGTTCGCGAAGCTCGCTTCGTCAACGTGGTGGGAGCGAACGGCAGGCTGACGAACATTCCCGACGGGGGAGTCCACGACCTGTTCACCATCACCGGGCGCACGGACGCCACCAACGCGCCCGGGCAGTTCAGCCACTCGCAGACGTGCTCGCTGGATCAGCCCAATTTCAACCAGATGCGCGCGCTCAACAACATCATCTTCCGCATTCCCACGCCGTTGTTCGGCGCGGGCATGGTGGAAAACATTCCGGACGAGGTGATCCTCGCCAACATGAACGCCAACTTCGCCGCAAAATCCCAACTGGGCATTTCCGGCCAGCCCAACCGCAACGGCAACGACGGAACCATCTCCCGATTCGGCTGGAAGGCCCAGAACAAATCGCTGGAGCTGTTTGCCGGCGAGGCCTACAACGTGGAACAGGGCGTGAGCAACGAGATGTTCCAGAACGAACGCGCGGGACCGGGCGAGGTGTATCCCCGTTCCTGCTTCTTCAACGGCACGCCGGAGGACTCCACGGAGTTCGAATCCAACTCCCCGAGCGACCTGGTGGCCTTCGCCGCCTTCATGCGCTTCCTGGACCAGCCGGCGCCCTCCGCGAACACGCCGGGAGGCGCGCAATCCATTGGCAACGGACGCAGCCTGTTCGTCAGTGCGGGCTGCGCACTGTGCCACACGCCGCAACTGCCCACCGGGCCATCGTCACTGGCTTCCGGGCTCAATCAGGTGCAGGCGAATCTGTTCTCCGACCTGCTGGTGCATCACATGGGCACAGGACTGGCCGACGGCGTATCCCAGGGCACTGCCGGACCGGACCAGTTCCGCACCTCACCCTTGTGGGGACTGGGCCAGCGCGTCTTTTTCCTCCATGACGGAAGAACTTCCGACCTGCTGCAGGCCATCCAGCAGCACTCCAGCTCCGGGTCGGAAGCCAACGGCGTAATCCACCGGTTCAACCAGCTCTCTCAGAGCCAGCAGCAGGATCTGCTGAACTTCCTGCGTTCGCTCTAGGAAGCATCCCGCGGCGGGGGCGCATCTCCGGAAACGGGGAACCGCGCTTCCGCCGCCTCCTTCGGGTCTTCCTCCGGCGGCGGAAAATAACGAAACAAAATCACGGCGGCAGCCGCCCACAGCGCCAGTGTCACCCAGGACGAGGCCAGCCAGCCCCGGGCGGGCGCCGGCTCGTTCAAACCCATCTGCGGCAGCATCCAGCTCATCGCCATGGCCGCGGCCGCGGGCAGGGCCGAGCCCGAGCGCAGCGTGAGCCAGGACAGCAGATAACTCACGGCGATGCCCCAGAGCAGCGAAGCGGCCAGCCGGATCAAAACCCCGGCATCGGACATATACGGATACCATCCGCCCTGCTGGAACAGAGTGGCCCACAGCATTCCGAGCAGCACGATGCCGCGATGCATACCCAGCCGCGCCACAAACCGCCGGAGGGCATAGCCGCGCCAGGCCAGTTCACTGAGCAGCGCGGCTGCTGCAAATCGCAGCAGGTCCCACTGCCAGCGGCCGGGCATCAGGTACTCGCCGGTCTCCGGCGGGGGAGTTGCGGAATGGATTTCGAATGTCGCCCAATGAATTCGCGCGCCCAGCAGAAACAGAAGTTTCGGAATCCAATGCAGGAGCGCGGGCAATGCCGGGGCCAGCAGGAGCCATTTCCAGGGCCACGGCGAGAGGACGCGGGCCAGTTCCTTTCCGCGATCCTTTCCCATGAGCCAGATGGCCAGCAGGGCCAGCGGCAACGCCGCCAGCACGCGCGTGCTGCCTTCCGTGGCCTCGGTGATCCAGTATGCGGGAACCCGGCCGGTGGCCAACGACAAAATCCACTCCAGCAGCGGCGTTCCGCAGACGATGGTCATCGCGGCCAGCGGCGCGGCAAGCGCCAGCATCAGCCAGGCGAACCGCCGGGGCGCGTCGTCCGCTGCGGCATCCGCGGCCGCTGCCGTTGCCGCGGGGCGGAAGCCCGCGGGTAGCGCCGCGGCTCCACGCGAAATGCGCCAGGCGGCGAAGCTCGCCAGGGCAATTCCCGCCAGGGCCACATGCACGCCCGTTCCTGCCCGCCGGATGAGTTCGGCCAGCAGCGGCCAGAATCGCTTTGCGTAGAAAATGCTGGCTTCCAGCCCGTTCTGGTTGACGTCGAAAATCACCAGGGCCCCGGCAAAGGCTCCGGCAATTCCCGCGCAGGCCGGCAGGACCACCCACAGAAGCAGCGCGCGCGCGCCCCGCCGGGCTCCCCACAGGAACAGGAAGAATCCCGCCGCTCCCGGCAGCCAGAACCACACGCGAAGGGCCATCTCATACCGGATCAAATGAGCCGGTGAGGCCAGCAACGGCGGACGGCTCAGCCCCGTCCACAGCTCCTGCGGGTATCCGGTTGGAACCGCGCTCCACCACGGCCAGTAGCCGCAGGTGTAGAGGAGATAGGCGCCGGCGAGCAGCGCCAGCTGCCCCCGGTCTTCCGGCAGAAGCGACCGGCAGAAAGCACCGAATTGTCTCGCGCGAATCACGGCGCGGGCGGTCCGCAGGATCATGATTGACTGCTTCCGCGCGCCTTGCAACCGCGGGGCGAGCCCGGCATGCTAGTGAGCGGAGAGGCGATGACCTACGATCTGATCTGCGTGGGCGCGGGGCCCACGGGGCTGGCCTGCGCGATGGAAGCGGTGCGCGCGGGAATGAAGCCGCTGGTGCTGGACAAAGGCTGCCTGTGCAATTCGCTGCTGCACTATCCGGCCAACATGCTGTTCTTCACCACCTCCGACAAAATGGAAATCGGCGATCTGCCCATGGCCATCAGCGGCGACAAGCCCACGCGCAGCGAGGCGCTGAAGTATTACCGCAAAGCCGCGGAACACTACGCCCTGGAAGTGCGGCAGTACGAAGCCGTGGAGGATTTGCAGCGCGCCGACGGCGGATTCCGCATCCGCACGCGGCACTCGAGCGGCGCGGCGGACAAGCATTACGCCACCCGCGTAGTGATTGCCACCGGGTATTACGACATACCGAAAGTGATGGGCGTCCCCGGCGAGGAGCTGCCGCACGTGTCGCACTATTACACGGAGGCGCACTCCTACTGGCAGCGCGACGTGGTGGTGGTGGGGGCAGGGAATTCCGCGGCGGAGGCGGCCCTGGACCTGTTTCGCGCGGGCGCGCGCGTGGCGCTGGTGCATCGGGGCGCCCAGGTGAAGCGCACGATCAAATACTGGGTGCTTCCCGACATCGAAAACCGCATCGCCGCGGGGGAAATCCAGGCGCATTTCCATTCCACGGTGGCGCGCATCGAGCCGGGGCACGTGGTAATTCTCTCCAATGGCGCGGAGCGCGTCCTTCCCGCCGACGGCGTTTTCGCGCTCACCGGCTACCAGCCCGATTTCGCATTTCTGGAGCGGCAGGGAATCGAACTGGACCCCAAAACGCGGAAGCCCGCGGTGAATCCGGAGACGCTGGAAACCAACGTTTCCGGGCTCTACGTGGCCGGCGTGATCGTGGGCGGGCAGCACACCGGCGAAATCTTCATCGAAAACGGGCGCTTCCACGGCAAACAGATTGTCAGTTCGTTCGCGGGGCGGCAGACTGCCGCGCCCCGGCCGCGATAGCGCGGATCGCCGCGAGCTAGATGATGCGGACGGTCAGCCCCAGCATCTGGGACGGAATTCCCGGCGCCGTGGCGATCACCTGAATCTGATACACCCCGGCCGGAGTGGTGGGCGCGCCCGGAATGGCCGGCGGCGGATTGTTGACGCACGCCGCGCAGGTGAGGAGCAGAACGGCCACCAGACAGACCGCCGCCAGCGGCGCCAGGCGCTGCCCGCGGCCGGCCAGCGCGCTCTTCCGCAACAGCACAGCCAGCACGAGCGCGAGACCGCCGATTCCCGCCAGCGGCGCCGGCGTCCAGGGGACCTGCGGCCAGGGCGCGCGCGGTCCGGCCAGGGCCGGGTTGCAGTTCGTCTGCAGCGTGCAGGTGACGATGATGGGCGGGCTGGGCGTGGTGGTCACGTTGATGGTGGTGGACGGGCTGGTGGTCAGAATCGTATTGGGGATGGTGGCCGGCTCCGCGCACATCACGGTGATGGGTCCGATGAACCCCGGATTCGGCTGCACGATGATGGTGAACGTGGCCGTGTCGCCGGGAAGGATGGAAACCGTGCCGCCTCCCGGGCCCGACGGGGTCACCGTGAAACCGGCGGAGGTGGAAGCGCCGAAGCCCATGAGCGGGATTTCCACTTCTCCTCCCGGCAGGTTGGTTCCCACAAACAGGAGCGTTCCGCTCTCGGCTCCGGCGCCGGAGGGAGTGAAGGTCATGTTCACGACGCAACTCGTCCCCGCCGGGACCGTTCCGCCATCGGTGGGACAGGTGGAGGTCTGGAAGTCGATGGCGAAATCGTTCGAATCGTCGGGGCTGATGGTCTCGATGAAGGAAATCTGGATGTCGCCGGTGCCGGCGGTCACGGACATGGTCACGGATTTTTCCGCGCTGGTCATTCCGGGCGTCACGGCGCCGAAATTGACTCCTGTGGCCACGTTGGGAGTGAAGGTGACCGTGGGAGGGATCCCCGTGCCCGTCAGATTTACCGTCTGCGGGCTTCCCGCGGCGTTGTCCGCGACCATGAGCGCGGCCGATTCCATGGCCAGGGTGGAGGGCGTGAACGTGTACTGCACGGTGCAGGTCGAATTCGCGCCCAGGGTGATGGGCACCTGGCCGCAGGTTCCCGTGCTCGTCTCGGCGAAGTCCGTGGCATTCGCGCCGGTGGGAGTCAAACCGCCGGTGATGGTCAGCGCCGCGGTGCCCGGATTGGAGAAGGTGAGCGTCATCGGCGCGCTGGGCAGATTCTGCGCCTGGCTGCCGAAGGCCAGCGGATTGGGCGAGGCCGCAAATGCCGCCGCGCCCGCGCCCGCCGCGATTCCCCCCACGCTGCGGATGCGGTTGTTGTAATAGTCCGCGATGTACAGGTTGCCGGTGGAGTCGATGGCCAGTCCCGCGGGGAAATCGAGTTCGGCATTGATGGCCGGACCGCCGTCGCCCGCGAAACCTTCCGTTCCGTCGCCCACCACCGTGTTGATGTCGCCGGGATTGAATCCGGCCGGGGGTGTGCAGGGGAGCGCCGCATTGGCGCAATACACCTCGCGAACCACCTGGTTGCATCCCCCTTCGCCGCCCCCGCAGTCGGAGAAGAAAAGATTTCCGGCGGAGTCCACCTTCACGTCATACGGCCCGGTGGTGACCGCGCTGGTGGCCGGGCCGCCGTCGCCGGAGTAGCCGAACAGGCCGCCGGATCCGGCCACGGTGTTGATGTAGCCGGCCTGGAATCCCGCCGGGGGTGCGCAGGCGACGGCGGAGTTGGCGCAGTACACCACGCGGACCACCGCATTTCCCACATCCGCGATGTAGATGTTTCCCGAACTGTCCACGGCCACGCCGGTGGGGAAGGCGAGCTGGGCGGTGGTGGCCGGACCTCCATCGCCGCCGCCACCCGAAGAAAAGGGAATGCCCGCGACGGTGTTGATGTACCCGGCCTGGAAGCCGGCCGGCGGAGTGCAGCCCGCCGCGCCGGTGATGCAGTAGACTTCGCGGATCACCGTGTCGTCCGTGTCGGCGATGAACAGGTTTCCGAGGGAGTCCAGGTAGATGGCCTCCGGAAAGGACAACTGCGCCTGGGTGGCCGGGCAGCCGTCGCCCAAAGGAGTGGAATTACAAAAGCCCTGGTCGTCGTTCAGTCCCGCCACCACCTGAATCTGTCCCGTGCCCGCGGGAACCTCCCAGATGAGGCTGTCTCCGCTGTCCGCCAGAAAGAGGTCGCCCGCGCTGTCCACGGCCACGCTTCCCGGAAAACAGAAATCGACTCCGGTGGCCGGAGGATCGCACGGCGCGTACATCAGCGGCGTCCCGGCGACGGTCGTGATGTTGTGGGGCGCGGCCCCGTCCACCTGGCGCACGACTTCGTTGTCGGTGTCCGCGATGAACACATTGCCGCTCGGGTCCACAAACACGCCGGCGGGCTGGGCGAGCGTCGCGCCAGTGGCGGGGGATCCGTCGCCGCCGAAGGTGGTGAAACCGTTTCCGGCGATGGTCTGGATGTTCGCGTTGGAGGCCAGCACTTCGCGGACCGCGTAATTGTAGGTATCCGAAATGAAAATGTTCCCGG
>Ga0335081_10021528_pt1 | contig 10434 bp, 6 predicted proteins | sample Lox_Sample_35_FD_206713 | JGI IMG/M metagenome (GOLD analysis project Ga0335081, IMG submission 206713) | Soil microbial communities from Loxahatchee National Wildlife Refuge, Florida, United States - Lox_Sample_3.5 | ecosystem: Environmental > Terrestrial > Soil > Wetlands | place: USA: Florida...
GTGGAAAGGCCGCCTCGCTATTGTCCGTGCAGTTTCTTTTCCAGGCGCGATGCCTGCGCACTGAGGGCGTTGATTTGTTTGAGATCTTCCTCCGCAAGAGCGATGCTGTTCTGGATGCGGGAGATTTCGGCGCTACCCACAGCGGCGGTATCGCGGTCGCGGCTGGCGCTGACGCCGGATATGGCGCGATATTGCTCGGTGATCTCCCGATATCGCCTGAGAATATTGTTCAGATACATCTCGCGGCGGCGGAAAATCCCGTCGAGATCCGAGACGACCTGCTGCATCTGGGACGAAGACTGCTTTCCCGCCGCAGCGTCTTCCTTCATCTTGGCGTTAAGGGTCTCGAGCTGGGCGACGTGGGCATTATTGGCCGCTACTTGTGCACGCAACGTTTCCACAGTTTGTTCGGCATCGGCGATACTTTTCCTGGACTCTTCGGCGGCAGCGCTGAGGCGGCGATTCTCGGCGGCGGCGTTCTCCGCTTGAGCGGTGAGATCGGAGACGCGGGCCTGCAGACGCTCCAGTTCCGCGGTTGTTCGGGCCAGGGACTCCCTTAGATGTTCGGCCCGCTGCTCGGAAGCCGTGAGGGCCGCGGCAGCGGCTGTACCGGCTTCAGGGCGGGCCAAACGCGGCGGGGACGGCTCAGGGCTTGGGGGCGGACTTCCCGCCTGGGAGCGTGTCAATTGATCCACGTGGCGTTTGAGCTCGGCCTTCTCCGCATCGCGAGCGGCCAGTTGGGTCTGCAGGCTGGAAGTGACGCGCGCCTGCCAAAAGATGACGGCGCCCCCAGCGGCAACGACGGCGCATACCAGCACCAGGGCCACCCAGATGGGGATGCCTTTGTGAGCTTTGGCACGCTCCGGCATAGGCAGAATGGTATCACCTCCTTCGTAGAACGATGCGCGTGCGATAGCTGAGCGAGTTGCCGCCGTCCGGCATCGTAAGTTTAATCTGCAAGCGCGCCGGAACCCTTTCGGGCAGGGCGAGCGTGAGGCTGTAATGCGAGGTCACCACGTCGAGACTCTTGCGTATGGCTTCCGGAATCTCGGTGGTTGACCGGCTAAAAAACGCCGCGCCCCCGGTGGTTTCGGCAAGCTGCTTGAGCCCGTTATGGTAGGCCTGGTTCAAACGATCGGTGCGTTGATTGAGATCGACGATGAAAAGGGGCGCCATCTGCGCCGCGAGGATGGCGTCGAGCTTTGCGACTTTTTCCTGCACCAGGGTTTCGGGAAAGCGGCGGCTAAGATCGTGGGAATCGCTGTCGTTGATGACGGGATTAGTGAAATCCTCGCGGTAATTGCGCACGTCGCCGTCGGTGACATACAGAATGGCCACGCGCACCACGGATTTCCTGAGCATCGAGTCTGCGATGCTTTCGATGCTGTCGATGGTAGCAAGCAGGCCGGTTTTGCCGCTGAGGGTTTGCGCGCCGATGGCGCCGGCGACGGCATCGCGGTCGGGGGCCGGATCCAACAAAACCTGCAAGCCGTCCTGGGCGCGCAGCAAGCCGACGTAGGTTTTCTCCGGCAGCTTTCGGATCTCGCCGGCCAGGGTTTCTTTGGCAGGATCCACCACCGTTAAGTCGCCGGACGACAGGTCGAGGACCAGCAGAATGATCAGATCTTCGTCGGGGCAGCGGACGGCCAGGATGCGCGCATCTGCGCCGTCGATGGTAGCGCGAAAATCCCGGGCGGAAAGGTCGCGGCCCGGCGGCGCGTCCAGCCAGACCGGAATGCGGACCTGCGAGACGCGGGCGCGCGGAGCCGCGGCGAATGCCAGTACGCCGCATAGCAACCAGGACAGCCATCGCACTAGAAGCTGAACCTCAGACCCAACTGAATAACGCGGCCGCCGCGCGAACCGATGATCTTGCCGGCATTCACGTTGGGCGCGCTAGGCGGGCCGATCATGGGGTCAGGATCATTCCAATTGGCGTGATTCAGGAAATTGAAGCCGGACGCGTTGAACTCCACAGCGCGCTCCGCTCCGAGAGCCAAGCGCTTGCTCACGCTCAGATCATAATTCTGCGTGCCCGGGTTGCGCAGGGTGGGATTCGTGCGCGATGCGTCTCCCAGGGTGAAATCCGCAGGCTGGTCGAACGCGGCGGGATTGAACCACTGGGACGGGCCGGGATTACTCACCTCCGGATTTACGCCAGGCACCACGTTCACGTTGAGCGCGGTGATGACCCCCCCGGTGTTATTGAACTCGGGCCGCAATGCGATAGGCGTGCCCGCGGCCAGCGAGGCCGTGCCGCTGACCGACCAGCCGCCGATGACGTAGCGCCGCCAGTCGGAATAGGTGAGAAACGGTTTGTTGGCTCCCAGGGGAAGCTCGTAAGTGTAGCTCACCTGCAGCCGCTGCGGACGGTTATACGAGGTCAGCGACCAGTCGTTCTGGCGGTTGAAGAAATCCTGGATGCCGTACGGGCCTGAGTAATCGTCCATCTGTTTCGAGAACTCGTAGTAGGCGCTGAGCGACAGGCCCATGGACGCACGCTTCTCGACGCGCACAAATCCGGCGTCACGCTGGTAGCGGCCGAGCGGGTAGAGGCCGTACAATTCGAATCCCTGATATTGCGGATAGGGGCGCAGCGATTGGTTGAAGTCCAGGTTGTTGAGCTGGTCGCGGAAGCTCAGCGCAGCGGGAGAAATGGCGTTGGGATTGACGGCGCTATCGCCGACCAGAAGATTGCGGCCGCCCGAATAGGAGGCGCCGATGGAAACCACCATGGAGCCGGGCAACTCGCGCTCAATGGTGAGGGACGCAGACTGGTAAACGGGCTCGCGGTCGGTCGAATCGAGCAAGTCGGCGATGGTGTTGTTGGCGGCATCGGGGCGGAGATCGGGCAGGGGATGCGCGGGCGGCGGCAGTTGGGCGGTGAGCGGCACGGCGGGCTGCAACTGGGTGTCGGAGGAAAGAAACGTCTGGTAACTATTGAAGCCCTGCGCGCCAAATTGGCCCTGATAAATCGGGATGGCCGAATAACTGCGCGAATAACCGGCACGCAGGACGGTTTTGGAATCGCGCGTCAGATTCCAGGCAATTCCGAGACTAGGTTCGAGGCGCCACAGCACCGGGCGAAAGCTGCGGCTCTGGCCGCCCTGTCCGGCAAAGACCAGCGCACCCGGAAGGCCGTTGGCGGGGTTAGTCGACGTGAGATCGATGGTGGACTGGCGATCGTATTTCTCCACACGCGGAGAGTGGCGCGCCAGGTTGATTCCGACATCGAAGGCTAGGCCCTTGCGCGGCTCATAATGATCGCGCAGCGCCAGGGCGGCATAATTCCGGCGGAAATACGAAGGCGCGCTGACGTAGCTCTGCTCGGCAAACGCGGGAAGCCCTAATAGAAAACTCGCGAAAGCGTGGCCGGTATCGATGATGCCAGGCAGGCTGGTCAGCCCCGCGTCGAATTCAAACAGGCCGTCGGGATACTGGGGCCAGAAGGTGTTGACCTGGTAAAGAGAGTACCGGGCCACGGCTCGCACCGAATGCTGCCGCCATCGCGTGGAAAGGCCGTCGGTCCAGGTGAAAACGTTGTTCGCATTGCTGGACATGGGATACGAGCGGCCCATGCCGAGATAGGGACCAAGCTGGTAGACCGGGAAGGCCGCCTGGTCTTGTCCGCTGCGCGAGGTAGAGGAACTGGCTTCGAAGGTCGCGGTATTCACGGTTTGAGCCGACGCGGTGAAGACATGTTCGAGCGAGCCCCGGCGCGAGGAGAAATTCTGATTCGAAGCTCCAGGGTTGGCGGCCGAGGGGAACCATTGGGCAGGTTCGAGCAGGCCACTGGAAAACGCCAGCTCCGTGCTAACGCGCTGGCGCTCACCGATGGAGTGATCCACTTTGCCGATCATGCCGTTGGCGGTGTTGGTTTCGGGCGCGTTGACAAAGTAATTGTTTTGGAAGAACGGTCCGATGGCGGCGTTGGGCTCCGGATAAAGTGCCAGCGCATTGAGGGCCACCGGATTCAACCGGTTGGTGGGAATCACGTTCCCCGGAAAAGGATCGCGCAGATACTGTAGATTTGTGGGCGAGACCGGTTGCGTGGAATCGAACGCGCCGTTGGGCCGCGTGGTGGCGGGATCGTAGATGGGAAGCAGGTTGCCCGCAGGATCCACCACCTGGGAGTAGTCGCCGGTGCGCTCGGGTGTAGTCGGGATGGTGGTCAGGTGAGTGCGCGCGATGCGCTCGCGCACGCCCTCATACGAGAGCGAAAGGTACGTGCCGCTTCTGCCGTGCGTGCGTCCGGGGATGAAAAACGGCCCCGCAACGTTGAAGCCGAATTGATTGCGCCGCAACAGGCCCTTGTCGCCGCCGAGCTGGCGGATCTCGTGGGGCACCGCGTCCATGAAATCGTTACGGAAGTTCTCGTAAAGACGGCCGTGCCAGTCGCGCAGAAGGTTGTGCGCGGGAGCGCTCTTCACCAGGCTGTCGGAACGCAGTCCCAGATTCGCTGTCTGGATCTTGAACTCATCGATGGCGCGCTGGATTTCGCTGGGCTCTTTCACCGGTTGCTGCGCGCGGGCGCAAACCGCGAGACACACTCCTAACGCCAGCGCGCACCTTCGCATACTCTGAGTTTACATCGGCGATCTTTTTAGGAAGCCGCGCACACCGAGGTTAAACCTTGACGAATGCCATATCGCCAAGACCGGGGCGTGAACCTTCGTTGCCCCTCGAGGACTGGGCTCGGGCCTTCTCGATGCACGCCGAAAGCTCAGCCGCCAGCACCTGCACGTTTGGCTCAACAATCATGGTGTGGTGGTCGCCGGGAACCTCATGAACCTCTACTCCGCCGCGGGCAAGTGTCGTCCAACCCATTTCATAGTCAAACCTCTCGGAGTTTGGCCGGATGCGGGCGCGGAAGAGAGTCACGCGGCCAGGGTAGCTGCGTGGTGTGTAATTCGTGCCGGCAAAAACGTGGATGTCTTCGATTGTTCCAGTGGCTGCCAAAGATGGCGGAACTGGACGGCCAAGGGTTTCGTAGAGCCGGTAGAGAAGTTTTAGACCTTTAGCTTTGAACCTCTTCTTGAGATGGCTCAGGCCTTCAGGCCCGGCTAACGTCGCCTTGAGATGAGATAGGTACACGGCCAACTTGTCCTGGATGCGCACGGCCGCGGGCAAGCTTTTGAGATAGCTGGTCTGGTAAGAGTCGAACATGGCAAGCAGACCGATCTTCTGTTGCTGGGCCACGAGTTGCTGGGCGATCTCGAAAGCGACCAGCCCTCCGAACGAGAAGCCTGCTAAATAGTAGGGACCCTCAGGCTGCTTCTTGCGCATCTCGCGAATGTAGTGTGACGCGATATCTTCCAGGCGTGTCAACGGAACCTGGCGACCGTCCAGGTCTGGGGGTTCCAAGCCGTAAACGGGCTGATCTGGCTTCAGATGGCGCGCGAGATTGTGGAATAGCAGAACATTGCCGCCGGCTCCAGAGATGCAGTAGATCGCGGGTTTGGTGTCACCGGGTCGAACCGGCACGAGAGATGAGCGCAACAGTATCCCATCGTCCTGGCGGAGCACGCCGGCGAGTTCTGCAATGGTGGGCGCCTTGAGCAGAGTGCGCATAGCCAGCCGCTTTCCAGTCAGTTTTTCGATTTCTGCAAACAACCGCACGGCCAGCAGGGAATGCCCGCCGAGGTCAAAGAAGTTGTCGGTGACGCCGATGGGAGACCGCGCGAACAACATTTCCCACAATGCTGCTAGCTGCTCCTGCAAAAGCGTCCGGGGAGCGGCGAACGAAGGCACGGACTCATGCGGCCGCGGAGCATCTGAATGCGAAGCGGGTTTGCACTTGAGCGCCTGTGACAACTCCCGAACGGGCCGATCGGGATCTGTAACGAGGCTGGCTATGAATCCTTCAAGATCGCGCAGTAACGCGGCGATGGTCGCGACATCAAAGATGTCAGAGCGGTGTGTGAAGACCCCCTTCAGGCCCTGTCGGGTCTCGGCTACATCCCAGAGGAAGTCGAATTTCGTGGCCCCGCTGTCAATCTCATCCGTAGGGTTGAAGATCACGTCTCCGCACGTCAGCCTCGGCAAGGGAGCATTTTGGTGAACCAGCATTACCTGAAACAGGGGATTGTGGTTCGGGTTCACCGCCGAAGGCAGCATCTCGAGGATGTTTTCGAAGGGGAGCGATTGATGCGCGAAGGCAGTCAGGGTGACGTCACGCACGCGGCACAACACTTCCCGAAATGTGGGATTGCCTGCCAGGTTGCTGCGCAGGGGCAAGACGTTCGCAAACAAACCGATCAGCCCCCGGGTCTCCGGCAGAATCCGAGCGAAGGTAGACGCGAAGACCATGACGTCTTCCTGGCCGGTGTGGCAATGCAGCCAGGACTGAATCGCCGCCAGCAGTGCCGTGAAATGGGTGGCATTTTCCTGTTGCGCCAGGCCGTTCAGTTTCTCCGTCAAGTCTCTGGAGAGTTCCCATGGTTGTTTCGAACCTGACGGGGCGGTGGAGCGCGGATGATCGACAGTTAATGGCATCGGAAAGTAGGGCGTTTCCAACTGGCTCCGCCAGTAGGAGCGCTCTCTATCCAGCACGGCTCCACGGATCAAGTCGTTTTGCCAGCAAACAAAATCCAGCCACTGCACGGGCAGGTCGGGAAGGGGCGACGGCCTTCCTTCGGCGAACGCGGCGTACAGCGCCCCCAGTTCCCGGCTGAACACGCGCATCGACCAACCGTCGAAAACCATGTGGCACACAGTCACCACCAGCAAATAATGGGCATCGGCGAGCTGAAATGCGGCGGCTCGTAACAAAGGGCCTCGCGCCAAATCGAAAGGCCGGCGAACTTCCTCGGCGGCCCGTCGTAACGCTTCGCCTTCGCGTTCGTTCTCCAGAACCGTCTGGAGATCCACGCGCTGCACTCTGAGGTTCACCTGATCGGCGATGACGGCCACTGGCTGGTCTGCCATTACGGGGAAAGTCGTGCGGAGAATCTCATGCCGCTGGATAATGGCGTTAAGGCTTTGCTCGAGAACCGCGAGGTTCAGGGGGCCCGCCACTCGCCATGCCAGGTGAACGTGATAGGAATTCTCCTCCTCTCCAGACATCAGGGAATACATTCGCTCCTGAGCCTGCGAAAGAGGCAATGGAGCTGTTCGAGGAACCCGGACCAGCGGCGAAGCTTGCGCGCGAGACTTCAGGGCGCTTCCAACGGCACTCCATAAATCGGTCGCGTGCTTCTCAGCCGACACCATGCCTATAACCCTGCACTCCCTGGCATGCTCGCCTCTTCTGGTTCGACGCTCAGCGGAGGCATCCGGAGGTATTTTGTGGTGCGATGTTTCCCGCTAAAGTCGTTGAAAGCCCGCTGTACCTGCACCTCGGTCAGTTCCATTACCCGGGCGACTTCAGGGATGGGCACGCCGTGCTCCTGAGCGAACCAGAGCAGATCCATCGTCGCAAACGGCAATCGATAGAAGAACTCCTGCTGGGTGGCGGGGGCGCTGTAGGTGTCCGTGGTCGGAGGCCGCGTGCGGATGGCTTCCGGCACACCCAGGTATTCCGCGAGTTGGTAGACCTGCGTCTTATAAAGGTGTGCGATTGACTGCACGTCAACGCCGCCGTCGCCATACTTGACGAAGAATCCCTGGTCGTGTTCGTTCTTATTCGCCGTTCCGATCACCGCGTAGTTGTTCAGCTCGGCGTGGTAGTAGAGCATCGCCATACGGGTGCGCTGCTTGAGGTTCGATGCCGCCATGATCTGCAGGAATTCACGTGGACCCAGAGGTCGGGTTACCTGAAAGCCCTCTGGATCCACGATGACCAGCGAAAATACATTGAGCGTGTCTTCGTCGAGCAGGTTCTGGGGCAATACCACTTTGGATTTGTAACCGGCGGCGGAGTCGAACCGCGGATACACGCGTTGAATCGCATCGTCTCTCCGGGTGTAGCAATCAAAACCCTCGAGGACTTGGGTGATGTTTTCCAGCACCGGCGTCACGCCATAATGCCGGGCTAGTTGGCGAGCCAGGATTTCGCTCTCAGCGTTGGAGTCCGTCTCCGGCATCATGATCGCCGCCACCTTCTGAGGGCCGAAGGCACGGACACTCAGCGCAAGCGCAACCGACGAATCCACTCCGCCGCTGATGCCCACCACTCCGCCGTGCCGGCGGAGAACCCGGTGAACTCGATTCCGCAGCGCCTCGACGATCCGTTCCGATTCGGCGCGCGCGTCGATGTCCAGTATGTTCCTGTGGAAGTTCATGGCGTTCTGGCATATTCCTTTCCGAAACAACGTTTGATGGCGTCCCGGTCGGACAGGGCCGGAGGCTTACGGAAATCTGCCACGAACTGTTGATGCGTCAGTTGGCTCGAAATGATGCCGGCCAGCGCCATGTCGTCGGTCTCGCCCAGCGGAACGCCGGACCGGATCTTCTCCAGCAGGCGGCTGACCGCAAGGGGCCGAAACAGGCCGGCCGCTTTGATTTGTGCAGGGGACAGCAGTTCTTGCAGATAGTCCGGCGTCCCGTCATGGAAAAAGCTGCGATGAACGGGGGCCCGGTACGGACGCTTGGGGCGCCGCCAGATCTGGTCCGGCAGTAATTCCCGGGCCAGCTTCCTGAGCAGAACCTTGTCTTTCAGGCCGCTCAATTTCAGGTGCGAAGGCAGCCGCGTGCAGAACTCGACGACATGGTGATCCAAGAACGGGTAGCGGCCTTCCACTGAGTGCGCCATGGCCACGCGGTCTCCCTGGGACGAAAGCAAGTATTGCGAAAGGAACAAGGTGCTCTCTAAATATTGGCTGCGTTCTAGTGGTCCCCATTCGTCGTATCGGGGCGGGTAACCGAGCGACTGTACGGAGTCGCGGCCCTCGCTCTCGACCGCTTGGATCACGTCGTCCGAGAAAAACCGTCGGGTTCTCGAGTTATTCCGCCAGCGCACCGCGTGCGAGTAATACGGCGAATCCATGTCCGTCAATCCCGCCCGGAAGAAGGCGGTGAGAAATGCGCTGCCCGCGAGCCCGGGGATATCGGGGTAGAGCCGCTGGAGCAACCGGGGCCGCACACGCGACTCGGGATTCCGGGCCCAGAAGCGGCGCACGGCGGCCTCCTTGAAGATGTCGTACCCCGCCAGAAATTCGTCTGCCCCTTCGCCTGTCAAGACCACTTTGAAGCGATGATCGTGTACAAGCTTGGAGAGCAGAAACATGGGCGCCGGAGAAGTCCGCATGACGGGAGTTTCGGTGTGCCAGATCATTTCCGGGAACACCCGTCCGATGTCTTCAGGCGTCACAAAGACCACCTGGTGATTCGTTCCTAGAAACCGGGCCATCTGGCGCTGGAAGATGCTCTCGTCAAAATTCGGATCGCTAAACGCGATGGAGAAAGTATCCAGATGGTTGTTGGTGTACTTGCGGATGAGAGCCGCGATGATCGAGGAATCCAGGCCGCCGCTCAGATACGCGCCCACAGGCACATCCGCGCGCAACCGGATCCGCGTCGCGTCCACCATCAGGTCACGAAATTCATCCAGGTACTCCTCGGCGTTCCGCTCAGACGCCGGCAGTCTTTGATCGTCAGCCGCGCACGGGAAACTGAGCTGCCAGTAGCGTTGCAGGCGAGTCTTGCCCCGCCGGACGGTCAGGTAGTGGGCGGGCGGAACCTCCAGAATGCCGCGAAAAGCCGTCCGCGGCGAAGCCGTGCTCCAGAACGTGAAGATCTGATCCAAAGCTACTGGGTCAATCTCGGCCCGCACGCTCGGGTCGGTCAAAATGGCCTTGATCTCCGATCCGAAAATCAAAGCGTCGTCCGCCATCGTGTAAAACAGAGGACGCACCCCCAAACGGTCTCTGGCAAGAAAGAGGCTTCGATCGCGCGTGTCCCAGACAGCGATGGCGAATTGGCCGTTCAGGAACCGCAGACAATCTGCGCCGAAGTCTTCGTAAAGATGTAAGACAACCTCCGTGTCCGTCGCCGTTCGAAAGCGATGGCCGCGAGCTTCGAGTTGCGGGCGCAGCTCCAGGTAATTGAAGATCTCGCCATTAAAGACAATCCACAGCGTTTCGTCTTCGTTGGTGATCGGCTGTTGGCCGCCGGCCAAGTCAATAATGCTGAGGCGCGCACTTCCCAGCGCTGCCTGCTCATCCAGATAGATCCCGAACTCATCGGGTCCGCGGTGCCGGAGCACAGCCAACATCCCCCGAACACGCTCCTCCGGGACTGCTCGGGCCTCGTCGAAGTTTACACGCCCGACGATGCCGCACATCAGACCAATTCCTTTTTTGTGATCTTGCCCGAGGCGGTTTTTGGCAGTGTGCCGCGGAACTCCACATACTTTGGAACCATGAAATCCTCGAGATGTTTGCGGCAATGGGCCAGCACCTGGGTCTCGCTCAGCTTGGTGCCGTTCAGCACGACGATGGCTTTTATGGCCTGGCCGAGGATGGGGTCGGGCACGCCGACCACGGCCGCCTCGAC
>Ga0335081_10021530_pt1 | contig 10434 bp, 10 predicted proteins | sample Lox_Sample_35_FD_206713 | JGI IMG/M metagenome (GOLD analysis project Ga0335081, IMG submission 206713) | Soil microbial communities from Loxahatchee National Wildlife Refuge, Florida, United States - Lox_Sample_3.5 | ecosystem: Environmental > Terrestrial > Soil > Wetlands | place: USA...
CGGTGAGTCGATCAGCACGACATCGTACGTGCCCAGCGCCTCTCCCAACAGCTTCTTGAATGCCGCACTGCCGAGCAGCGCCGCTGGGTCCGCGGTCCCGCTGCCGCTTGTCAGCAGGTGGACGACCGGACGGCGAGCGGCCAGAGCCTCGTCGCCGCGCGCGATGCCCCGATGTGGATGCGTTTCTCGCTGCGCGGAGCCGGCCGTCGCTGCCGGCCGCGCCAGGATCGGATCGAGCGCCGGCTCGATCTCGCCCGGCTCGACCTCTTGCACGCTATCGGCCAGCGGGATCGCGCAGCGGAGCACATCCGAGAGGCCCGGAGCCAGCGGAGCCTCGAAGAACTCGTGAAGCATCGGCCGCCGCAGATCGGCGTCGATCACCAACACCGACCTGGCGCTCTCGAAGTAGCTAAGCGCGAGGCTCTTGGTGAGCGTGCTCTTGCCCTCTCCGGAGACCGCGCTCGTGATCAGCACCGAGCGTAGGAACGCTCCTGGATCACCGGTGTGCTCGAGCATCGTGCGAACGGCACGCACCCGCTCGGTCATCGCGCCCGGAAGTCGCGACCGGGAGCGCGTTGTCGACTGCGCCTTGCGGCTGAACGGGATCGACGCCAGGAGCGGGAGGCCGTACTCGGCGGCCACGACCGGATGACGCAGGCGACCATCGAACGCTTCCATCGCCTTGACCAGCAAGACAGCGAGAACAAGCCCAAGCAGCCCCGCAAAGAGCGCGTAGCGCACCGGAGCCGCTCCCGACGCCGCGGTCGGAACGGTCGCGAGGTCGACGGACTCGACGCCTGGGAGGGGCGGGTGCTTGGTTCGCGCGACGCTCAGCGCTGCAAACTCGTTTGCGAAGCCGTTGGCGACGGCCGCAGACATCTCCGGATTGGTCGTCGTGGCCGCAATGTCGATGTAGTCAGAGTCGGATGACGGACTTACGCTGATCAGCGACAGGAGGTTGCGCGGATTTCCCGTGTAGTGCAGCTGCTGCGCGACGTCGCTCGCGATGGGCGGGGTCTGGACCAGTTGGGCCTCATTCGTCAGCCGCCTGGCCGGATCGGTCTCTGGGTCGTTGCCGACGATCGGGACGACTCCGGCAAAGCGCACGAAGACGCTCGACGTCGCCGTGTACTGGATGGGCTTACGCGCGTAATACACATACGTGACGCCGCTGATCGCGAGCACGATCAGCGTCACCAGCCGCCAGTGGCGGCGAAAAGGCTCGAGCCGAGCCCGGAGATCTGCATTCTGTGTCTCGGTCACTCTTGTCCCTTGGTCAGATCCGTGCTCTGCGGATCCAACGGCAGGACGAACCAAAAACTGACGAGGCGCACTCCGTCACAAGCGCGGCGGACGCCCGCACGTTGTTTGGGCGGTGATGGCAGCGAATCCTCATCGAGCCCACGATGGAGCGGATAAGAGCGAGCACGGCCTTGTGTCGGATCTCCGGACATAACTACCGCCCACGGCCAGCCGCCTCGTACGCAGCTGCGAGCTTGCCCGCCGGGAGCTCCCTGATCAGGGCTCGCGAGCCGATGGCAAAGGCGGGGGAGCTGTTGACCCGCTCGATGCGGACACGGCCGAGGGCAGACGCTCCGCTCAGTGTTCTCGGTGTGACTTAGGTGCGCGTCCTCGTCATAACACCCGACTATCCGCCGCGACCGGGAGGCATCCAGGTGGTGGCACATCGCCTTGTCAGCCAATTCAGAGACGTTACGAGCAAGGTGGTCACAGTCGATGTCGCTGGGGCGCGTGACTGGGACGACGGCCAAGGCATCGACGTGCAGCGTGTCCCAGTCGGTCGCGATCGTCGCCGCGCGATCATCCGTCTCAACGCCGCCGCCGTCATGGCCGCGCGGCGATTTCGACCCGACGCGGTGCTCGCGATGCACATCGTCGCAGCACCGGCTGCCGATGTGATCCAACGTGCACTTCAGATCCCAGTAGTCATGTATCTCCATGCAGCGGAGGTGCCGGCAAGAGCACGCTTGGCCCGCTTTGCCTGCCGCCGCAGCCATCGGATCGTCGCCGTCAGTCGCTATACGGCTGCGCTCGCGGCCTCGGTCGGAGCGGACGAGGAGCGCGTCCGGGTGATCCATCCCGGCGTCGACTGGCACGAGCCAATTCGCGCCGAGCGTCTGTCGAGCCCGACCATCGTGACCGTCGCTCGGCTCCAGGATCGCTATAAGGGCCACGACGTGATGGTTCGCGCGATGCCGCTCGTGCGCGCCCGCATCCCAGATGCCCAATGGGTCGTCGTGGGGGACGGGCCGCTCCGCGGCGACATCGCGCGCCTGTCGGCGGCGCACGGCGTCAGCGAGGCCGTCCGTCTGTGCGGCACCCTCACCGACGAGCTGCGCGACCAGTGGCTGAACTCAGCGCACGTATTTGCGATGCCAAGCCGAACGCCTGCGAACGGCGGCGCGGGTGAGGGCTTCGGAATCGCATACCTCGAGGCCGGTGTTCACTCGCTGCCGGTGGTCGCCGGCGGCGTCGGCGGAGCACTGGACGCAGTTGTCGACGGGACGACCGGCCTGCTCGTTGACCCTAGCGACCATGTCGAGCTCGCGGGAGCGCTCACCGACCTGCTATCGGATCCCGGCACGGCTGCTCGGATGGGAGCCGCAGGTAGCAGGCACGCGCGGTCGTTCGCGTGGCCGCGGGTGGCCGGTCGCGTCGAGGCACTGATCGCCGAGACTGTGGCGAGCAGATGAGGGTCCTCTACATCAATCACACCGGCGTGGCCGGGGGCGCCGAGCAATCGTTGTTCGGCTTGCTGGATACGCTTCCTCCCCGAGTCGACCCGCTTCTTGCCTCCCCGAGGGGGCCGCTTCACGAACATGCCGCCCGTCGCGGGATTCCGGCCACCTCGATCGCCGAGGTTGCGGGTAGCCTGAGGCTCCACCTGTTGCATACCCCGCTCGCACTCGGAGCGATGGCGACCGCCTCCGCCGGCGTCGTGCACGCGGCCCATCGGTGGCAAGCCGATGTCTTGCACGCGAACTCGATTCGCGCCGGGATGATCGCCGCGCCCGCTGCGCAGATTCTGCGGCGCCCGCTGATCCTGCACGTGCGCGACTGCCTGCCACCTTGCCTGCTGACGCGCCGCTTGCAGCGCTCACTCGCCAAACGAGCAAGAGCGGTGATTGCGATCTCGGGCCACGTCGGGCGCGCGTTCGATCCCGACGGCGCGGCGCCCCGGCTCGACGTCATCGATGACCCATTTGACCTGACACGACTCGACCCAGCACGCTTCGACCGCGAGGCCGCTCGGACCCGGCTCGCGCTGCCTCCGGATGCCAAGGTACTGGCGCTGGTGGGCCAGATCACGCCGTGGAAAGGACAGGAGGATGCGATCCGCGCGATGGCCATCGTTCGTCGCGTCCACCCCACCGCCGTCTTACTCATCGTCGGCGAGACGAAGTTCGTGCGGCGCGCGACGCGCTACGACAATCTCGCTTACCTGAACCGGCTGCACGAGCTCGTCGCACGGCTGAGCCTCGGCGAATCCGTCCGCTTCCTCGGTGAGCGTGACGACGTGCCCGCGGTCATGGGAGCGTGCGACATGTCGCTGGCGCCTTCGTGGGAGGAGCCGTTCGGGCGCGTGGTCGTCGAGGCGATGGCCATGGGCGTGCCGGTCGTCGCGACATCGGTCGGCGGTCCGGCAGAAACAATCCGAGACGGCATCGACGGACTGCTCGTGCCTCCGCGCCAACCCGAGGCGTTGGCCGACGTGATCGTCGGACTGCTGAACGACGCGCAGCGGCGGAACGCAATTGGCGCCTTGGCGCGTTGCACCGCCCTCGGCCGCTTCGCTCACGGCCTCCACGCGGCGGCGGTGACGACGATCTATCGCGACGTGCTCGGCGCCACCGATACCGTCGTGGCCGCTACCGATACCGTCGTGGCCTGAACGGCGGGCGTTGGCGTCACCGGGCCGGCGGCGACGTGTCCGTCGTGCTGGGCGCAACCAGTACTGTGGCGGTCTGGCCCGATGCACGGAGGTCAACCGCTCGCCCCGTATCGGGAGGCATTGCTGTCGCCGCCAGACCCTCCGCCGGATCAAGCAGAACAGCCGCCGCGTCCTTGCGCGAACGGACGCCGAGTTTGGCGAACGCCGATGCGATGTGGCTCTTGACAGTGCTCTCCGCGAGGTAGAGCCGATCCGCGATCTGGCGGTTGGTCATTCCGGCAACCATCAGTGCCAGAACCTCTTTCTCGCGGTGTGAGAATGTCGGCTTGGCCACGAGCCGCCTTGCGTGGCGCGGCACACAAACCAGCCCCGCGACGACGGCCTTCACCGCAGGGGCCAGCTCGTCGGCTGCACCTTGCTCGGAGACGAAGCCGTCGGCTCCGGCGTTTAGCGCCTGACGGACGAGCAGCCCTCGAGCGTCGCGCGCGACGACGACGATCCGCGCGTCGGGCAGCCTGTCGTGCAGCGAGCGCACCAACGCCATTCCGTCGGCACGCGCCAGATCCGCAGCGATCACAATCGCCACGGGCGGACACATCGCTAGCCGGCTGACGTGTGGCACCGGCAGCACGCCCCCGTTCGGGGGCAAGCGAGCGCGCGCAAGGATCGACACCAGGGCAGCAGGGTCGTGCGCCCGGTCGTGCACAAGCGCAAGCCGAAGCCGCGAGTCATCGCACGCGACGTCGATTGCGTTGCCGAATTCATAATCAGCCAACCCGGCGCTCATGGCTTGGACAAGAAGTTTGGTGCCTACGTTCCGCGTCTTTCTCAAGCGGCGCCCAGCACGCGTCTCATGCCGCGGTTGGGCGACGACGACGCTTCGCGCGAGTCGACGGCCCGTACTCGAGGCGCCGCAGCTCGTGCTGCAGCGCACGCCGGCCTCGGTGATGCAAGCCATGAACCGATCCTTCTGTTCGCCCCATGCAACCAGCGATCTCGACCGGCGTCAGTCCCATCACGTGACGCAAGAACACGACTCTCCGCTGTTCATCAGGGAGTGACGCGAACGCCGACCGCAACACGTGAGCACGATCGATGTCCGCGCCACAAGACGCATCAGGCTCGACGAGAGTCTCAATCGGCGTGAGACGATTTGAGCGCTTATAGTCGATCGCCACGTTGCGTGCGAGGCGTAGCAGCCATGCGAAGAACGGCACGCCACGGTCGTCATACTTGCCGATGGTCGTCATCAGCTTGGCAAACACGTGTTGCGTGATGTCCTCTGCCTCGTGATCGTCGCGGACGATCGAGCGCACGTAACCGTAGACGTTTTGAGAGTACGTCACGTATAGGAAGCGCACTCCCTCCCTGTCACCTTGCTTGGCATCATCCACGGCTGCGCGCGTCCTGCTCCGCGTCTCCGGCGACTCGTCCAATGTGGTCCTGCTGGTGAATCCCCTGCTCGGGGACGCTACGGCGACAGGCTCCCTGATCATTTTATTTCCCGGTTGACGTGGCTACTGATGGTCGCGAACGAGAGGTGCAGTGCTGGAGGGCCGGACAAGCCCTTTAGGGTTCTTTCGGCCCCCATTTCGTGCCACCGAGTATCCGGACGAGAGTGCTGACGGTCAATGACCCTCCGACCCATTCATGCGTTCATCAAGTTGAACGCCTTTGGGCCATATATTTGCCGCACGTCGTCCGGCTCCGCGGTCTGCGACCAGCCCGAGGCCGTCGCGGTGCTGCTGTGCTATGTGTATATTGGTGGTCCGGCTCGGTTTCCCGATGATCTCCGCGCGTCACAGTCCTTCCCGGAGCCGACACGAGTCACAGCCGTGTGATGTGACTGCATGACCAGCCACAGATTCCATCCAAGCCAACGATTCTTCATCGTCGGCGTTGCGCTGTGCATTGTGGCTAACGGTTGCAGCGTGTCCGCTGGGCGTGAGGGTCCGAGGCTTGCGCGGGCGACTGCCGTCGCCTCAGCAGCAGCCGGGCCGGCGAGCTCGCCCGCTGCGACCTATCTGGGCAACAGCCACTCGTCCGGCAAAGTAGGCAGCATTCCGCAATCGCTGATGGACCTCGCCGTCAGCAGCGACGGCGTTTTGGTGTCGGGCAGTAGCTGGGCCGAGAACGCACACGACGCTCGGGTCTATGACACAACCGGCAGCATTACCGGCACACGCGGATACCCACTCGGACCGTATACGCAAACGCGTAGCAGTGGGGGAATCTACGGTGTTGCGGTCGATTGGAACTACATCTATGCCATCAGCGGCCTCGACGTAATCCGTTACAGTCGAGCAGACTGGCTGGACCCGGCTAACGTCACGTGGGCCGACAATGGTAGTAACACGGGCGTGTCGCCCTTGGCGGTCGACCCCATCGGCCCCGGCCATCTCATGGGCATCGCCGTCTGCGGCTCATACCTGTACGTGTCTGATCCGGGCAACGGCGCAGGGCTGCTCGACCATGGCGACACGTCCCCGAACACATCGCAGATCAAGCAGATCGGGCCGCTCAGCCCGACAGGCTTGGGTAGCGTTACACGGTCCTGGACGGTGCCGCGGGCCCGCACTCTCACCTGCGACCGCGACGGGGACATCTGGGTCTTACAGCAGGCCGTTTCTGGGCGGCGCAGCGCTGCCGCGCCTGCGGCCGCCCGCTACACACCGAACGGCACCCTCCTCGCCAAGATCTCCCTCCGTGGCGAGCCGCTCGACATCGCAGCCGATCCCAAGAGCGACCACATCTACGCCACCGACGACGGTCGGGATCAGGACGTCAAGATCTACGACTACTCAGGCAAGGTCACCGGCACGATCGGAGTGCGCGGCGGCTACCTCGCCCGAACGCCCGGCCTGCTCGGTCCGCTGCGGTTCTGCGGCCCGAGGAGCGTCGCGATCGATGGGTCCGGAGATGTCTACATCGGCCAGTCCGGCCTTCCGGGCGTGGGGCAGGAGGCTTGGTCCGATCCGGGACCCATCGCGATCATCTCCGAACTCGCGCCCAACCACTCCACGCAGCTTTGGTCCGACTACGCGGCTGCGTTCGCCGATGTCGGCTCGCCTAGCAGTAACGGAACCCGCTTCTACGGCCGTCACATGGAGTACATTCTCTCACGGGGCCGCTACCAACCGTATGCCTACACCGTCGATCCGTACACCTACCCTTGGGACAATCGGATCGGTGCCGACGGCGACGTGTACGGGCAGAACACGCGGGTGTGGGACGCCGACGGCCATCGCTACCTGATGATGGTCGGCCCTTTCTTCAACCTGTTCCGGATCTACATGATGAAGGGCGATATTGCCGAGCCGGTTGTCGCCTTCAACAACAATACGACGCTCACCACCAACCACGCCACAGCTCGGGTCGACTCCAACCCGCGCAGGAACAACGTCGCGACCGACTGGTGGCTGGACGACGCGGGGAATGTCTGGTCCGTTGGCGGGGGTCAGATCTGGCGCTATCGGCTACAGGGTTTTCAGGTCAACGGTACCCCTCGATACGACTTTCATCACGTCGATGTGTATCCGCTGCCAGGGGCCCTGTCGCAAGGCGTGAGGCGAATCGTCGTTGCGGGACATGACATCTGGATGAGCGGCTTTGCACCTGATGACCCCAATCCGAGCGCCGACTGGGACGGATGGAAGTCACTCGGTCGACATCTCGTGGAGTACACGTCCTTGCCAACTCGCTCTCGATGGCCCGAGCCATCGTGGAAACGGACGCTGGCGTACCCGGCCGGCAATTCATCGCAATTCTCGTACCCCACGTCGTTTGCGGTTGGATTGGCCCAGAAGCAGATCGCGCTTGGTTGGCTGTACAGCAACAGTACAAATCAGGGCTTTCTTCAGCTGTACTCAAGCACGACCGGGACCCCGGAACGTACTATTGACCCCCCAGCTCCGACGCTCGGATCCGTCGGCTGGTTCGATATGATGCGCTCTCTGAACTACGTCAACGGCTGGATCTGGGCTGAAGACGACTTGAACGGAAAGATCTTCGGGATCTGCGTTTTGGGACACCCCGTGGTCACGACGCCTCGTCGTGGAGGGCGCGGCCGAAGGAGGGGGTTTTACACGTGCACGCTCTGACTGCGCCGCGATCCCGGTCAGCCGCGCCTTGGCCTGCACTTTCCAGCCATGCTATACCGCCGAGCAGGATCACGTCGATTCGGGCGTCCATAGCAGAACCCTGAGAAGCGCTCTTTCTTCCGCGCTGCTGCGTCGGGCTGCGGGTTCGCGTCGGGCTGCGGGTTAGTGCCATCCCGGGCCCGCACGGGGCGTGAGGGCGCTCATACTCTGACCGGGAACGAGTTGCCTTCGGCTGAAATCCGACACCGCTGATACCGGCGCCGCACGGAGACGAGGCTATGCGGGCTGCCGCTCGCTTCGCGCCTCGTGGTCGACGAGGACAATGGAGAGGTGGCCTCGTGGCTGGCAGTCGACGAAGGCGATCGAGAGGTCGCCTCGTATCTCGTAGTCGACGAAGCGGATAGAGAGCTCACCGAACGCGTCCCTGGCGAGGACCCGCGACCGGAGCTCAACGCTCGTGGGAAAACGGCCTCGACCGTGGTTCCGAGGCCGGGCATCGAATGCACGCGCAGCTCGCCGCCGAGCTCCAACGAACGCTCGTACATGCTCCACAGCCCGAAGCCTCCCGCTTGCGAGGGGACTGTCCAAAGCGGTTCGAAGCCGTGCCCGTCGTCAGAGACTCGCACCTCGAGCCCCTCTCCGCGCGCTCGCAGTGAGACCTCGAGTGTCGACGCGTCTGCGTGACGAACGGCGTTGGAGATTGCCTCTTGCACGATCCAAAGCACGGCGTGCGTCACGTGGGCGGATGCATCGACGTCGCCTTCGATCTCGACAACCGGCCGCAAGCCCGAGCGGCTGGCGAGCTCGTGCGCTCGGGCCCTGAGTGTGTCCGCAAGGCCGTAAGATGACGGCGTCTGGAGTCCGTAGAGGATCGATCGCGATCCCGCGAGAGCATGCGTCGCTGCGCTCCCGATGTCAGCAAGACCACGTTCCTCGGGAAGCTCTTCCGCCAGCCGTCGACTCTGTCCAACAATGAACGCAAGCTCTTGAACCACCGAGTCGTGGAGGTCGCGCGCAAGCCGTCTGCGTTCCTCGCGCAAGACCACCTGGCGTTCGCGCTGGCGGGCGCACTGGAACTCGCGAACCGCGCCGATCCCCAGCACGAGCGCACTCAGCGCGGATAGCACATCGCTCAGCGACACGGTCGAAGTTGACTGAGCAGGAGCAAGCAGATTGTCCAGCAACGACGCACCTGTGAGCGCCGCGCTGATCGCGAGCCAGCTAGCGAAATGCGGGAACGGGAGTCGGGGCGCGCGCCAGGCAAAGCCGAGCGCAGCCACCACCGTCAGGGCCGCCGTCAGTCCATGGCAAAGAGTGAGACACAGTGATCGGCTCGCCACGTGTTCAAGACCCGCCCCAGCCGGATGGAGATCAAGCGCGGGCCAGACCACGCCGATCGTGGCGACAACGGCGGTCGCCGATAGGCAAATCATCGTCACGGCTGTCACTGACAACCACTTCGCGGAGATCCCCGTGAGTGGGATATCACGCGCGAATGCAGCCGACGCCAGCAACGTCGTGCCGAGCAACGCTGACACGTCCAGCGCCGAGTCCAGCGAGGAGCGCGGCGACACGCCCACAACGGCTGGAATCGTCACGAGCAGGAACATCGACGTAGTCAGGAATGCCAGGGCGATCAGGAGCGCGCGAGCCGCACGCGAGGGAGCGGTACCAAACCGCATTCCGGCAACGATCGTCGCGAGCAGCATCGAGCCGGCACTAAGCGTGTCAAGGACCGCACCACCCCTGTCGCTCATGAAGCCCCATGAAGGAGCCGCGACCACGATGATCACCACCACGGCGGAGATGGCTATCAGTGACGAGCGCGCGTGACTCGCTTCAAACGGGGCTCGCGTCGCAAGTTGATCCCGATACGGCTCGTCGACGTCGGCGAACACTGAATGTCCACTCCCTTCCGCTCTAAGTCAGATCTCCTCGGGCGTCGGAGTCAACCGGCGTGGATCTCCTCGACCAGGCGACCACCACAGCCAAGATTCTCAGGACCCCTGGGGTCGACGCGGCCAGACTCATTACACCCCCACATAAATTGCTCACCAAGCACACGCCCCGTGAGCTGTCAAATCTGAGATAAAGAACTCTCGAAGCCACGAACTCGGCTCGGAGAGTCCTTTCTGCCGTGATCATACTCGATTCCTGCGAGTAGCGCTCTGCATCGCGTCAAGCGTCAGCGCAGGCCCGTGGCCCGGCAACGCTCCGGGCCGCCCGAGCAGGCGGCCCGGAACAGGAACCGATCCAGCTAGAAGCTGCTCACTCTCCGGCCTCTGACGAGTCTCGATCGTCGGCCGGTAGATCCAGATCAGCCAGCTCCTCGACGAACCCCAGCGTGGATCCGTGGCTGCCGATCTCCTCGAGATCGGCGAGGTCGGGTTCGATGCCGGCGTTGTAGCCGCTGAGCGACTC
>Ga0335081_10021532_pt1 | contig 10433 bp, 8 predicted proteins | sample Lox_Sample_35_FD_206713 | JGI IMG/M metagenome (GOLD analysis project Ga0335081, IMG submission 206713) | Soil microbial communities from Loxahatchee National Wildlife Refuge, Florida, United States - Lox_Sample_3.5 | ecosystem: Environmental > Terrestrial > Soil > Wetlands | place: USA: Florida...
TGGGGGCCGATGCGCATGGGAGAAGGCCCGGAACACCCGGGGGCGACGTGGGAATGCTCCTCTAGCACGACCGCCGCCAGCTGCAACCGAGGGGGGTGGGTCCTAGCCTACCCGGTATTTGGGGGCCGCCTGATCTTCCGGATGGGGCGTGTCGAAGGTAAAGTGATGCTCGGAGGGGAGCGTTTTTCCCCCGCACAGCGAACCGAAGGAACCTAGATGACCAGGGCCCCCGTCCTGATCGCAGTGGGCATGTTCGCCCTCGCGACCGCCGCTCGCGCGGAAGAAGAGAAAGCGCCCGAGCCGCAGGCGGAAGTCCCGTTCCTCGGGGCCGGCCTCGAGCCGGCCGAGGTTCCGGACGCGGCCCCGGTGCCGGCGACCGCCTGCGAAGGCGCGCTCCCGCCCTCTCCCCCCTGGTCGAGCGACGTCCCGGCGGCGGTGGCCGACGCTGGGGACACCCCCGAGGTCGAGGAGGAGGTCGAGGCGGAGTCGGCGGAGATGGACGAGGTGCGGCGCGCCGAGGAGAACGCCGCGCTCGTGCCCGCGCCGAAGGCGGACGAGGCGCCGGCGCCCGCGCTGCCCCCGCCGGCGAAGGAAGGCGGGCGCATCCCGCTCTTCCCGGAGATCGACCACGACCTCGCGACCCTGCAGGGCGAGTACGACATCCCCATCGACGCGAACGAGGCGGTGCGCGCCTACGTGCGCTTCTTCCAGACGGAGCCGGCGCGCAAGCACTTCGTGAAGTGGCTCGGCCGGCTCTCCCGCTACCAGGATCGCTACCGCGCCATCCTGCGCGAGAACGGGGTGCCCGAGGACACGCTCTTCCTCGCCATGATCGAGAGCGGCTTCGCGAACCTCGCCTACTCCCGGGCCCGCGCCGTCGGCCCCTGGCAGTTCATCGCCGGGACCGGCAAGCGCATGGGGCTCGCCCAGGACTTCTGGGTGGACGAGCGGCGCGATCCGGAGAAGTCGGCGGTGGCCGCCGCCACCTACCTGAAGGAACTCTACGAGCAGTTCGGGGACTGGCGGCTCGCCTGGGCCGGCTACAACGCCGGCGGCGGCAAGATCGAGAGGGCGCAGCGAAAGGGCCAGGCGGACTTCTGGTCCATGGCGCGTGGACGGGTGCTGAAGCGGGAGACGAAGGGCTACGTGCCGAAGCTCATGGCTGCGGCCATCATCTCCAAGCACCCCGAGGCCTTCGGGTTCAAGAAGGACGAGATCGAGCCCGAGACCTGGCCGGAGTCGGAGCGGGTGCTCGTGCCCGGCGCCATCGACCTCGCCGCCGTGGCCGAGGCCGCCGAGTCGACCGAGCACGACCTCCGAGACCTGAACCCCGAGCTCCGCCGGAGCTGCACTCCGCCCCGCGGCTACCAGATCCGGGTGCCGGCCGGGCACCGGGAGGCCTTCGAGCGGAACTGGGCCTCGGTCTCATCCTCGGCCCGCCTCTCCTTCGCGCACCACGTGGTGGCGAGGGGGGACAGCCTCGCCGCCATCTCCGCCGCCTACGGGGTTTCCCCGGGCTCGGTGGTGAGCATGAACGGGCTCAAGCCCGGGCGGAGGCTCCGGCCCGGAACCGAGCTCGTGATCCCGCTCACCGCGGCCTCCAGGAAGGCCGGCCGCGCCCCGGCCTCCGAGGCCGTCGCCCGCACCCGCATCGAGGAGCTCAAGAAGGCGAGGCCCGAGTTCGTGGAACGGGAGCCCGCGCCCTCGCCGGCGCCGGTGGCCCGCATCGAGGAGGTGGACGGCCGGACCCGCGCCACCGTCCTCGTCCAGTCCGGCGACTCGCTCTGGGCCATCGCCCAGAAGTTCGGCGTGCGCCTCGAGGAGCTCTGCCGCTGGAACGGCATCCGGAACCCCCGCCGCCACAAGCTCCAGATCGGAAGCGCCCTCGTGGTCTTCCCCCACGACCTGCCGCCGGGAGCGCGGGCCGCGGTGAGCCCGGGCTGACCCCGTCGAGCAGTCGCCCCGGAAGGCGAGGGCCACAGGTGGGGCCGGGCATTGCGCCCGGCCGGCCGGATCGTGTACCCCTTCGCCCCGAAGCCCGCCTGGAGGGCGCCTTGCCGGGGTCGAGAAGTCGGAAAAGTCGGATTGAATGATCCCGGGGCCCGGCCGTCCAGGTGAGTAGAAGCACGAACCCCTCCCGAAAGGACGACTCCATGAAGCGAATCCTCGCTGCTCTCTTCGTCGCCGCCCTCGCCACCACCGCCTCCGCCGACGCCGCCGCCACCTTCGCCGCGAAGTGCAAGATGTGCCACGGCGCGATGGGCCAGGGCGGGGGCATGGCGAAGGAACCCATCGCCGGCAAGCCGACCGATGTGGTCCTGAAGGCGATCAACGAGGGCAAGGGCAAGATGAAGCCGGTGAAGATCGACGACGCCGCCGAAGTGGCGAAGTACGTGAACGGCCTCAAGTAGCCCGAGCGAACGACCGAGAAGGGTGCGCCTCGCGAAGGCGCGCCTCGCGAACTGGGGGCGGGTCGCCGGGCGAAAGGGCCCGGGCGGCCCGCCCCCCTTTCTTTCCGCACTACGAGACGGACCGCGCCGGGTCCACCCGGGCGGCGAGCGCGGCCGGGGCGAGCGCGCCCACCAAGGCGGCGCCGGTCGAGACCGCCACCCCGAGCGCGAAGAGCCAGGGCGGGAAGGCGAAGAAGGTCTCGGGCCGGAAGGGAAAGTCCGGGAGGTAGCGGAGCCCCACCCGGTCGGCGAGGAGCGACAGGCCGAAGGCCATCCCCACGCCGAGGAGGCCGCCCGAGAGGCCGACGAGCCCGGCCTCGGCGAGGACGAGCGAGCGGACGTCGGCGGCGGTGGCGCCGAGCGCCTCCAGGATGGCGATCTCGCGAGTCCGGCCCCGGACGCTCGCCGAGAGCGACTGGGCGATGGCGAGGGCGGCGAGCCCGGTCATGAGGAGCGCGAGGAGCGCGAGGGCCCCGGCGGTCACGGCCACGGCGAGCCCGACCCGCTCGCCGAGCGCCCGGTCCCCCTCGTCCACCCCGAAGCCCATGCGCCGCACCGCCTCGGCGAGGGAGGGGACGTCGTCCGGACGCCTGGCCTCGAGGGTGACGCCGGTGTAGCCCGGGTCGGCCTTCCCGTACTCGGCGTGGAGGCGGCGCACGGTGGCGAGCGGCACGGCGAGGGAGTAGAGGGGGACGCGGTCGGAGAGGCCGACGAGGACCAGGTTGGCGTCGTAGACCTTGTCCTCGGTCTTGAGAGGGATGATGGAGAACCCCACCCGCACCGGGAACTCGAGCCCCACGAGGTCGAAGCCGGGCGGGAGCCGCCGGAGGTTCCAGGCGGGGGCGATGGTCTTGTTGTAGACCTCGAGGAGGCGGCGGGAGGCGAGGACCGGGATGGGCCGGCCGGGCGGCGGATCCTCGAAGCGGCGACCCCGGGCCACGTCGCCCTGGAGGAGGTCCGGGTCGACGCCCACCACCGGCAGCTGCACCGTGAAGCCCGGCGGCCAGTTCACCTTCACGCCCTCCGGGGGGCGGCTCGAGGCCACCGGCACCCGGAGCGAGAGCCTCCGGTAGGCCCCGGCGACGCCCGGGAGCGAGCGGAGTCGCTCCACCGCGGAGTCGTCGAGGAGGCCGCCCCCGAGCGCCCCGCCGAGCGACACCGCCGCCGGCACCACCTCCAGGAGCCGCGCGTCGCTCGCGAACATGCGGCGGGCCGCCTGGCCGACGCCCAGGCCCAGGGCCACGAAGAAGACGAGCGCGGCGGCGCCCACGCAGGCGGCGCCGGCGTTCACGAGCGCCCCGCGCCGGTCGGAGCGGAGGTTCAGGGAGGCGAGGTGGACGAGCGCGCGGGTCCTCACCGGAGCCTTCCCCCCTCGAGGTGGAGGACGCGGCCGGCCCGGGTCGAGAGCCGCTCCTCGTGCGTCACCACGAGCACCGTCATCCCCCGGGAGACCAGCTCGACGAAGAGCGCGATGACGCTCTCCCCGCTCTTCGCGTCGAGGTTCCCGGTGGGCTCGTCGGCGAGGAGGAGCGCGGGCCGGGAGAGGAGCGCCCGGGCGATGGCCACCCGCTGCCGCTCCCCGCCGGAGAGGTGCGCCGGGAGCCGGGCGGCCTTCTCGGCGAGCCCCACCTGCGAGAGCGCCGCGAGGGCGTTTTTCCGGAGCTCGTGGAGCGGGGCCGCCCTCCGGCCCCTGGGAACGAAGAGCCCCGGCAGCATGACGTTCTCCACGGCGGGGAGCGCCGGGAGGAGGTTGAAGGACTGGAAGACGAAGCCCACCGCGGTGTTCCGGAAGGCGGCGCGGCCCTGGGGGTCGAGGGCGCGGAGGTCCTGGCCCGCGACCTTCGCCTCGCCCGAGAAGTCGCCGTCGAGCCCGCCCACCACGTAGAGGAGCGTCGACTTCCCCGAGCCCGAGGCCCCCACCACCGCCACGAACTCGCCTTCCCGCACCTGGAGGTCGAGGGCGTCGAGGACCACGTGGTCCTCCTCGCCGTCGGAGAAGCGCTTGTGGATGCCGGAGAGCGAGATCACGGCTTCTCGCGCGGGGTCTCGCGCCCCACCGCCTCGAGGTCGAGGAGCGTCGCGCCGGGGGCGAGGTCGAGCCGGAGGGAGACGGTGGCGAGCCCTTTCGCGGGCTCGAGGTAGCGCCCCACGAGCGCGCGCATCACCACCGCGTTCGGCCCGGTGCCGTAGGCCTCGTCCGGCAGGGACTCGATGGCGTGGACGAGGTGGGCGACGTCGACGACGGCCCCGCCCATGCCCACGGCGAGCGCGGCTCCGGCGGCCTCGGTGGGGGCCCGGTAGCCCGCACCGCCCGCCCGGGAGACGAGGGCCGGGAGCCGGTCGGCGGGGCCGGCGACGAAGAGCCGTCCGCCGGCGACGGCGACGCCGAGCTGGGCCTTCCCCCATCCCACCGTCCACCCCGCCGTCCCCTTCGGCGTCACCTGGACGCCCAGGCGGCGGCCCTCCTTCCTGAGCCGGTCGAGGAAGGCCGGTGGCGCGGAGGGGTCGCGGAGCGGCACGACGGCCTCGAGCTCGAGGAGCCGGAAGGGGTCGGTCCGGCGAACGTCGAAGCGGGGGGAGCTGAACTCGGTCACCGTGAAGGTGGGGGCGACGCCCAGGGAGAGGACGGCGCCGGGCGCGACGGAGGCGACGAGCTCCCGCTCCGGGTCGATGCGGACTGCGGCGAGCGAGCGCGCCACGTCCGGGGGCAGGAGAGGGGCCGCCCGCCTCCACCCGCCCACCGGGTCTCCTGCCCAGCGGAAGAGGAAGGCCGCGTCCGGGGAGAGCCGGGCCGCCTCCGGGGAGGAGGGAGAGCCCGCCGCGGAGACGAGGCTCTTCCAGAAGTCCTCCCGCTCCGGGGAGAGGAGGAGGGCGAGCCGCACCCCGAGGCTCGTGGCGCTGGCGCGGACGCCGAGGGCGGCGCCGTCCCGGGCGACCCTCCACCCGGCGAGGGCGGGCGAGCCGGCCGGGGCCACGGCGGTCGCGAGGTAGCCGTCGCCGACGGCGGCGCGGGCCTTCGCGAAGAGCGGGCTTTTCGCGAGGGAGCGGTCCTCCGGGAGCGAGGCCGCCTCGGCGAGCGCGTCCGGCCCGCGGGGGCCGGGGGCGAGGAGCGCGTGAGGGCCCTGTACCGCGTAGGAGAGGGCCGCCCCGGAGGTCGGATCCCGGCGGAAGACGACCACCTCCACCCCCCGGAGCTTCACCGCCACCCGCTCCGTCGCTCCCATCCGGTCGCGCGCCAGCCGGGCGGCCGTCGAGTCGAAGCGGGCGAGGTCGAGGAAGGGGAGGACGAGGAGCGGCGGCCGCTCGCCGCCCGCCGCAAAGGCGGCGCTCCCGTTCGGATCGACGCCGGCCTGCTCCAGGCCGCGGGGGTCGAGGGGGTCGAAGCCGAGCTGGGCCTTCACCGCCGCGTAGGCCTCGGCGAGCGACGCCGCTGGCGGCGCCTCGGCAACCGTGCGATACAGCGCTCCCGCCTGCCGGGCCGCCGCCCCGAGGGCGGGGATCACGACGGCGAGGGCGGCGTCGGCGGGGAGGTAGCGCTCGGGCGCCGGGTACGGGTGCCTCCTCCCGCAGCCGGCCGCCCCGAGGGCGAGCGCGAGGGCGAGGAAGAGGGCGCGGCGCATCGGGCTCCATTATCACCGAAACGCTTCCAGTGGAGGCGCAGCGGATGATCTTCAGCGAAGGCGACGATTCACCCCTGGCGCTCGACCTCCGCCCCGACTGGGGAGCCCTTTTCGGCGAGGCGGCGGGCCGGCTCGAGCTCGAGATCGGCTGCGGGCACGGCGGCTTCGCGCTCGCCTTCGCGAGCCGCCACCCGGAGCGAGCGCTGGTGGGCATCGAGCAGCGGCGGAAGTTCGCCTCCGAGCTCGCGGGGCGCGCGAGCCGGCGCGGGCTCACGAACCTCCTCGTCCTCCAGGGGGACGCGAAGCTCCTCGCCCCGCGGCTCTTCGCGGCGGGGTCGCTCCGGGCCATCCACGTCCACTTCCCCGACCCCTGGTGGAAGCGGCGCCACCACCGCCGCCGCCTCCTCGACGACGGGATGTCGGCGCTCCTCTTCGGCCTCCTCTCGCCGGGAGGGGAGCTCGACTTCCGGACCGACGTGGAGAGCTACGGGGCGGAGGCGCTCCTGCGCCTCGCCGAGGTGGGCTTCGAGAACGCCGCCGGGGCGGGGCGCTTCGCCGAGGAGGATCCGTCGGAGGTCCCCTCCTCCCGCGAGAAGCGATACCTCTCGAGCGGGCAGCGGGTCTACCGGCTCCGGCTCCGGCGCGCGGCGGAAGGCGCCGAGGCCCGGGCCCGGGTACACTCCCTCCCGTGATCCGGCCACTCCCCCTCGCGGCGCTCCTCGCGCTCGCCACCCTCGCCCCGGCCTGCGCCCGGGACGGGGGGCCGGAGGCCGCCTACCGCTCGCTCGCGCAGGCCGTCTCGCAGCGGGACGGGGACGCGGCCTACGCGCTCCTCTCCGCGGGGAGCAAGCGCTGGCTCGAGGGGCAGGCGAACCGGGTGAAGGCCGCGGCCCCGGGGGTCGTCGCCGGGAACGCGAGGGAGCTTCTCGTGGGCGACGCCTCCCTGGGGCAGAGGCCCCCGGCTTCGGTGAAGGTCGCCTCCGAGGTCGGGGACCGGGTCGTCCTCCGCGTCGAGCCCGCCGGCGGAGGGCCGGCGCGCGAGGTGCTCACCGTCCGCGAGGGCGGGCACTGGAAGGTGGAGCTGCCGCTCCCCTCCTCGCCCTGACGCTCCGCGCGCGCCGCGGACCTCGCGCCGCCCGGGTCCTCCCGGGATGGACCGAGCGGATTCGCGGTGTTAATTAACGCTCTCCCCGACCGCCGGAGAGAAAGCGCCCGAATGAAGAGACCGTCCGCCGCCGAGATCCGAGAGGCCTTCCTCGCCTTCTTCGAGGAGCGGGGCCACCGCCGGGTGAAGAGCTCCTCCCTCGTCCCCGCGAACGACCCCACCCTCCTCTTCACGAACGCCGGCATGGTCCAGTTCAAGGACGTCTTCACCGGGCGGGAGAAGCGGGACTACCGGCGCGCCACCACCGCGCAGAAGTGCGTCCGCGCCGGGGGAAAGCACAACGACCTCGAGAACGTCGGGTTCACGGCTCGCCACCACACCTTCTTCGAGATGCTCGGGAACTTCTCCTTCGGCGACTACTTCAAGGCGGACGCGGTCGCCTGGGCCTGGGAGTTCGTGACCAGCCCCCGCTGGCTCGGCATCCAGAAGGAACGGCTCGCCGCCACCGTCTTCGCCGGCGAGGGGACGCTCCCCTGCGACGAGGAGGCGCTCGCCCTGTGGAAGGGGGTCGGGGTCCCGCCGGACCGCATCCACAAGCTCGGCGCCAAGGACAACTTCTGGGCCATGGGGGACACCGGCCCCTGCGGCCCCTGCTCGGAGATCCACTTCTTCCAGGGGGACGACATCCCCTGCGCCGAGGAGCGAGCGGGAAGGAAGTGCCAGGGCGTCGCCTGCGACTGCGACCGCTGGCTCGAGATCTGGAACCTCGTCTTCATGCAGTTCGAGCGGGGCCCGGAGGGGAAGCTCTCGCCGCTCCCCAAGCCCTCCATCGACACCGGGGCGGGCCTCGAGCGCATGGCGGCGGTGGTGCAGGGGCACCGCTCGAACTACGACACCGACGTCTTCCAGAGCCTCATCCGGGCCATCGAGGGGGTGTCGGGGAAGAAGTACCGGCACGGGGAGTCGGAGGACGACGTCTCCATGCGCGTCATTGCCGACCACTCCCGGGCCACCGCCTTCCTGGTGGGGGACGGGGTCCTCCCCTCGAACGAGGGGCGCGGCTACGTGCTCCGCCGCATCATGCGGCGCGCCATTCGCCACGGGAAGCGGCTCGGGCTCGAGAAGATCTTCCTCGCCCGCATCGCCGAGGCGGTCATCGCCGAGATGGGGAAGGCCTACCCGGAGATCGAGGAGAACCGCCCCTTCATCGTGAAGGTGGCGGAGCAGGAGGAGGAGGCCTTCCGCCGCACTCTCGACAAGGGCCTTGCCATCCTGGAGGACGAGATCGCCGGCCTCGGCCGCCGCGGGGAGAAGGTCATCCCCGGGAAGGTCGCCTTCCAGCTCTACGACACCTTCGGCTTCCCCATGGACCTCACCCGGGTGATCGCCTCCGAGCACCGGCTCGGGGTCGACGAGGCGGGCTTCGAGGAGGCCATGAAGGAGCAGCGGGCCCGCTCGGAGTGGAAGGGCTCCGGCGAGGAGGCGGTGCGGGAGATCCACAAGAAGCTCGCGGGCGAGCTCGGCGAGGTCCGCTTCCTCGGCTACGACACCACCGTGGCCCGGGCCCCGGTCCGGGCACTGGTCGTGAACGGCGAGGCCGTCCCCAGGGCGCGCCGGGGGGACAAGGTCGAGGTGGTGACCCAGGAGACCCCCTTCTACGGGGAGTCCGGCGGGCAGGTCGGCGACACCGGCACCATCACCACGGCGAGCGCCCGGGTGGTGGTGAAGGACGCCCAGCGCCCCGTCCCCGGGCTCGTGGTGCACCGGGGCGAGCTCGTGGAGGGGGAGCTCTCGGTGGGGGAGGAAGTCGAGCTTCGGGTGGACGAGGAGCGGCGGGACCTCATCCGATCGAACCACTCGGCGACCCACCTCCTCCACCTCGCGCTCCGGGAGCGTCTCGGGGAGCACGTGAAGCAGGCCGGCTCGGTGGTCGCCCCCGACCACCTCCGCTTCGACTTCTCCCACTTCCAGCCGCTCACCGCCGAGGAGACGGACGACGTGGAGCGGCGAGTGAACGACCTCGTCCGGAAGAACGAGGTGGCGCGGACGGAGGTCCTGTCGCTCGAAGCGGCCCGCGGCACCGGCGCCATGATGATCTTCGGCGAGAAGTACGGAGACCGGGTGCGGGTGGTGGACATCGGGCCGTCCCGGGAGCTCTGCGGCGGCACCCACGTCCGGCGGAGCGGGGACATCCAGTTCTTCAAGATCGCGAGCGAGGAGAGCATCGCCGCCGGGGTCCGCCGCATCGTCGCCTACACCGGGCCGAGGGCGGTCGAGCTCGCGCAGCGCACCGACGGCGAGCTCCGGCGAGCGGCCGGGCTGCTGCGCGCCGGGCCCTTCGAGGTCGCCCAGAAGGTGGAGGGGCTGCAGCGCCGGGTGAAGGAGCTCGAGCGGGAGCTCGGGGAGGCGGCGGGGCGCCTCTCGCAGGCCCGCTCTGGCGACCTCGTCCAGAAGGCGCGCGAGGTGAACGGGGTGAAGCTCCTCGCCGCGAGGGTGGAGGGGGACGGGAAGGCGCTCCGCGAGCTCGCCGACGCGCTGCGGGAGAAGCTCGGGCGCGGGGTGGTGGCGCTCGCGAGCGAGCAGGGCGGGAAGGCCGTCCTCCTCGTGGCGGTGACGAAGGACCTCACCGGGCGGGTGAAGGCCGGGGACCTCGTCCGCGAGGCGGCGAAGCTCCTGGGCGGCTCCGGGGGCGGGAAGCCCGACATCGCCCAGGCAGGCGGCCCCGACGCCGCCGGCATCGACCGCGCGCTCGCGCGCGTGGGCGAGCTCGTGAGCTCCGCCACCGCCTGAACCCTGACCGAAGGTCCGGAGGCGATTGTCAAGTCCCGGGAGTGATTTCGGCCCGTTGACCGCGCGAGCGCTGGCCCCCTACCATGGGTCGCAGAGGAGGCCGCCCTGACGGTTCTGGCCGAGAGCAGGAGGACGTTCGCACCGGTCGTCGACCTCGCGCTCGCGCGCGACGAGCGCCGGCTCGTCGACTGCGAGCGGAAGAGCCGCGAGCTCCTCGGCACCAACAAGCGCGCCCTCGCCCGCCTCTACCAGACGGGCCTCATCTACTCCCGCGCCGGCTCCCGGCTGGCCCGCGACCTCCTCCTTGCCCACCAGCACCTCCTCAAGGTGGAGGACCTCCTCGCGAGGCTCGAGCCTGCCGAGGCGGCGGAGCGCGGCGAGGTGGAGAAGGTCTACGGCGAGGTGCAGGCGCTCCTCGAGCGCACCTCGAAGCTCACCGCCCGGTCCGCGGCCATCCTGGCGCGGCGC
>Ga0335081_10021534_pt1 | contig 10432 bp, 8 predicted proteins | sample Lox_Sample_35_FD_206713 | JGI IMG/M metagenome (GOLD analysis project Ga0335081, IMG submission 206713) | Soil microbial communities from Loxahatchee National Wildlife Refuge, Florida, United States - Lox_Sample_3.5 | ecosystem: Environmental > Terrestrial > Soil > Wetlands | place: USA: Florida...
ACCTGGACCGGCGTCCAGTCGTGCACTTCCTTCAAATAATAGGTCAGCGGCTGCGAGATCAGCCCGACGACTTGGCCGAGCCCCTCGACCACGTAAACGAGGCCGAAGAAAAGCAGCAGCCGGCCGAAATGGGCGCTGCTGTCCGGCGTCTCGACGGCAGCTAAGGCGAGCGGCTCATTCATCTGGTCGGGGCCCGCGACTAGCCTTGCACGCTTCGCTTGGCGTCAGCGCGCGGAAAGCTTCGCGCCGACCGAGCAAGCGTCATCGATACCCAGTTTTTGCACGATCGTCTCGACGATCTCGCGGGGGCGGGGAGCGATGGAGACGACGATCGGCTGTTCGTCGGGGCGCGGCGGCTCCAGCGCCTGGAATTGGCTGTCGAGCAGTCCGGGCGGCATGAAATGATCGGCGCGGGCCGCGATGCGCTGGGCGATGAGATCGCGGTCGCCCTGGAGAAAGACGAGGCCGACGTCTTTGCGCTCACCGATCAGGATATCGCGATAGGCGCGCTTGAGCGCCGAGCAGGCGACCACGCCGCGATTGCCGGACGCCCGAGTGGCGTCGATCCAATCGGCGATGGCGTGGAGCCAGGGCCAGCGGTCGGCGTCGGTCAGCGGCTCGCCGTGGTGCATTTTGTCGATATTCGACTGCGGATGGAACCAGTCGCCGTCCTCATAAATCCAGTTCAATCTATGCGCCAGCATTGCCGCGATGGTGCTCTTGCCGGAGCCGGACACTCCCATCACGACGAGGACGTTTTCGGACGGCATCATCGCTCCGCGCCTAGCGCTCCGGCGCCGCCGCGCGGACGACGAGCCACTCGAGCTTGCCGTCGGCATGGGCGCGCCGTGCCGGAAGGTCGTCGCCGGAGAGCACGCGGGTCAGAATACCGCGTTTGGGGGCGCTGTCGACGAGAAACAACATTTCCCGCGTCGAGGCGAGCGCCGGGAACGTCAGCGTGACGCGCGGCACGAACGGCTCCATGCCGGCCTTGGCGATGGCAAGCACCCAGCGTTGGCTTTCATCGAGCGCCGGCGAGTTCGGAAACAGCGACGCGGTATGGCCGTCATCGCCAAGCCCCATCAGCACCAGGTCGAATAGCGGCTTCGTCGGATCGAGCCGCTCGGCGCCATAGAACGCTTTGAGTTCGTCCTCGTAGAGCCGCGCCGCGCCTTCCGGATAGTTGGTGTCGGTCGGCATCGGATGGATGTTCTGCCGCGGCGCGCCGACGCGATCGAGAAACACGCGCCGCGCGGTGCCCATGTTGCTGAGTGCGTCGTTTTCCGGGACGAAACGGTCGTCGCCGACAAACCAATGCACGCGGTCCCAGGGTACTTTGCTGCGCCACGGCTCTTCGGCGAGCAAGCGGTAAAGTCCCTGCGGACTCGATCCGCCGGTCAGCGCGACCGCGGCACGATCTTTGCCGGAGACCTGCTCGACAAGCCGGCCTGCCGCGGCTTCCGCCAAGGCCGGAGCATCGTCGACAATAATGAGTTGCGGAGGCGATTTGGCGTCCATGACATCAGCTCATGCGATCGGCCGCCAGCGCCGCCCATCCCGGGCGAGCAACGCATCGGCTTCTTTGGGGCCGTCGCTGCCGGCGCGATAAGTTGCGAGACCTGCCGACGGCGCTTTGTGCCAGGCGTCGAGGAACGGTTGCACGACCCGCCAGCCGGCCTCGATGCCGTCGGCGCGCGGAAACAGGATGGCGTCGCCGACCATGCAGTCATAGATCAGCGTCTCGTAGCCGGTCGACGGCGCCACGTCGAAATAGTCCTCATATTTGAATGTCATGCCGACGCCGCCGATCCTGATCGAGGGGCCGGGAATCTTGGCGTTGAATTCAAGGCCGATGCACTCGTTCGGCTGGATGCCGATCACCAGGAAATTCTCGGCGAGCCGGTCGACCGGCGTGTCGCGGAACATGGCGACCGGCGCCTGCTTGAACTTGATGGCCACCTCGGTCTGCTTGGCGCGCAACGCCTTGCCGGTGCGCAAGTAGAACGGCACGCGCGCCCAGCGCCAATTGTCGATCATCAATTTAAGCGCGACGTAGGTTTCGGTCGTGCTGTTGGGCGCCACATTCGGCGACTTGCGATAAGCCTCGACCGGGCGATTATCGACGTAGCCGTCGCCGTACTGCGCGCGCACGCAATCGCGCAGCGCATCGTCGCGGTCCGGCAGCGAAATAGCGTCGAGCACCTGCGCTTTTTCGGCGCGCACCGCGTCCGCGGCGAAGCGCGCGGGCGGCTCCATGGCGATGAGCGACAACAGCTGGAAGAGATGGTTCGGCACCATGTCGCGCAGCGCGCCGGTGACGTCATAGTAGCTGCCGCGGCGCTCCACGGTAAGCGATTCCGCCACCGTGATCTGCACATGCTCGATGTGGTGGCGGTTCCAGATCGGCTCGAACAAGCCGTTGGCGAAACGCAGCACCATGATGTTCTGCACCGTTTCTTTGCCGAGATAGTGATCGATGCGGAAGATCTGATCCTCTTTGAGGATGCCGAGCAGATTGTGATTGAGTGCGCGCGCGGAGGCGAGATCGGTGCCGAACGGTTTCTCGATGACGACACGCCGCCAGGCGCCGTTCTCCTCGCGCGCCAAGCCGGATTCGCCGAGATGGCAGCCGATCGGCGCGAAGCCCGCCGGCGGCGTCGCCAGGTAGAACAGGCGGTTGCCGCGGGTGCCGCGCTCGCGCTCGATACGCGCAAGCGCGCGGCCGATCTTGCGATAGGTCTCGTCATCGTCGGGCTCGCCTTGAACATAGGTGACGCTGCCCAGCACGCGTTTGACGGCGCGCGCGTCGATGTCGCGCGTGGCGAATTTCGGCAGGCTGTTGGCGAGATCGGCGGCGAAAGCCTCGCTTGTCGATGGACTGCGGGCGACGCCGATCAAGGCGAACGCTTCCGGCAACAGCCCTTCGACGGCGAGATTATAAAGTGCTGGCACCAGGAGCCGGTGAGTAAGGTCGCCGGAAGCGCCGAATATCACGATGCAGCATGGATCGGCAGGCCGCGCCGTGGCGGCGCTCCTGGCGCCGTTGCCGCCCCGGTTTTCCGCTCGGTTTTCTGCTCGGTTTTCTGCCCGGTTTTCTGCCCGGTCCTTGGCGCCGTTTTCGCCGGTCATGATGCTTTGACCTTGCGGTCGGCTGGGCTTGCCTTCGGCTCGAGATGAGCGCCAAAGCCTTTGCGCATCGCCGAGAGGATCTTTTCCGCGAACGTATGTTCGCGCCGCGAGCGGAAGCGGGCGTAGAGCGCCGCCGAGAGTACGTCGGCCGGCACCGCTTCTTCGATCGCGGCCTGCACCGTCCAGCGGCCTTCGCCGGAGTCCTCGACCACGCCTTCGAATCCGGCGAGTTTTGGATCGGCCGCCAAAGCGCTTGCGGTGAGGTCGAGCAGCCAGGAACTGATGACGCTGCCGCGGCGCCAGACTTCGGCGACATCCGGCAGATTGAGATCGAACCGCATATCCTCCGGCAGGCTTTCGCAGTCGGCATTTTTGAGGATATCGAAGCCCTCGGCGAAGGCCTGCATCAGGCCGTATTCGATGCCGTTGTGCACCATCTTGACGAAATGGCCGGCGCCGTTCGGTCCGGCATGGATGTAGCCAAGCTCCGCGCGCGGATCGCGGCCGTCGCGGCCGGGCGTGCGCGGGACATTGCCAAGGCCCGGGGCGAGCGCCTTGAAGATCGGGTCGAGCCGATCGACGATCTCTTTGGCGCCGCCGATCATCATGCAATAGCCGCGCTCCAGTCCCCAGACGCCGCCGCTGGTGCCGACATCGACATAATGAATGCCGCGGCCCTTCAACATTTTGGCGCGGCGGATATCGTCCTTCCAAAATGTATTGCCGCCGTCGATCACGACGTCGCCCGATTGCAGCAATCGGGCAAGCTCGGTGACGGTCTCTTCGGTGATTGTGCCGGCCGGCAGCATCACCCACACGGCGCGCGGCGGCTTGAGCTTTTGCACCAGATTGTCCAATGCCGCGGCGCCGGTGGCGCCGTCGCGGCCGAGCGCGGCGACTGCGCTCGCATCGCGGTCGTAGACGACCGCCTCGTGGCCATGCTGCATCAGCCGGCGCGTGATATTGCCGCCCATCCGCCCAAGACCGATCACACCGATCTGCATGGCATGCGCTCCCGTCACACCAGAGCGCGTTGGACGGCCGTTTCCAGCGCTTGGAGGCCGGAACCGAGATCGCCCTTGAGGTGGACACGCAGCGCACGCCGGCCGCGTTCGAGCAGCACGTCGAAATCGCCGCGCGCCTGCGCCGCCTTGATCACGCCAAAGGTCGCGCGGTGGCCTGGGATGGCCAAATCCGGCGCGTCGTCGGCCGTGATCTGGATAAACACGCCGCTGTCGGGGCCGCCCTTATAGGCCTGGCCGGTCGAATGCAGAAAGCGCGGGCCGAATTCGAGACAGGTCGCGACATGGCGGCGGTCGCGCAATTCGAGCCGCCATGGCTGCAGGCGCGCCGCGTTCGCTTCGTCATGGGCGAGGTAAGCGAGGATCGCGACATAATCGCCGGCGCCGAGGCGGCCAAGATGGGCGCTGAGCCAACTGTCGACGCTGCCGTCGGCGCCGGCCTTGCGCAGATCCGCGGCGTTCTTGCGGTCGGTGAAGAGTGATAGCGATCCGTCGGAACAAACCGGCTCCTCGCGCGGCAGCTCTCCCGATTTCTCGAATGTTTCGGTCAGTTCACGGGTCTTGATCTTGCTCGCCTCGACGTCGGGCTGATCGAACGGATTGATGCCGATCACCGCGCCGGCAACCGCGGTCGCAATCTCGAAGCGGAAGAATTCCTGGCCGATATGATCGAGCGAGGTCTGCACGACGCGCAGGACTGGATGGCCGGCCTTCTCCAGCGCTTTGAGCTTGGCTTCATGGGCTGCGTCGGCTTCGCTCTTGAGCGCAAGATCGATGAAGCAGCGATCGTCGCCGTAGACTTCAGGCCGCCCAAGCGGCTCGCCGTCGATGGGGATCAGGCCCTTGCCTTGCTTGCCGGTCGATTCCGCGAACAGTTGCTCGGCCCAGGCGCCGAAACTCGACAGTCCGGGCGTCGTGAAGATCGTGACCTTGTCGCGGCCCCGCAAAGCGGCGGCGCCGAGCGCGGTGCCGAGCGTGACCCCGGGATTTTCCGCCGGCGGCACGTCCGGCCCGCAGGACCGCATCATGATCCGCGTCGTGCGGGTCAGTTCGGCAATATCGATGCCGGCAATGGCCGCGGGCAGGAGTCCGAACGGGGAGAGCACCGAATAGCGCCCGCCGATGCTCGGCACGCCATGGAATATGCGACGGAATTTCTGCTGCTCCGCCCGCTTTTGCAGCGACGATCCGGGATCCGTGATCGCAACGAAATGCGCGCCCGCTTTATCGGCGCCGACCGTGTCCGCGACGCGCTTGAAGAAATAGTCGGCGAGCACGTTGGGCTCGGTGGTGCTGCCCGACTTGCTGGAGACAACAAATAGGGTTTTGCCGGGATCGAGCGTGGCATCGAGGGCCTCGATTTGCGCCGGCACCGTCGAATCGAGAATCTGCAATCGCGGCCAGCCGGCTTTTTGTCCGAAGGTTGCCGCCAGCACCTCCGGGCCGAGGCTGGAGCCGCCCATGCCGAGGAGCACGGCATCTTTCAACCCATCGCGTTTGATCTCTTGCGCGAAGGCGGTGTAGGCGGCGATATCGTCATCGCCGATACTGTCCAGCCAGCCGAGCCAACGATCTTCGTCGCTATTCGTCCACAGCGACTTGTCGCGCTGCCAAAGCTTGCGGATATTGCCGTGCTTGCGCCAGTCTTCGGCGATCTCGCCCGCTTTCTTGTCGAGCTGATGGTCCAGCGCAAGCTGCTGTCCATCGAGCTGCTGCTTGAGGAGTTCGATGCGCTTGTGAGCGACCGCGGACAACAGCTTGTCGGCGGCGTCGGCGAACAGCCTTACGCCTTCTTCGACCAGTGTTTTGGTGACCGCGTCGAGCGAAATGCCGGTGCGGGCGAGATCGTCCAAGGTGCGTTTCGCTTCCGCAACATTTTCCTCGAGGCTGTCGCGCAGTTTGCCGTGATCGCGGAAGGCGTCCATCGTCGCAACAGGCATCGTATTGACGGTGTCGGCCCCGATCAGCTCCTCGACGTAGAGGACGTCGCTATAGGCCTTGTTCTTGGTCCCGGTTGACGCCCACAGGAGCCGCTGTGGTTTGGCGCCTTTCTGTTTCAGCGCCTGCCAGCGCTCGCCGGCAAAACGCTGCAAATAGATTTGATAGGCCATTTTGGCGTTGGCGATCGCGACCTTTCCCTTCAACGCGGCGAGGCGGCGTTTTTCATCCGGGTCATTGGCCTGGGCGATTTTCTCGTCGAGCAATTTGTCGACCGCGGTATCGATGCGGCTGACAAAAAAACTGGCGACGCTGGCGATCTTCGACACGTCGCCGCCCTTGGCGGCGAGCGCTTCGAGGCCTGCGAGGTAGGCTTCGACGACCTGCGCATAGACGGCTTGCGCGAACAACAGCGTGATGTTGACGTTGATGCCCTCGCCAATGAGCTCGCGGATGGCCGGCAGCCCTTCCGGCGTCGCCGGCACCTTGATCATCAGGTTATTGCGGTCGACGGCGCGCCATAGCCTTTTCGCTTCGGCGATGGTGGCGCCGGTGTCCATCGCCAGATACGGCGATACCTCGATGCTGACAAAGCCGTCGGCGCCGCCCGTCGCCTCGAACACCGGGCGCAACACGTCGGTGGCTTTCTGAATGTCCTCGACCGCTAGCGCCTCGAACAGGTCGATGGCGGAGCGATCGTGCGCTTTGAGCATCCGCGCAATGGCGTCGTCATATTCGTCGGACTTGCCGATCGCCTGCTCGAAGATCGAAGGATTCGACGTCACTCCGCGCAGGCCGTCGTCGTCGACGAGCTTCTTCAAGCCGCCTTTGGCGATAAAGCCGCGCGACAGGAAGTCCAGCCACACCGCCTGGCCGTGGTCTTGCAGCGCTTTGAGAGCATTCATTATCGGTGGGTCCTGCGATCTTGACCGGTGGAATTCTTGTTCGCCGCAATCTGATTCTGAGCGGCTTCGACGATCTTATCCGGAACGAAGCCGAATTTCGCTAGCACGTCGGGCAGCCGGCCGGAGGCGCCGAAGCTGTGCATGCCGACGATGGCGCCGGTCGGCCCGGCATAGCGGTCCCAGCCGATCACCGCGCCCATTTCCACCGTCACCCGCGCGACGACGTGCGGCGGCAGCACCTCGTCGCGATAGCCGCGGTCCTGGCGCTCGAACAGCTCCCAGCTCGGCATGCTGACGACCCGAGCGGCGACGCCCCGGCTCCTGAGCGTGTCATAAGCGCGGATGCACAACTCGACCTCGCTGCCGCTCGCGATCAGGATGACGTCGGGCTTGCCGCCTTCCGCCTCCGCCATGATATAGGCGCCGCGCGCAAGCCCCGTCGCCGGTGCATAACGATCACGATCGAAGACCGGAAGTTTCTGCCGGCTCAAAACCAGACAGGCCGGCTGCGTTTTCAGTCCCAATATGACCTTGTAGGCCTCGCGCACCTCGTTGCCGTCGGCCGGCCGCAGCACGATCATGTTGGGGATCGCGCGCAAGCCGACGAGCTGTTCGATCGGCTGGTGCGTCGGGCCGTCTTCGGCAAGCCCGATCGAATCGTGGGTGAAAATGTGGAAGACCGGCAGCTCCATCAGCGCAGCCAGCCGGATCGAGGCTTTCATATAATCGCTGAACGTCAAAAACGTCGCACCAAACGCGCGCAGCTTCGACAGCACCAAGCCGTTGACGATGGCGCCCATGGCGTGTTCGCGGACGCCGAAATGCATGATGCGTCCGCCAGGCTCGTCCGCTTCGAGTGACTTGGCGCCGTCGATCACGGTTTTGGTTGACGGCGCCAGATCGCCCGAGCCGCCGATCAGCCAGGGGAGATTTTTTGCAATGGAATTGAGAACCTTGCCCGACGCCTCGCGTGTGGCCATGCCCTTTTCGTCCGGCGGAAACGTCGGCAGGCCGCCTTCCCAGCCAGGCGGCAATTCGCCGGCGAGCATCTGCTCGATCTCGCGCGCAGCCTGCGCATAGTCCTTCTGATAGGCGGCAAAGGTCTTCGTCCATTCCTCGCGCAGCGCCCGGCCGCGCCGGCCGATGCCGTCGCGAAATCGCGGATAGACGCCGTCCGGCACCAGGAATTGCGCCTCTTCCGGCCAACCATAGAAGCGCTTGGCGAGCCGCACTTCTTCTTCGCCGAGCGGATCGGAATGTGCCGCCGCGGTATTTTGTTTGTGCGGCGCGCCGTAACCGATGATGCTGTCGACAATGATCAGCGTCGGCCGATCGCCGGTGCGGCGGAAAATGTCCAGGGCCTGCACCACCGCCGCCGTATCATTGGCGTCGCGCACATGCACGACGTTCCAGTGATAGCTTTTGAAGCGCGTCTCGACGTCTTCGCTGAACGTGAGGACGGTGTGGCCTTCGATGGTGACGGTGTTGTTGTCGTAAATCCAGCAAAGATTGGCGAGCCGAAGATGTCCGGCGAGCGAAGCGGCTTCGCTCGCCACGCCTTCCATCAGATCGCCGTCGCTGCAGATCGTGTAAACGTCGAAATCGAAAATCTTGAAGTTGTCGCGGTTATAGCGCGCGCCGAGCCAGCGCGAGGCTATCGCCATGCCGACGCTGTCGCCGCAGCCTTGGCCGAGCGGACCGGTGGTGCACTCCACGCCGGTGGTGCGGCCGTATTCCGGATGGCCCGGCGTGACGCTGTCGATCTGGCGAAACTGCTTGATGTCGTCGAGGCTGATCGCCGGCGCATCGGTGACGCGACTGCCGTCCAATCGCTTCACGCGGGCGAGATGGATCAGCGCGTAGAGCATCAGGCAGGCATGGCCGTTCGACAGCACGAAACGGTCGCGGTTCGGCCACAGCGGATCGGCCGGATCGTAGCGCAGGGCGTTTTGCCACAGCGTATAGACGACCGGTGCAAAGCCCATCGGCGCGCCGGCGTGGCCGGATTGCGCCTTCTGCACCGCGTCCATCGCCAGCGTGCGGATGGTGTCGATGCTTAGTTGGTCGAGATCGGCCGCAGGTTTGGCGCTGGGCGCGGAGCGTGAAGGCGTCGATGCGGCTTGCCGTGTCATGACCTGGGCGCCCTGAGCGTGAGAATGTAAATTGCCCTCAATCGATGAAAACAATCGAGCGCCGAGCATGTTCCCACGTGCCAAGGAGGAAAACCCGGCGTGTTGCCGCAGTCGGGGAGGGTTTCGTACCGGTCTTTATGTTAGCCGTTAGGTCATGGCGCGAACCCCTCATGTTGCGAAGACGCAGTGATGCCTCCCCATGGAATACCGGCCGTGCCACTTTGTACGGCGCGGCCATCGGCGCGGCCGCGGCAGGGTTCAAACTGCTGGCACCGTGGAACGGGCCGCATTCTGCCGCGGCGGACGCGGCCGAGATCGTGGGCGCGTCGCTCGCTTTCGCTTTGCTGTGCGGGCTCGCCGCGGCGCTGCGTAATTTCATCGTGCGCCGGCTCGTCGTGACGCGAGCCAAATAGACGACCAAATGGATTAATGCGCAGGGGGCAGAAGCTACGCTCGGCAGTGCTGCGGCGCGGCAAGGTAGTATGCAGTTAATGTTACTAAATAATTCAGCCGCCAAATGACCGGGTTTTAAACGAATTTCTCCTGCGCCTTCCCTAGAGTGACTGGCGATACGCGTTGGCCACGGATCGCGCATGCGTCTGCTCCAAGCAGTTTTGTTGATTGCGGCGACGGCTTCGCCCGCTTTCGCGCAGCGGGCGCCGGAAATCGTCATTCCCGGCAAGCCGGGCGTGCCGGTTTACATCAACGGCATCGACGCGTCCTGGGGCGTGGTTGAAGGCGATTTCGGTCTCGACCGGCCCGGCATGGTGACGCCGACCGTGATCTGGCGGCCGGTGACGACTGTCGCATTGCCGGTGGAAGCACCGAGCTACTATCCCAAGACCGGCAAGCGTCCCGGATATGGCCGCCTGGAGATTGTGCCGCCGCGGGACCGCCCGCTGCCGCCCCCGGCGCCGACCTATTACCGCAGCTGGTCGAGCGGTTCGTCCTCGGCACCGGTGACCGAGTACGCGCCGTATTACGGGCCTGACGCCATCGGCTTCGGAAACGTTTACGGCCATCGCCGGCACGCGCCAAAATCCGCGGGTCCCAAAGGACACGGCGGCAAAGGTCCATGAGATCAGGAGTCATCGCGCAGGCCATGCTCGGTCTGCCAGTAACGGCCCCGCAATGGGGTCAGCCTCGGGAAGCAAGCCAGTAAGGAGTGTCATGTCTTTTCATCGTGTTGTCCTCGTGGCGGTCGCCACCTTGTTCAGTGTCGGCATGACGTCGATCGCGTCAGCCGGCTGCTGCGGCTGGGGCTATTCGGCCCCGGTCGCCTACGCCACTGTGACCCCGGCCGCGT
>Ga0335081_10021535_pt1 | contig 10432 bp, 8 predicted proteins | sample Lox_Sample_35_FD_206713 | JGI IMG/M metagenome (GOLD analysis project Ga0335081, IMG submission 206713) | Soil microbial communities from Loxahatchee National Wildlife Refuge, Florida, United States - Lox_Sample_3.5 | ecosystem: Environmental > Terrestrial > Soil > Wetlands | place: USA: Florida...
TACCCAACTGCAAGTCAGCAGGGCGGGGTACGATAAGCTGAAGAAGTTGCTGTAGGCATCAGTGGACGCAGTTACGTCGTCCACTGAACGCTGCTGCTTTCCGTCAGAGCTTCATTTCTTATCTGCGTGCTTGTATGCAACCATTTGCCCTCGAGCGCTACTTTTCAAAATACGAGTTTAGTGCAAAGTATATCCTCAGCGCGTCGGATTGCGAATCGCTGACAATGCGGGAGCTTCTTTCAATGGCTGATTCGGAATCGCTGAGACTGTGGGACGATCTCAAACTCAGTTATACTGAGACGCTTGGCTATCCAATGCTGCGCGAGGAGATTTCCAAGCTTTACCGATCTGTTTTGCCAGACCAAATTCTCGTCGCTGCACCGGAAGAACTCATTTTCATCGCTATGCACGCCCTGCTCCGGAGGGGAGATCGAATCATTGCCACAACGCCGGCATATCAATCCCTGCACGAAATCGCCACAACCATCGGCTGTAGGATTGAACGGTGGGAGCTTCAGCCGACGAACGATGGATGGAGACTCGACCTTCAGTTCCTTGCCGATCACGTTTCGCATGACACAAAGCTCATTATTATCAATTTCCCCCACAATCCAACAGGACACCAGCTCTCGCTCGATGCGCAGCGAACAATCCTACAGATCGCGCGTAATCACAGCATCCCGATATTCAGCGACGAAATGTATCGCGGCGCAGAGTATCGGTCCGAAGACCGGTTGCCCGCCATTGCCGATGAATATGAGCTGGGAATTTCCCTCTGGGGACTCTCGAAATCATTTGCCCTGCCCGGCCTCAGAATTGGATGGCTTGCTGCCAAGAATGCCAAGTTCCTGGCGGCGTGTTCCGGGATGCGGGATTACCTGACAATTTGTAACAGCGCTCCCGGCGAGATTCTTGGTCTCATTGCTTTGAGGAACGAGGATCAAATCCTTCAGCGTACCCGGACGATCATTTCGAGGAATCTGGATATTGCCGAGTCTTTTTTCGGACGTCATTCCGAATCCTTCACCTGGCTTAAACCAAAGGCAGGCTCCGTTGCATTTCCATTCCTGGCGAAGCACCTTTCCATCGAAGAGTTCTGCAGGAAACTTGTCGAACAGAAGAGTCTGCTCATCACTCCCGGATCGTTATTCCAGTATCCCGGTAATCATTTCAGGATCGGCATTGGAAGGACCAATTTTTCCGAAGCGCTCTCTCTCCTCGAAGAAAGTCTCTCGTGATTGAGCGGCTTGAACCGGTTGAAAAAGGATTCATGTCCTTTGAGTCTCCTGTTGTTCTCCTTCCTGAAGTCGCCCGACAACTTTTTATCTTTGAGATTGCGACATTAACAGCTAAATTAATGACGGAGCTCGGTCTTAACTCGAGACATCATTTTGACGAACAGCAGACTTTCCGCGATCCTGACAAAGTACAACCCGGCTGTCACCAATCGTTGGCACATTGCCCTCGCTGGTGTGACGTGGGGACTGGTAGGATTGCTCCTGTGTCGTTATTCCTTTGGTTGGCTCTCTTCCCTCCGCTTTCAACGAGCAATGCTGTTTAGTTCTGGAGGCATTGTTATCGCTGCCGTTGTATATTGGTTCGGTATGTCGAAGATTGCTCGGAAGAACCTCAGCCGGCTCAAGGCCATCCCGGGAAAAGCGTGCATCTTCGGATTCCTTTCGTGGAAATCGTACGCAAACATCGCCATCATGGTCACGCTGGGAATCACCCTCCGCCATTCTGCGGTCCCGAAGGATTATCTTTCACTCGTCTATACTGCAATGGGCGGCGGATTGCTTTTGGGAAGCACTCAGTATTACAGAAGCTTCTTCCAATAGAGAAAAACCGGATCGTGCCTTCTCACAGAATCGTCGAATACCCCAAGGACATCCCATGAACAAAAGTACCGTGCTGGTGACGGGCGCGAATGGCGAGATCGGTCACGGACTCATTGGCCACCTCGCTGAATCCGACGGCGTTCAGATCGTCGCCATCGATATGAATCCGATGGACAAAACCATCAAGGCAAAATGCCACAAGACCATTGTTGGCGATATCCTCGATTTTGGCTTGCTCGAAACTTTATCGACCGCGCACGACTTTGACACGATCTATCATCTTGCAGCCCTGCTCTCGACGCGCGCGGAACGACAACCGACGCTTGCCCACAGAGTGAACGTTGACGGGACTCTGAATCTCCTTGAGATAGCAATAACTCAATCGCGTCTCCAGGGTCGTGAGATAGAATTCATTTATCCGAGTTCCATTGCTGTGTATGGTCTACCCGACACCGCGACGAAGCACAGGGCCGGCAAAGTCAAAGAGAGCGAATGGTGCGAGCCCCGAACGATGTACGGGATCAACAAGCTCTACATCGAACAGCTCGGACGCTATTACACACACTACTACCGTCAACTGGATGCCGAACCCGCGAAGGGACGGGTGGATTTCCGTGGCGTCAGGTTCCCGGGGCTGATCAGCGCGCTGACCGTTCCGACCGGCGGAACAAGCGATTTTGCCCCCGAAATGCTGCACCAGGCAGCCCAGCACCTTCCCTACAACTGCTTCGTCCGGGAGGATACACGCATTCCCTTCATGACCATGCCCGATGCAATCAAAGCGCTCCTCCACCTCCAGGCAGCTCCGCGTGAACGCTTGACGAGGCTTGTCTACAACGTTGGCTCGTTCAACCCGTCGGCAAGCGAAGTCTATGCACGGATCCGCAAAGACTTTCCGGATGCAAACGTGCGTTTCACTCCAGATCACAAGAGACAGGTGATCGTCGATAGCTGGCCTGAGGATGTGGACGTATCATCGGCCCGGGCCGACTGGGGATTCAAACCCGAATATGATTTCGAAAAGGCTTTCTCTGAGTATCTCATCCCGGCAATAAGGAATCGCTACCCCACTCCCTCGAACTAAGCGAATTGCTCCGGATTGCTATTCGGCGTCATTGACACAGTACTACTATGGAGCAACCATGAACACACTTACAGCAAATGAATTGCTTGAAGCAGCGCGCAAGCTCGTTAAGACAACGGAATACTGTTTCTTTATTACAGAAGGCGGAGATGGCTGTCCGCACGCTCGTCTCATGCAACCCTACGAACCAGAACAGGATTTCACGATTTATTTCGGCGCGAGCCCACGCTCGCGAAAAGTCCGTGAGGTTCGCAGGCGGTCGGAGGTCTCGCTGGCGTTCTACAACCAGCAGGACACCGCCTACCTCACGTTCGTGGGAACGTCTACGATCGTGGACGATGCCGCGACGTGCCGGAAATACTGGCGCTCCAACTGGAACGACTTGTTCCCGGGCGGCCCCGAGAGCGATGACTACGTGCTCATCAAGTTTGTTCCGGAGCGCATTGAAATGATGAACTACGCTCACAAGGCCATGCCACAACCGTACAGTCTCCACCCGACAATGCTCGAGCGCAAGGGGGACACCTGGACAATCTCCACCGGCGCCGACATCGAATGAGTCGGTTCAAAACGCAGGACCTTGTGAATTCTTCGGCCAGGCAATGCCCCCACGGAAGCTTGCGAAAGAGCAGGGATTTTTTTTATATTGACGAAATCATTGAGACACACAAGCGTACACTTTTATGAAGAATACTTTGTTGAGAATAGGTATCGTGGCCCTCGGATTGTTCGTTGTCGCACAGTTTTTTCAGCCCGAACGCACGAATCCTGCAAGCGATCCTTCTGCATCCATCAGGAACTACAAGGGAATCCCTCCTGAAGTCGTGAACAAGATGGAGGCGGCGTGTTCCGATTGCCACTCGAATGAGACTCGCTGGCCGTGGTACAGTTATATCACACCGGTCAATTATCTGATTGCAAGCGATGTCAATGCGGGGCGAAGACATATGAACCTGTCGGAATGGGGCAGCTACAGTCCGGGCAAAATCCATTCGCTCCTCGACAATATCTACGACCAGGTGTACAATCACGACATGCCATTGCCAAAATACCGGTGGATGCACCCGGCGGCAAGACTGACCGATGCAGAAGTAAAACTGATCTGCGATTGGGCGAGCGGCGAGGAAGACCGACTTGACCAGGTGCAGGAAATGCAACCGGAAATGAACAATCAACGGAAGGTGAGCCATGACTCCACAGGAACGAAAAAGTAAGATCCGCTCCTACGGCAAGGCGTATGCCGAGGTCCGGCAGGCGCTCCGAAAATTCCCCAAACGCATGTGGAAGTACAAACCGGCGCCCGACCGCTGGAGCATACACGAAATCATCGTCCATCTCGCGGACAGCGAAGCGAACAGCTTTGTTCGTTGCAGAAGGTTCATCGCCGAGCCGGGGAAACAGGTGTTGGGCTACGATGAGAACGGATGGTCGCGCGCACTGAACTACCACAGACAGAAGACCGAGATCGCGCTCGAGCTTTTCAAACACCTTCGCAAATCTTCACACGAATTGATCAAGTCACTTCCGGACGCCGTGTGGTCGAACACGGTCGAACATACGGAACGCGGCACCATGACCTTTGAACAGTGGCTCGAGACGTACGAGAAGCATACCCACAGCCACATCAACCAGATGAAGAAGAACTACGAGGCCTGGAAGGCATCGCGCTGAATCCAATCCCGTAGCGGCCTCTCCCCGGAATACAGCCAATGCTCAAGTTGTGGTTTTCCCATTCTTGACACACCGCTGTTCTGGTATTTGTCGTTAATCTTTGCTACACTGGAAGAGCGTCTTTTCGCAGGGGAACATCGTCCAACCATCCCTCACTCGTATGAGGCGTTACTATTCCATTCTGAGCGTTTTTCCACACACGCCCCACAATTGCACGTCGCCCGGTAGTCGTCTGCTTTGCCCTCAAACGGTTGATAAGGAACACGTCCTATGATCCGACCAATTACTTCCTATAACGTCGCACCTGCGTTGCCCAAGGAGCTGGAGTGCCTCAGAGAACTGGCGTATAATCTCTACTGGGTATGGAGCCACGATCTCATGGAACTCTTTATCCGTCTCGACCCGGATCTTTGGGAACGGACGAACCACAACCCCGTTTTGATGCTCGGCATCATCAAGCAAGAGCGATTGAACACCGCCGCCAGGGACGATGCCTATCTCGCGCAGGTCGAACGCGCTTGCCAACAGTTTCACGGTTATCTCGACAGGGGTTCAAGCTGGTTCCTGAAGAATTATAAGGAGATCGCTGAGAACAATCTCATCGCCTACTTCTCGATGGAATTCGGAATTACCGAGGCCCTCCCGAACTATTCCGGAGGTCTCGGGATACTCTCGGGCGATCACCTGAAATCCGCGAGCGACCTTGGAATCCCGCTCGTCGGTGTCGGTTTGTTGTACCAGGAAGGCTACTTTCGTCAGTACCTGAACGCCGACGGCTGGCAACAGGAACGTTATCCCCAGAACGACTTTTATACACTCCCGATACAGCTGGCCCGCGATCCGAAGGGCAACCCCGTCGTAATCGCGGTCGACTTGCCGGGACGTTCCCTGTCCGCTCAAGTGTGGCGCGTACAGGTGGGTCGAATATCCTTATTCCTCCTCGATACCAATATCCCTGCCAATCCTATTCCTGATCAGGATATTACGGACCAGCTCTACGGCGGAGATCGCGAGATGCGCATGAAGCAGGAAATCCTGCTGGGTATTGGTGGGTATCGTGCCCTCCAGGCGCTTGGAATTCATCCGACCGTTTACCATCTGAATGAAGGGCACTCGGCTTTCCTTGCACCCGAACGCTGCAGGGACCTCATGCAAACCTACAAACTGTCATTCCCTGAGGCACGCGAAGCGACGACAGCCGGCACCGTCTTTACGACGCACACCCCGGTACCGGCAGGGAATGAGTACTTCTCGCCCGATCTCATCGACAGGTACTTGTCCCGCTACTATCACGAGCTTGGCCTTTCACGCAAAGATTTCATGGGCCTCGGCCGCCAGAATCCCGAGAATGAACAGGAAGCGTTCTGTATGACTGTTCTTGCTCTCAAGATGTCCGGTTTCAGCAACGGGGTCAGCAAACTGCACGGGAATGTATCACGGACCATGTGGCAGAAAATATGGCCGGGTGTCCCTGTCGACAATGTGCCCATCAGTTCGATCACGAATGGCGTGCACGCTCCATCGTGGATCAGTCGGGAGATGGCAGGATTGTACGATCGTTATCTCGGACCGCGCTGGCGCGAAGATGCGGGAGACGGTGCGCTCTGGAGCCGTGTCCATCATATTCCGGATGAAGAGCTCTGGCGGACTCACGAGCGCCGGAGAGAACGGTTGGTCGCTTTTGCTCGCCAGCGTCTGCATACGCAACTGGAAGGACGTGGAGCGCCGCCGACGGAAGTAGCGCAGGCTTCCGAAGTACTGAACTCCGAGGCGCTGACCATCGGCTTTGGACGGAGGTTTGCCACGTACAAGCGTGCGACTCTGCTGTTGCAGGACACTGAACGGTTGATCAGCATTCTGGGGAATAAAGAGCGTCCGGTGCAGATCATTTTTGCCGGGAAAGCCCACCCCCTGGACACCCCGGGAAAAGAGCTCATTCGCCAGATTATCCATTTCGAAAGAGAAAGTGTGGTTCGCCATAGGATGGTTTTCCTGGAAGATTACGACATGGTCGTGGCGCGATATTTGGTCCAGGGCGTCGATATCTGGTTGAATACGCCCAGGCGCCCGTTGGAAGCAAGCGGGACGAGCGGCATGAAAGCCACGCTGAACGGCGCCATCAATGTGAGCATCCTCGACGGGTGGTGGGATGAGGCCTACAATGTGAACAGCGGGTGGGCCATCGGACGAGGTGAAGAATACGGTGATGAGAAATACCAGGATGAAGTGGAATCGAATAGTCTCTACGACTTGCTCGAAAAAGAAATCATTCCCTTGTTTTACACCAGAGGTGCTGAGGACCTTCCGCGGGGCTGGATTGGCAAGATGAAAACAGCGATGAGAGCGATCGGACCGCAGTTCAATACCAATCGCATGGTCCGGGAATATGCGGAAGCCATGTACCTCCCGTCGCTTGACCGGTATCGAAACCTGAGCGCCAATAGCTTCAAGCGAACGAAAGACCTCTCTTCGTGGAAGCAGCACACGAGAGACAATTGGGGGAGTATGAAAATTCAGCAAGTGGCTGCAGAGAATCAGGACAAGTTGAAGGTGGGAGACGGCTTGAATGTTCACGCGAAGATCGACCTCGGTCATCTGAGTCCGGACGATATTTCCGTTGAACTCTATTACGGTACCCTCAACGCACGCGGGGAAATCGAAGACCCTCGACTTGTGCTGATGAAAACAACGGACAAACCGAAAGGCTCCCTGTACGAGTATTCCGGGACGATCATCCTTGATACAAGCGGGCGTTTGGGCCACACGGTGCGCATCCTGCCAAAGAATGAGGATTTGGATAATGCCTACAAACCCGGCCTGATCCTTTGGGCAGACGGAACACTCTGACAGCGCCGGGGCTATTGACGGTCGCGCTGGCTCGACTGAAGCAACGAACGAGCATTCCACGTTTCTTCCCGATTCGTAGTTCCCCTCCGTGCTAAGCTGAAGAAGCAGACATGAAGATACTTCTGGTCTATCCAAAATATCCCGACACATTCTGGAGTTTCAAGTACGCGCTGAAGTTCATCTCGAAGCGGGCGGCGTTCCCGCCCCTCGGACTGCTTACCGTCGCCGCCATGCTGCCTCCGACCTGGGAGCGGCGGTTGGTGGACATGAATATAGAGCCACTGAAGGACAAGGATTTGCGGTGGGCAGATTATGTCTTCATCAGCGCTATGTCCGTTCAACGGGAATCGTCTTTGGCAATCATCAGTCGATGCAGGTCAATGGGCAAGAAAATAGTGGCCGGCGGCCCGCTTTTTACTGCTTCCCACGATGAGTTCGAAGGTGTCGATCATTTTGTTCTCAACGAGGCCGAGATCACGCTCCCTCTCTTTCTCGACGATCTGGACAACGGACAGGCGAAACCGATCTATACAACGCAGGAATGGGCTAACGTCACGACGACGCCGGCTCCAGCGTGGGACCTGGTAAAGCTGAAACATTATTCGTGCATGAACCTGCAGTATTCGAGGGGATGTCCTTACGACTGTGAGTTTTGTGACATCACCGTCCTCTACGGACGTACCCCGAGGACGAAGGAGAAAGATCAAGTCCTGGCTGAGCTGGACAACCTCCTGGCACACGGCTGGAAAGGAGATGTCTTCCTCGTCGATGACAACTTCATTGGCAACAAGGCCAAGCTCAAAAAGGAGATTGTTCCGGCGCTTATCGATTGGATGAGCAAGAACAACCATCCCTTTGCCCTTTCAACGGAAGTGTCCATCAACCTCGCTGACGACGAAGAGCTAATGCGCATGATGGTGCAGGCCGGTTTTGACGCAGTGTTCGTGGGAGTCGAATCGCCCAACGAAGAGAGCCTCGTGGAATGCAAGAAGATCCCGAACAAGAACCGTGACCTCCTCGCTTCCATCAAGAAGATCCATAAGTTTGGACTGCGCGTGAACGGCGGTTTTATCGTGGGATTCGACAACGACCCGGCGGCCATCTTTCAACGACTGATCGATTTCATCCAGGAGAGTGGAATTGTCACGGCCATGGTCGGGCTGCTGAATGCGCCGAAAGGAACCCGACTCTACCAGCGATTGCACACCGAAGGGAGGCTCTTGAACATATTCTCGGGTGATAACACGGACCTTTCGATGAACTTCATCCCACGCATGAACCGGGAAGCTTTGCTGGAAGGCTACAGGAAAATCCTGAAATCCATTTATTCCCCGAAACAATATTATGCGCGCGTGAAGCAATTCCTGCGAGAGTACAGACCGACGCAAGCAAGGGTCTTCCGTTTCCAGATGAATTACGTCAACGCGCTGGTGAAATCAATGGTGATGCTGGGTGTGATCGGCAGGGAACGCATCCATTACTGGAAGCTCTTTTTCTGGTCGCTGTTCACACGACCGAGACTCTTCCGTCTGGCGATTACCTTTTCGATCTACGGGTTTCATTTTAGAAAACTGTTCGAAGACGAAATAATGAAGCTGTAGCGTCGACTCAATTCCGCCGCCACAACATCATCCGCGGGCGCGGACTGCTTTGAAACCGAAGAAGAAAATCCCTTCCAAAAGACCAGTCATTGCGGACTTGCCGAACTACTGTGATTTCACGTGTCCGCACGCATCGTTTGCACCCAGCGACGTTGTTGGTGCCTGCAGACGAGAACTGGCAGTGTACTGCAACCTTCTCGCAAAGTACAACAACAAGAACGCGCGTTGCGCAGCCCGTGTCGGCGGATTTGACTAAAACTGGTCTCAAAAAACAATCTTGCAACGACGTAAAGACCGCAACGGCAAAGGCAATTGCTGAAATTCTACATTGTTGCACACTTTGCGGTTCGGCTTTATGAATCCCGCCGGTTGGCGGAATCCGGAAGCAGGACTTTGCGAGAAACCCATTTCAGCGCGGGCGATTTTGAGATGGCTTCGAGCGAATTTCGGGAACGTTGCGAAGAGGTTTTAAGAGCCGCTGAAGAAGCTTCACTTCAAAAAAGCAGTTCCTCGACAAACCGGGCAATGGCGGGAGAACAGGTAAGCCCCGGAGATTCGATACCAATCAGATTGACAAGACCCTCGAGACCGCGTTCTTTTTCGTGAACGATAATAAAATCTCTTACGGGCTCACCCTTGCGTTGGAGTTTTGGGCGAATGCCGCTCATATCCGGCGAAATATCATCATCCGCAATTGCAGGCAAAATGCGTCTGATCGACTCCGCAAACGATCTTCGTTTTCCGTCCGAAACACTGTATTCGAAGGTCCTGTCGTTCAGGTATTCTACATCCGGACCGAACTTCAGCCGGCCGCCGAGGTCCGTCAATGCGTGTACCCCCAGTCCTTCCGTGCTCGGAACTGGGTACACAAGACGCGAGACGAGCTTCGCCTTCGAGGGAACGACCGCAAAGTACGATCCCTTCGCAAAGACCAGCCTGTATCCCGCTTGATCGATGTCGATACCGGCCATCGCTGCCACCAGATCCGCTCCGAGCCCTGCGGCGTTGATGACGAGCTCTGTCGAGAACGTTGACCGTTGCCCCTGTTCCTCGATGGTAAGTTTAAACCCATCCGGTTTCTTTTCGATGCCGACAACCGGACAGCGGAGTTGAACGTTGGCGCCGTTATTGAGGGTAGAGTGGTAATAGTAGTCCATCAGCTCGTGGGCGCTCAGAATTCCGGTTGTGGGAGAGAAGATCGCACCAAACGTCCGAATGTTCGGCTCAAGTTTACGCACGCTTTCAGCATCCAGGATCTGGAGCAGAACGCCGTTCTTTGTTCCGTTTTGGTAGATTGCGTCGAGCTTCGATACCTCTTCCGGCGTCGTGGAAGTGATCAATTTGGTGATCTGTTGATGCGCAATGTTGTGTTCCTTGCAAAGCGAATAAAG
>Ga0335081_10021537_pt1 | contig 10431 bp, 9 predicted proteins | sample Lox_Sample_35_FD_206713 | JGI IMG/M metagenome (GOLD analysis project Ga0335081, IMG submission 206713) | Soil microbial communities from Loxahatchee National Wildlife Refuge, Florida, United States - Lox_Sample_3.5 | ecosystem: Environmental > Terrestrial > Soil > Wetlands | place: USA: Florida...
GGGCGCGCCGGTCGTGACTCTGGTCGCCAAGAGTCACGACCGGCACGTCCTTCTCGCCCTGCGGACCACCCTCGAGGAAAACCTCGAGATGATCGCGGACACGATCACCCACCTCCGCCGGCACGGCCAGCGGGTATTCCTGGATGCCGAGCACTTCTTCGACGGCTGGAAGTCCAACCCGCAGTACGCCCTCGAGGTGATAAGAACCGCCACGGAAGCGGGCGCCGACGTCATAGCCCTGTGCGACACCAACGGCGGCATGATGCCGAACGAGCTCGGCGACGTGGTCGCTGCCGTGGCCGACGCCACGAAATCCCGCCTCGGCATCCACTGCCACGACGACACCGCCTGCGGCGTGGCCAACACCCTGATGGCGGTCGACGCGGGGGTCACGCACGTCCAGGGCACGGCGAACGGATACGGCGAGCGGGCGGGCAACGCCAACCTGTTCAGCGTAGTGGCCGGCCTGCAGCTGAAGAAGGGCCGCCAGGTGCTGCCGGAACCAGGCCTCCAGGAGATGAGCCGGATCGCGCACGCGATCAGCGAGGTCACCAACGTCGCGCCGGACACCCACCAGCCCTACGTGGGCCTGTCCGCGTTCGCGCACAAGGCCGGCCTGCACGCCTCGGCGGTCAAGGTCGACCCGATGCTCTACCAGCACATCGACCCCGCCCTGGTCGGCAACGACATGCGGATGCTGGTCTCGGACATGGCAGGCCGCGCGTCGGTGGAGCTGAAGGGGCGCGAGCTCGGCTACGACCTGTCCGGCGACAAGGACACGATCGGCCGGGTCACCGACAAGGTCAAGGATCTCGAGGCCCGCGGGTACACCTTCGAGGCCGCCGACGCGAGCTTCGAGCTGCTGCTCCGCGACGAGATGGGCCAGCGGCACGAGTACTTCTCGGTGGACTCCTGGCGGGTCATCGTGGAGCACCACCCGGACGGCCGGATGACGAGCGAGGCCACCGTCCGGCTGACCGCCAAGGGGGAGCGGCTGGTCGCGGTCGGCGAGGGCAACGGCCCGGTGAACGCGCTGGACAAGGCGCTGCGCGCGGCGCTCGAGCAGATCTACCCGGAGCTGGCCAGCCTGGAGCTCACCGACTACAAGGTCCGGATCCTGGCCGGCACCCACGGCACCGGCGCCGTGACCCGCGTCCTGATCGAGTCCGACGACGGCACCGGCGACACCTGGAGCACGGTCGGCGTGGACGAGAACATCATCGCCGCCTCCTGGCACGCCCTGGAGGAAGCCGTCACCTACTGCCTCCTCCGCTCCGGCCGCGAGCCCAGCTAGCCCCAAGCCCAGCTACCTGTGTGCCCTCCTGACGCGTACCACCGTTCACCTGGTGACCGGCGTCACGGGACCTGCGGGTACCGAATCCATCACTGACCGTGACGTCCAGTTCGCCCCACTTTACGGATAATCCTGGGGAGAGCGTGCCGCTGGTCCGTTCGGCTCAATTAACCGCCCCAGGGGCGCGGCAGGACGGCCAGCCAATTACGGTAGGGGCATGGAGGACAAGGAGATCATGGCTCATATCAGCGAGCTGATCGAGACCGAGCACAAGCTCCGTCAGCAGCTGGCGGCCGGTGAGCTGAGCGGCGCGGCGGAGCGGGAGCACCTGCGGTCGGCCGAGGAGGCGCTGGACCAGTGCTGGGACCTGCTGCGGCAGCGGCGGGCCCGCCGGGAGTTCGGCGAGAACCCGGACGAGGCGATAGTGCGGCCGGTCGGCGAGGTCGAAGGCTACCAGCAGTAGCCGGCCGCAGGGCCGGATAACAAAAGGAGTGGCGTGCGTATCGCGAGATTCGCCAAGGGCGACGGGGTCGCGTACGGCGTAGTCGAGGGCGAGCCAGAGAGCGGAGGAGCCGGACGGCCGCCGCGGCCGGGGCTGACGATCGCAGAGCTGTACGGGCACCCGTTCGGCGTCGATCCGGGCGGGGTCCGGCTGACCGGGAACCGGTACCCGCTGGCCGAGGTCAGGCTGCTGGCGCCGGTGCTGCCGAGCAAGGTGGTGGCCGCGGGCGGGAACTACGCGTCGCACGCGCGGGAGATGACCGGCGAGCCGCCGGCCGAGCCGGTGATCTTCCTCAAGCCGTCCACGTCGGTGACCGGCCCGGGGGACGCGATCAAGTACCCGGTGAAGCTGGCCGAGCGGGTCGACTTCGAGGGGGAGCTGGCGGTCATCATCGGCAGGCTCTGCCGCGGCGTACCGCGGGAGCGCGCCGAGGAGGTGGTGTTCGGCTACACCTGCGCCAACGACGTCACCGCGCGGGACCTGCAGGCCCGGGACGGGCAGTGGACCCGGGCCAAGGGCTTCGACACGTTCTGCCCGCTGGGGCCGTGGATGGAGACCGGCACGAACCCCTCCGACCTGGAGCTCACCACCACGGTGAACGGCGAGATCAGGCAGCAGGCCCGCACCTCGGAGCTGCTGTGGGACGTGCCCGGGCTGATCGCGCACGTCAGCCAGGTGATGACGCTGCTACCCGGGGACGTGCTGCTGACCGGCACGCCGGGCGGCGTGGGGCCGCTGGCCGACGGGGACGAGGTGGCCGTGACGATCGAGAGCATCGGCACGCTGACCAACCGGGTGGTTATCGGCGACTGAAATCATCGCTGTCCGCGCGGTGGCCGGTAAAAGCGATCCCTAGTGCAAGCCATCAGGCCTAGTTTAGGATTGGCGTTCGGAGCAGGCGCACGCGCGCCATGAGCCGGGCTGCGCCCAATCTGCCCGGACTGGGCGGGCGGGGGGACCTTTCCAGGGACTTGGGGCAGCTAGGGGCGGCGGACCCTGGCCCAGCGGCCATTCCGTCACGGTCGCGGAAGGGTGGGCATTATGGGTGGGGGCGACTTTCCCAATTCCGGCCGGCCGCCCGGCGGGCAATTTCCGTCGTATTCCTTCTCGCACCTCGTGCCGATCCGTCACTGGCTCCGCGACCCGGCGCTGCGCAGCTGGCCGGTGCTGCTGCTGGTCGCCCTGGTCTGCGTGCCGCCGATCGCGCTGGTCATGCTCAACAACGCGACCGAAGCCAAGATCCACGACGTCGCCTGGATCTTCGCGATCTACTTCGCGGTGGCCTGGCTGCTGCTGCTCGGCGTCATCGTCCGCCCGCAGCACGTCACCAAGGCCATGCTCGCCGCCGTCGCCGTGGTCGGCATCGTCACCCAGGCGCCCACCGCGATCTTCCTGGAGACCCAGCTGCACAGCAGCACCGGGACCCTGCTCGACATCTTCACCATCGGGATCCCGGAGGAACTGGCCAAGGCCATCCCGATCGTGGTGGTGGCGTGGATCTGGCGGCATTACTGGGACACCCAGACCCCCCGGGACTACCTGTTCCTCGGCGCGGTGAGCGGGCTGGTGTTCGGCGCGGCCGAGGTGGTGCACTACTTCACCGACGTCCTCGGCTCGCTGTCGGGCAACGCCACCGGCCCGGATCTGCAGGCCATCACCATCCAGTACGTCTGGCGCTTTCTCACCGACCCCATCGACCACGCCTGCTGGGCCGGCATCACCGGGTACTTCATCGGCCTGGCCATCACCGGCCCGAACCGGAAGTACTCCCTCGGCCTGGTCGGCATCGCCATCGCGGCGGTCCTGCACGGCCTCAACGACTGGAACCCCATCAACAGCCATATCTCCTGGGTCCTGGTCACGCTGGTCAGCGTGCTGCTGTTCCTCGGCTACGCCCGGGCCGGAGCCTGGCTGCCGGAGCAGGCGCTGGCCTCGTCCCCGGCCGTGGCCGAGGGCCTGCTGCCGCCCGCCCCGTGGGCCGCGGGCCCGGCGGCCCACCCCGGCGCCCCGGCCGGCTACGGAACCCCCGCGGGCCATGGCCCCCCCGCAGGGTACGGAGCCCCAGCCGGATACGGCGCCCCGGCGGGTCACGGCGCCCCGGCCGGCTACGGAACCCCCGCGGGCCACGGCACCCCCGCGGGGTACGGAGCCCCAGCCGGGTACGGCGCCCCGGCGGGTCCCGCGGTCCCGGCCCACGGCGGATCGCCGCCCGTCCCGGAGCAGCCCGCGCCGGCCGGCCCGCCGGCGTCACGGACGGCCTGGTGGCAGCGGGCGCCGGCGCCCGGCGCCCGGACCGTCCCGGCTGCTTCTCCCGCGCCCCAGCCGGCCCACGCCTCGTCCGCGCCGCCGGAACGCACCGCACCGCTCGGCGGGGCACCGCCGCACGGCGGCACCACGTCGGCTACGGTCCCGCCCACCGTGGCCCCGCCGAGGCCGGTCCCCAAGCCATGGTGGGAGCAGTAGCGCCAGGTTCGTGACAGGGTAGTAGCGCCCGATCCACGAGAGGAGGGGATTCCTCCGGTGGTCATGCTCGACCGCAAGAAGCTGGCCGCGCCGTTGTTCGCGCAAGCCGCCGCGTTCGTCGCGGTGCTGGTCATTGGCGGGTTCACCGGCCACGGGTCGACGACGCCCGGGCCCGCGGCCACCCCGAGTGCCAGCTCCAGCGTCCGGGCCAGCGTCAGCGCCAGCGGCACCGCGGCGACCACCAAGGGGCCCTCGGTCAAGCTCACCGTCAGGGTGGCGGAGCAGGGCACCGGCGGCCTGAGCGTGTCCGGCAGCCAGGTGAACGTGCTGCAGAACGGGACGCTGGCCAGCGTGGTGTCGGGCACCCTGAACTCGGCCCTGGAGTTCGCCGCGAACGTGCCCGCCGGCCAGTACCAGGTGTGCATCGACCCGCCGATCGGCTGGGGCAGCGCGGTCCGCACCACGCACGTGCTGGCGGGCTGGATCTGCTCCGCGGCCGACGCCAGGAAGGGGCCCCAGCTGGTGATATTCCGCCTTGCCCCCCAGCTTCCCCAGGTGGGCCAGTGAGCTCCCACGGCCGGCGCAAGCAGAACCCGGAGCCAGCCGGGCCGGCCCAGCTCGGCTGGGCCCTGCTGGTGGTCGCCGCGGCGCTGATCGGCGGCCTGGCCGCGGCCACCCTGGTGCACACCTCCGTCACCATCGCCGTGATCGTCTCGCTGGTAGCGGGCGGCATCGCGGTCCTGGCCATGTTCCGGTCGCCCGCGCGGCCGCCGGAGCTGAACGGCGACCCGGACGCGGATCCCGGCCGGTACGCCACCGCTCCGCGCCGCCACCCGGCGCCGCCCGCGGCCTACGACCCCCGGTCCGTCCCGCCCGGTGCCCGCGATCCCCGGTCCGTCCCGCCCGCTTCTTTCGCCCCCGGCGCCCCGGACCCCGTGGCTCCCGATCCCGTGGCCCCTGATCCCGTTGCCCCCGGGCCGGCCGCCCGGGGCCCGGCCGGACCCGACGGGCAGGCCCGCGGCGGCACCCCCGGTGCGCACGAGACCGTGGTCCAGCTGCTGCCGCTTCCGTCGCAGCCGGGCGGCGCCGGCGCCGCGGGGGCGGGGCCGGACGCACCCTGGTGGGACTCGGCCCAGGGGGGGCCGCCCGCGCCGAGCCCCGGCGCCAAGCGGGCGCCCGCCCCGGACCTGTCCACCTACCTGGCTTCCACTTTCATCGCGCAGTGCCCGCGTTGCGGCGCGTTCCGGCTCGACATCCGGCGGGCCGGGAACGGCTGGAACTTCCGCTGCGAGTCCTGCGAGTACACCTGGACCTGGCAGCCGGGCACGCCGTGGCCGCCGGTCCGGGTCATGCCCGGGGAGCGAAGGGAGTCCCGGCCGCCTGCTCCCTGAACCCACCCACGCCTGTGTTTCGTGTTATCCCCGTAAGCAACGGAGGTAATTTCATGTATGAGAGAGACATCAGCCGGAGAGATCCTGGCTGCGTGGTTTTCCTGCTCGATCGCTCCGATTCCATGAAGTCGACCTGGGTCAGCACTCACGAGACCCTGGCGCAGGGAGCGGCCCGGGTGCTCAATGAGATCCTGCTTGAGCTGCTCTTCACGTCGCAGGGCGAGCCGGGCAAGGCGCGGCACTATTTCGACGTCGGCATCTTCGGCTACGGCATCCGCCCGGTGGCCGGCGGCGAGGGCGTCGAGCCCGCCTTGGGCGGGAAGCTGGCCGGCCAGCCGCTGGTCGCGCTGCCCGACCTGCGGGACAACCCGATCGCGCTCCGGGAGACGCCGTCGGTGGACGTCGGCGCGCCGCCGAGCCGGGTGCCGGTCTGGGTCGAGCCCGTGCACGGCTACCGCACCCCGATGTGCCAGGCGGTCGCGGTGGCGGGCGCGCACGTCTACGAGTGGGCGAGCGCGCATCCCGACTCGTTCCCGCCCATCATCATCAACATCACCGATGGCATGGTGACCGACAGCCCCTACGAGGGCGCCACCCTGGAGGAGTGGGCCCAGCGGCTGGTCAACATCCAGACCAGCGACGGGCCCGCGCTGTTCTTCAACATCTTCCTGTCCCCGATGGCGTCCAACGGCGTGCTGTTCCCCTCGTCGGACTACGGCCTGCCCGAACCGGGCCCCCAGTTGTTCCATATCAGCAGCCTGCTGCCCCCGCCGATGATCGCCAGCGCGCAGAGCACCGGCACCGCGCTGGAACCGGGCGCCCGCGGCTTCGGCTTCAACGCCGACGCCACCATGCTGGTCAGGTTCCTCGAAGTCGGCACCAAGGTCGACGTGCGGGATTGAGCGGACCGCCCGATGCAGATCCAGATGGTCACCTTCAGCGAGGCCAAGGAGGGCAACGCGCCCGGCGAGTGGCAGGACGGCGCCTGCGGCGGCGTGGTCAGCGACGGGATCGCGGCCCCGCGCCGGGCCCGGTTCGTCGTTCTCGACGGCGCCACCGGGGCCTATGACCCGGTGCGCTGGGTGGACCAGCTGGTGAGGTCGTTCGCGCCGCAGGCCCGGGGGGCTGAGGGCCCCCGGCTGGAGCCCGCCGCCATGCGGGCCTGGTTCGCCGGGATGCAGGACCAGTGGGCCGCGGCCGGGCGGGACTTCGACAGCATCATCGAGGAGCGCAAGTTCACCGAGGTCGGCTCGTTCGCCACCCTGCTCGGCTTCGAGATCGACGGGCTGGACGGCCCGGAACCCCACTGGCGGGCCGTCGCGCTCGGCGACACGGTGCTCTTCCACGTCCGGGCGGGCCGCCTGATCGCCGCGTTCCCGCCGATGGGGCCCGATGACTTCGGCACGCTGCCCGACGGCGTGCACACATCACGTGCCAGCCTGGACCGGATGACCAAACGCCTGCTGTTCGGCGGCGGGGTTCTCGAGGCCGGCGATTTCCTGTTCGCGGCCACCGACGCGATGGCTCAGTGGATCCTGCGCACCATCGAGCGCGACGAGGCCAAGGTCTGGGACACCCTGACCACGCTGGCGCACCCTGACGTGTTCGCCCGCCTGGTCCAGGACCAACGGAGAGAGCAGAACAGCGCTAAGAGGATGAAGAACGACGACGTGACGCTCATGCGCCTGCGGCTGCTGGCCGGCCAGCCCGCCTTCCTGCTGGCCTGCCGGTGACCGGCCAGCCAGCCGCGATGGCCTACCCGGCCGCGGGCGACTACTACAAGGCGGTGCAGGCGCCGGCCCGGGCGTTCACCGTGCCGAAGCTGCAGGCGGCCGAGTTCGTCTGGGACAGCCTCGGGCCCACGCTGGCCCGGGGCAGCAGCGCCGTGGTGTTCCAGGCCGCGGTGGAGGGCAAGCCCCAGGCGCTGCGCTGCTACATCAGGAACGACGCCTCCAGCCGGGACCGGTACAGCGCGCTGGACGCCTACCTGGCCGGCCACGACCTGAGCCCGTGCGTGTCGGGCACCACCTGGCTGGACGGGGCCATCCAGGTCAACCACGCGACCTGGCCGGTGCTGACCATGGAGTGGATCGACGGCCGGACGCTCAACGAGTACGTGGACTTCCTGGTCACGAACAGCAACGCGGCCGCCCTGGCCACGCTGGCGGCCAGATGGCGTGAGCTGGTCGCGCTGCTGCAGGGCAGCGAGTTCGCCCACGGCGATCTGCAGCACGGCAACGTCATGGTCGACCAGGACGGCCGGCTCCGCCTGGTCGACTTCGACGGGGTGTGGATCCCGCAGCTGGCGAGGCACTCCCCGCCCACCGAGTTCGGCCACCCGAACTACCAGCACCCCGCGGGGCGCGTCTGGGACCGCTGGCTGGATACCTTCTCCGCGCTGGTCATCTACCTGTCGCTGGTCGCGCTGACCAAGGATCCGGGGCTCTGGCTGGCGCTGTACAACTCCAAGAACCTGCTGTTCGCCAAGGCCGATTTCTTCCCCCCGTTCAAGACCGAGGCCTGGAAGCAGCTGGCCGCGATGGGGGACCCGCAGGTCGACGAGCTGGCCCGGCGGCTGCAGGAGTGCTGCGATCCGGGCTGGGTGTCCGATAAGAGCCTGGAGATGACCCTCGACCAGCAAGCGGTGACCCCGGCCCGGCAGCCGATCCCGGTCGAGCAGCGCTGGTGGGAGAAGAGGCCCACGGCCGGCTCAGGCCCGGCCGCCACGGCCGCCTCGGGCCCAGCGGTCCCCCCCGCCTCGGGCCCAGCGGTCCCCCCCGCCTCGGGCCCAGCGGTCCCCCCCGCCTCGGGCCCAGCGGTCCCCCCCGGCTCAGGCGCGGTCGCCGCAGCGGGTTCTCCGGGTTCTCCGGGTTCTGTGAGTTCCTCGGGTTCTCCGGGTTCTCCGGGTTCCTCGGGCACTGCGGCTTCTCCTGGTTCCGCGGGTTCTCCGGGGGCCGCCGGGTCGCCCTCGCGCCCCTGGTCCCAGGCCACGCCCGCGGCGGCCGCCTCCTCCCCTTCTTCGCCGCCTGTGCCCGCCTCGTCCGTGCCGGCCTCGCCCGTGCCGGCCTCGCCTATGCCTGCGTCGTCCGTGCCCTCCTCGCCCGTGGCCACGTCGTCCGGGGCGATGCCGTCGGCCGCCGCGGCGACGGCGGCAGCCCAGGCCGTGACCGCGCGGATCGCGGCGGGTTCCCTGCCCGCACCGCCCCCGCTGTCCGCGCCGCTCGGCATGGCGGGCACCGGCCCGATGCCGCAGCTGAGCCAGACAATGGTGCCGCCGGGTTCCACCATCTGGTGGACCGTACCTGGATCAGGCGCCCCCCAGGAGCCGCCCAGGCCCGTGCCTCACGGGGGCGTACCCCACCGGGCCACGCCCTACGGGCCCGTGCCCCACGGGGCCACGCCCTACGGGCCCGTGCCGCCCGCACCCCAGGGGTACGTGCCCCTCGGGCCGATGCCGCCCGCGCCCGGAGCGCCCATGCCGGGGCCGGGCGCGCCGGTGCCGCCCGCGCGGACCGCAAAGCCGCAGGCCGGGCCGGCCATCGGGGCCGTCGCGCTGGGCCTGGGGATCCTGCTCCTGATCATCGGGGCCGCCAGCCATGTGGCCATCATCGTGATCGGCGGCCTTGTCGCCGGCGCCTGGGGTATGTGGAAGATCGTCACCGGAACAGGTAACAACACCAAACCGCCCGGCCAGACCTGACCCGGCCTACGCCACCACCCATCGCAGCTTTTTCCAGTACGCCAGCAGGTCGCCGTCGTTCGCGCCGACCATGACCACCATGACGTGCCGCTGGTCGTCGCTGGTGACGATGATGGGGTTATTGCTCTTGTTGGTGTACTCGGCGATGCTGCCGGTCATGCTCGGTGTCGTGCTGGTGAAGGCCGACTCGCACTGGGCGACGAAATCGACGAAATTGTCGTGGCTGTCGGTGCACGCCGTCTCTTTCTTGAACTTCACGACGTTCGTCAGGAAGTTGTTGTACCCGGTGCCGAGCGCGGTCTCGTCGGCGAACTGGTAATAGAAGATGGTGCTGGCGGCTAGGCCGTGAATGCCCGAGCACTGGCTCACCGCGTTCGCGCCGACCGCGGTGCCGATGTTGTGGCAGTTGTTCGTGCCCTGGATCGCAGCCGGGATCTTGCTCAGCAGGATCTGGTAGTCCGAACTCGGGGTCGGGTCAGGCGTCGCGTCCGGTGACCCGTCCGGGCTTGAGCTCGCGCCGTTCCCCTGGCTCGCGGGCGGGGACGGGGTTGCCGCGACCGTCTTAGCGGGGAACGGGCTCAGGTGCGCCACCGCCGCGACGCCCAGGTAACCGGCGACCAGCGCGATGGCCGCGGCGACACCGACCGTGTTCCGGTTGAACCCCCGTCCCCCCGACGGCGCCCGCCGCGGCGGCGGCCCGCTCGCGTTCCCCGGCATCCCCGGAGGAACCTCCGCTCCGCCCGCCCAGCCTGACCTCGGCCCCTCAGGCCCGCCCGCCCCGCCGGGAAAACCAGCCCCGCCCGGCGTACCCGGGAATCCAGCCTCACCTGGCGTACCAGCGCCGCCCCCAGCCCCCTCAACCGCCGCACCTGCGGCACCGATGCCAGCAGCCTCGATACCGGCAGTGCCCGCGCTCGCGGCTACCTCGTCGCCATGACTCCCGCTGGCGGCCGCACCGCTCTCTGGGCTCGCGCTCGCGGCTACCTCGTCGCCATGACTCCCGCTGGCGGCCGCACCGCTCTCTGGGCTCGCGCTCGTGGCTACCTCGTCGCCATGACTCCCGCTGGCGGCCGCACCGCTC
>Ga0335081_10021539_pt1 | contig 10429 bp, 8 predicted proteins | sample Lox_Sample_35_FD_206713 | JGI IMG/M metagenome (GOLD analysis project Ga0335081, IMG submission 206713) | Soil microbial communities from Loxahatchee National Wildlife Refuge, Florida, United States - Lox_Sample_3.5 | ecosystem: Environmental > Terrestrial > Soil > Wetlands | place: USA: Florida...
CGCCTCCCACGGACGACGCTCGACGTCCAGCTCTGCGGCGATGCGCACCTCTCGAACTTCGGCAGCTATGCCGCTCCCGACCGTCGGCTCGTCTTCGACATCAACGACTTCGACGAGACGCTGCCCGGGCCGTTCGAATGGGACCTGAAGCGACTCGCCGCCAGCTTCGCCGTCGCCGGCCGCAGCCGGGGCTTCGACCGGGGCGAGCGCGAGAGGATCAACCGGGCCGTCGTCGACGCGTATCGCGAGTGGATCACGTCGTTCGCGGCCATGCGCACGTTCGACGTCTGGTACTCCCGCGTCGACATCGACGCCTTGGCCGGGATGGGGGCCGAGCTCGGTGCCGGTGTGATGAAGCGGTTCGAGCGGAATCTCGCCAAAGCGCGTTCGAAGGACAGCCTGGCGGCCCTCGGCAAGTTGACGCGCATCGTCGACGGCGAGCCGAGGTTCGTGAGCGAGCCGCCCCTGATCGTTCCGGTCGAGGAGCTGTTCGGGGCCACCTCGGACCAGGTCGTCGAGAGCGTGAGGAAGGTGATCCGCTCGTACCGTCGCACGCTGCAAGTCGACCGCCGCTACTTGCTCGAGCGCTTCCGGTTCGTCGACCTGGCGCGGAAGGTGGTCGGTGTCGGAAGCGTCGGAACGCGCGCATGGATTGCCCTCTTCGTCGGACGCGACAACGAAGACCCACTGATCCTGCAGGTCAAGGAGGCGCAGGCATCCGTGCTCGAGCCGTTTCTCGCCCCGAGCAGGTTCGCGAACCACGGCCAGCGCGTCGTGGAGGGCCAGCGCCTGATGCAGGCGGCGAGCGACACGATGCTCGGCTGGATTCGCGCCGACGGGTACGACGGCATCAAGCGCGACTTCTACGTCCGCCAGTTGTGGGACGCGAAAGGCTCGGCGGTGGTCGACGCCATGAACGCGCGGACGATGGCGTTCTACGCGGGGCTCTGCGGCCGGATGCTCGCTCGTGCCCACGCTCGCTCGGGTGACGCCGTCGCGATCTCGAGCTACGCGGGCTCGGGGAACACGTTCGATCGCGCGATTGCGGCGTTCGCGGAGGCGTACGCCGACCAGAACGAGCGCGATTACGAAGCGTTGAAGGCCGCGGCCGAGTCCGGGCGGGTCGAAGTCCAGCCCGGCGTCTAGGGCGGCGTGATCGGTCGCGCCCGGTTGAACGACCCGTACGCGTCGTGCATGAAGTGCGCGGTCGCCATCATCTCGGTCTCGAGGGTGCGCGTCGTGCGCTTCTCGATCGCGACCTTGAACCACGCCGGAATCGTCGGATCGTAGAACGAGACGATCCAGACCGGCCGCCCCGCGACCGTCCCGCTCCCGAGCAGGTGCGCGTTCGAGACCGCGGTCCACGAGGGGACGGGCTGCGTGAGCGGCGGAACCTGCTCCGACTCGACCCACCGGCCGCCGGGCGCCCGGTCCCATCGGCGCCCGCCGATGACGACGCCGGCGTACCCGCCGAGCACCTGGTAGGCAACGCGGTCGGGCGCACCGATCCGCCACGCGCTCGTGATCGCGTGCTGCGGATCCGACGCGAGGTGCTCGACGAAGGCGAGCGACTGGAGCGACCGCCAGACGCGGCCGGCGTGCTCGATGAGCGCGGTCGCGTCGGGCGCCGGCCATACGGACGGCAGCGGCTGGCGCCAGACCGTGCCCAGTCCTCGGCCGTCGACCGCCACCGAGACGGACGACGGGCGCGCGGGCGCCGGGAGCGAGGCCCGGTAGCAGCCGGTGCCGCACGACGCGGCGACGGCGCTGCGCCCGGCGGTCGAGAACGAGACGCGGAGCCCGCTCGTCCCGCTCCCCGCCGGCCCGAGCACGTCGGTCTGGAGCGCGAGCCCTGCGTCGCGCGGCGTCACGGCCAGCGCCAGCACCGTGCCGCCGTCCTGACGCGTGAAGACGACGGCGGACCGTGGCGGAGCCGGGAACGCGCGCGCCGGCTTCGGCGCTGACGCGGGTTGCGCCGGAGCGGCGGGCGCGGCGCTTGTCGCCGGCGTCGAGACCGGTCCGGGCGTCCGGTGAAGGAGGACGGCGACGAGCACGACTCCGGCGACGCCGACCGAGAAGGCGGCGATGCTGGCGAGCAGCCGGACGATCACTGTCGCGCCAGGGTAGCCACCCCCGGCCGGGGGATTGCCGGGCGCCGCCCCGGCGATGACGCTGCGACTACCCCGGACGCCGAGGCGAGGCGGGTCAGCTCTGCGGCAAATGTTGAAAGGCGAAAACACAAAGCGTCTCGTGCGGGCGTTCGTGATCGTCGGCGTGCTGGCCGGCGTGACCGTCGCGGCCGTCGGCGCCGTCGGCGCCGTCTCGGCATGGCACCGCGACATGAATCGGGGCTCGCTCGAGCGTCAGATCGCGGACGCGCGAACGGCGACCCGGCGGGAGCGCGCGGCGATCACGAGCACGGGCAGCCTTCGCCGGGCGGCGACGCGCCGGAACGTGGCGGTCGCGTTCGGCTCACTCTCGTCGCAACAGTCCCGCCGCCTCAGCCGCGTGCTCGAGCTCAGCCCGTCCGGACGCGGCACCGACCTCGCGGTGGCGGACACGCTGCACGACCAGGCCGTCGCGCTCGTCTGGCGCGCGCTCGCTCCGAACACGGCCGCGGGGCAGCGGGCGAGGCAGCTCGTGCAGGCACGGAGCGTCTTCCGGTCGATCGATGCGCGGCTGCGTGAGGGCAGCGTCGCGGTCGAGGCCGAGCCCTGGCCGTCGGGGCCGATCGAGAGGCTGGAGGCGGTTGCGCTGATGATCGTTGCGGCGATGGGCATCTGGCGCTTCGTCCAGATCGCACGCCGGCTCGCCGGGCTGCGGCTCGCGATCGAGAATCCGCGCGAGATCGAACGGCTGCACGACGCCGCCCACACCGACAGCCTCACCGGGCTCGGCAACCATCGGACCTTCTACAACCACCTTGCGCGCGAGATCAAACGGCGCGCGAAGTCCGGCTCGACGTTCAGCCTGCTTGCCATCGACCTCGACGGGTTGAAGCGCGTCAACGACGAGCAAGGGCACCTCGCCGGCGATGAGTACATCAAGACGGTCGCGCACGCGATTCGCATGGAGGTCGATCGCATCGGCTCGATCTACCGGACCGGGGGCGACGAGTTCATGGCGCTGCTGCCGAACCGACGTGCATGGAGCGCGCTCGCGATCGCGCACAACATCCAGCGGGCGGCGACGGAAGCGACCGGCCAGCGCGCACTGAGCGTGGGCGTGACCGAGTCGGCGAACACGGAGAGCTCACGCGCTCTCATCAACCAGGCGGACGTCGCTCTGTACGAGGCGAAGCGGAACAAGCTCCTGGCCGTGATCTACCGCCCGGCGCTGGAGGCGGATAACAGCGACGGAAGCGATGCCTCCGTGCCGACCGCCAATCAGAGGACGCTCGCCGCCGCGCTCGCCCACGCGATCGACGCCAAGGACAGCGGCGAGCGCAACCACTGCGAGACGGTCGCGGAGCTGGCGGTCGGCATCGGGCAGCGCGTCGGCGTCCCGGCCGGGCAGCTCGAGCGGCTCCGCCTCGCCGGGCTCGTGCACGACGTCGGCAAGATCGGGCTGCCCGACGTGATCCTGCAGAAGCCGGGGCTGCTGGAATCGGGAGAGCGGATCGAGCTCGAGCAGCACGTGACGATCGGGCACGCGATCCTCCTCGCAGCCGACCTCGACACCGAGGCCGAATGGGTGCTTCATCACCACGAGCGCTACGACGGCGCCGGCTACCCGGCGGGGCTCGCGGGAGAGGAGATCCCGCTCGCCTCGCGCGTCCTCGCCGTCGCCGACGCATTCGAGACGATGACCGGCGGCCGCCCCTACCGGAGCCGGCTGTCGACGGAGGCGGCGCTGGCCGAGCTGCACGAGCACGCCGGCGGGCAGTTCGATCCCGACTGCGTCGAGGCGCTGGTCGACCTGCTCGGGCACGTCCGTCCGCCGGTTCCCCTGCCTGTCGCGTAGCGGACGGTCCGTAGGATGACCGCGCGCGTGGTCATCGACGGACACAACGACCTGGTGCTCCGCCGGTGGCGCGGCGAGCCGACGCTGCACATGGATCTCGAGGCGGGCCGGGCGGCCGGCTATGCGGGCGGGTTCTTCGCGATGTTCGTCCCGTCGCCTCATCCACCGGAGGTCCCGTCGATCCCGTACGCGATGCCGCTCGCCGACCCGATCCCGCGCGAGGAGGCGGCTCGGATCGCGGGCGAGCTCTTTGCGACCCTCTGCGGCCTGCCCGTCGCCCGCGCCGAGTCGGTCGACGACTTCTGCGAGGGCGAGATCACCGCGATCGTGCACCTGGAGGGCGCGGATCCGCTCGATCCCGGCCTCTCGGATCTCGAGTCCTGGTACGAGCGCGGCCTGCGCTCGGTCGGGATCGTGTGGTCGCGTCCGAACGCGTTCGCCGAGGGTGTGCCGTTCGTCTTCCCGGGGACACCGGATACCGGGCCCGGCCTCACCGATGCCGGTCGCGAGCTCGTCGCGGCCTGCAACCGACTCGGCATCCTGGTCGACCTCTCGCACTTGAACGAGGCCGGCTTCTGGGACGTCGCGCGGATCTCCGAGGCGCCGCTCGTCGCCACGCATTCGAACGCGCACGCTCTCTGCCCGTCCTCGCGGAACCTGACCGACGGGCAGCTCGACGCGATCCGGGACTCGGGCGGCCTCGTCGGCGTCAACTTCGCCGTCAACTTCCTGCGCCGGGACGGCGACCAGCTGCACGACACGCCGGTCGGCGAGATCGTGCGCCACGTGGACTACCTTGCGGATCGCATGGGCATCGACCACGTCGCGTTCGGCTCCGACTTCGACGGTGCCGTCGTCTCCGACGAGATCGGCGGTGTCGCCGGGTTCCCGGTGATCATCGATGCGCTCGCCGCGGCCGGCTACGACGACGAGGCGATCGCCAAGATCGCCCACGGCAACTGGCTGCGGGTGCTGGGGGAGACGTGGCGATGAGGATGCGGAGGCTCGGGCCGCTCGAGGTCACGGTCGTCGGACTCGGCTGCAACAACTTCGGCGGGCGCGTCGACGAGGCCGGGACGCGTGCCGTCATCGACGCAGCGCTCGAAGCCGGAGTCACGTTCTTCGATACGGCCGACATCTACGGCAACGCGGGCGGCAGCGAGACCCTGATGGGGAAGATCCTCGAGGGCCGCCGCGACGAGTTCGTCCTCGCGACCAAGTTCGGGAAGCCGATGGGGGACGGCGCCTCCCACCGCGGCTCGGCGCCGTACGTGCGTGCGGCGATCGATGCGTCGCTCCGCCGGCTGCGCACGGACCACGTCGATCTCTACCAGCACCACGAGGAGGACCGCGAAACGCCTCTCGAGGAGACGCTCGGCGTGGTCGCCGAGCTCGTCGCCGAGGGGAAGGTGCGCGCGTTCGGCACCTCGAACTACGAGCCGGAGACGATGGAGCGCGCCGCGGCGATCGCCGCGAAGCTCCGTCTACCGTACGTCTCCGAGCAAAGCCAGTACTCCTGGCTCGAGCGCGGCGCCGAGCGCGAGCTGCTGCCGGCGTGCGACCGCCTCGGCCTCGGCTTCATCCCGTACTTCCCGCTCGCGAGCGGCCTGCTGACCGGCAAGGTGACGCGCGACCGGCCGGCGGAGCCGGGAACGAGGCTCCATGGCCGCGACATCGACGCCGACCGGCTCGACAAGGTCGAGCGGCTGGAGGCGTGGGCCGAAGCCCACGGCGTCTCGCTGCTCGACGTGGCGATCGGTGGGCTCGCCGCGGTCTCGCCGGTCTCGTCGGTGATCGCGGGCGCGACCCGGCCGGAGCAGGTGCGCGCGAACGCCGCAGCCGGGGCGTGGGAGCCGAGCCCGGCCGAGCTGGCCGAGCTGCTCGCCCTCTGAGCGAAGGGACGGTGCCCGGCACCTCCTATTCGGTGCGAAGGATCCCGGTCTCGCGCGTGAGCCGCTGGGCGATCGCAACGGGGATCGTGGTGAGGACGATCACCACGAGCGCGACCACGTTGATGACCGGCAGCTGCTGCCCCTGGCGCAGATTGTCGAGGATGAAGATCGGGAGCGTCGTCTGCGCGCCGGCGGTGAAGGTCGTCACGATCACCTCGTCGAACGAGAGCGCGAACGCCAGCAGCGCCCCCGAGATCAGGGCCGTCGAGATGACGGGCCACGTCACGTAGCGGAACGTCTGCCAGCCGTCGGCGCCGAGGTCCATCGACGCCTCGTAGAGCGAAGGGGCCGTGCGCCGCAGCCGTGCGAGCACGTTGTTGTAGACGACCACGACGCAGAACGTCGCATGGCCGATGACGATCGTCCAGATCGAGAAGCTGATGCCCGCGAACACGTAGAACGAGTTCAGCGCCATCCCCGTGATGATGCCGGGGAGCGCGATCGGGAGAACGAGCAGGAACGACACCGACTCCCGCCCGAAGAACCTGAAGCGGTGGATCGCGAAGGCCGCCATCGATCCGAGGGTGAGCGCGATTGTCGTCGCGATCAGCCCCACCTTGACCGAGAGCCAGAGCGAGTCGCGCACGTCTGGGTCGTGCCAGGCGACGCTGAACCAGTGCGTCGTCCAGCCGGGGATCGGCCAGCTCTGGACGTTCGACTTGTTGAACGCGTAGACGCCGATCAGGACGAGCGGCACCCACAGGAAGGCGATCACGAACGCTGTCCAGATCCACAGCCCGACCCGGGTGGCGCGAGCCTCCATCACAGCGCGTCGAACGCTCCGAGGCGGCGTGCGATCACGAGGTACACGCCCATCACGGCGACCGGGATCGTCGCGAGGGCGGCCGCGAACGGGACGTTCGCGTTGATGCCGATGTTCTCGTAGACGACGTTGCCGATGAACGTCGAGTTGGTGCCGCCGATCAGGAGCGGCGTGATGAAATCGCCGAGCGTCAGCGAGAACGTGAAGATCGAGCCGGCGACGATGCCGGGCAGCGCGAGCGGGAGGATCACGGAGCGGAGCGTCCGCGATCCGCGGGCGCCGAGGTCACGCGACGCCTCGATGTAGGAGTGGGGGATGCGCTCGAGCGCGCCGTAGACGGGCAGCACCATGAACGGCAGCCAGACGTAGCTGAACACGAGCCACATCGCCCAGTTCGAGTACGCGATGTTGGCCGCCGGGAGCCCGATCTTTCCGAGCGACCAGTCGAGCGCCCCGCCGCCCGAGAGGATCGTCTGCCAGGCGTAGATCCGGACGAGGTAGCTCGACCAGAGCGGGAGCACCACCATGATGAAGAGCAGACCGCGGAGGCGGGGTGTCGCGACCCGGGCCATGAAGTACGCGAGCGGGAAGGCGAGCAGCGCATCGGTGATCGTCACGGCCGCGGCGATGCCGATCGTCCGCCCGGCGATCCGCAGGTACGTCGGATCGCTGAGCGAGAAGATGATCCGGTAGTTGTCGAGCGTCCATTGATGGACGAGCTCGCCGGTGAACGAGTTGACCGTCCAGAACGAGGAGACGAGCAGCGCGGCGAGCGCGCCGAGGTAGACGACGCAGAACGCGACGGTCGGCGGCCCGAGGAGGCCGATGGCCTTGAGCCACGGCCGCCGCCACACCGCCGCACCGAAGCGGAGGCGGGCCCGCCGTATCGGCGGGCCCGCTCCGGGAGGTGCCTGAACGTCGACGGTCACCGGCTAGCCGGTGATCTCCGTCCAGGCGCGCTGCCAGGCGCTGTAATCCATGCAGTCGTTTCCGGGCTGCCAGCCGCACTGCGCGACCGGCGTCTTCCAGAACTTGATCTTGCTGTAGTAGGACGCCGGCTCGTTCAGGTGGTACTTGGCGCACGAGCCTGCTTCGATCTTGTTCATGTACGGGCAGGCCTTCGGGTTGACCGGCGTTTCGCCGAACACGAGCGCCTGCTTCGCCTCGACCTGTGGCGTGGTGACGTACTTCATCCACATGTAGGCGCAGTTCGGATGCGGAGCCTTCTTGGCGAGCATCCAGGTGTCGGCCCAGCCGGTCGTCGGCAGCGGCACGATCTCCTTGATCGGCGCCTTCGCTCCCTGCAGCTGAAGCGTCTGGTACGGCCAGCCGGCGCCCATCCACACGTCGCCGTTCTTGAACGACGTGATCTCGTCGGTGGCGTAGTTCCAGTACCGCTTGAGGAGCGGCTTCTGCTGCTTGAGCAGCGAGACCGTCGCGTCGAGCTGGCTCTTAGTCAGCTCGTACGGGTCCTTGATGCCGAGGCTCGGCTTCGTCTGCTCCAGATAGAGAGCCGCATCCGCGATCTGGATCGGGTTGTTCGGGACGGTCAGCTTGCCCTTGTACTTGCCGCTGTAGATGTCGCCCCAGCCGGTCGGCGCCGGCTTCACCTTCTGCGTGTTGTAGATGAGCGTGTTCGGCCCCCACTGCACGGAGACGCCGTAGTGAACGCCCTTCACCGTGTTGTGCGCCGGGGACTTGAAGGCCGGCAGGAAGTCCTTCCACGACGGGATCAGGTTCACGTTCACGGGCTGCACGTCGCCGCCGTAGATGAGCCGCAGGCTCGCGTCGCCCGAGGCGGAGACGAGGTCGTACTGGCCGCCGCCGCCACCGCCGCCGGCGCGCATCAGCGCGACCATCTCGTTCGAGCTTCCGGCGTCCTTACGGTGGATGGTGCAGCCGGTCTGCTTCTCGAACTTGTTCGCGAAGCTCGGGTCGCTGTACGCAGACCACTCGATCAGGTTGAGCGAGCCTTCGCCCTTCCCGATCTTCGTGGGCAGGCTCGTGCCGTTGCCGCGCGACACCCCGGCGGCGGGCACGAGCAGCGCCGCGACGAGGGCGAGAACGAGCACGTGGATCTTGCGGATCCGTTTCACGTTGGTCCTCCTCCTTGCAGGGGGGTCGTCTCTGTAGGCGAGATCTCGAAGGTGTGCTCGGGGCGCCAGGTGAGGCGCACGCGCTTGCCGCGCTGCTCGAGCGCGTCGGCCGACGAGGTCTCGAGGTTCTGGCGCAGCGCGACCAGGTCGCCTCCGCCGTCGAGCGCGACCACGTAGCGGGTGACGGCTCCGAGGTAGACGACGTCCCGGATGCGGCCGGGCTCGCCCTCGCCCTGGTCGCCCTCGAGCATCACGACCTTCTCGGGTCGCACCGTGAACCGCCGGCCGTCCCGCTCGAGGATGTTCGAGGTCCCGACGAAGCCGGCGACGAACTCGGTCGCCGGCCGCTCGTACACCTCGGCCGGCGTACCGACCTGTTCGATCTGGCCGTGGCTGAACACGGCCAGGTGGTCGCTCATCGTCAGCGCCTCCTCCTGGTCGTGCGTGACGTAGAGGAACGTCATCCCGAGCTCCTGCTGCAGGCTCTTCAAGAACACCTGCATCTCCTGGCGGAGCTTCAGGTCGAGCGCGCCGAGCGGCTCGTCGAGCAGCAGCACCTTGGGCTGGTTGACGATCGACCGCGCCAGCGCGACGCGCTGCCGCTGGCCGCCGGAGAGCTGGATCGGCTTGCGCGGCCCGAATTGGTCGAGGCGGACCATCCGCAGCACCTCGGCGACCCTCGAGTTGCGTTCGCGGCGGCCGACGCCCTTCACCTTCAGCCCGTAGCCGACGTTCTCCGCGACCGTCATGTGCGGGAACAGTGCGTAGTCCTGGAACACGGTGTTCACGTCCCGCGCGTACGGCGGACGGTGGGTGATGTCCTCGCCGCCGAGCGTGATCGTTCCGGTGTCCGGCTGCTCGAACCCGGCGATCATCCGCAGCGTCGTGGTCTTGCCCGAGCCGGACGGCCCGAGCAAGGTGAAGAACTCTCCGTCGGCGACCTCGAGGTCGACATTGTCGACTGCCACCACGTCGCCGTACGTCTTGCGCGCCCGGTCGACGCGGACGTCAGCCGCCAAGGCACTCCTGGAGGATGTCGAGTCCGCGGTCGAGCTCCTCGTCGGAGACCGTGAACGGAACCAGGATCCGGATCACGTTTCCGTAGATGCCGCAGGAGAGGAGGATCAGACCGCGCTCACGCGCCGCCGCAGTGATGCGAGCCGTCTCGTCGCTCGACCGCTCGGGGAACTCGAGCGCGAGCATCGGGCCGAGGCCGCGCACGTCGGCGCCTTCCGGCGCCATCACGGTGAGCCGCTCGCGAACATGACGGCCCACCTCCTCGGCGCGGGGCCGCAGGCCGGGCAGCACGTCGAGCACCGCCGTCGCAGCCGCGCACGAGACAGGATTGCCCGTGAAGGTGCCGCCGAGCCCGCCGGGCGGGACGGCATCCATCACCTCGGCGCGGCCGGTGACCGCCGCGAGCGGCATGCCGCCGCCGAGGGTCTTCCCGCTGACGAGCAGGTCGGGCTCCGTGTCGTAGTGCTCGATCGCCCAGACGGGGCCGGTGCGGCCGCAGCCCGACTGCACCTCGTCGTTCACATACAGGATCCCGTAGGAGTCGAGCAGCTCCTGCAGCCGCTTCGGGAAGTCGGACGGCATCGGGATGAAGCCGCCCTCCCCCTGGACCGGCTCGAGGACGGCGCAGGCGACCGACT
>Ga0335081_10021541_pt1 | contig 10429 bp, 10 predicted proteins | sample Lox_Sample_35_FD_206713 | JGI IMG/M metagenome (GOLD analysis project Ga0335081, IMG submission 206713) | Soil microbial communities from Loxahatchee National Wildlife Refuge, Florida, United States - Lox_Sample_3.5 | ecosystem: Environmental > Terrestrial > Soil > Wetlands | place: USA...
AGCAATAGCAGAAAAAGCACCACCGCGTTCGCCGCATGAATAAGCAGATTCGTGTAATGATGACCGACTGGATTCGAATGAAAGAGTTGGTAATCGAGCGCGTGCGACAACCACGTTAGCGGATGCCAATTCCCTTCTCGAAAAGTAGTGAACGACCACCTCACCGTGCTCCAGGTAAGGCCGCGCTGAACCTGGGGGTTCATGAAGATGTAGTTGGCGTCGTCGAAGGCGATGAAGCGATTGTGGTTGATCGGACTATAAGAAACCAGCGTCATCACCACGAGCAGCAGGCAGAAGATTGATGTATACCGCGACGGATTCGCCGCAACCGCAGGGCGTGGCCGTGCGTTTTCTTCGATCACTGTGTCAGTCGAAGCCAAAGGAATGTTCCCGGTATCTGGAACGATTCTAACGTGGTCAGCTTGCGCGCCTCACATTACGGTCGGGTGGAACACGGAGCAGGTTTATTCTCTCAGCCAGATCTGGTTGCGCCTAACCACCTGGCATCAGGTCGCGGTACATCTGGTGAAACCCGAAGACACCTTTCTCTTGTTTCACGCTGTAGCGTCCACTGTGATAGCTGCGTGAATGCAGGTTTTTCTGGACGATCTCGCAGATGGACATATCTTCGATCTGGATTTCGTCACTGAACGCCAGAGCCTTGCGCGCGGCTTCGCTGTCCAGATCCCTCTCCGGCAGATACCATTCGAAGATGGCGAGCGTCAGTTCCGGGGCAAGCGGCAGGATGATGTTGATCGAAACATTATCGGGATAGCAGTTGAGCATCCAGTTCGGAAAAACCCAAAAATAATCTGCGGTGAGATCATCGGCGGTCTTGTCATAACGCCGCGGAGCAGTATCGCCCCCCTGTGCGCCGCGGATCGGCGTCCATTGCCGCACGTATTGTGGATAACACTCGACCGTGTACTGGCTGTAATTGATCTCGCGGTTCAGCGCGGGGTGAACGCTCGGAACGTGATAGCCCTCGAGGTAGTTATCGATGTATGTCTTCCAGTTACATTTCATTTCATAGCTACGACGGGCCGAATAATGCATGTTGCAAAAATCGAATTTCTCCGCCTGCGCAGACAATGAACCTAGAGTCTGTACGAGCGGCGGGGCTTCCGAATCGAGATTGACGAAGATCAGGTTGAACCATTCCTCCACGCGGACGGGCGCGAGACCGAACTCGGCAGGCTTGAATTGCATTACTCCATCAAATTCGGGAGTTACCAGAAGCGTGCCATCGAGCCGGTAAGTCCAGCCATGATATCCGCAGCGAAATAGCTTTCGATTTCCGCAACCTTCCGCGGGGTTACCCGCCCGATGGCGGCATACGTTAAAGAAGGCGCGAAGCTGTCGGTCATCTCCCCGCACGATCACCAGCGGTTCCCCAACCAGGTCAAAAGTGAAGTAGTCGCCCGGATTGGTTACTTGGCGAGCATGTCCGACCAACTGCCAGGTTGTCGAGAACAGCCGCGATTTCTCCTCTTCAAAGACCGCTGGAGAAAAGTAAAGCGGCGCCGCCAGAGTGAAGGCGTGCGCGATGTCACTGGGAGAAAGCAGCGGGACCTTGGGCATGCGATTTTCGGCCGGACATTATTCTATCGCAGCCTCGCCACCGATTTATTGCACGGGAAAACGGCTGCCCACGGCCGATTTCGCCTTTCTGATTGAATGGCAAAATTTGTCAATTCCGATCTCTGAAAATGTCAGAGTGGGAAAACAGGGAGCCGTTGACGAGGTGACCATTGGCGGCAGGATGTTGAAACAACAAGAGTTGACGCGAAAGGACATCTGACTTTCGTCACTTGGGCGTGTGGCACCCCGAGTGCGATAGTAACAGCCGAGTTGGTCATCCAACCAGACAGACAAACGGAGACGAGGAAAATTTAAATGCGGAAACAGAAGGGCTTCTCACTGATCGAATTGCTGATCGTTGTCGCGATCATCCTGATCATCGCTGCGATCGCCATCCCGAACTTGTTGCGTGCACGTATTGCGGCCAATGAATCGGCTGCGGTCGGCGCGCTCCGTACTCTCAACACAGCTCAGATTTCTTACAACTCGACCTATCCGACAGTCGGTTTCGCCAGCACCCTTAATAGCATGGGTGACGGCGGCACGGCGACGAACTGCGGCGGCGCCACCGCGCCAACCTCGACCAGCGCTTGCTTGATCGATAGCGCCCTCGAAACCGGCACCAAGAGCGGTTATTCGTTCCAGGTGACGGGTGTGACCGGTACGCCGGCTTCCACCTACCAGGTGATCGCTCAGCCGGTTACTCCTAACCAGACCGGCGTTCGCTACTTCTGCTCGTTCGCTGACGCAGTTGTGCGCAACAACGGTTCGACCGCGATCGCGTCCTGCACCGCCAGCGTCCCCCCGTTGCAGTAACTTCGATTTGGCAAAGTACCTGGGGGAGGGTACAAGCCGGGAAAAGCAGAGGAGAAATCCTCTGCTTTTTTGTTTTTGTTGTCTTTCTTCGCTACACTTCCTGGATTCAAGCCACCCGTATTTGCTGTGAACCAACACCGCGGGCATAAATTGACGAATCTTCGCAACCATTCCTGACAGATTTTGGCGATCGCAAAACCAATCTCCGTAAATCAGCCTACATAGAGCCGGTTCACGTCCCGAACTTTTCTCGGGTTTCCGGCGAAAAGTGCCATTTGCGGAACCTGACAACGCGCTACGCCTCGCGGCCCCCGAAATGCAAATATACAAACGTTTACATTTGCAGTTACTCAAAGTAACGAATTGATTTGATTTAACACTTGGGGCGGAGACGAAGGAAAAATGCGGAAACAAAAGGGTTTCTCACTGATTGAATTGCTGATCGTGGTTGCGATCATCCTGATCATCGCTGCCATCGCGATCCCGAACCTGTTGCGCGCACGTATCGCGGCCAACGAAGCGGCTGCGGTCGGCGCGCTGCGTACTCTCAACACGGCTCAGATCTCTTACAACTCGACCTATCCGACAGTTGGCTTCGCCAGCACCCTTCAGAGACTGGGTGACGGAGGCACGGCCACGAACTGCGGCAGCGCCACCTCGCCGACCTCGACCAGCGCTTGCTTGATCGATAGCGCTCTCGAAACTGGTACCAAGAGCGGTTACTCATTCCAGGTGACCGGCGTAACCGGCACACCGGCTTCGACCTATCAGATGATCGCTTCGCCGGTCACTCCCAACCAGAGTGGCGTTCGCTACTTCTGCTCATTCGCGGATGCCGTCGTGCGCAACAATGGTTCCACCGCGATCGCATCGTGCACCGGCAGCGTCACCCCGCTGCAGTAACTTAGATTTGTCACCCTACCTGGGGGAGGGCACCACCCGGGAAAGCAGAGGAGAAATCCTCTGCTTTTTGTTTTCTGCGGTTAGGGCAACATTCGAATTTCTGACAAAAAATGTCGATTCTAATGTCAGAAGATACAGAAATCGCCGAATCGCACTTATGCCAAGATATCTCGCGTGCATTTACATACACTTACGGACCGACCCGCCCGGCTCCTTGCGGCAATTAAAGTGCAGATCACATGTGGGCCGGGAAAGTTACCCGGTTTGGGGAAAGCCGATGCGCAAAGCCAAGGGATTTTCTTTAATCGAGTTACTGATCGTCGTTGCCATCATCCTGATCATTATGGCCATCGCCGTCCCTAACTTCCTCAGATCGCGGCTACAAGCCAATGAGTCGGCGGCGGTCGGCGCGCTGCGTACTCTCAACACAGCTCAGGTTTCCTACAACTCGACCTATCCAACAGTCGGCTTCGCCACCACCCTTAATAGCTTAGGTGACGGCGGCACGGCAACCAACTGCGGCGCGACGACCGCGCCGACCTCGACCAACGCTTGCTTGATTGATAGCGCGCTCGAAACCGGCACCAAGAGCGGTTACTCGTTTGCGCTTTCAGGGGCGACGGGTACGCCCACAGCAACCTACCAGCTCATTAGCAGTCCCATTCAGCCCGGCACCACGGGTAATCGGTATTTTTGCTCCTTTGCCGACGCCGTTGTTCGGGTCAGCATGACGGCTATCACGACCTGCGACAATACAGTTAGTGCACAGCAATAAGTTCGATCACAGTTTCGCTTAAGGACCCCGGGTCAGTTCTTCACAGTTTACTTTCGTAATCACCCACTAGCCTCGGCATCGACTACTCATGCTTATAATTTTTATTAAGTGCGACGCGAGCTTTGCGGCGCTGCGATAGCCATGGCAGCAATTGAAATTCTGGGTCTTCAAAAAACATACATGATCGGCTTTTGGCGCCGGCGCCCGAAGACGGCTCTGCGGCCCCTGGAGCTGACCGTTGAGGAGGGAGAAGTTTTCGGATTTCTCGGTCCAAATGGGGCCGGCAAAACCACAACGCTAAAGCTCCTTATGGGGCTCGTGTCCCCTACTTCAGGCACGGCGCGAATCCTCGGTATGGAATTAGGCGATGCACGCGTACCCGCCCAGATCGGCTTTCTTCCTGAGCAGCCTTACTTCTATGACCATTTGACCGGACGCGAACTGCTGACTTACTACGCGCAGCTTTCGGGAGTTCCGGAAAAGGAGCGATCCTCACGCGTAAACACGATTCTTGCGCGAATGGGCCTTGAGGGCTCGGCCGATATGCAGCTGCGCAAGTTTTCAAAGGGCATGTTGCAGCGCGTGGGACTGGCACAGGCCATTCTGCACAATCCGAAAGTCGTCTTCCTCGATGAACCGATGTCTGGGCTCGATCCGATGGGGCGGCGCGAGGTACGCGAGCTCATTCAGGAGCTTCGAAGCCAAGGCAAGACTGTGTTTTTCTCCACTCACATTTTGTCGGATGCAGAGGCGCTTTGTGATCGTGTTGCCGTGATTCATCAAGGACAACTCAAGGGCGTAGGCGCAGTCGCGGACTTGACTTCGCGCTCGACAGGGACGGTCGAGATCATTTTTTGCGCCACGCACGTGCCCCAGGCGCTGAAGGCGATCTGCTCCGAAACACGGGTGACCGGCGAGATGGTGAATGCCGTGATCTCGCAGCAGCAGCAAGAGACAGTGCTTGACGTCCTGCGCCGGGAGCGCATCCAGCTCATCTCTCTGACGCAAGTGCGCAGCTCGCTGGAAGAATTCTATGCCGCGCAGGTGCGCCCCAAAAGCAGCGGCGCGGGAGTGGGAGCATGAACTCGCGAATCGCCTTTGTCGCCTTCAATACTTTTCGCGAAGCGGTACGTGACCGCGTCCTTTATAACTTGATCGCGTTCGCCGTGCTCATTTCGGCGGCGGCGATCCTGGTGGGCGAAATTTCCATTGATGTCGAGCGCCTCGTGGTTGTGAACCTGGGGCTGACGGCTGTTTCGCTGTTCGGCGTAGTGATCGCAATCTTCATCGGCATTGGACTGGTCTCGAAAGAGATCGAGAAGAAGACTCTCTACACCGTGCTCTCGCGACCGGTTCGGCGCTGGGAGTTTGTGATCGGAAAATTTGTCGGTCTCACGGGGACGCTCATCGTCAACACGTTTTTTATGGCGATCGGCGTGTTCCTGGCACTGTTTTATGTGGCTCACCGCCTGCAAAGGTCAGACCTGGCGGTGCTGACCGCGTTGTTTTTCATTGTGCTTGAATTCTTGATTGTGGTCGCTCTGGCATTGTTTTTCTCCTCGTTCTCCACACCGCTGATGTCAGCAGTATTTACCTTCGCCCTTTTCGTAATTGGGAACCTGGCGGATGACCTCCGCGGGTTTGCGCGAATAACCTCAGGGTTCGCGGGCATCGTCGCAAGTGTGCTGGCCTTTCTCGTCCCAAATTTTTCTTCCTTCAACGTCATCAATCAGGCGGCCCATGGGGATGCAGTGCCGGAACGGCTGATTCTGTACAACACTCTGTACGCACTGCTTTACTCAGCAATGGCAATTTCCGGGGCGGTGCTGATCTTCCAGCGCCGGAATCTAAAATGAATTCCTCGCGCCGGGTTAGCGTGGTTGCGGGCTTCGTGTTGCTCGGCTCGATGGCATGCTCCGTATTAGCCCTCCAGGCGATCGATCGCTTCTGTATGCGCCCTGAGGTTCAGCAGGAGCTTTACATTCACTCGTCGAAGATGCTGCGGCGATTATCGCTCGGTTACACGGGTTTGCTGGCTGATGTCTATTGGACGCGGGCAGTGCAGTATTTCGGCCATCAACACCACCGCAATTCCAATGATTTCCATTTGCTCCCGCCTTTGCTTCGGATGGCCACGGAACTGGACCCACATCTGATTCCGCCCTATCAGTTCGGGGCTAATTTCCTGGCCCAGAAACCTCCGAATGGCGCGGGAATGCCCAATGAGGCGCTTACCCTCATGCAATATGGGATCGAGCATAATCCCAACAACTGGCGCCTTTATTACAACCTCGGCTTCCTGTATTTCACCGAATTCAAAGACTACGCCAAAGCAGCGGACGCTTTTGAGGCCGGCGCCAAGCTTCCTGTAACCAATGCCTTCATGCCGGTGCTTGCAGCCCGCATGGCTCAGCATGCCGGCGAATTCGATACCGCGCGTATGTTGTGGTACACGACCTATCAAAGCACCACAGACGGTGCCATTCGCGACAATGCCGTGAAGCACCTGGCCGCCCTACGAGTAGATGAAGACGTCACCCACCTCGAAGAACTCGTGCAAAAGTACCGGAAATTGACGAAACGCCTGCCCGAGAGCATCTCAGACCTGGAACGGGTTGGTTTCATTCACGGTACGCCCACCGATCCGAACGGAAAGCCTTATCGCCTCACCTCCGATGGCCAGATCGAGGTGGAAGATCCGCAACTGATTCCCTACATCACGAAGGGTGTGCCCTCCAAAGACGATTCGACGGCGAATAACTCTTCACCTGCAACCACCGCTCAGTAACACGTCTTGCCCCCCCGATTGCTATACGCCTTTTGTTAGCATGCCGTTGTGACCGCTCACCATCCTCCGGGAGTTCTAAACGCGCTTCGCGACTGGTGGCACGAACAGTCACAGGCGAAGGGCGCGCGTGCGGCAAGTTCCCTGTTGCTACGGGAGCTTTGGGACTTTGTGCGCGACTCGACTCCCGAGCGCCGCCGCTCGCGATTCGGCGACATGGAGTACGACTGGGAACATAAAGTCAATACGACCAGCGGAACCGTTCGCTGGAGAGAGCGCCTGCTCGGAGTGTTTCACTCCGCCTATCAACCTACGGATCAGGTCGCATTTCGCGAGATGATGAGCGCGTTGCCGATCGATTTCTCCGAATTCACTTTCATCGATATTGGTTCGGGCAAAGGTCGAGTGCTTCTGATGGCCTCGGAATATCCTTTCCGCAAAATCATCGGCGTGGAGCTGGTCCCTCTGTTACACCACATCGCGCAGGAGAATATCGCCGCCTCTCAGGCGCAAAAAGTAAGCGCCCTTTTGACCAGCTCCCCTCTCGCGAATTCACAGCCGCAAATTCCGATCGAGTCCGTGTGCACGGACGCGCGACAGTTCGTCTTTCCCCAGACGCCACTCGTGATCTATCTTTTCAATCCTTTGCCGGAGGCGGCATTTAGGCAAATGGTCCGCAATCTCGAGCATTCGCATTTGCTGGCTCCGCGGGAGATCTGGATCGTCTATCACAATCCGGTGCTGGAGCATGTCCTCGCCGAATCAAAGATGCTCGTAAAGAGAAGCGCACAGCCGGAACATTCCGTGTTCGAATTCCGTAGAATCGAGTGATGACGCACTTTGTCCATAAACTTCTTTGCGTAGCCATTCTTATCTTGGTGACTCACGTCGCGACATCGCAAGAAAAACCAACCAGCCTCGCCGACGCTCGCGCCGCAGTTGAAAAGAATTTGGGCACTCCGGAAGGCAAAACATTCGACGAGCAGATGGGGAATGAGTTCGTTTCCAAACATCTAGCGCCGTTGCGGCAATGCAAGCAGACGGCCGGCGATGACCTCCGCAGCTTCTGGATTTTGCTGAAGCTCAACCAGGACGGCAGCGCCAATGAGATCCTGCTTTATCCTGAAACCAGGCTGGGCACCTGTGCGCGCGCGGCGCTTTTGAAAGACAAATTTCTGGCGCCCCCACGAGCCCCGTATTGGGTCAGCGTGTATATGAAATTGGCTCACTGATTCCTTGTGTCCCTCGCCCTTTGTCCTTGGCCCTTCGGGGCGGCGCAATCAAAACAGAGTAAAATTGGTTGGGGTTTCCTATCGTTGTGAGAGATTTTTGCTTTTGCCTGGTGCTGGCCGCGGCGGTCGTGTGGCCCAGTCCTGCTCTTGGCGCCGGCCCGGACGCTGCCCATCCCGAAGATGTTCACCAGCTCGCCCAGGCTGTCGACGATCACTACAACCATTTGAGGAGCTTGCAGGCGGAATTCGCGGAAATCTACCGTGGCGAAGGCACCGAACGCGAAGAATCGGGGCAGCTGTGGCTGAAAAAGCCGCGCAAGATGAGGTGGGAATATCGTTCTCCCAAGGAGAAGCTGTTTGTGAGTGACGGCCAGAGTGTGTGGTTTTACTTGCCGGCGGAAAAGCAGCTCAGAAAGACCGATTTTCGGAAGCTCGACGACCTGCGCTCACCGATTGCCTTCTTGCTCGGTAAGACCAAGCTGGAAAAGGAATTACAAGGACTTTCGAAGGCAGTGGATCAGGCTCCAGTGAACCCAGGGAACGTGGTCCTGCGAGGCATTCCGCGGGCTATGGCCGATCAGGTCAGCGAAGTGCTACTGGAAATTACGCCCTCCCATCAGATTGCGCGCATCATTTTGACCGACCCGGAGGGGGGAACCACCGAGTTCCGCTTCAGCAAATGGCAGGAAAACGTGGAACTCGCTGACAGCCGGTTTCACTTCAACCCACCGCCCGGAGTTGAGACCATAGAGGGAGCCTTGGGACCCTAAGGGCCGGGCGGCGTTACTTGGGTACCGCCCCAGTTACGCGTCGCCTAAACGCTTTAGCCACAGAATGTTAGACTTACTCTGGACCCCAGAATGATGCTTCAAGCCAACGAACCTCGGTTAACGGAATAACGAGCACCATGCCTGAATTCCTGGTCAAAGTTGCGGACGAGCAAGGCCACATGCGGCAGCAGGTGGAGCACGGCTATTCCGAGGCCGAGATTCACGATCGGTTCACGCAGCAGGGTTATCTTGTTTATTGGGTTAAACCCCGCACCATCCTCTCCAGCGGAAGAGGTCAATTTGGCAAGACCGGAAGGCTAAAACCGGCGACATTCTTGATCTTTAACCAGCAGTTTCTCACGCTGATTAAGGCAGGGTTGCCCATCCTGACCGCACTCGATCTGCTTATCAAGCGCCAGCGCGACAAAACCTTGTTAAGGCTTCTTGAGAACGTTCGTGACCGGGTGAAGGGCGGTGAGTTGCTTTCCGACGCATTCGCCGCACAGCAGGTATTTCCCAAGATGTATACCACCACGCTGATGGCCGGCGAGAAAAGCGGCAACATGGAAGAAGTCTTGAGCCGCTACATCTCCTATCAGCGCATGGTTCAGACATTCCGCAAGAAACTGGCGGTATCGCTGGTCTATCCGGCACTGCTAGTGTCGGTAGTCACAGTAATGCTGATCTTCCTGATCACCTACGTGGTCCCGAAGTTCGCCGACCTGTTCAACAATTTGGGCGCACAGCTGCCGGCGATTACCGTGTTCATGCTCGCGGTAGGACTGCATGCGCAGAAATATGCCTGGGTCGCGGCCCTTGTGGTCGTGGTCGCCGGCATACTTCTGTGGCGATGGAGACAGAGCGATCGGGGAGCCGAAAGAATCGATAAATTCCTGCTCTCTTTGCCCCTGATTGGAGAGATACGCCTGAAGTACCAGGTCGCGAATTTCTCTCGCATTCTGGCCACTTTGCTGCAAGGCGGTTTACCGCTTGTGCCCGCAATGGAGACGGCTGGCGCATCCATGAGCAGCCGGCAGATGCTCAATGGCGTCATGCTGGCGGCCGGGCGTGTCCGGGAAGGCCAGGCTCTGGCGCGCAGTTTGGAAGATCAAAAGATGTTTCCTGATCTCGCCGTCGAGATGCTGGAAGTCGGCGAATCGACCGGGGCGTTGCCGGCCATGCTCAATTCGGTGGCGGAGTTTTACGAGGAAGACGTGCAAACCGCTCTCGGCGCAGCCATGGCGCTGATTGAACCGGCGATCCTCATCATCATGGCCGTGTTTGTCGGCGGCATATTGATTTCGCTTTATATGCCGATCTTTACGTTGGGCGCCAACATCCACTAACCGCGTGGAAGGGCAGTAGATTGGAATGAAAATGGTGGATAAAAAAACTGTGGTGGTGAACGGAGGCAACGGCGGGAAGCATACGCCGGACGCAGCATCGGCCTCCGATGAGTTGGCGCATGCGCGTGACATTGCACGCCGCTACCGCTGCGAATTCATTGATTTGAGCGACTTCCAGTTACACCACGATCTGTTCGACAAGATCCCGGTCCATCTCATGT
>Ga0335081_10021542_pt1 | contig 10429 bp, 8 predicted proteins | sample Lox_Sample_35_FD_206713 | JGI IMG/M metagenome (GOLD analysis project Ga0335081, IMG submission 206713) | Soil microbial communities from Loxahatchee National Wildlife Refuge, Florida, United States - Lox_Sample_3.5 | ecosystem: Environmental > Terrestrial > Soil > Wetlands | place: USA: Florida...
ACGCGCACCTGATCGGCGGCTCGATCATGGTCGACCAGACCGTGCTGTCGTCGAAGGGCAAGTCCAAGGAAGCGCTCATCGGCACTCCGGCGGCAAGCGGCATGGCCGACAATGACCCCAATCCGAAATGGCAAGCCTTCGTCAAGGCCTACCAGCAGCACGCGAAGACCGGCTATTTCAAGAATGCCTTCGCCAGTCCGTCGCTGCTCGCGATCAACTACTACAACTCGGCTGACGCGGTGTTCATTGCCCTCGACAAGGTCAATGGCGATCTGAGCGATGGCAACAAGAAGTTCCGGGCTGCGCTGCAGAACGTCGTTCTCGACGCCCCGAACGGGAAAATCTCGCTTGACGAGAATCGCCAGGCGATTGGCACGAACTTCGTTACCGAAGTCGTCAAGGACGAAAAAGGCGACCTCATCGCCAAAGTTGTGAAGACCGTGCCCAACGTGCAGCAGCGGCTCGGCTTCTCCAAGGCGGTTTACGACAAGTTCGTTCCGCCCGGGCGCGACAACCCGCCGTGCAAGAAGAACTACGAATAAGCGCGACGCAGGCCAAAATCTAGCCGCATGGCGGCGGTGCCTCGAAGGCGCCGCCGCCTTCGTTTGCGGGGCGGGCGCGGCCATGGCGTTTCGCGACAGCGCCCATTACCTAGGGATGACGTATAATGCCCGCAGCTGAGATTCGCTGCGGCGTTACGCTGTCCGGGCACGCGGTCAGGGCGTTCGCGGCAGGGGTATCGGAGCGCGCCGCCGACCGGGCGCGGCGTCGGGAAGGGACTGACAAGGCAATGCGCATCGTTTGCATCGGTGGCGGCCCGGCCGGACTTTATTTCGGCATCCTGATGAAGAAGGGGAACCCTGCTCACCAGGTCACGGTGATCGAGCGCAACCGCCCCTACGACACTTTCGGCTGGGGCGTCGTGTTCTCCGACGCGACCATGGAAAACATGCGCGCCTGGGATGCCGAGACCGCGGACGCGATCGAGAATGCGTTCAACCATTGGGACGACATCGAGGTGCTGATCAAGGGCCGGCGCATGCGCACCACCGGCCACGGCTTCGTCGGCATCGGCCGCAAGAAGCTGCTCAACATCCTGCAGGAACGGTGCGAGAAGCTCGGCGTCGAGCTCGTGTTCAACCAGGAGGTCGATTCCGATCTGGAATTCCTCGATGCCGATCTCGTCGTCGCCTCCGACGGAGTCAATTCCAAGATCCGCAACCGCTACAAGACTGCGTTCAACCCCGACCTGGTGATGCGGCCGAACCGCTTCATCTGGCTCGGCACCAACAAGCCCTACGACGCCTTCACCTTCGATTTCCGGCGCACCGCGCATGGCTGGTTCCAGGCGCATATCTACAAATTCGACGAAGACACCTCGACCTTCATTGTCGAGACGACCGAAGACACCTTCAGGGCGCATCGCCTCGACAAGGCCGACGAAGCGAGCTCGATCAGCTTCTGCGAGGCGTTGTTCAGCGAAGTGCTCGACGGGGCCAAGCTGATGAGCAATGCGCGGCATCTGCGCGGCTCGGCCTGGCTCAATTTCGGCCGGCTGATCTGTGAGAAATGGAGCCATTTCAACGGCCGCAATCACGTGGTGCTGATGGGCGATTCCGCCCACACCGCCCATTTCGCCATCGGGTCCGGCACCAAGCTCGCGCTCGAGGATGCGATCGAGCTGGCCAAGCAGTTCAGCACGCTCGGCGCCACGCCGGACAAGATTCCCGCGGTGCTCGCGGCCTATGAACGGGTGCGCAGCGTCGAGGTGGCGCGCATGCAGAATGCGGCGCGCAACGCCATGGAATGGTTCGAGGTGGTGGGCGGCCGCTATGCCGACACGCTCGAGCCCGAGCAATTCATGTATTCGCTGCTTACCCGCTCGCAGCGCATCAGTCACGAGAACCTGCGCCTGCGCGACAAGGCCTGGCTCGAAGGCTACGAACGCTGGTTCGCCGCGCGTTGCGGCCTCACGGTGCTGGCCGACGGCCCGACCGTGCCGCCGATGTTCACGCCCTACACCATCCGCGGCGTCACCTTGCCGAATCGCATCGTGGTTTCGCCGATGGCGATGTACTCGGCGGTGGACGGCATGCCGAGTGATTTTCATCTGGTGCACCTGGGCAGCCGCGCGCTCGGCGGCGCCGGCCTGGTGTTTGGCGAGATGACCTGCGTATCGCCCGACGCGCGGATCACGCCCGGCTGCCTCGGCCTGTGGAACGACGAGCAGGCCCAAGCCTGGAAGCGGATCGTCGACTTCGTTCACACCACGCCGGCCAAGGCCGGACTTCAGCTCGGCCATTCCGGCCGCAAAGGCTCGACCCGGGTGGCGTGGGAGGGCGCCGACCAGCCGCTCGAGGAGAACAACTGGCCGGTGATGTCGGCCTCACCGGTGCCTTATCTATCGAACGGCGCCATGCCGCGTGAAATGACGCGCGAAGACATGGAGAAGGTGAAGGCGGATTTCTGCGCCGCGGCGCTGCGCGGCGTGATCGCCGGGTTCGACGTGCTCGAGCTGCACTGCGCACACGGCTACCTGCTGTCGAGCTTCCTCTCGCCGCTGACCAACCGGCGCACCGACGAATATGGCGGCTCGCCGGAGAACCGCGCCCGCTACCCGCTCGAGATCTTCCGCGCCATCCGCGCGATCTGGCCGCCGGAGCGGCCGATCTCGGTGCGGCTCTCCTGTCACGACTGGACTGAAGGCGGCAACACGCCGGAGGAGGCGGCCTTGTTCGCCCGCCTGTTCAAGGCCGACGGCGCCGACATGATCGACTGCTCCTCCGGCCAGGTCTGGTATGGCGAAAAGCCGGTCTACGGCCGGCTGTTCCAGACGCCGTTCGCCGACAAGATCCGCAACGAGGTCGGCATTGCCACGATGGCGGTCGGCGCGATCTCGGAGGCCGACCACGCCAACTCGATCATCGCCGCCGGCCGTGCCGATCTATGCGCCATCGCGCGGCCGCATCTGGCCGATCCGGCTTGGACCCTGCACGAGGCCGCCAGGATCGGGGTGACCTCGCTCGCCTGGCCGAAGCAATATCGCTCGGGCAAGGCCCAGTATGAAACCAACCTCGCGCGCGCGGCTGCCGGTCCGTCGTCGCCGACCTGAGCCAAGGCAGACGTGGTCGTGGCGGGCAGATCGCTCGACAATCGGCACGTGCTCATCACCGGCGCCGGCACCGGCATCGGCGCCGCGATCGCAGCGGCGTGCGCCGAAGCCGGCGCGAAGGTGAGCCTTGCCGGCCGCCGTCGCGATCCGCTCGTCGCGTTGCAGACTTCGCTCGGACGCGAACGCAGTCACGTTCTCGCGGATTTCGATGTGACCGACGAGAGCAAGGTCAATGCCGGGGTCGCCGCGGCGCGCGGCGCCCTCGGTCCGGTCGATATCCTGGTCAACAATGCCGGCGAGGCGCCGAGCGCGCGGTTTGCCAAGACCGATGCGGCGACCTGGAGCCGCGCGCTTGCCGTCAACCTCACCGGCACTTTTCTCGTCACCAAGGCGGTGCTGCCGGACATGCTGACCAAGCGCGCCGGGCGCGTGATCAACATCGCCTCGACCGCGGGATTGATCGGCTACGCCTACGCGTCGGCCTATGTCGCCGCCAAGCACGGCGTGATCGGTCTCACCCGCAGCCTCGCGCTCGAGCTTGCCGGCGCGGGAATAACCGTCAACGCCGTCTGCCCCGGCTTCACCGAGACGCCGCTGTTCGAGCGCGCCATCGACAATATCGTCGCCAAGACCAAACGCAGCCGCGACGACGCACGCGCGACGCTTGCGGCATCCAATCCACAAGGCCGTTTGATCAAACCGGAGGAAGTTGCCGACGCGGTGCTCTGGCTCGCCTCCGCCGGCGCGGCGTCGATTACCGGCCAGGCGATTGCGGTCGCTGGCGGCGAGGTGATGGTCGGCTAGTGGCGCTCGTTGCAATTGCCGCCGACGCCGCGCCGGGCGAATGCTATGCGGCCGACTCGCTGGAAAGAAAGCTGTCATACAGCCGTTCGGACGAGCGCTCGAGCTCGCTCAGCCGCCGCGGCAATTCGCGGTAGGTCAGTTTCCCGTTCTGTTTGAGGATTTGGCCGCCGACGATGACGGTATCGACGTTGGCCACGCCAGCGTGCAGCACGATTGCCGAAATCGGGTCGGCCGCAGCCCGCATGTTGATGTCGCTTTTGCGCAGCAGAACGATGTCGGCTTCTTTTCCGGGCGCGAGCGAGCCGATCCGCCCATCGAGCCCGAGGCATTGAGCTGACTTGATGGTGGCGAGCTCCAGCACTTGCCGCGCCGTCATCACCAGCTTGTCGGGCATGGTTTCGCGTTTGTGAAAGGTGTCATTGGTCAGTGCCCGCTGTGTCTGAATGAGGAAGCGCATTTGCGTGAACATGTCCGTGCTCACGCCGGTCACCACATCGGTGCCGATATTGAAGTTGGCGCGGGCGGCGAGCACCGCGCCGGTAGGCGGGAGGCCTAGCCCCATTTGCATTTCGACTTCGGGAGTTATCGAAACGCTCGAACCGTTGTTGGCGATCACCCGGAATTCGTCCGCGGTCAGAAAGTTTGCATGAACCAGATTGATGTCCGGGCCGAGCAGATGCTGCTCGGCGAGATTCTGCATCGATTGCGGGCGCGGTCCGTGCTTGGCGCAGGCGACGTGGAATGAGGCCAGAAGCCCGAGATCGCGAGCGTAGCCGATATCCGCTTCTGCCGTGCCCGGTGCGAAGTCGGTGCCGCGAATAGCGAGCGCCATCGTGACAAGAGCGTCGCTTGAGGAGAGCCGTTCCTTGCGCATTCGCCTGGCGTCGGCCGGATGCGGCTCCTTTGTGCCGAACAGGGTCATCGGCGTGCCGTACGCGAACACCGCGCGGATTCCTGCTTCCTCAAGCGCATCCACGGCTGCGTCGGCGTGGTCCGGCGTATTGACGATGTGGCACCAGTCAAAGAGCGTGGTGACGCCGGAATTGATCTGATCAAGCGCTCCGACAAGATTGCCGATATAGGCGTCCTGCGGCGCATAAAGCCTGACAACCTTGCCGATCAGCACGCTGAAGTAGTGGTCGAGCGTCCAATCCGCGGCAACGCCGCGCAATGCGGTCTGCCAAAGGTGGATATGTCCGTTGATGAAGCCGGGCATGGCGATCATGCCGCGACCGTCGATCTCCATCACCGCCCAACTGCCGACGTTTCGGCCGACGGCGACAATCTTGCCATTGTCGATCAGAAGGTCACCCGGATCGACTATTCCAAGCGCGGGATCCATGGAAACGATGGTCGCACCCTTGACTCGGATTCGCGGCAACATTGATTTCCCCGGATTGCCAGGACGAACGAACCTAGCCGTTGAAGGCAAAAATGGACAGGCAACGCTGCGCTCGCCGACAGCCGACCGCCTTGCCTTGGCATCCGTGGTCTGTGGAAATGTGCCGCGCACAGGAAATTGCAGTTCCTGCGCCAGGGCTACTTGAGGCTTATAAATTTGAACCTTAAAATGATTTCGCATTGCGACTCGGCCGCGCCAGCGCGCCGGCCGTCGATAGAAGAGGCACCGGGGTGCAGGAAACAACCGGCGTTCCGCTCGACGCGGAAACCAAGGTCACCGAGCGGCCAGCCGACCATGAGAGCGAGTTGCGGCTCTGGCTGCGGCTCCTGACCTGCACAACCTTGATCGAAGGCGAGATCCGCCGCCGGCTGCGGCAGGAATTCGACGTCACGCTGCCGCGCTTCGATCTGATGGCGCAGCTCGACAAATCGCCCGGCAGCATGACGCTCGGCGAGCTGTCGCAGCGGATGATGGTGTCGAACGGCAACGTCACCGGGCTCTCCGAGCGGCTTGTGGCGCTGGGTCTGCTCGATCGCCGGCAGTCGCCGAGCGACCGGCGGGCGCAGCTCGTCAGCCTCACTCCGGAAGGGCGCCGCGCCTTCCGCGCCATGGCGCGCGCGCACGAGGGTTGGATCGCCGAATTCTTCGCCAATCTCGCTCCCGCCGACATCGAGGCGCTGATGCGACTGCTTGCCAAGACCAAGGCGTCGGCGCGCGGCGCGATTTCGACCGAGGAGCCGCGATGACCAGCGTCAATCCGGTCGCGTTGCCGCTTTCGAGTTACACGGCGCTGCACGTGCGCCTCGCAGTCGCCGGCAATGTCGCCGCGATCACGCTCGACCGTCCGGAGCGTAAGAACCCGCTCACCTTCGAGAGCTATGCCGAACTCGCCAACATCTTCCGCGCCGCGGCCCGCGACAAGGGCGTCAAGGCGATCGTAATCGCCGGCGCGGGCGGCAATTTCTGTTCGGGCGGCGACGTGTTCGAGATCATCAAGCCGCTCACCGAGATGAACACGGCCGGGCTCCTCGACTTCACCCGGATGACCGGCGAGCTGGTCAAGGCCATGCGCGCCGCGCCGCAGCCGATCATCGCCGCGGTCGACGGCGTGTGCGCGGGCGCCGGCGCGATCATCGCCATGGCCTCCGACATCCGCATCGGCACGCCAGGCGCCAAGGTCGCGTTTCTGTTCAACCGGGTCGGCCTCGGCGGCTGCGACATGGGCGCCTGCGCCATCCTCCCCCGGATCGTCGGCCAGGGCCGCGCCGCGGAATTGCTGTTCACCGGCCGCGCGCTTGGCGGCGAGGACGCCGAGCGCTGGGGCTTCTTCAACCGGCTGTCAACCTCCGACAAGCTCATTGCCGAGGCGCAGGCGCTGGCGGCGGAGCTGGCCGCCGGGCCGACCTTCGGCAACGCCATGACCAAGCGTATGCTGGAAATGGAGTGGGCGATGTCGGTCGAGAGCGCAATCGAGGCCGAGGCGGTGGCGCAGGCGTTGTGCATGGAAACCGAGGATTTCACCCGCGCCTTCCGGGCGTTCGCCGAGAAGCGTAAGCCGGTCTTCGAGGGCAACTGAGATGAGCTGCGCGCCGCCGTTTGTTACGGTCGCGCCGCAAAAGGATGACGCACCATGATCCGCTCGGCACATGTCGACACTTTCGCGCGCGATCATTTGCCCGCGCCGGAGCAGTGGCCGGAGTTCTTGTTCGAGCTGCCGGAGCTGCGCTACCCCGGCCGGCTTAACTGCGTCAGCGCCTTCGTCGACGATTGGCTCGCCGCCAGCAACGGCGATCGCGACTGCCTGATCTCGCCGGCGGAGCGGTTGTCCTATGCGGACCTTGGCGAACGCATCAACCGCATCGCCAATGTGCTGACCCGCGACCTGGCGATGGTGCCGGGCAACCGCGTCCTGCTGCGCGGGCCCAACAGCCCGATGATGGTCGCGGCCTATTTCGCCGTGATCAAATCAGGCGGCGTCGTGGTCGCGACCATGCCGCTCCTGCGCGCCAAGGAGCTTGCCTTCCCGGTCGGCAAGGCGGAAATCCGCCTCGCGCTCTGCGATGCGCGGCTCGCCGATGAAATGGAGAAGACGCGGCCGCTCGCGCCGGCGCTGGAGCGGGTCGTTTATTGGGGATCGGGCGCAGCCGACGGCCTCGAAGCTTTGATGAACCGGCCGGGTTACGAACATTTCACCGCCTGCGACACGGCGAGCGACGATGTGTGCCTGATCGCCTTCACCTCGGGCACGACGGGCGTGCCCAAGGGCACGATGCATTTCCATCGCGATATGCTCGCGATCTGCGACACTTTCGGCAAGCACGTGCTGCGGCCGGCGCCTGCGGATCGCTTCATCGGCTCGCCACCGATCGCCTTCACCTTCGGGCTTGGCGGGCTGGTGTTGTTTCCGCTGCGCGTCGGTGCGGCCACAATTCTGCTGGAGAAGGCGACGCCGGACGACCTTCTGCCGGCGATCGGCAAATTCGGCGCCACGATCTGCTTCACCGCGCCGACCGCCTATCGGGCCATGCTCGGCAAACTCGGCCATCATGATCTCTCCTCGCTGCGCAAATGCGTTTCCGCCGGCGAGACGCTGCCGGCTGCCACCTTCGACGCCTGGCGCGCCGCCACCGGCATTCGCATCATCGATGGCCTTGGCTCGACCGAGATGCTGCACATCTTCATCGGCTCACCGGAAGAATCGGCGCGCGCCGGCGCGACCGGCAAACCGGTGCCGGGATTTGAGGCGCGCGTGATCGACGAGGCCGGCCGCGAGCTGCCGGCCGGCGTCACCGGCCGCCTCGCGGTGCGCGGCCCGACCGGCTGCCGCTATCTCGGCGACAAGCGGCAGGCTGATTATGTGCAGCGCGGTTGGAACATCACCGGCGACACCTATAGCAAGGATGCCGACGGCTATTTCCGCTACCAGGCGCGCTCCGACGACATGATCATTTCCGCCGGCTACAACATCGCCGGGCCCGAGGTCGAGGCGGTGCTGCTCGAGCATGCGGCGGTGGCCGAATGCGGTGTGGTCGGCCAGCCCGATCCGGAGCGTGGCCAGATCGTCAAAGCCTATGTGGTCCTCAACTCGGGTTTCGCGCCGGACGCTGCGCTCACTCGCACGCTGCAGGAACACGTCAAGGCGACGGTCGCGCCGTACAAGTATCCGCGCGCGATCGAATACGTCAAAAACCTGCCGCGCACCGAGACCGGCAAATTGCAGCGCTTCGCGTTGCGGCGCATGGCGGCGGAATCGGCGACCAGCAAGCTTGCGTCCTGAAGGAGATTGAATTGTCGGAAAGCCCAATCCGTACGCTTTCGCCGCGCCAAAGATCCAACATCGTGTTGCAGCCCGCGGGCTGGCCGCAGCCCAAAGGCTACGCCAACGGCATCAAGGCGCGCGGCGACATTCTGTTCATCGGCGGCATGATCGGCTGGGACGAGCAAGGCCGCTTCTCCGCGGACTTCGTCGGCCAGGCGCGCCAGCTCCTGCGCAACATCGTCGCCGTGCTCGCCGAGGGCGGCGCCGCAGCGCAGCACATCGTGCGCATGACCTGGTACGTCCGCGATATGGACGAATATCTCAAGGCGCGGCCGGCGCTCGGCGAGGTCTACCGCGAGGTGATGGGCGACCATTTCCCGGCGATGTCGCTCGTCGCGGTCACCCGGCTGGTCGAGCTGGAGGCGCGGCTTGAGATCGAGACCACCGCGGTAGTGCCGGATCGCTGATGCGTGCGGCGACGTTTACGCTGTTGCCGGATCGGGCGGAGCCGAGATTGGCGCGGCCGGCGCGCTCGTGCTTGAATACCGCGAGAGAGTAGGGGAGTAGGCGTCCGATGAACGCGATGACAGCAGGAATCACCAAGGCCGGAACCGGCATCGACGGCATCGTCTGGAACATTCTCGGCCAGACCTACGTGCCTAAGCAGCTTAGCGAGAACTCTTTTTCGTGGCACGCGACGCTTCCGCCCGGCACCGGCGTGCCGCCGCACATTCATCCGACCCAAGACGAGTTCATCTACATGCTCGAAGGGCGCTTCGACCTGCTCCTCGACGGGCGCGAGTTTGTCGCCACCACCGGCGATCTGATCCGGCTGCCGATGCAGATCCCGCACGGCCTGTTCAACAAATCCGACCAGCCGGTCAAATGCTTCTTCTGGGTGTCGCCGACCCGCAAGCTCTACGATCTGTTCTGGGCGATCCACAGCATGAAGGAACAGACACCGCCGGAAGTGGTGGCGCTCTCGGCCAAGCACGAAGTCATGTTCCTGCCGCCGCCCGCTTAGGCGGCTTCGTCGCCCGCTCAGCTGATCTCTAAGGTCACTTGCTCGCCGGCGCGGCGGCACCTGGACACGCTGTTTGATCCGGAAGATCATGGGCCGGGAGCTGCGTAGGGCGCCAGTATGGATATTGGGCATTGGCTGCGGAGCGTAGGGCTCAGCCAATATGAGGCGGCGTTCCGCGCTAGCGAGATTGACGCGGATATCCTACCCGAGTTGACCGACGGCGACCTGGAAAAGCTTGGCGTCCCGTTGGGCCACCGCAAGCGTTTGCTCAAAGCGATTGCGAGCCTTGGCGCCGCGGCGGCAGCGCCGCAGCCGGCAACACCGCGCGCGGTGGCGGAAGCGGCCGAGCGGCGGCAGCTTACGGTGATGTTCGTCGACCTGGTCGGTTCGACCGCGCTGTCGGGGCGGCTTGATCCCGAGGATCTGCGCAGCGTCATCGACGCGTATCATCGCTGCTGCACCGAGCTGATCGAGCGCAGCGGCGGGCTCGTTGCCAAGTATTTGGGCGACGGGGCGCTCGCCTATTTCGGCTACCCGCAGGCGCACGAGGACGACGCCGAGCGGGCGGTGCAGGCGGGGCTGGCCATCGTTGCGGCGGTGCCGCAGCTCAAGACCGCGGCCGGGGCTCCATTGCGGGTGCGGGTCGGGATCGCGACCGGGCTGGTGGTGGTCGGCGACCTGTTCGGCGCGGGGGCGGACCGCGACCCAGCAGTGGTGGGCGAGACGCCGAACCTGGCCGCGCGGCTGCAGGCGATCGCCGATCCGGACATGGTGGTGATTGCCGAGGGGACGCGACGGCTGCTCGGCAATCTGTTCGAGCTTGCCGAT
>Ga0335081_10021543_pt1 | contig 10428 bp, 5 predicted proteins | sample Lox_Sample_35_FD_206713 | JGI IMG/M metagenome (GOLD analysis project Ga0335081, IMG submission 206713) | Soil microbial communities from Loxahatchee National Wildlife Refuge, Florida, United States - Lox_Sample_3.5 | ecosystem: Environmental > Terrestrial > Soil > Wetlands | place: USA: Florida...
TTTCGCCAAAGACTCAAATACCCGGAATTCGGTAAAGCTGTGTATGACGGCGTTTAGGCACGCACCGGATGTTTGGCTATCAGCGCAAAGATGAGTTTGACACCAGTTTCCTAGCGGGCCACCCGCACGCTCTAGCGGACCACCCGGAGCTTCACGAACACGGTGAACGTCGAGCTCGAGAAGCCGGCCCAGAGCAGATCGATGATCGCCTCGAGTCGCTGGTCGGGCGCGCTCGGCAACCCGGAGGAATCAGTCGAGGCCATTCCGCGACTTGACAAGGAATGCCGGCGTCTGCGAAAACAGAGCAGCGTTCCTTTGTTTACGCTCGGGCTGCCACTCGCCTTCGGGGCTCAGGGGTCGCCCGAGCGGTTCGATCCGAAAAGAGCAGACGATGGCGACGATCAGCGTGCCGGCCCCTGTCCGGCGAGAAATCTTCGAGACCGAGCACGAGGACTACCGCGACAGCTACGCGCGGTTCCTCCAGGCTGAGGTTGTCCCTCACTACGCGGACTGGGAGAAAGCCTGCCTGGTCCCGCGCGAGCTGTACCGCAAGTGCGCCGAGCACGGATTCCTGGCGATGGAGGTGCCGGAGGAGTACGGGGGCAATGGCGTTGGCGACTGGCGTTTCAACGTCGTGCTCACCGAGGAAGCGGTGCGCGCCGGGGTCGGCGACGCAATGATGGGACCGTTGCTGCATTCCGACATCGTCCTCCCCTACCTGATGACCTCGGCCAATGAGGAGCAGCGCGCCAGGTGGCTGCCCGCAGTCGCGGCAGGCGAGCGGATCCTGGCAGTCGCGATGACCGAGCCGGGCACCGGCTCTGACCTGGCCGCGATCAAGACGCGCGCGCGGCGCGATGGCGACGTGTTCGTCGTCAACGGCGCGAAGACGTTCGTCACCAACGGCATCAACGCCGACTTGGTCGTGACCGCCGTCCGGACCGGCGACGACCCGCACGGCGGGCTGTCGCTGCTGGTGATCGAACGCGGGATGGAGGGGTTCGAGCGGGGAAAGCAGATCGAGAAGCTAGGCCAGCACGCCTCCGACACGGCCGAGCTGTTCTTCGACGACGCCCGTGTTCCGGCCGAGAATCTACTCGGCCCGGAGGGGTCCGGGTTTTCGCAGCTTGTCAATCGGCTAGTGCCCGAGCGGCTGATCCTGGCCGTCGGCTCGATCGCCGGCTGCGAGGTCGCGTTCGCGATCACGCTCGACTACATCAAGCAACGCAAGGCGTTCGGGAAGCCCATCGGATCCTTCCAGCACTCGCGGTTCGTGATGGCCGAGCTGAAAACGAAGATCGACATCACGCGCTGCTTCGTCGATCGCTGCATCGGGCGCTACGTGACCGGAACATGCACCGTCGAGGAGGCAGCAATGGCCAAGTGGTGGACGACCGACCTGCTCGGCGAGGTCACAGACGCCGGCGTTCAGTTGCACGGCGGCTACGGCTACTCGACCGAGTACCCAATCGCCAAGGCATGGGTCGACGCCCGCGTGTTCCGCATCTACGCGGGCACCAACGAGATCATGAAGGAGCTGATCGGGCGGACGAGCGGGCTCTGAGCCGTCAGGCAGCTGGCGACGGCGCCGGCGACCGGGGCGGTCGAGGCGTCACACGCCATCGCCAAGCACGACTACGAATCTCGCGAGGGTCCCGGCCCGCCACGGATGCAGACGTCCGCCGCCTCGCCGTCGGTGCCATCGATCGTCTCGCGCGGCTCGCCCGGACCATGTCGTTCGGCGCTGGTCGACACTCCGCCGCCGGAGCGGCCCGGATCACCGCTCGGAGCTAGGACGATGCAGCGGCGGCCCCGTAGCCGCGTCGGCCACGCAACACTGGGATTGTGCTCTCCTCGGCGAACTGCTCGCCGGGCGCGCCGGTCACGAAGTGTCCGGCGCGGATCAACCCGCGCGCTTCGAGCCGACGAAGGGCCCAGAGGATGTCGCGCCACGGAACCGCGAGGCGTTCTTTGGCGTATGCGTCGCGGGACACGACGCCCCAGCGGAGCAGCAGCTGCCAGGCGACGGTTTCGGCGAGCTCCTCGACGTCATCGGCCGATCCTCCACTCGGCAGCAATGTCCAGCGACCTTCCACCGCACGACGCCAGGTGACTCGAGCGCCGCGGGAGCTCCGTCGGGCGGCGTAGGGTCGCTGCCTACGCGCGCTGCGGTTGCGCGACTCGAGCAACGAGCGCAGCGCCGTGAATCCGTCGGCAGTTACGAGCCCGCGGGCGACGCCATCCCACAAACCTTCCTCGATCTCGCCCGGATGACGGCCGGCGGTCACCGCCAGGTCGGCGTGGAACAGCGCGCCGCGCTCGCGCAGCGCATCGAGCACATCCCGGCCGGGGCCGGCGGCCGGTTGCGCCGGAACTGCGTGGCCGCGGTGTGCTTGCAGCAGCCAAGGGAGATCATGTCGGAGCATCAATGTGATCGGCGTTCGCCGCGAAGGGGTCTTACCGGTCCAGCGTCGTTGTCCGTCGGCGGCAGAATCTCGTTTCACGGCTGCCGGCTCCAGCACGGACAGCCGTCCCCACGCCACCTCGCCCGACAGGCACAGCTCGTCGAGCCATTCGGGTCGGTAAGACGCAACGCGCTGGGCAAGGATCCGCTCCAAGTCGCCCGCTGGCCACTCCGAGCCCTGGAGTTGCTCGATCACCTGCGCAACGCCGCCCCGGCCGTGGAGTTGGGTGCCTGGCGCCAAGTGCCACCAGGACTCCAGGAACGCGGCCCAGGTCTCCCGGCTGACGGGGCGGACTGCGGCGCGGCGACGCTCACGCGTATACGAGTGGATGCGGGCGAGCAGCCTGCGGGCGCACCACTGCTCGCCGCGCGTCGGCTCAAACCGGCCGGCCACCGCAAATCCGCGCCCACGGAGCGTCTCGAGGCCGATCGTCACTTCTGAACGTGTCAGCCCTGTCGCGCAAACGACATCGTCCACCGTCACCGGTCCAGATATCTCGAGGTGCCCCTGGACAGCGTCCGTCGCTGGTTCGTCGAGCGACGGTCTCATGAGGCTCGGCGGGAGCGCATGATCTGGCTCGAAGCGGGCACCGGCAAACACTTTCTCGAGTTCGCCCCGTCGCTCGGTTGCCCCCCAGAGCACGCCGCCGACGCCGGCAGCGTGAACCAGAAAGCACCTTCCCTCACCCGAAAGCGCCCGGAACTGCTCGCTCCATTCTGCTCTTGGCCGGGTGACTACAAGCGATACGAGCACGTCGTGCAGCTCGTCGGGATCGCGGATGTCGGGCATCGCCTCGGCCCGCACCCGCTCGATGGCATCGGGGTCGAGGCACCCCAGCTCACGGGGCTCAACCGGGAGTCCGCGACGGAGCGGCACCGCTCGGGAGCGGCGTTCGCCGATCTCGGTGTCCTCATCCAGATACGTGAACGGTGCGCCGTTGAGGATCTCGTGTGCGAGCACGCTAGGCTCGACCGTGTCGACGAAGTGAAGCCGGACCGCGTCCTGCTCAAAGCCGCGCAGGAGCGCCTTTACGCCCTCGATGTCCATTGCCTCGGTCAGGCAGTCGTCGAGCGTCTCACGGACCAGCGGGTGATCCGGGATTTCGATCGGTCCGGCGGGAGCATTGTCCTGACAAGCGGCGAGCGACGGGAACACCGCCGCCATCAGGTCGGCCGCCTCCATCCGCTGGATGTTGAACGGGTTCCGGCGACCACTCTTGCGGCGCAGCACAGCGAGCGAGCGGTTGAGGTTCCACCGCCAACGCGCCGTGAACATGGGGCTGCGAAGAACCGCCTGAGCCACCGCGTCCTGCGCGTTGCGCGAGCGCAGAAAGGCGGGCACGTCCTCGAGCGGGAAGGAGTGCTGGGGACCCAGCGACAGCAAGACCGCGTCGTTGCTGGCCCCCGCCTGGAGCTCGAAATCGAAGTTCAGGCAGAACTTCTTGCGCAGGCCGAGCCCGAGGGCGCGGTTGATCCGGGCGCCGAGCGGGGCGTGCACGATCAGCTGCATACCGCCCGTCTGATCGAAGAATCGCTCGAACACGATGTCGGCGTGCGTTGGGAGCACCCCCCCCAGCTGCGCCCGTCCGACCCGCAAATAATCCACGACCAGCGCTGCGGCAAAGAAATCGACCCCCGGGATGTTCTCGACGAGCTCAATCGCCGGTTCGCGCCCGCCTACATCGAGTCGTCCCGCGATCGCCCCGCGAAGCCGGGAAACCTCGTCGGACAGCTCGTCGGTCCGCCCGGGCGCCTCGCCCAGCCAGAACGGGACGGTGGGATGCTTGCCGGCCGCATCGCGGACCCGCATCACGCCGTTGGTCACCTGCGACACCTGCCACGGATGCGTTCCGAGCAGGAACACGTCGCCCTGCATCGATTCGATTGCGAAGTCCTCGTTGACAGTCCCGAGGAACACGTCGCCCGGGTCCATCAGGACTCTGTAGTCGCCCGTCTCTGGGATCGCACCGCCCGAGGTGAGACTTGCCAAGCGGGCGCCGCGGCGACCGCGCAGCCGCCCGTTCACCCGATCGCGGTGCAGGTAGGCCATGCGCCGGCCTCGCCCGGTCTCGATCCCAGCCGATACGAGCTCGACGATCTCATCAAACTCCTCACGGGTCAGCCGACCGTACGGCCAAGCCCGTGTGACCAGTTCGAAGAGCTCGTGCTCGTCCACCCAGTTCCCGCCCCTCGCCGCGGTCTCGGCGACGATCTGCTGGGCAAGGATGTCCAGCGGCCGCTCGGGCGGGTGCAGCGCGTCGAGGCGACCGCGCTGCACCGCCGCCAACAGCGCGACGCACTCCACCAACTCGTCGCGAGTGGTGGCGAACAGGATCCCCCGGGGAACGCCCGTCCGGTGATGGTTGGCGCGGCCAACCCGCTGCAGGAACGTCGCGATGTTATGCGGCGAACCGATTTGGCACACCAACTCCACCGGGCCGACATCGATTCCCAGCTCCAACGAGGCGGTCGCAACCAGCGCCCGCAGATCCCCGACCCGGAGACGATGCTCAACCCGCTGGCGACGCTCGCGCGACAGCGACCCGTGGTGAGCGGCGACCCGCTCCCGACCGAGCCGCTCCCCGAGCTGGTGGGCAACTCGCTCTGACAGCGTTCGGGTGTTGACGAACACGAGCGTGGTCCTGTGGCCGGCAACGTGCCCGGCGATGCGATCCAGTATCTCGTTGAACTGATCGCCCGAGATCGCCGCTTCGAGCTCGCCGTCGGGCAGCTCCAGCGAAAGGTCGAGCCTGCGCCGCTGCCCGCTGTCGACGATCCTCGGGATCGGCTCGCCCATTCCGACCAGCAGTCGCGCCGCCGTCTCGACCGGCTCGACCGTCGCCGAGAGCCCGACCCTGACAGGCGGACGCTCGGTCACGGCCTGCAGCCGCTCGAGCGACAGCGCCAGATGCGAACCGCGCTTGTCGCGAGCGAGCGCATGGATCTCGTCGACGATCACGGTCTGGACCGTCGTGAGCGTCGACCGTGACCGCTCGGCCGTGAGATATAGATACAGCGACTCGGGTGTGGTCACGAGCAGGTTCGGGGGTCGCCGGAGCATCGTCTGCCGCTGTGAGGAAGTGGAGTCGCCGGTTCGCACGCCGACGGTGATCGGAGCCGCTGCGTGGCCGAGCTCGCGGGCCACGGCGGCGATCTCGGCGAGCGGCTCCTCGAGGTTGGTGTGGATGTCGACAGCGAGCGCCTTCAACGGGCTGAGATAGACGACCCTGGTTACCCCGGCTATCGTCTCCCCGCGCTCGTGTGCGTGATACAGCCCGTCGATCGCGGCGAGGAACCCCGCGAGCGTCTTGCCCGAGCCGGTCGGAGCGCAAATCAACGTGTGCCGGCCGTCGATGATTGATGGCCACCCGCCCACCTGGGCCTCGGTAGGCCCATCGGGAAACCGCCGACAGAACCACGTCCGGACGACGGGATGAAACCGGACGGGTACCTCAGGCCGGGCCGGGGCGGGCGTCATCGAGCTCATGTCCGAAGTGCATCACATCGGCACCCGCTGCTCGGACGGCGATCGCGAGCGTCCGGGCTCAGCTCGGCCGCTGACCGGACCGTCGCGGGCGCCGTCGAGGCGGCTCACCCGGGCAGAGCCGTCAAGCCGGGCATAACTGTTGCGCGGGCCCTAACGTCGTGAGCGTCGAAACCGGCTCTGCAACGATAGCGATCGTCGCCTGACCATCTCGAGCGCGGCTGGGAGAATGCGCAAGTAAGCGCCACTGAGACTCGCCGGCCAGGCGGGCTTGCCCCTTCTGTTGAGCCTTTGTTCCTCTAAGCGGCGGATGCGGCGCGCGCGCTGCTCAGGCGTCTCCATGATCCGAGCCTACGACGTTCGAGCACCAAGCATACGTTGGACAAACCTCGAGTGATCCGGGGCGGACCGGGTCGCGCTCGCCCGCAACCGGGGGAACGACCGCCGTCGGGTCTCGTCAGTCCGAGCGCCCGAAAATCTGCAGGAAGAACAGGAAGATGTTCAGGACGTCGAGAAAGATGCTCGCGGCGAGCGGAATCGCCTGATCGGAACCGGCATGACGCAAGCGGTTGAAGTCCGCGATCGTGTACAGGCCGAAGACGGCCAAGCCGACAAGCGACCAAACCGTGTAGGCGGCCGAGATATGCACGAAGATCAGCACTATCCCGGCCAAGAGCAGCGCCAGCAGTCCAAAGAACGCGAACCGATAGAGGAACGAGAGGTCACGACGCACCGCGTACCCGCCTGACCCGAGGACTCCGACAAACAGCGCCGTCGCCCCAAACGCCTGGCGAACGGCGGTGGGATCGACGGCGGCGTAGTAGTTGACCGTCATCGAAACGCTCACGCCGATCAGCAGGCCGAATGCGAACAGCAGCACGAGCGCGAGTCCGATGTTGCCGCGTGCGTTGGCGAATTGAAGGCCGAACAGGCAGCCGATCGCGACCAGCCAGGAGATGAACCATGTCGCGCCGCCCGAGTTTCGCCCCAACCAAACGCCCAACGTAGCGAAGCCAACCGTCACGGCGACGAGCCCCATCACACGGCCGAACAGCGCGGGCGTGGATACCGCCGCCCGGCGCTGGGCGTATGCGCTCGCGCTCATCGCCGCACATGGTACGGCCATTGCGCCGAGCTTAAGCGCTTCGCGCAGCATTCACCGAGGCGAACGCGCCCAAACGGCCACACATACGGCTCCAACTTCGGACGAGGCGTCTCCATCGCAGAGATGATGCAGGGGCCCGACCCGCCGACGAAGTGGACACCCGACGATCGGCAGCGGGCAGCGGCACGGTCACGAATCTGAGGGCCGCGGGCCGTGAATCACAACTGCGTCGAACGGGCGAGCCGAACCGTTCGTCTCGACGCCGGCTGGACTTCGCCCCACGCCGCCGTGATCGACTTACGCGACGTCGCCGAGGTTCTCATCGGACGAATCCGCGGGCGATTGACGAGAGCGCCTCGCTGCGGCCAGCGCGATCAGCTCGACGCAGGTGTCGGCGTTGATCCGTGTGGAGTCGATGACGAGGTCATAGCAGCGCGGGTCGTGAGGGTCCACCCCGTACCAGCGCTCGACGTAGGTCTCGCGGGCGCGGTCGGCGATCCTCAGCTTCCGCTCGGCGGTCGGGCGGTCGACCCCATGCATGGCCATCGCCTGGCCGAGCCGCCGGTCGGGTGGGCCGTCGAGGCGGACGTGCAGCGCTCCGGGCTCGTCGCGCAGCACGACTGCAGCGGCACGCCCGAGGATCACCGCTCCGACGTCCGAGTACTCGCGCAGAACCTGCTCGGTGGCCAGCCGGAACTCATCCTCGCTCATCGTCGTCGCGTCATCCTGCGTCGCCGTGCCGGCGAACACGTGTGTGGCCGGCGCGAATCTGGCAAGCCAGCCGCGGAACACATCCCGTGGAACCGCCGCTGTCGATAGACCCTCGCGTGGCACCTCGAGCTGATCGGCAACCGATACGGGGATGGCGCGGTCCAGGAAGCGCACGCCGAGACGCTCCGCCACGCGCGGCCCGATCAGGCTCCCGCCGGCGCCGTAGGCTGCCGAGATCGTGACGAGGGCGCTCATCGGCCAACACTATCGCCGCGAGGCTGATGACGTCTCGTCACGTCGGTCGTCCCTCCCGTCAGAGCGGTCCTCCCTCCCATCAAAGCGGTCCTCCCTCCCATCAAAGCGGTCCTCCCTCCCGTCAAAGCGGTCCTCCCTCCCGTGATACGCGTCCCCCCTCCCGTGATACGGGACAAGCGATCGTCACCGAAGAAGACAGCCCGCGCGTTCACGGAATGGGTCAGCGCGGGAGCAACCCGCAGCCGTGGCCGGTGGATACGATTGCTCGAGAAGTGAGCGATCTGCCGCCCGAGCCCCCCGAAGGCGTCCGCAGGCTGCGCGAGATGCGCGCTTCGGACACCGAGCGCGAACAGGCCGTCGAGCTTCTTCGCCAGGCAGCGGCGGAGGGCCGGTTGACGGTCGAGGAGCTGGAGGACCGGATCCGCGGCGCTTATGCCGCTCGTACGCGCATCGAACTCGATCGCCTCATCGCCGATGTGAGCATGGAGTCGATCAGCGGTGGCCAAGCTCTCACCGCGCCGAACGCGGATAGCCGTGTGGTCGTGCGCGAGGGACCCGGCGGCAGTCGCTGGGTTCTGTCGATCATGAGCGGTCACGATCGTAGGGGGCGCTGGCGGATCGCGCCAAAGTGCACCGTGCTCAACGTGATGGGCGGCAGCGACATCGACATGTGCGAGGCAGAGCTGGCGAGCCTCGAAACACAGTTGAACGTGTACTCGGTGATGGGCGGCGGTGAGATCCGCGTGCCGCACGGAGTCGAGGTCCACGTATCGCAGTTCGCGTTCATGGGTGGCAACGACGTCGAGCTCGGCGACGAGAGGCCCCCTCCGACCGGTGGTCCGGTGCTCCGTGTGCGGCTGGTCTCGATCATGGGCGGCTCCAGCGTTCGCCGCGGCCCGAAGCAGACCAGGAGCGCGAGCTGCACAGAGCCGACCAGCACCGCGAGCTCCACTGATGACCCTGTCATAGAAGCGGCTCCATTAGCGACAGCGAAGGCGTGCGGCGAAGGTCATCCAGCGTCGGAACGACCGCAGAATCGGTAGATCCAGGCTACGACTGCTGGTACGCGAGGCGAGCCTCGGGCCGAGCCGGCGGCGCCAGACACGCCCAGCCACTCGTCAGTTCCGAGCGCTAAATCTTGAACGGGCCCTTAGTTGGTGCTGGAAGGAATCAGGTTGGCGAGCTCGCGGACGGCGACGGAGAGGGTCGAGGGTCGTCAAGTCGTTGCCGTGTGCTGCCCGGATGTGTGTGAGCATCCCTAGATATCGCTCGACGGTCGCGGCGCTGCCTTTGACCCATGCCTGGATCGCTTCGCCGTCGTCGATTGAGGTCGAAGACGCCTCGAGGACCGTCGCGGTGAGCGCCCGGTGGGTCTTGTACAGGTCGTCGCGCAGGGCGGCGCGAGCGAGCGTTTGCCAGAGGTCGGCGCGAGGTAACTCGAGGACACGATCGCGCAGCCAAGCCAACTCCAGGCGGCGGTCGAGGCCGAGGTGGATGGCCGTCGCGCGGCGGACGGACTGTTCGCGTCCACGGACGATCTCGACGACGTCGAACGCGAAAAACAGCGCATCGAGGGCGGCCACGCGCGATGCGATCGCGCTTGGAGCGCCGGCATCGGCAAATTCCGCCACGCGCGCATGCCATCCGTCGCCGTCGACGCCGCTCAGCAGTTCCGGCAGCGCGTCGCGCAGCGTGGCCGCTCCGGGGGAGTAGTCCGCGACCGCCGCGGCGATGTCCAGAGGAGGGCGTCGGTTGCGAACCATCCAGCGTGCGGCTCGCGTGAGAAGCCTGCGTCCCTGCAGCAGCATCCTGAATTGCGTGTCCTCGTCGACGATGTCATCGAGCGCCTCGACCTCGCGCCAGAACGCGCGCATCTCGAAGACCGCGACCGCGGCGGCGTACGCGCGTGCGATATGAGCGGTGTCGGCGCGTGCCTCCTCGGCGACACGAGACACGAATGTCGTCCCCCCGTAGTCGATGATGGTGTTGACCAGGTCGGTGGTGATGATCTCGCGGCGCAGGCGATGGCGGCGCATGTGGGGCCGGAAGCGCCCGCGCAGCGATGCCGGTAACGAGTTGACGAGATCAGTGCTGAGATACTCGTCTTCGGGGAGGTCGGAGTCGAGCAGATCGGACTGGAGGGTGATCTTTGCGTAGGAGAGGAGCACCGCGAGCTCAGGGCCGGTCAGGCCCTCGTTTGCCGCCTTCCGCTCGCGGATGTCTTCTTCGTCCGGGAGCTCCTCGAGCTTGCGATCGAGCTGACCTCTGCGCTCGAGGTCGTCGATCAGCCGGGCATGGAGGTCGAGCAAGTCGCGAGCCTGTCTGCGCTCGAGGCTCAGGGTCAGGGCCTGCGCACGGCTCTCGCTGAGGATGCGCTCGGCGACAGCGTCTGTTAGCGCGGCCAGGAGC
>Ga0335081_10021544_pt1 | contig 10428 bp, 9 predicted proteins | sample Lox_Sample_35_FD_206713 | JGI IMG/M metagenome (GOLD analysis project Ga0335081, IMG submission 206713) | Soil microbial communities from Loxahatchee National Wildlife Refuge, Florida, United States - Lox_Sample_3.5 | ecosystem: Environmental > Terrestrial > Soil > Wetlands | place: USA: Florida...
GGCCTGCCACGCGCGTTCAAGGTGCCCGGTTACCCGGTCACTCCCGTGCTTTCGGTGCTGGCGTGCGGGTACATCCTCGTCAGCTTGCACTGGTACACCTGGATCGCGTTCAGCGGGTGGGTATTGGTGGCGCTGATCTACTACCTGGCGTGGGGCCGCCACCGCAGCGCGCTCAACTGGTCGACTAACGGGGCCGACTAACGGCGTGCCGCGGCGTTGGCCGCCGCCTGAGCCTTCCGTAAAGTGGTTGCGACGTCGCCACGGCCGAGGAACATCTCGTTGAAATAGCTTTGCAGGGCGTCATTTCCGGCGGCGAAGCCAGCGCCGCCCGGGGCCGGGATACGCGGGCCGTCCAGCACGGAGAAGAAGGGTGTGACATCGACGCCTTTGCGGGCCCAGTAGCTGTAATAGACCGGTTGCGCTGCGAGCACCGCGGGGATGGCCGCGCCGTCGCGGCCCAGGTAGGCGTTACCCTCGCTGCTGCCCATCCAGGCCAACACCTGCCGTACCGCATCCGGATGTTTGGACGCCGAATTGCCTGCGGCGGCAATGCCGTTGGTGACGCTGACCCGGCCTCTGGGACCGGCGGGCAGCATCGCCACACCCCAGTGGAATTGGGCATAACGAGCCACCGGTTCCAGGTTGTACGTGCCGGACTGGAAGAGGGCCATCCGGCCGGCCAGAAACTGGTTGCGGGAGAAGTCGCCATTGTCGTTGGTGTCCGAGGCGGGTGGCGCGACGTGATCGCCGTTGACCAGGTCGACCAGATAGCGAAAGGCTTCGATCGCTGGAGGATTATCGAACGCGAACTCGTCGCCGCGCTGAAAGACCCCCCCGGCTGACCCGATGTAATTGAGGTAGATGGCCTGAGCGTCATTGGCCGCGTTGTAGCCCCATTGCCTGACTCTTCTGCCGTCGAAACCCGGTGTACCCGAGGCATTTCCATCGCCGTCGACGGTGAGCCGCGCCAGCAACGGCCGCAAGGTGTCGTCGCCGTTGGGGCTCCACCGCAGGGTGTTGAGCTGCGCGGGATCAACACCGGCGGCTGCGAGCAGGTCGGTGTTATAGAACACCGCGATGCCGGCGTCGGTCAGCTGCGGCACACCCCACAGCGCGCCGCCGCGGGTGAACTGGTCCACCACGGCAGGCTCCCAGGCAGAGGCCGCCCCCGGACCGAGGGTCTTGCCGATGTTCATCAGACGGCCACTGTCGGCATAGGCGGCGAGATATGCGTTGGACAGCCAGAAGATGTCGTCGGCGCTGCCACCGGCGACGTCGGTGCGCAGGGTGTTGAAGTATGTCGAGTAGGCGACCATATTGGTGTGCACCTCGATATCGGGATGCGCGCGGTTGAATGCCTCGAACGACTGCCGATATGCCTGGGCAATCGGTTCGGCCCAGATCCGCACCGTCACCACGATCTTGTTGCCGTGTGGGTGGCCGAACCAGTCCATGAGCACCGCCGTCGCGCCCAACAGGGCTGCGAGCAGCACAACCGCCGCAGTGACCAGCGTCGAATAGCGCGGCCGGCTCACTTGAGCCCCGAGACCACGATCGAAGCGACGATGTGCCGCTGGGATGCCACGAAAAGCACGATCAGCGGAACGATCGCTATCGTCGTCGCCGCCATCACCAACGTCCACTGGGAGTTGAAGCGTGACTGCAGGTCTGCGGTCGCCACCGTGAGGACTCGCCACCTGTGGCCGCTGGTTATGACCAACGGCCACATGAAGTTGTTCCACTGCGAGACCACTGTGATCAGCGTCAAGGCGGCCAGCACCGGCCGGCTCGACGGGATCACCACGTGCACGATCACGTCGAGGGTGTTGGCGCCATCGAGGTGCGCGGCGTTGATCAAGTCGTTCGGGATGAGGCGAAAGTGCTCGCGCAGCAGGAATATCGCGTACGGAGAACCGAACATGAACGGCAGCACCAATGCCCAGAACGTATTGCGCAGGCCCAGCTGCGCCATCATCAGATACATCGGCACCACCGTGACCGTTCCCGGCACCATCAGCGTCGCGATGTAGACCCAGAACAGCGCGTCGCGTCCGGGAAAATGCAACCGCGCGAATGCGTATGCGGCCAGAACCGAAAAGGTCAACTGTCCCACCAGAATCACCGCCGTCATCAACGCGGTCACCGCTGCGGCGCGGCCGAACCCCGCCTCGGTGAGGTCGCCGTAGTTGGCCAGCGTGGGCGGTCGCGGTAGCTGCAGCGGCGTACCCGTGACGAATTGGTGCTTCGACGTGAACGAGGTGAGCAAGCCAAGTGCGAACGGCACCAAGGTGATCAGCGCACCGAGCAGCAAGCCGGCATAGACAACGGCATCAGGTAAATTGGTGAGGTGGCGACTAGGTGAGGTCATAGCTGATCCGCCGCCGGAAATACATGTGCTGTACGAAGGTGACGCCGACGAGGATGACGAATAGCACCACAGCCATGACCGACGCCCGCCCGATCGCCGCCGCGCCGAACGCCTCGGCGTAGATGCGGTGCGCCACCAGGTCGGTACGGCCTCTCGGCCCCCCGTCGGTCAGCGCGTAGACGGTGTCGAAAACCTGTGCTGTGCTGACGATTCCGGTGACGAGCACAAAGAACATCGTCGGCCGCAGCATTGGCAGGGTGATCCGCCAGAACCGCTGCCAGGCATTGGCGCCGTCGGTGCGCGCGGCCGCGTGGATTTCGTCGGGGATGGCCAGCAGGCCCGCCAGGAAAGATAAGGCGACATAGCCGACGTTGGCCCAGACGACGACGGCCGAAACGACCGGCAACGCCAGGGCGCGATCGGAGAGCCATTCAATGCGATGCCCCAGCACGGCGCTGACCGCGCCATCGGTGGGAGCCAAGATCCAGCGCCACAGCACGGCGATCGCCAGCGGCGCGCAGATCCACGGCAACACGTACAACGTGCGAAACACTCCGGTGCCCGGGAGACTGCGAGCCAGCATCGACGCGGCCAACAGCCCGAGCACCGTCTGCGCAGGGACCACGATCGCCACGAAGATGGTCGTGACCACCAGTGAGTTGACGAAGTCGGCGTCGGCCAACACCGACCGCCAATTGGCCAGACCGACATAGCGAAGGGGTCCCAGGAGGTCCCATCGGTACAGGCTCAGCCAGATCACGACCAGAATGGGCAGCAGCAGGAAGGCGAGGACACCGAACAGGCTGGGTGCCAGTAGGGCGTAGGCCAGCGCGGTCGATCGACGTTGTTTCCGCTGGATGGCGCCGGCCATGGAGGTAATTAAAGCGGGTGGCGCCCTGGTGTGCCGGGGTATGCCGGGGTATGCCGGGCGCGGTCGTTACGGTGGAGCCGTGACACCGAACCGGGGGTTCTAAAACCGGTGTTCGCTGATATCCGCCAATGCTTAGTTTCCGCAGCTAGCAAGCGATTTCAACTCTCAGCGAACGTTGCCGAACATAGACGGAAATCGAGCTGGTTTGGGTACGCGTTTGGGTACGGAAACCGTTAGCCGGGTGGACACTAGACCCTGTGACCGCCGTTTTGATCTGCCACCTCGTCCGGGGCGAGGCCGAACAAACGCAGTGGCGCGATCCGGCCGAAGCGATCGAAGCGCTGAGACAGTTAACGCCTTGCGACGGCCGGTGCGTCGGTGTTCGCAGCATCGTCTGGACCGACGAACGCGGCCGCATCAGAGTGTCCTCCTACGCCTCTGGACGGACCCAGATCGCCACCGCAGCGAGTGGGGCTTGTCGCCGGTCCGATGACCGATGACCAATGACCAAAGGCCCAAAGGCCCTTCAGCAGCCGACGCCCATCGCTCTATCGTCATCGCTGGCGAGTAGGCCCGCCCGTCAACACCACCCCCCGGGTTCGGTCGGGCCTACTCGCCACCAATCAGTTTTCTGCAAATTGCCCCGTCAATACGCAGCTAACTCTAGCTGCGGTTTTTGCCCTGTGTGCGCAACGGTAGCAATGAAACCAGGCAGTCGTCGTAGACTCGACTCGTAAGGCCCAAGAGTCAAGCAGCCGACTCCTACGTGGCTGTCAGTGGCACCGCGCATATTCAGCGCGGCCGTGGGCGCCCGTTGTGCACAACTGATATCTTTCGATTCCGTACAAGGCGACTATTGCGACTATTGCGACCAAGAGACCGATAATAATCGCGACAATACCCAGCCCAATGCCGGCGATCGCGGCCCTCTTGTTGTCGGCTTCGCCGCTTTTTACCCGCTTACGCCAGGCGACCCGGTCACCACGGCACATATGCCGAGGATGAGAGCACCTAATGGCACCCAGGAAAATACGAATGCAATAATCCCAAGCGCCAGCGATGTGATGCCCAGTTCGTTCCGGGGGCGCGGTGGCAGCGGAGTATAGCCCTCGGAATAGGTCCACTTGGTGCCGTCGAAATATCGCTGGGCGTTAACGCCGCCGGGGTCCGGATACCAACCGGGTGGCGGCAGCGGTGCCGTCATGCTGTTCCCCACACAGTTCCGTAGCCTAGGACTCCGGCGAAGCGCGTGCGTTGACCAGTATCTGAAGTGTTCATCGCATTCGCTGCCACGCGCGAACAGTGGGGGATCTCCCGCGCAAGGCCAGACCTATCGAAGAATGACGGTGCCGTCAGCGAGTTGTCGATCATGCCGCCAGTTCCGGCCGGTGCAGATCGTCATAAGCAGGTTGTGGTAGCGAAACGCCGAAGGGTACTTAAGTGCCGCCCTCGCTGGCGTCCTTCCTCTAGCCGGATATGCGCTGCCGCAATAGTGGTAATCCAGGCCCATCCAGCGCATCCAGCGCGGCGGAGCGTCCAACCGCAGCCATCATCAGTTGTGGTGCCCGGCCACGGATTTCCTGCCCCTTACCCCACGTTCGATCCATGTCAGTAGCTTGGCAGCGAATCCCTCGCAGTCGTCCTAGCGGCACGATGCCGAGCGGCACCGGGCCAGTTAAGAAGTCCAGCGCGATCGCTGTCAGCTGCGGATCTGGTTCGAAGGCAAGTCCGAGGGGGATTCTGATGTCGCCGCTATGGGCCAAGACTTCGGCTAGCAGACCAGGTGCTTGCGGCGGGGGCCTCCAATATCGGTGATCAGCGAGGCCGCGCAGACTTGCTGCAATTTCGGCAGCTGGCCGCTGCGCGCAACGGCGTGCCAACTCATCGATTGCCCGATCCTCACTACCACGGCGCGCGCCTAACCACGTAACCCTGAGAGTGCCCTCGGCCAGAAAGCTCACCAGATGAGCGGCCACCGTCTTTACATCCCAGCCTGCACACAGACTAGGAGTCGCTAGCTGCGCCTCATCGAGCTTGTCAATCAGATCCGCAATGCCGCGACGCTCCTCCGCTGTGGCGGCATGGATCTGATTGCGGTCCACCCGTCAAGCGTAGGCATCCGGCAGTGGTAGCGAAACGCCGAAGTGTGTTCTAAACGCTTCGTGCCTTGATTAGCGTTTCCGGGCGTCTGCTGATGATGTGTTCGTGGCCCTTGAGTCCGGTGGCATGTCAACACCTAGTCTGATCTCTGTCGACGAGCGGGGTGGATTTAACGGCCGTTCTGGTCTCAGCCCGTCTAACCGCGGCGAGCATGCGCTCACTGAGATCCAGGCATTCCCGCTCTCCCACGCCCCCGTTGAGGGAAAGCCCGACCTGGCGCACCTGGATGGCGAATTGGTGTAGGTCATAACAGAGCTGTTTCATGGCACCTTCTTTTGGCCCTGCCACCCTAACCAGCGAGCTCGCGCGCGGACACGAGTAGTTCATTACTCGTTCACTACTCGACTTGTTCGGGTGTACCTCCATGGCGCTCCCCGATTCTGGCTTAGGCGGGTGTGTTCCCGGTCCAGCGACGAGGCCTATCCGACTGGTCTTCTCTTACGTGCCAGGTGACGTCGACCTGAATACCGACACCCTTGGCGTCCAGCCCCTGGAAACTCATCGAGCTGTGGCCGTCAATCCGCGGCGCGGTCCTCGCGTATCGCACACCCTCACCCGTTATCCCCACGTAGAACTTCGGGGTGGCGCTGTCATTCCATAGTTCGTACATGGATCCGGATCGGTGTTCGATGCGCCACGGCGCGCGGGCCAACCGGGCAGCGATCCGCTTCTTTTCTTTACGCGCACGAGTGGATCGGTCAGCGGCTGCCGTCGACCGCAACACCGCGGCGGCGTTATTCTCCGCGTTTTCCAGCTCTTCAAGGATGATCGAGTTCGGATGGCCGGCCAGCCCGGGCGCCGCCGATGACCACACTTGCGCGCGCAGGAACGTCCGGTAATTGTTTGCGGCGTCGGCTGTGTCGAAGAAGAGAAGTTCCACGATGTGCTGCGGGTCGTCCTGGGCCTGAAGGACGTGTGTTTCGGTGACGCCAGCCTGCTTCCGCGCGGACGCACGGCTGGCGAAGCCCTGCAGCCACGTGTCGAGGTCGGCGATCTGGTGTTCGATGTGCAAGACGGGCATCGGCAAAGTGTTCCAGATCCAGAGAGACCGGGCGATGGCCTTCGTCAGACGAACACTGCCCGGTTGGCTTCCTTCCAGCGACCAGCCCTGGGGCGACGTGTGTGTTTAAGCCGGTGGGTGTTGACGGTGTTCGTGGCTGATCGGCGTCGTTTCGCCGTTGCGGCGCCGTTCTGCCCGTCTCGCGGCGATGATGTCGGCGGGCGAGGTAGCCAAGATCCTCAACGCGGCCACCGGGGAGCGTTACCGCAATGTAGTGGCGCTGATCGCCACCACCGGGTTGCGACGCGGCGAGGCGCCCGGGTTGTACTGGGATCAGGTCGACCTCTCAGACGGAGCGCTGAAGGTGATCGCGACCGCCAACATCGTCGACGGATGCCCGGAGATCTCCGACCCCAAGTCGAAGCGCTCACGGCGGGAAATCCCGCTGTCACCGGCTGCGGCGACGCTGCTGAAGACTCAGCGGGCCGCTCAGGCGGAGGAGCGGCTGCGCGCGGGCCAACTGTGGACCGATTCGGGGCTGGTGTTCACCGATGAGTTTGGTGCGCCGGTGAATCCGCGCGCGATCTTGCGGGCGGTGCAGCGCTCCGCGACCCGCGCTGGGATCGAGGACGTGACTGTTCACACGTTGAGGCACAGTGCGGCGGTGGCATGGCTGGAGGCCGGTGTGCACATCAAGGCGGTGGCGGATCTGTTGGGGCACAGCAGCATAGCGATCACGGGTGACATCTACGGGCACGCCAGCGACGCGGCGACCCGCTCGGCGGTAGATGGACTCTCCGCCACGCTCGGTCTGTAATGTTTGCTGGGTGGGGAGTCCGAAAAGCTGGTTTGGGTATGGCACGTGGGTATTTTCCTTACCGAATACGTTTCAGTATTCGTGTTTTCCCTGGTTGGGATGGTAGGAGCCTGAATTGATGACACCGAACCGGGGGATCGATGCCGACTTCCTGGACCTGCCGCGCCACGAGCTGGCCGAAGCCGCGCTGTCCGCGGCGACCGCGGCCGGGGCCAGCCACGCCGACCTGCGGGTTCACCGGATCAGCACCGAGATCATCCAGCTGCGCGACGGTGAGCTGGAGACGGCGGTGATCAACCGCCAGGTCGGCTTGGCGGTGCGGGTGATCGTTGACGGGACCTGGGGATTCGCGTCGCACGCCGAGTTGGCGCCGTCCGTTGCGGCCAACACCGCGCGCCGCGCGGTGCATGTGGCCACCACGCTGGCGGCGTTGAATGCCGAGCGCGTTGAGCTGGCGGCCGAGCCGGTGTACGCCAACGCCCGCTGGGTGTCGAACTACCGCATCGACCCGTTCGACGTCCCATCGGCCGACAAGATCGCCGTGCTGCGGGAGTACTCAGGAAGGTTGCTGGGCTCCGACGGCATCGACCACGTGTCGGCCGGGTTGACGGCCGCCAAGGAGCAGGTGTTCTACGCTGACACCTTCGGATCGTCGATCACCCAGCAGCGGGTGCGGGTGCTGCCGTCTCTGGAAGCAGTCACCGTCGACTCCGCGGCGGGCAGTTTCGACTCGATGCGCACGCTGGCGCCACCGATGGGCCGGGGCTGGGAAGTGCTGGCCGGCGACGACGTGTGGAATTGGACCGAGGAGCTGGCCCAACTGCCATCACTGCTGGCCGAGAAGGTCAAGGCGCCCAGCGTGACGCCGGGGCGCAAGGACCTGGTGATCGACCCTACCAACCTGTGGCTCACCATTCACGAATCCATCGGCCACGCAACCGAATATGACCGCGCGATCGGCTACGAGGCAGCCTATGCCGGCACCTCGTTCGCCACCCCCGACAAACTCGGAACCATGCTATACGGCTCGCCGGTGATGAACGTGACCGCTGACCGCACCGTCGAATTCGGCTTGGCCAGTATCGGTTACGACGATGAGGGAGTGGCCGCGCAAAGCTGGGATCTGGTCCGCGACGGGATTTTTGTCGGCTATCAGCTCGACCGGGTGTTTGCTCCCCGGTTGGGGCACCCGCGCTCCAACGGGTGCTCGTATGCGGATTCACCACATCACGTGCCGATTCAGCGGATGGCCAACGTGTCCCTGCAGCCCAGCCCTGACGAGATCAGCACCGCGGACTTGATCGGCCGAGTCGAGGATGGCATCTACATCGTCGGCGACAAGTCTTGGTCGATCGACATGCAGCGCTACAACTTTCAGTTCACCGGCCAACGGTTCTTTCGCATCCGCGACGGCCGCCTGGATGGTCAACTGCGCGATGTCGCGTATCAGGCCACCACCACCGATTTCTGGAATTCGTTGGAAGCTGTGGGCGGTCAGTCGACCTGGCGGCTGGGCGGTGCGTTCAACTGCGGCAAGGCCCAACCCGGGCAGGTGGCCGCCGTCAGCCACGGCTGTCCGTCGGCGTTGTTCCGGCGCGTCAACGTGCTCAACACCGTCGCCGAGGGTGGCCGATGATCTCTGCGCAGCATGTCGTGAACGCCGTTCTGGATGAGGCGGCGAAAGCCGGTCGCGCCGACGAGACCATGGTGCTGGTCACCGACCGGGTCGAGGCGACCTTGCGCTGGGCGGGCAATTCGATGACCACCAACGGGGTTTCGGTCGAGCGCACCACGACCGTGATTTCGATTGTGCGCCAGGGTGAGAGCGCTTTCACCGGCACGGTGGTATCCGCGGAAGTCGATCCGCGCATGATCTCGGGGCTGGTGGCGGCCTCGCAGGATGCGGCCCGCTCTGCGCCGGAGGCCGGTGACGCGGCGCCACTGCTGACCGATACCGGGGTGCCCGCGGACTGGGACGCGCCCGTGCCCGGCACGGGTGCCGACGTGTTCGCCGACGTCGCCGCCTCGTTGAGCCGGGGGTTTCGTGGTCCTGACCGGTTGTACGGCTTTGCGCACCACAGTGTTTCGACGACGTTTCTGGCGTCGTCGACCGGGCTTCGGCGGCGTTACACCCAGCCCGCCGGTGCGGTCGAGATCAACGCGAAACGCGGCGACGCCAGCGCTTGGGCAGGTATCGGTGCGCCCGATTTCGCAAATGTGCCAACCGATCTGCTGCTCGAGCAGCTCACGACCAGGCTGGGCTGGGCGCAGCGCAGTGCCGAGTTGCCTGCCGGGCGGTACGAGACGATCATGCCGCCGTCGACGGTGGCCGACATGATGCTCTATATGGCGTGGTCGATGGCCGGCCGGGGCGCGCAGGAAGGCCGGACCGCATTCTCCGCGCCCGGCGGCGGGACTCGGGTGGGGGAGCGGCTCACCGAATTGCCGCTGACCCTGTTTTCCGATCCGATGGCGCCGGGCCTTGCGTGTACGCCGTTCGTCGCGGTGAGCAACTCCTCGGAGACCGCGTCGGTTTTCGACAATGGGATGGAGGTCGGCCAGATCGACTGGATCCGCGACGGTGTGATCAACGCGCTGGTCTATCCGCGGGCCACCGCGGCCAAATTCGACGCCAAGGTCGCTGTCGCCGCCGACAACCTGGTGATGACCGGCGGATCGTCCGACCTGGCCGACATGATCGCCGCCACCGAGCGCGGCCTGCTGCTGACCACGCTGTGGTATATCCGGGAGGTCGAACCGACCACGCTGCTACTCACCGGGCTGACCCGCGATGGCGTGTACCTCATCGAGGACGGCGAGGTGACCGCGGCGGTCAACAACTTCCGGTTCAACGAGAGCCCGCTGGACCTGCTGCGACGGGCCACCCAGGCCGGTGTCAGTGAAAAGACGCTGCCGCGGGAATGGTCGGATTGGGCCACCCGGGCGGCGATGCCGTCGTTGCGGATACCGGACTTCTACATGTCGTCGGTGAGCCAGGCGCAGTAGTCGATTGCCCGGCCGCCGGGCGCGTTCTAGCGTGTGAGAAATGGCGGCTCCGGTTTCGGTTCGAGAAGATCAGCTGACGCGGTTGGTGGCCCTCTCCCCGGGGTCTCCGAGCGATAAGCGGGTCGCGGGGTTGGTGCGGCGTGTGTGCGCGAAAACGTTGTCGCTGCCGCCGTTGCCCGCCGAGGTCGCGGTCGACGAGCCCGAGT
>Ga0335081_10021545_pt1 | contig 10428 bp, 9 predicted proteins | sample Lox_Sample_35_FD_206713 | JGI IMG/M metagenome (GOLD analysis project Ga0335081, IMG submission 206713) | Soil microbial communities from Loxahatchee National Wildlife Refuge, Florida, United States - Lox_Sample_3.5 | ecosystem: Environmental > Terrestrial > Soil > Wetlands | place: USA: Florida...
GGATGGCTCATGGCGCACATCGCTCTCATTTTCGCCGGCTATGCCGCGCTGATCTTGAGCTTCGGCGCCAGCCTCCTCTATCTCATCCAGGAGCGCTCGCTCAAATCCAAGAGGCCGGGAGGCATCTTCCCCCGGCTGCCCGCGCTCGAAGTCATTGACGAAATAGGTTTTCGCTCGCTGCTGTTCGGCTTTCCCTTCATGACCCTCGGCCTCGTCGCGGGAACCGTCGTCGCCCAAAGCACCTATGGCAGAGTGGACATCCTTGACCCGAAAATTCTGCTGTCCATTCTCATGTGGGCCGTATATCTGCTTCTGCTGTTCACTCGCTGGAATGCCGGCTGGCGCGGTCGTCGCGCCGCCTATCTCTCGGCTGGTGCTTTTCTGGCCGCCATCATCGCATGGGCAGCCAACTACTTCAGCGCCATCCACAGGTTCGTCCAGTCATGAGCTTCCAGCTTATCGGCGTCAATCACAAAACGGCCCCGGTCGAAATACGCGAGCGCCTCGCGATTCCCGAGTCCCGCCTTCCCGACGCCCTTAAGCGCCTGGCCGAACATCCCGGCGTAAACGAAGGCCTCATCGTCTCCACCTGCAACCGTGTGGAACTCCTGGCCCAGACCCAGAACGGCCACGCCGATCTCCGCAGTTTCCTGGGAAGCTATTTTCGGGTCGAGCCCGGCGCGCTCGAGCCATACCTTTATGAACTGCACGAGCAGGAAGCCATTCGCCACCTGTTCCGCGTCACCGCAAGTCTTGATTCCATGGTCGTTGGCGAGCCCCAGATTCTCGGCCAGGTCAAAGAGGCCTACGCCACCGCCCGCGCCGTGGGCGCTGTCCATTCCCAGCTTGATCAGCTGGTCACCCGCTCTTTCGCGGTTGCCAAGCGTGTCCGCAGCGAGACCGCTATCGGATCGTCCGCCGTCTCCGTCGCTTCCGTCGCCGTTGAACTTGCGCAAAAGATCTTCGGCTCGCTGAAGGGCAAGAGCGTGTACCTGGTAGGTGCCGGCAAAATGAGCGAACTTGCGGCCCGCCACTTGGTCGCGCATGGTGCGGCCTCCATCTTTGTCGCCAACCGCACCTACGAGCGCGCCACTGCCATGGCCGCGAAGTTCAACGGTCAGGCCATCCACTTCGAGGATCTCTACAACACCTGCGACCGCGCCGATATCGTCATCACCTCAACCGGCAGCCCCGTGACTATCTTCCGTCGCGAGCATGGCGAGCGCTTCCTCAGCCGTCGCAAGAACCGCCCCATGTTCTTCATCGATATCGCCGTCCCCCGCGATGTCGACGAAGAAATGAACAAACTCGACGGCATTTTCGTTTACGACATTGACGACCTGCAGCAGGCCGTGGCCTCGCACGTCTCTGATCGCCAGAAAGAAGCCGTGCGGGCCGAAGCCATTATCGGCAGCGAGGTCGAGCGTTTTCAGGCGCGTCTTCAGACCCTCGACGTTGTACCCACAATCGTCTCCTTGCAGGATCACCTCGAGACCATCCGTCAGGCCGAAATCGATCGCGTCCGCGGACGTCTGGGTCCGCTTTCTCCTGAACAGGAAATAGCCATCGAGACTCTTACGCGCGGCATCGTGAACAAGATCATGCACACTCCCATCAGCACTTTGAAGACCGCCGCCCGCGACTCCGAGGCCACCACCGTCGTTGACGTCGTCCGCCGCCTCTTCAATCTGCAGGACAAGAAAGCCGCCAAGTCCGGCGGCGAATCCGGAGGCCGTGGCTGATGGCCCGCCTCCGTATCGGCTCCCGCGGCTCCCAACTCGCTCTCTGGCAAGCCAACCACATTAGTGCTCTGCTGCGCGAGCGCGGGCACGAAGTCACTCTCGAGATCATCAAGACTACCGGCGACAAAATCACCGACGTTGCCCTCGCCAAGGTCGGAACCAAGGGCATGTTCACCAAGGAGATTGAGGAAGCTCTCGCTGAAAACCGTGTAGACCTGGCCGTTCATTCCCTGAAAGATCTCCCCACCGAACTTCCCCATGGATTCGAAATCGCCGCCATCACCAAAAGGGAAGACCCGCGCGACGCTTTCTGCTCGCGCCACTATTCCAGGATCGAAGATCTGCCCCGCGGCGCGCGCGTCGGCACCTCGAGCCTGCGTCGTCAGGCACAGCTCAAAGCGATTCGTCCCGACCTCGACATTCATCCTCTGCGAGGGAACGTTGACACGCGCCTGCGCAAACTCGAGCAGGGCGAGTACGACGCTATCATCCTCGCTTCCGCCGGCCTGAATCGCCTCGGCAAAACCGAGCTTATCAGGCAGATCATCCCGGCCGAAATTATGTGCCCGGCTGCCGGACAAGGAGCTCTTGGCATCGAAATCCGCGCCGGCGACACTTCCACCCGCGCACTCCTCGCCTTTCTTGACGACCCCGCTGCCCGCGCTGCTACGACCTGCGAGCGCGCCCTGCTCGATAAACTCGGCGGCGGTTGCCAGGTCCCCATCGGCGCATTCGCCGAAGTGCGCGGCTCAAAATCGTCGGACCACGGCAGGGAAGAGCACACAACCCAACTCGCCCTTCATCTCCACGCCATCGTCGCTGACCCCGATGGCTCCAAAATCCTTCGCGATTCTCGCGAGGGCAACGATCCCGAAGCTCTCGGCAGGGAAGCTGGCGTCGCCCTGCTGGCCCGCGGCGGAGACGAAATCCTCGAAGCCGTCTACGGACGCGGTCTGGCCACGCCGCCGCAACCATAGGAAACCGAGTGAAGAAAAAACGCCCACTGGCGGGAGTCCGTATCCTGGTCGGTCGCGCCCATCATCAGGCCGGCGCGCTTTCCCGGGACCTGCGATCCCTCGGCGCTCGCGTGCTCGAGATCCCTTTCATCGAAATCCGCCGCCCACGCTCTTATCGGCCGCTCGACGCCGCCCTGAGGAATCTCTCCGCCTATGATTGGCTCATCCTTACCAGCGTCAACGGCGTCGAGGCCCTGTGGCAGCGCCTGGACAAGCTCAAACTGCCCGTGTGGCGCGGGCGCCCTCGCCCGCGTGCCCTTCGCATCGCCGCCATCGGCCCCGCTACCAGGAAAGCCATCGAAACACGAGGCGCGCAAGTCGCCGTCGTCCCCAAAGAATACGTCGCCGAATCCGTCGTCCGAAGTCTCCGCGGCAAAGTAAAAGGGAAGCGCGTCCTGCTCGTCCGCGCCAAAGTTGCCCGCGACGTCATCCCTCGCGAACTCCGCCGCGCCGGGGCCGATGTCACCGTCGTCGAAGGCTACGAAACCGTCGTCCCACGTACCTCCCGCAACCGCCTTCGCGCCGCGATGCAGAATCCCCAAAAGCGCCCGCACGTTATCACCTTCACCAGTTCTTCCACCGTCAGGAACTTCGTCGCCCTGCTCGCATCTCCTCCTCGCTCCAAATCGTCAACCGCTCGCCGCAAGCAGCTCGATGGCATCCTCATGGCCTCGATCGGCCCGGTCACTTCTGCCACCCTGCGCGAACTTGGTCTCCCTGTAGACATACACGCCAAACAGTTCACCATCCCTGGCCTGATCCGCGCCGTCGCCCGGCACTTCTCGCAATAATCGGCTCAGAAGACCGCTTGCAGAACTTCCTCCTCGCAGGTATCGTCACTCAGTCTCCGCAGGAGGATGCAATGACCCTTCCAAGGCGTCGCGCGCTTCAACTCTTGTCATATACTTTCGGGGCCAGCTTCATTCTGCCAAGTGAACTGGCCATGGCGGCGCAGACCTCTGCACAGGGCGCTCCGCCTGCGAAGCCAGCTGCTCCTGCGAAAGCACAGATGAACGACGAATCGAAAGGAACGAAAATGGAAAAGGTAGCCGGAATCGGAGGCTTGTTCTTCCGCGCGCACGATCCCAAAGCGTTGGGCCAGTGGTACGAGCAACATCTGGGCATCTCGCTCACCCCAACCAGCGAGGGCGGGACCGTGTGGCAGCAGGAGGCCGGACCCACCGCCTTTACTCCCTTTCCCGAGACCACCAAGTATTTCGGCGACCCCAACAAAGCCTGGATGATCAACTTTCGCGTGCATGACCTCGACAAGATGGTCGCCCAGCTACGAGCCGCCGGAATTGAAGTCAAAGACCCGGAAACCTATGCCGGCATCGGGCGATTCACTCGCCTGCATGACCCCGAAGGCAATCCCATCGAGTTGTGGCAGCCTGCATAACCGGTAGAGCAGAGTTCAGCGCGGATCGCACTCCTCACCTTCACACCGTGGGCTTGATGTTGTGGTTCATGCGGAAAAAGTTAGTCGGATCATATTTATTCTTCAATGCCACCAGGCGTTCGTAGTTCACGCCGTAAGAGGCTCGTGCAAAGGTGTCGCCTTCGTCGGAAATGTAATTCGTGTAGGCGCCTTCAATTAGGAATGGCTGCAAAGCCCTCCAGCTTTCCCGCGTCCACTGCACATTCTTGTCGGTGTCGGCCGGGTTCTCCCAGTTCGACCAGAACATCAGGTTGTAAGAATACTTGCGGTGCGGAAATGCCGTCTCTTCGGGCGATACCCGCGTAGCGGCGCCATGCCAATGCTCAATAAATGGCGCAAAGCTGTGGTCCGAGGGGCTCTTTCCTGCAAATCCGGCAATCGTACGCATGGCATCGTCGTTCAACTCCCGGATGAAGTTCGACTTCACATAGGTGTAGCGGCCTGGGGGAAAGAAGGGGTCGAACATGCTTTGTAGCTGTAGGTGACCCATCACCGTAATGACATCTGTCAGCGGCTTGCCGAAGCTTCGCAGCGGGCGCAGGACTTTTTCCCCCTCCGCAGGGTCGCCGCAATAGCAGGCGGCTACGGCGAACACGCGCGTTTTGTCGGGCAATGAAAAGGCGCCGCACTGAATGACCAGTTCGTCAGGAATCGTCGTGGAATACTCCCGAAAGAAACGCAAAACTTCCACGGCACTCGAAACCGGATAGAAAACTCCGCCTCCCAGAATCGGACCGCGTTCGTGGAGCTGGTATTCCAGCGAAGTGACGACGCCGAAGTTGCCGCTGCCGCCGCGCACTCCCCAGAACAGATCCGGATTCTCGGTGGCGCTCGCCGTCAACATCCTGCCGTCAGCAGTGACCACGTCCGCACTGATCAGGTTGTCGACCGCCAGGCCATGTTTGGCATGCAGGTGTCCCCAACCTCCGCCCAGGGTCAACCCTGCAATGCCCGTTTTTGACACCACCCCGAGCGTCGTCGCCAGGCCGAAAGCTTGAGTCTCGCGATCGAATTCCCCCAGCGTCAGTCCGGTTTGCGCGCGGGCAGTTTTTCTTACGGGATCGACACGTATGCCTTTCATCGGCGAAAGATCGATCATCAGTCCACCCTCGCAGACCGACTTTCCCGCCACGCTGTGTCCTCCCCCGCGGACCGCAACCACTAGATTGTGCTCCCGGGCAAAGCGCACGCTGGCCATCACGTCAGCCGCGCCGGCGCAGCGCGCAATCACCGCGGGCCGCCGGTCGATCATGGCATTGGGGATCGCTCGCGCCGCGTCATAACCGTCCTGCCCGGAAACCAGGACTGTCCCGCGCATGCTGTTTCGGAATTGTTCAACCGCGGGCGCACTTGGCATATGCACCTCCAGAGAGGGAGTGAAGGCCCTGCGACAGCCGGGAGATAATACCAGACTGTCAAGTGTGGCGCGGGCGCCCTCGCCCGCGAAATCTTCCAACCGGGATACCCCATCCTTTCGCGCTTTTGGGAAACATGGGCGGCCAAGCCCGCATTCTTCACAAAAGGCGAGGATTTCCCGGCAGACCTCTTGCCTTTGGGTGGCGCAGATGAAGTCCGCCGCCTTGCTTTTGGGTGGCGCAGCGGTTCCACCGCTGCGGCAACGGTCCTAAAGACCGGCTTTAGCCGCGAAGGTCGAGGCCTTCCCGCCAAAACTTTCTTGCCTTTGGGTGGCGCAGCGGTTCCACCGCTGCGATAACCGGCTTTAGCCGCCTACTCTCTCAGCGAGCAGCTGCAATCCGCCGGCGGCACATGCGCCTTGATGAAGTCCGCCGCCCGCTTGTACGCGTCAATCTGGTTTTCCACCCGCGCGAAGCCGTGACCTTCGTTCTCGTAGATCTTCAACTCCACCGTCCCGCCGCGCTTCTTGATCGCCTCCGCCATCTGCTCCGACTCTTCCTTCGGACACCGCGGATCATGCCCGCCCGCCATTACCATCAGCGGCGCCTTCACCTGGTCCACGAAAAAAATCGGTGATCGCTCGTGAAATAATTCCGGATTCTTCTTCGGGTCGCCCATCGTCGCCAGGTCCGACTGCTGCAGCACCGGGTCCTCATGCTCGATCTCCGTGAACCAGTTCACGAACGGCACAATCGGCACCCCCGCCGCCCACACCTCCGGAGCCTTAGTCACTCCCATCATCGTCAAGTACCCGCCGTAGCTCCCGCCCATCAGCACAATCTTCTTCGCATCCACGAACCCGGTCTGCTTCAGGAAATCCGCCGCCGCCACCACATCGTGCAGATCTCCGCCGCCCATGTCGAACAGGTTCGCCTGCTGGAACTCCTTGCCGTAGCCCGTCGATCCCCGATAATTCGGTGCAATCACGATGTATCCCAGGTTCACCGCGTGCTGGATGAACCGGTTGAACGAGTTCACCGTCTGCGACGTCGGCCCCCCATGCACGTACACAATCGCCGCGTTCTGCCCGTTGCGCACCATGTTGTAGGGCACATACACGAACGCCGAGATCGTCCACTTTCCATCGCCGCTCGGATAATGCACCAGGAACGGTTCCACCATGTCCTCCGGCCGCACTCCCGCCATCAGCGCATGCGTCAACTGGTGCGTCTTCCCGCTGCCCATCTGATACACCCACAAATCATTCGGTGCGGTCGGCCCATTGTGGAAGTAGAGGAACTTTGTGCCGTCATGCGAAAACGGCGACCGCCCTCCCGCCGGATCATTCACCCCCGCGCCCAGCGGCAGCGCCGTCGTCTTTCCTGTCCCCAGCTCATGCAGATAAATGTCCGCGTTGCCGTCCAGGTTCGCCGTCCACGTCACGTACTTTCCATCCGGCGAATAGCTATCTCCCTGGAGTTCCCACTTCTCCCGCGTCAGCCACTGGATCTTCTTCGTCGCAACCTCCAGCAGCCCCGCGTTGTCATACCCGTTCGCTGCATTCGACGTGATCAGCAACTTCTTCCCGTCCGGCGCAAAATCGTTCGCCCGGAAAATCAGTTCTCCCTCATGCGGCGTCAGCAGCGTGCTTTCTCCCGTCGCCACCTCCGCCACATAGATGTTCGCGTCCGTTCCCTTGGCCTGCTCCTGCGTGTATGCAATCCATTTCCCGTCCGCCGACCAGATCGGGTTATCGTTCACTTTGTCCGCCGCCGTCCCGCGGGTGATGTGCTTCACCTGCCGCAGCGCCATGTCATACACATCGATCTCGTATACCGACGAGTCTTTGGGCTTCACCGTGTACGCCAGGTAGCGCCCGTCCGCCGACCACACCGGATACTCCTCCGCAATCTCCCGCGTGTGCGTCAGGTTCACCACCTGTCCCGTCTTCGGCGACACCAGAAAAATGTCCCACTGCTCATCGCCGTCGTAATCCGACATGTACGCGATCCACTTCCCATCCGGCGACCACGCCGGCGCCATCTGCCGCTGGTCGCTCACCGTCAGTTGCGTCGGCCACCCGCCCTCCGCGCTCATCAGCCACAAATTATTTCTCCCGCTGATGTTGCTCACGAACACCACCGTCTTCCCGTCCGGCGACCACGACGGCCTCCCCGTCTGCCGCGTCATGTAGAGCCGCTCGATCGTCAGGCTTTGCTGCGCCTGCTCCACCTGCGCGTTCGGCTTGCTCATAATCTCTTTCGGATCGGTAATCGCCTTGGGCGTCGCCAGCCCCTGCGCCTCAGCCTTCAATGTCTGAACCATGTTCATACCTATACCCATCGCCACAACCACCAGCAGAAAAGTACGCATGCCGCCTCTCATCCCCATTCCCCTGTCATCCTGAGCAAGCCTCTTTTGCGCCGCGAAGGACCTGGGCGAGCCACGCGGAAATGTCGCGTTCTTTGCGACACCACCAACCGCGCGCCTGGCTCGCACCCTGTTCTACCCCTTCGCCCCCTTGTGCACCTCCACCGTCGTCCACGTCTTGTCCGCCGCATGGCACAAATTCTCCAGCGGACACTCCGCGCACTTCGGCCTCCGCGCCACGCACAGCTTCCGCCCGTGCCAGATGATCTGGTGCGCAAACAGGATCCATTTCTCCCGCGGAATCACCCGCATCAGGTCCTGTTCGATCTTCGGCGGGTCCGCCTGCTTCGTCAGCTCCAGCCGCCGCGCGATCCGTGTCACGTGCGTATCCACCACCACGCCCTCAGGCTTATTGAACCACGTGCCCAGCACCACGTTTGCCGTCTTGCGCGCCACTCCCGGCAGCGTCAGCAGCCGCTCCATCTCTTCCGGCACCTGCCCGCCGAAATTCGCCACAATCGCCTTTGCCGCGTCCACCACCGACTTCGACTTGTTCCGGAAAAATCCCGTCGAGCGCACGTCCGGCTCCAGTTGTTCCGGCGTCAGCGCCGCAAAATCCTCCACCGTCGGATACTTCCGGAACAGCTCCGGCGTCACCCGGTTCACATTCACATCCGTCGACTGCGCCGACAGGATCGTCGCCACTAGCAGTTCCCACGCCGTCTTGTGGACGAGCGCGCACGTCGCCGCCGGATACATCCCATCCAGCCGCTTCAGAATCTCTGCCACCCGCTCCTTGGCCAGCGGATCGTAGCCCTTCGCCCGCGCACGCCGGACCGCCGGCGTCGCCGCCCGCTTCGTCCACTCCGCTTTCCGTCCCGCTCCGGCCTTTGCCGCCATCTTCCCACCGCGCGCCGCCTTCCGCGCGCCTTCGTGCCGTCCCGATCTCGCCGGTTGCCGCGGAATCACGCCTCTTGCCATCGCTCGCTCCAAATCGCAGCTGAAATGGTACCAGAAGCTTTTCCGCCCGCCCTCTGAACCAAGGCCTGCAATTGACGCCCGCGCCCTCTCTAGGTACTCTGAACATGCTTAACCATCCGGAAACTGGAGCTTCGATGGCCGTCAAGTCCATCCAACTTGGGCAGGTGTGGCGCAACAACGAGAACGGAAAAGACTATCTGGTGACCAAGATGTACAGCGAACTGTTTTCCCAGTTCGCCGTCCTGCGCCCCGCCGAGGTCACCGCCCCTGATGCGCCCACCGTGCGCGTAAAAGTCACCAAAGACGCCACAGGCGCGTCCCTCCCCGGATTCACTTTCACCCAGGAAGGTTCCTTCTGACCATATTGTCGTGATGATGTTGTCCTGACGGCGCAATCCGCTGGTGCGGCTTTTGCGGGCGAGCTTGGCCGCCGCGCTATCCTGACCGAACCAACGATCCAGCAACCATGACCGAAAAAATTCTCGCCGCCGTTTTCGTCTTCATCAAGTCGGTCGTCGCCGTCACCGGCTATGGAGGCGTCCTGCTCCTCATGGCCATCGAGTCCGCCTGCATCCCGCTGCCTTCGGAACTCATCATGCCCTTCGCCGGCTACCTGGTCTTCGAGGGCATGTTCAAACTTTTCTGGGTCGCTACCGCCGGCGCCATCGGCTGCAATCTGGGTTCTCTGGTCGCTTATGAAATCGGCTGCTACGGCGGCCGGCCTCTGGTCGAAAAATACGGCGCATGGATTCTCCTCTCCCGCCGCGAACTCGATTGGGCCGATCATTTCTTCGCCCGCTGGGGATACCTCGCCGTCTTCATCGCCCGCCTCTTGCCCGTCGTCCGCACCTTCATCGCCTTGCCCGCCGGCGTCGCTCGCATGCCTCGCGGACGCTTCCACCTCTACACATTTCTCGGGTCCTGGCCCTGGTGCCTCGGCCTCGCCTGGCTGGGCATGAAGCTCGGAGAAAACTGGCGCTCCCTCGGCAAATACTTCCACCAGTTCGATACCGTCATCATCCTGGTCTTCGCCGCCGCCGTCGTCTGGTTCGTCTGGACCCACTGGCAAAACCGCATCCGCGCCGCCCGCTAGCGCTCTCAAAGGGGTGGCCCACCCTTACGGAGCGTTCTTTGCGACGTAGGGTGGGGTTATTCGGCGGGTGGCCCGCCCTTACGGAGCGTTCTTTGCGACGTAGGGTGGGGTTATTCGTGAACGCCCATACCTACTCGCTCCGGCGTCATCCCGACCGTAGCGCTTTTCTTCGCGGAGGGAGGGATCTGGCGAGTGTCTAACGTGAAAGCCCACACTCACCCACTCCGGCGTCATCCCGACCGCAGCGCTTTTCTTCGCGGAGGGAGGGATCTGGCGAGTGTCGGGAAGGCCCAAAACGGGAATTCCAGGTCCAGCTACCGCCTCCACCTCGCCTGTGGAAAATTCTTGTCAAGTCCCCTGACCGTTCGATTTTCTGTCAACTCACTCATTGCAAACCAAATATAAAGCTCCCAAGTGTGGCACTTTTTTCCG
>Ga0335081_10021546_pt1 | contig 10428 bp, 12 predicted proteins | sample Lox_Sample_35_FD_206713 | JGI IMG/M metagenome (GOLD analysis project Ga0335081, IMG submission 206713) | Soil microbial communities from Loxahatchee National Wildlife Refuge, Florida, United States - Lox_Sample_3.5 | ecosystem: Environmental > Terrestrial > Soil > Wetlands | place: USA...
GAGAAATATGGCGGATATGGTCAGCCCGGAAATTTGGGAAAGAATCTCCAGGGAAATCCGAAAGATAAGCCATTGCCATACGGAGGGGGCAAGAAAGGGCCCTTCCATTACGGTCCACACGGAGAAATTTGTGATACTGTAACGTGTTGGAGGACGACGACGACAACCAATCTGGACACCACCACAACTACTGAGTACGATGTATCAACGACAACAACGACGGACTATGAGTACATCAGGATCCATCACATCTGCACCAGAACGGAAACGGAAACGGAATATCAAACCATCCAGGTCCCCTGTCACGCACGCCACTGTCCACCTAAACCACTGACGACTACCGTGACGAGATTTATCCCAAAGGACGTCCTATACCCCTGCCTTGTCACGGAAAAGGTGACGGTCTCCAAAAATCCGCACGATTATTGCACCTACTTTGAGACGACACTCAACACGATCGAGATACCAGATACCCAATGTCTCGTTCGACCATGCCCGCCGAAACCGATAATAGAAACGATTACGGAAACGGTTACGCGCCCTTGCCTCAAGATCAAACCCTATCCGGTTCCTGCACCGACGACAACTACGGTCCCAGTCATGTGTACAAAGACGGAGATTGAAGTTGTTACCAAGACGGTTACTTGTCGAAAGAAGCCATGTCCCCAAAAGACTTTCACTGAAACCGTTACGCATACGAAAGTCCAGTCTTGTGTCGTCAAAGAAACCGAAACCGACACCGTTACAAAGAAAATTCCGGTGGAGATCCCTGTTACGGTAATCGAGCCGAGGCCTTTCCCCGTCAGATGCACCTATACCACAACGGAGACTGAGATTCGCACGATTTCAGTCACATGCACCAAATATCCCTGCCCGAAAACGAAGACGGTTACGGATTATCTCACGAAGACTGTGGTCAAACCGTGCATTCAAAAGGAGACGGACACGGTAACAAAAGTCAAGCCTTTCCCAGTGGTTATTAAGGAGACATCGCTCGTCACGACCACGGAAATCAGCTCGGTGAAGGTGCCGGTGAAGGTTTTGTGCACGGTCACGGAAACGGAAACGAAGGTCCGACGCCTCCCAGGAACGACAGTCACAGAGTACGTCCCTGTCAAGGTGACACGCATTTGCAGGGAGACCGAAACGGAAACGGCAACGGTGACGGAGCTCAAGCATTATCCGGTCATCCAAGTGTGTACCGTTACGGAAACAGCGACGAAGCTACGGATCGTTCCAGTAAAATGTCCGGCACCGCCGTGCGAGTCTTCGACGATCACGGAGTACATTCCGGTAACCAAAACCAAGAAGTGTATTCAAAAGCAAACAGAGACCGCTGTGGTGACTACTACAAAGCATCACCATCACGTGCACACGACGACTCTACAGACGGTTTGCACGGTTACCGACACCGAGGTCCTGACATCGACGATCAGCAAATACTGCCTCGTCCCATGCCCGCCAAAGACCACAACACTCACTAACACGATCACCAGGACGAAGCCTTGCGTCATCACGGAAACACTGCCCATACCGTATCCAATCCCTAAACCGTATCCCTACACTGTTCCGGTCCCATGCAGGGAGGTCCCCTGTCCAGCCCCACCGGCATGCGATGAGTACCCTTGCCCACCACCTCCAGAAGGCCCGTGCTATGAAGACTGGCCCTGCTATCCGGAACCAAGAAACGGCTACAGAGCACCCGCGAAGCGTTCTAACCCGGATGACGGACAAAACCCTGTTCCTCTGAACGTTTTTCAAGCATTCAACGTCCGACACTGCGATGCGGAAGGGGTCATCCTCCATTTCGACAGCAACGGTCTCCTTCGCGATCAATTGAATCGGATCGGGTATATTGCGGATAACTTCCAATTCCAATTTGATCTCCCCGTCCAATCAGGTGGATATGGCGAAAAGGACTTTGGAAAATACAAGGATCCGAAGACGGGTGATATCCTGCTTACGTGGCGTGGAAGTCAGGACTTTTATCGATGTCGCAGTGGGATCTTTGATAATTTGTACAGCCAGTCCATTGGAGGTCAGTGCAACGTTACTCAGATCATGATTTTCCCTTGCCAGGAATAAAATGGGGATTGAAAATGTTTCGATTTTCTCTTTTTGGTGGTTCATGAAAACGTATAATTACTTCTCTGTTTATATTTCATAGCCCATTCTCATTCGTTCCCTTTTCTATCTTTAGTTCCAGTTATCATAGTTTTATTCTGTTTTATTCTCATTCTCGTAGTCTCTTTACAATTTCATCAGTACGTGTATTAGGAACTTTTGGCATCTCACACGTGAGTGGAGATCGGGTTAGGGGTGACTCCTCGGCGGCGATTGAGGCGGCCCATGCACGCGTTTGAGGGGTTCCGTATGACCGCACGGCATCGGCCATGGGGTGCGGCAGACAGGGTACTCGATAGCATCAGCGGCATGGGAGACGGGGCCAGCCACGAAGACTTAGAGCACAAGACAGCGCGCCGGTGCTCGCTAGCAATCGTCGCACTCAGGGCATTCCGGGCGCGACTCACCAGGCTCATCACGTTTTTGGCCGCCGTCTGCTGCCTCGTGTACATAATATACACGTTCATCGTTGGAGGCGAGGCTGCGCGGCTACAATGGGAGAAGGACCGCCACGCGCAACTGTCTTCTTGGTATTCTCCTGTTTGCGGGGTTTGGGTTGTTAATGGAAGTCCTCCGTATCGAGAATATGCCATGCGCAACCACGAGCCACTCTCGCAAGGTTGGTTGCCCCGCAGAACTCAAGCGCTCGACTGACGGCAGGACCATTGGCGATACCTTATCAACGCCCGATACAGGAATGTCGCACGTTTAGATCCGACCAGGTCGAAAGAGTCATAGCCGATGTCACGAAGAGAATGGTCGATAAGGACCTGGCTCGTCTATTTGAGAATTGCTTCCCCAATACATTGGATACGACTGTGCGGTGGCATTCACCTGATCCCAAGAATCCCCAGTCGTTCATAATTACCGGTGATATGTATAATATCCCATGCTTTTCTCTCTTCTAATATTCAGAGACGCTGAATGGGTGTGTGTTCTTTAAGATTCTCGGGAACTGACCTATAGCTTCGAGATTCCACAAATCAGCTAGCCCCTTACGCCTCCCTCATCGCCATGGACAAGCATTTGGCCCTCTTATTTCGAGGCGCCATAACGACTCAAGCAGAATTCGTCTCCAAGGCGGCCTATTGCAACGCCTTTCAACCTCCCCTCGACAGCCACATTCCTCCAGTTCTCGATCATGACAAGGATAAAGTCTATCCCCCGTACGACCCAACCGACGTCTTTGAATGCAAATACGAACTCGATAGTCTTGCTAGTTTTCTAAAGCTTTCGTGGCTCTACTACGATCGAATGGACGATGTTAGCTTTGTAACTTCGACGTGGTTGAAAGCAATTTCGCTAGTTATGAAGGTCATTGAGCAACAAATGGAACCGAGTTTTGATCCAACGACTGGAGAAGCCAAATATGCCAGATATACCTTTCAACGATTGACAACCCTTGGTTCGGAGACGCTTCCGCTCGGTATATTTGCAATTTGTGACTGAGCTAATTGTAGCCGGCGTTGGGAACCCAGTCAATGAAAATACGTCTCTCGTTCGGTCGGCATTTCGACCTTCGGACGATGCCACAATCCTCCCCTTCCTGATACCTGCCAATGCCTTCATGTCCGTTGAACTCGAACATTTAAGTATTATTTTACAAGATCGAAGAGTTCATACTCCTTCATCCATGGATTCGATCGCCATCATAGCCGAGAAAGCCAGAGTCATCTCACGTGGAATCGCAAATGGCATACACGAAAATGCCGTCTTCAAGCACCCCATATTTTCGGATGTTTACGCTTACGAGGTCGATGGATATGGCGGGCGAATATTCATGGACGATGCTAATCTTCCGTCGTTATTATCACTTCCTCTCCTTGGATTCGTCGATAGAAAGGATCCCGTCTATCAGGCCACAAGGAAAATGGTCCTTTCTAGTTTGGGAAATCCATACTATCTGACAGGTCATCAATTCGAGGGGATTGGAGGGCCTCATATTGGTATTCGGCATGCCTGGCCAATGAGCTTGCTGGTTCAAATCATGACGAGCGATGATGATGTTGAGATCATGAAATTATTGGGGTTGTTGAAGAGCTCCACAGGTGGATTGGGACTTATGCATGAGAGCGGTAATCCCTTCCTGCTCTTCCTCCTTTAAAACGAATGGGGCTGATACGATGGGTAGTGAATGTTAGGAGGGTCGTTGACTATACTAGACCCTGGTTTGCGTGGGCAAATGGATTATTTGGCGAGATGATATTGGATTTGATTGCACGGAAGCCGGACTTGATTTTGGAGAAGGAATTTAAGCATCATAGAGATTGAAGCACACTCGCCCGAAGTTGGACTTTGTACCTTCTAGGGATAAATGCCCAATTCCTATAGCTTTCCAGCCAGTGAACTCGCAATGTACGCGCTCACAATTTTCGAGGCTCCTTGTATTTATTTAATTTACTTACATATTTATCTCGAAATTTTCAAGGTCCGACCAGAATGACCGATGAGGACGAGACGGTTTGTTTGCTGGACACTCTTGTTACTGAACACAACTACCGCGATGTGTCGCCAGACGAAAAACGAACAGGGCGTGTGTAGGTGAACTGTTGAGTCTTAAATTCTAACAGCAAGTCCTCCGGCAGCGTCAAGACTCTGCCAGGAGATGAAATCAGTCCGATTGATTTGCGAGCCAAGACTGACTGTAAGGCATTCGAGAAGCCATCGTTACAAGACGTTCTGGTCGCCTTGCTCACAGACTTTGTTAAACCAAAACTGTCTGCGTACCAGCACAGCAAGCTCACAGCTCAAGGCACCCAACGTATTCGTCCTCGACAAGGAGACGCCACCAGCGACGAAATAGATCCTCCTGGGGATGTTATCACCGTCCTTACCTGGGTATCCACTCGTATCGCGGTATCCTCATCCCATCGTAACAAATCCTAAATGATATAGAAAGAAACCGTCAGCAGTAATCTTCATGTAATTCTCCCTCCAACTTTAATCCTTCTCGATTCCTCGTATTCAAAAATTCGAATCCGCGGACTAAACGTTCTGTTAAACTTTCTTGATCGGATGGATGAGACGATGCTCGCGAAGATCGGTCTTGCCGAGGTTCTTTGGACAGCTGTCGTTCCCAACTTCAGTTCTCTCCCCCCTATCACTGAAATCGACGAATCCGTGCAAGTGTTAAAACAAGCTTACACCGCTTTGATTAAACTCGCTAAGTTATGGCATCCGTCATTGACCAAGAGAATACCACTTTTCGATAAAATGGTCCGAGATGGAGTGTTGTACGGGATGCTTTTCGCAGGGAAGAATTTGAAAGTTGCCGAAATCGAATTGGACTCGTTACGACTCATTATCATCGAGATGGGTATTCATTTCGTTCGTCATTTAAAGGTAGCCCTTACCGTGGAGTGCATTGCTGATAAGAGTACGTGCTTCCCATGTTATCTTCGATCCTTGCGGATCCCCTCGGGAGTAATCATCCTCCACAACTAATCTTGACACTACAAGTCCTCGAAACCATCATTCAAATTTGTTGGCCTCGCGTTGACGTTCATCACGCTGAGATTCTCCGTGGTACAACAACTTGTTGGCGTTACCTCCGAAACCAAGATTCCGTTGAACTAATCCCTATCAAAACATCACTTCAACGGATCACAAAAGCTCTCGCAATTTCAAGTTCGTCGTCAAAAGTAGATATTGCAGCAATATCACAAATAGATTCCTACTATGCCGAATTGATATCCTCATAGAATCAAAAACCCGTAGTGTACAGGAGAACGACGACTGGCTATGATACCGGAGGCTGGGTGTAATCAACTTCGTTCTAATTTCCTTTGTTGTCCCTTGACCCACATTTGATATCCCTGCACCTTTCGCCGCGAAATTTCATCCTTGTCCAGGAGTGTCGCACGCATCGGCAACGCCCTTTCTGCCATCGTGGTAACATTGTCATATAACCTGAGATCATTATCATCAACCCCGTAATTATTCTTTGCCGCGTCGTTGACGTATGTGAGGTACTCGGGATAGGTCTTTTCATGAACCGTCATCGTCAACGACCTCGGATGCGCAATATACCTGCCCCATCAACATCCCTTCTAAACCCAAATATTCAAGAATATTAAATGGTAAATAAAGGGTGAGAAGGGGATATACCGTTCGTATTCCTTGGCCTCGTCAACAGAAACTTTCGGCTCTAGGAGACTCTCAACGATCGTCTCGATGGCCTCTTTCGGTTCCGTTGGTTCCACAGCCTGGTTTTCGTCCATTTTAAAGGTTACCCGACGTTCTCCGTGGTCGTGACGTTGGCCCAGCCAGCGATAAAGAGAGATCCGCGGGCGATGTCGGTTTTCATCTTTTTTTGTTTCTTCGTGGAGGGCCGGGAGGTGTTTTGCGGGATCAACAGGGACATTCTGCGGACGAAAGGGGCTTATGAGCATTGTTTTATCATGTCTAATATGTCAGATACGGAACAAGAGCGCGAAAAGGTGGTGGGGCTGAGAGGGAAAGGAATAGGTAAGGGACTTTGGGTGGAAGTTTCGGAGGGTTGAATTCATGTTGTAGGAGAAGATTTTTTGGATTGAGGAGAGGATGTATGGACGGTAATATTCCTGCCACATTTCCTCTTGTAAAATCTCGTACGTTTTCTCTTGCTTAGGCTGTAACCGTGCCCTTGACGGAGGCAGTACCGTGTTATTCTCAAGATTCTTTGGATTCCACCATTTAATATAACTCCCGGTTAGCCCACAAAGACAGAGACGTTGGTACCTGCGTGGTGTCTCCTGCCCGAGTCGCGGATCGATGTGGTGTAAGTAGTAATCCGTGGTTAATTCCCATAATGTTGGTTGTCCCTTGGCGATTGTATAATTCCCCAGGAAGAGATTGATGGCTTCCTGTCGTTGCGCATCAATGAAACTGTTACTATAGAACCTCCGGATGCTCTCGATCATATCTCGCGAATGACTAGTCCACTGATTCGTCTTGCGGTATGTCTTCCATCAGATACTCGAAGTCAAAAGAAATGGCTTAAGATTGACCTCCATGGTGTTGACAAGATGAGATCCGCCGTATTGCAAAGCAATGGTATCCCCATGATCATGAAACATTTCCGTAAGTAGATTAATGGCGTCCGTATCATAGGCCAAATCAGGTCTATCGATGATCCCGAGGGCATAAAGCTGCATCCCTAACGCGCGTTTAGCAATGATGAACTGACATGCATTCGTCCGATCAAGACAATCGACGCAATTGGTGCGACAGATCCCGCGTTGAAGGTGGATTGTATGATCGGGGCCATTGTGGAAAAAGCCGGTTGTCGACAGCACGTCCTCAGCGATCGCCTCTAATTTCTCGATAACATCTTGATCACGACTTTTTCTTGATCAGTCCTCGCAGTGTTAAAGGAGCGGGGTGGGGCGTCGGCTAAGGTACCTTTTCGCGGCTCGAGCCATGTCCCATGCTATATATCTGATTCGACTTTCGGGAGGAAGAAATTGATTGAGATAATTGAGTGCTTGGGTGTATTCATTTCCTAAAATTGATTCCCGTGGTGTTCTCTCTCTTTGCTAAATCGTCAGTTTATTACAGCGAAAATGGGAGGGGTAGGACCTTGATAAGACTTAAGGCGATGATGGGTATCCCGTACCTCTCAAACATCTGATTAAAATGTAACGCAGCAGCACTGAAGAATGGATCAACGACATTCACTACCCGATCAGTCCCTCAAGTCGATTAGGTGAGGTAACATTCGATTGGCGGTTTTGGACTCATGCTAGCGACATCTTGTGTCCAGTACAGGGGTATACTGCCGCGGTGTTGTACATACGACGTCCAATGCGGATTTTCATACACTCCACCACCCCCTACAGGAGCGTGGAACGACGTCGTAATGACCTCGGAGACAATTTGTTCCGTCTCGACTTCATTCGCGACGTATCCCTACTCATTACCCCCGCTGCTGTCAACATTGGGTATACCTTATCATTGACACCACGTTTAAGAAAGCGTGCGCCGGCAAAATATCGTGACCGCCGTGCAATCACACAAACATAAATCGACCGTCCATACAAGGAGATTTCTAAATCAGCCTCCCAGCGGAGGACGGGGTTTGGCACTCGCTTGATCCACGAATCCATGGATAATAGGAACACACCAATTCGCGATTTCCCTCGATTGCCGTTCCCCCGCCGCCTGCAATAGAAAATGATTCCAAACAAACATATCATTATAACTCACACCGTCCACATTACTCCCATACCATTCGCCGCGTTCAAAAAGTTTTCGTTGACGCAGGATATTAGACTGGAGTGTTCGTGTAATGTCGTAGGAATAACTAAAGTAGAAGGTCCTGCTGATATCGAGGTGGTCCAATGTCGAGAGATACCGAGCCTCTTCGGGTTTTTTATCGAGTTTTCGAACTTCGTCACCGGCAATGGAGATTAGTCGTGTTTCGTCAATGTGATAGACGTAATGTCCGCCGAGAAGGGCCACAGGGCTGCGTTTGGTAATGACAGACATGTAATACCCCGCAGTAAATCGGATGAAGCCTGGCATCGTCAACACCTCCAAAGACAAAAAAACAAAATAGCACGGAAAGGGGAGGGGTACCGATGATTCCCCATGCCGTGAGAACCTTTTGGAGGCCTCCTGTGGCTTTATTCCCATGATCTACTGCCTCGAGGACCTTTGCTGCTCCTGCACGGGTATACACGATATCATCTTCGACCAAAGTTAATTCTCCGGGGGCCAGAGTCCTGTCGATTTTGAGGATGCGGTTGTGCGTTTCGTTCTCGTTGGAGCCGATGATGTAGAAGCGCTACCGAAGTCAGGAGAATAATGAGAGACGTTTTACCGCCTTGGTTTCAAAAAGTTGGAATTTAACGAGGCGTGTGTTGGTCTTGGACGGCAGTGCGTCTGTCGACTTGTCCAAAGAGGGGTCATCTTTGCGTTCGATGTTTTCGGTTTCGGGTCGGTCGTGTGGCCCGGAGTGGGGAGCGATATGCGGTGGAGCGGAAGGAGGACGGCCGTCGCCCTCGACGCCAGAGCCGGAGCCGGATGTCTCGATCTCGAGACGAGTTGCTGTTGCTGACATTCCTTCCTTCGCAGTGTTGTCACCGCTCGGTGTTCGTGATCGCCATGTGTCTCTCGGGTAATCAGGGAACGCTGATCCATCAATCAGATCCGCTCCCTGAGAGGATCGCTGTGAATAAAGCATGCTTCAATGGGATGGACTTTTCCATTGCCGTTTGATACCTTTTCGCAGCCGCGACCAGAATTTGCTCGGTCTTCAGATATCAAGCATTGCCAATCATTGAAAGCCTTCAATGATACCGGCCTTCAATGATACCCGTCCCCACGAGACCGACAACGCGTTGTCACTTGAGGCAATTCGGAAAGTCGAAGGCATGTCATGCAATTCGCATTTTCAAATCCACAATCCTACAAACTTCGTTCTATTGAAAATGGCACATCATTTGAGATTAATTGTCAGCGCTCTCTTGGGCTCCGATCCGTTGGTGTCATCAAGATCACAAATCTGACTATTTAAGGACTTCTATCGCTGCGACCGGAAACTCAGTAAATTGAGTACAGTTAATCAGAATTAGTGTGATAAAATCGACAGAGTTTCGAATCAACTCCGCTACACTTGCCCTCTTCGGAGCGCTTATAATTCGTGTGCGGAATTATCGTTTCGCAACCATTATTAGTTCCAGAGCCTTTTCACCGGGGCTTTTTTGCATCGTCTCAATCACATTCTTCCCAGTCTACTCATAAAATGAGCTAAGCGGAGATAGTGCATTCCCGACGGTCGGGTCGACAGAAATTCAAGAATGCTGAATTATGTAACTAGATCAGGCGTAATCCTTAAACTTTCGAAAAATCTGATACAGATGTTTCTACATCATGCCCGAGCTACGGTGGACTGACGGTGGGCCACTGCCAATGCCAAGACCAAGCGCCGTGGGAATGAGACAATCTAACCGAGGGCCTAAACTAGATCGGCTGATTTCTCCTTAAATTTTATCGTTGCAGGATCAATCGCGCGTCAGGATTTGCCACATCACAAAATCATTCAAGCACGTGCAACGGAGCCGACACTCTCGACGTATAATAAAGAATCGATTTTAGAATGTGCGCCCCGGAAAGGCTGGCATGCCTCGAGTTTGTAGTTGGATGCTGCGGAACCCAAAATAGAGGCAATTATTGCCGATGGAACTTTGATCTCCCACCAATGGTTGTGGATCATTTCGGCCCGGAACTAATGGTGTAATAGGAGTTGCAAGGATGGTGATTGGTTGCCTGTGGCCTGATCGAAACTGTGCCGAATATAATAATTCATTGGCAATATCAGAC
>Ga0335081_10021547_pt1 | contig 10428 bp, 11 predicted proteins | sample Lox_Sample_35_FD_206713 | JGI IMG/M metagenome (GOLD analysis project Ga0335081, IMG submission 206713) | Soil microbial communities from Loxahatchee National Wildlife Refuge, Florida, United States - Lox_Sample_3.5 | ecosystem: Environmental > Terrestrial > Soil > Wetlands | place: USA...
TTGCGGCAAGCGCGAGTTGCGACCTCAGCCAATTCAGCGCTGTCATCCTGAGCGAGCGCGCCCGTCTTTGGCGCGCGAGTCGAAGGACCCCTATTGCAACGATTCGCTGAATGGGGGTGCTTCGACTCGTGCGGTCAAAGCTTGCCCTGAGCGAAGCCGAAGGGGCGGCCCGCACTCGCTCAGCATGACAGAGGAATCGCATGACCCGTCGCAAACGCCGCCCCTGCCTTGACAAACGCCACCACCACCGGATGCGGCTGCTTCCGCGCACGCTGTGGCTGGAACAGCATGGCCACAAAGAAGCGGTGGGTCGGGAGTTCGAACGCCTTCAACTCGCCCTGAGGTCCCCAGGCGGCGAGTCGCATTCCTGCAGACTCGAACCGGCCGACGTATTCGGGATTCACTTCGCAATTACAGAAGTGTTCCTCGATGGCCTCGGCGCCGCCGTAGATCGCGTGGAGCATCGTCTCCGGCTCCATACGGATGCCCGCAATCGGCCCCACCAGCTTGGGATCGCCGGGATTGCGGTTCGGCACCGCGCACAGCACGGGCGTGATGACGACGTGCTTGGAATCGGAGCCGTTCTCCGCCGTGTCGGCGTCGGCCAGTCCCATGACGTTGCGCGCATACTCTACCAGAGCATATTGGAAGCCCCCTCAAGTGCCGACGAACGGCCAGTCACGCCGCCGCGCGAACTCGATGCCGTGCAGCATGCCCTCCATGCTCTGGTAGGGACTGGCGGGCGCCGCCCACAGTCCGTGATATCCGGCCATCAGCCGCTCGCCCTCAGCTCCCACGAGCGAAGGCGTCGCCAGCCACTGCGACTCGACCTCGACGCCGAGCGCACGCCCAGCATGCTGCAGGCTGGTGCCGATGGTGATGTGTGAGGGATACTCAGGATTGAAATCGCCCAGGACGCCGATGCGAATGGTCACGCGAGCCTCCTCCGTGCATGATACAGATGGTTACGGATTTGAATCACCTGTTGGACGCGCTAGAACAGCGGATGTGATCGGAGTCGATTGCGCGCGGTTGTCCGCCAGATTGGCGGTGACATGGCCGTTTTCACGCTAGCAATCGTGGCATACTGCTGTACGCTAGTGAGTTGGACAATCAGAAATGTGCCTTCAAGTTTATGCAGTCCCGGTACTCGGGAACCGAGTCAGTGCAGAACGGTTGGCCCGAGTCTCCGGCCTTTGGGTAAAGAAGGTTAATCGGCCAATAAAGGGTGCATTCTGGTTTTCTGTTGACGGCGGATGCTCATGCTCGCTGCTGGCAGACGAGGCTGACTGGAACGCCCCTGTCTGGGCGTTGGAGCCCAAAGTACTGGAAGGACTGGCAGCGGCCCTTGAACTATTGGGCGATGAGGCGGGTGGCTTTACTTTTCAGGCTTTGTGGGTTGGGGATCAAGCGGAAACAGAAGGTCAAATTCCCCTAGCCGAGATGCTCCAAGACGTTCGGAATGACCGAGTAAGAAACAAGCACACATATAGGGTCACGACTGTGCCGGCGCATTCACCTGACGGCCCATGAAGACGATCATCGAGCCATTCCGCATCAAGAGCGTGGAGCCGATCCGCTGGACCAGCCGCGCCGATCGCGAGGCGCTGCTGCGCGCGGCGCACTACAACCTGTTTCTGGTCTCGGCCGACGATGTCCTGATCGATCTGCTGACCGACTCCGGCACTGGCGCCATGTCCACCCACCAGTGGGCCGCGATCATGGAAGGCGATGAGAGCTACGCCGGCAGCCGCAGCTTCGACCGCTTCCGCGCCTCGGTGCAGGAGATCTTCGGCTACAGCCACGTGATCCCCACGCACCAGGGCCGCGCTGCCGAGCGCATACTGTTCAACGTAATGTGCAAGAAGGGAGACGTGGTCCCCAACAACACGCACTTCGATACCACGCGCGCCAACATCGAGTTCGTGGGCGCCGAGGCGGTGGACCTACCCATCGCCGAAGGCAAGCAGCCGGCCCTGGTTCATCCCTTCAAAGGCAACATGGATGTGGCGGCGCTGGAAGAGCTGATCCAGCGCGTCGGCCGCGAGCGCATCCCGCTGGTGATGCTGACCATCACCAACAATTCCGGCGGAGGCCAGCCGGTCTCCATGGAAAACGCGCGCGCGGTGAGCGCGGTTTGCCGTCGCCACCGCATCCCGCTCTATTTCGACGCCTGCCGCTTTGCCGAGAATTCCTACTTCATCAAGCTGCGGGAAAAAGGCTACGAGTCCAGAACTCCGAAGCAGATTGCGCAGGAGATGTTCGCGCTGGGCGATGGCTGCACCATGTCTGCCAAGAAGGACGGCATGGCGAACATCGGCGGCTTCCTCTGCACGAACAACGACGTGCTGGCGGCGCAGGAGACCAACCTGCTGATTCTCACCGAGGGCTATCCCACCTACGGCGGCATGGCGGGACGCGATCTGGAAGCGATTGCCGTCGGCCTGCAGGAAGCGCTGGACGAGGATTACCTGAAGTACCGGATCGCCTCCACCGCGTATCTCGGCAAGCACATCTCCGAGCACGGCGTTCCTATCGTGCAGCCCCCGGGCGGCCACGCCATCTACATCGACGCGCGCGCGTTCCTGCCGCACGTCTCCCCGGCCGAGTTCCCTGCTGTGGCGCTGGCGAATGAGCTTTATCTCGAAGGCGGCATTCGCTCGGTGGAAATCGGAACTCTGATGTTCGGCGCCTCCGCGCGAATGGACCTGGTGCGGCTGGCGATTCCGCGGCGCGTCTATACGCAGAGCCACGTCGATTACGTGATCGAAGTGATTCTGGAAGTCTGGAAGCGTCGCGATCAGATCATGGGGCTCAAGCTGGTCGAAGGAGCCCCGTTCCTACGTCATTTCACGGCGCAGCTCGAACCGCTGCAGGCAGTTCGTACCGGCTGATCGAAAACCGCACCTGAGCTTGCCTGGGGGCTGGGTGCAGACAAGGCATGAAGATAGATAGGCTGTCCAACGGGTTGACCGGGAGATGCAGATCCGACAAGAGTAGTGCGGGGGGCTGGATCACGACGAAGCGTCGAGAGCGGGCAAGGTCAAGGGCTGACCGATGGCAGCTCGGTGCAAAACCGGCGAATCGCCAGCCGCTCCGCTTCCTTCAAGGAGAGAAACTCCAACCCATGTTGGTATCCGAACTCGTACCGGACCACACCCTGTAAACGCAGCTCAGTCGGGGGAGTCGGTACTACGAACTGCAACGACACTACCCTCCCCACTGCGACTGGCTCCTGAAGCAATGCTCCGAGTCCGCCTTCGGCGATCTCGTTGCAATACCCTTCGATTTCACGCTGCGGGAGTCCGACCGTGATCGGGAGATTGGTAAGGTATCTCAGAAACCGGCGTCGCCCGGTTGTCCACACCACCATCCTCCCGGTGCCATTACAACGCGGGCAGGCAGTGCCATCGGAATTCTTCCCGCTTCCACCGCAGTCCTCACAGCAGACATAGACCTTTGGGGGGGAGGCCATAATTGCCATCTCCGCCTGAATGCTACACCGCTGCCCGAGGGCTGGAGCTAAATATCTGCGTCTTGCCTCAGCTATGCAAACAAACGCCCACGCGCCCTGCTTCATCGGCTGCCGATTCCGGTGCCCTGTTCTTGCGATAGACTCTCTGGGGTTCCCGGCAAAGCCGCTTGTGGGTTTGCTGGCGTTGGGGTTTATGCGCGCCATGGTGCTAGAGCGTCCGCGGGCTGCTGAAGAAGCGCCGCTTCAGGCGAGAGAGATTCCGCAACCAACACCCGGCCCAGGACAGATCCGCGTGCGCGTGCGCGTCTGCGGCGTCTGCCACACCGACCTGCACATCGTCCAAGGCGAACTGCCCATGCACAAGCTGCCGGTTGTGCCGGGACATCAGGTGGTAGGTGTCGTTGATGCTGTGGGTGCGGGCGCCAAGGGTTTTCAAGAAGGCGATCGCGCTGGGGTCATCTGGCTGCACTCGACCGACGGAAGCTGCGAATATTGTCGCCGCAATTCTGAGAACCTCTGCATCAATGCCAAATTCACGGGGTATGACGTGAATGGCGGATATACCGAAGCCGTGATCGTCCCTGCGGACTTCGCCTACCCGATCCCTAAAGGTTTCTCAGACGAAAATGCGGCCCCGCTGCTGTGCGCCGGCGTCATCGGATACCGCTCCTTGAAGGTGAGCGGCGCTTCGCAGTCCGACCGGCTGGGTTTCTACGGATTCGGCGCCAGCGCCCACATCGTGCTCCAGCTCGCGCGGCACATGGGATGCGAAGTGTACGTGTTCACACGGGCGGCAGCGCATCGTGAACTCGCCACCAAGCTCGGTGCGGGCTGGGTGGGCGACGCCAAGGAACGCCCGCCGCACGAACTCGATGCAGCCATCGTTTTTGCGCCCGCTGGCCCCATTGTGCTCGACGCATTGCGCGCACTGCGCAAGGGCGGGACGGTGGCTCTCGCGGGCATCACCATGACGCCGATTCCAGAGATGGATTATTCGCTCATCTACCACGAGCGTGTCGTGCGCAGCGTCGCCAATAGCACGCGCCAGGACGCGCGCGAATTGCTCCAACTCGCGGCCGAAGTTCCGGTGCGCACTGAGGTCACGCTCTATCCTTTGGAAGAGGCTAATCGTGCCATCGCTGACATGAAACACAGCCGCGTCGAAGGCGCAGCCGTGCTGCGGGTTTCTCAGTAACTGAAAGCTCTCTCGTAAATCATGCTTCTCTCACAACTCTTGCTTCGTATCAGGGCACGGCTTCAGCCGTGCCGCAACATGCTTCTTATGTTGTCATTCCGAGCCGCCCGAGCGAGGCCAACACGGCGGACGAGTGAGGGCGAAGCGAGGAATCCTGGTTTTGTTAACCCCAAGATCCCCCGACTCGAGCTCCCGCGCGTTCGCTTGGTCGCGCCCGCTCGGGATGACAATTCGGAGGGCGCCTTGCGGCACGACTTTCAGTCGTGCCGCTCACTTAATTTATGAGAGACGGTTGGGAATGACCTCTTAGGGAGATTGTTCGAGAACGAAGCTGGATGTGATCTCAATCGACCCGCTCAGGCTGCGATAAACAGGACACTTCTGCGGATAGAAGCCGTGCACGCGCTCGACGGTTTCGCGCGCCTCGGCCGGCGCGGCCAGATGGTGCTCCACGTGAATTCGCTTGATCACCAGGACGCCATCCACATTCTCAACCTCGCCGCGCACGTTACAGGTCAGCCGTCCGCCGCTGGCATCGATCTTGCGCGCCTCCAGCGCGCCGCCGAAGGTGCCGATCATTCAGCCGCCGGTGGCGGCCACGATGTAATCGAGCGTGGTGGCGTGGGGCTCGGTGAGCCTGGCCGGGTCAATGCCATAATGCTTTGCTATTGCGCCGTGGGTGCTGAAGTATACAGGTCTGGGTTCGGCGGGAAGCTGCGCGATACGCAGCGGACCGCCCTTGCGCTCGATGTGGACTTCGGACACGTACGCGACTTCAGCCATGGGTGCACCTCGAATGAACTTCTGATGCTACACCACCACGTCCAGCGCGTGAGGCAGCACCTCGATCTTCCGGCACTCGAGCTTGAGTACTTCGCCATCGACCATCACATTCACCGGCGCGTCCAGCTGGAACTCGATCTGGTGCGCGGCCTGCCGCGAGGCCAGCGGATGCCGGACGTGCGTTCCGGTGTAGAGCGTGTGCAGATTGGCGATCAGCCCAAGCCGGCTGATGGGCCCCCAGCGGACATACTCGATCAATCCATCACTCGGATCGGCGTCGGGTGCGATCATCATCTTCCCACCGGTGAACTTGCTGTTGTTGAAGGTGAGGAACAGGCAACGACGCCGGTCAAACTCCGTCTGATCGTCCGTCCGCAGCGGGAACGGCCGGCGGTCGAGGCGCGCCAGGCACGTGAACAGCGCCAGCAGGTAGCCGAGCTCGCCGTATCTCTGGAAGCGCTCATGCCGGAGAAAAGCTACGTCGGCGGCGAATCCAACGCTCAGCAGGTTTATGTAATAGAGCACGCCATCCCTGTGGGTCATTCGCAGGACATCACAGGCGCGGCTGCGGCCAGCCGTCAGAGCTTCCTCGGTATGCTCGGCGCCGCGCGTGCTGAAATCGCGCAGAAACGAATTGCCAGTCCCGAGAGGCAGGAAGGCAAGCTGAGGACGCTCGCCATCGAGTGCTTCGGGGAAAAGGCCGTTGACGATCTCGTAAGAGGTGCCGTCGCCACCGACGGCGAGAAATCTCCGAAAGCCGGCACGGTAAGCCTCGCGGGCGATTCGAATGCCGTCGCCGGGGGCGCGCGTCTCGTGCGCCTCAACAGGAATGCCAGCCGCACGAAGACGGTCCAGCGCCGGGGCCGCGAGCTTGCCGCAGCGGCCTCCACCCGCTGCCGGATTCACAACGGCGAAGAACGGACGGCTCACAGTTCCGCCACCGGCCCGGCGTCGGTCGCAGCGCGAAGCTGCTCCGCGAGTTGGTTGCGCTTGATCTTGAGCGAAGCTGTGCGTGGAAAATCACGGTCCCAGATCAGGTAGCCGCGGACGCGCTTGAAGTCCGGCAATCGGCGGTTGCGTTCGACCAGTTCGCGGCGCAAAGCATCGTTGAATTCGCGCCCCGGCTCCAGTCGCAACACGATCACCAGCCGCTCCCCGCTAGCATTCCAAAGATAATTGGCGGCAAAGATGCAGAATTCCTTTGCCGGCAAACCCTCGAAGGCGTTCTCGATGTCCTCGGGATAAATATTCTTGCCGCCCGCCGTGACGATCATGTTCTTCTTGCGCCCGAAGAGCTGCAGGTGGCCGGCCGCATCCATGCGCCCGAGATCTCCGGTCATCAGCCAGCCGTCCACGATGGTCTCCGCGGTCATTTCGCGGTCGTCGAGGTAATGCGACATGACGGTTTTGCTGCGCACGGCCACTTCGCCAATGCCGTCGTCGCTAGGATCGACAACCCGGATCTCCATCCCCGGAAGTGGCCTGCCCACAGTGTCAGGACGAAAAGGATCGAAATCATTGAGCGTGACCGCGGTGCCGGCTTCAGTAAGCCCGTAACCGTTGGCCACCGGGATGCCGAGATCGTAGAAGAACTGGAGCGTCTCCGGTTCGGTGAAGGCGCCGCCCACGAATAGCGCGCGCAACTCTCCCCCGAAGGCCCGGTGAACTTGCTTGAGTAGCGCGCGGCTGATCTTGAGGTTTGGACGCTTGTCGGTCAGCCTCTTGTTCAGCCCGACCAGTCGATCCAGCAGCCAGCGGCGATGCGGCGGCAGCTCGGCAAAACGCGCCCGCAGGCCTTTCTCGAGGTTCTTGAGCACCATGGGTACCAGCGACATGTAAGTGATCCCGTAGCGCGGGAAAGCGTCGCGGATGTACTCGGGCCGAAGGGTTCGTAGATGGACCACACAGGCGCCGCAGGTGAATGGCCCGATGAAGCCGACCATGAAATCGATGGCGTGATTCGTGGGCAGAATGCTCAGGTAGCGCACGCCGGGCCAGAACGGATAGAGCGCCGTCAGCGACATGCATTGTTCCAGATAATTCTCGTGCGTCAGCACACAGCCTTTGGGACGGCCTCCGGTACCTGAAGAATAGACGATGCACGCCGGATCCGGGCGCCGTCGCGGAACGAAGCGTGGCTCATCTTCCGTTCTGAACTCTTCCCAGCGCCTCGCGCCTGCGAGTTCCGCGCCGACGGGCGCTTCGGTGACCAGCACGACTTCGACCCGGAGCTGCCTGAATCCGGGATCGGCTACGATGGCCCGCCAAAGGTGATTCTCGACCATCAGCACCCTGGCCTTGGAGTGCGCCAGCAATTCAAGCTGCTCGCGCGCGGTCAGCTTGTAGTCGAGCGGGACCAGCACGCCGCCACAATAGAGGATGGCATAAGCGGAGATCAGCCACTTCGACTGGTTGGTCATGATGATGGCGGCGCGATCGCCTTCGCCGAACCCGGACTGCTGGAGAGCGCACGCCAGCGGCAGCGCCATCTGCCTGAAGTCGCTGTAGGTCAGCCGGCAGTTTTCGCGGTCGCGGTCGGCCTCGATCAGGCACACTTCATTCGGCCAGCGGTCGAGCGCATCGCGCAGCGCCGCTCCCAGCGATTCGTATTGACGAAGATCCAACATCAACCGCGGAGACACGGAGGCACGGAGGAAACCGGGAAAAAGAACCTCCGTGCCTCTGTATCTCCGTGGCGGATGTTAATCACAATCGCGATTGAATGCGCTCGGCCAGGGCGCGGAAGCTGGTGACGCCCTGCATCTCGTAGTCGGGCAGCTCGACCCGGAAATGATTTTCGAGTCGGGTGAGCAACTCGAGCGCCTGCAGACTGTCAATCTTCAGCTTCTCGAAGAAATCGTCGTCGGGCGAGAGCCTCTCACGCTGCACTTTGAAGTGCACGGCCGCCAGCTTCAGGATCTCATCGGTCGTCTGGTCCAGGGTAGACATAGTTTCTCTTAAACTCAGCAAACGGTCTTTCACGGCAAGTAGGGCTGCAGATCCGTGCTTTCGGAAAACTTGTGCAGGGCCTCTTCCACCGCAGGTCTCGCGAACAGCGTACAGAAGATCTCGATCTCACGCCGCAGTTCATTGTAAGGAATCGGCTTGATGAACTGCTTGGCAGCGACACTGGCGCGGAGGTCGAACTTGCCGATCTGCGCAGCGGTCGAGCGGGCGATGCGCAAGGCCTCGCCTTCCGCCGCCACCTGGCCGACCAGACCGATCGCCTGCGCCTTCTGCACGTTGAAGCTGCGGCCGGTGAGCAAGAGGTCGCGCACGACGGCATTGCCCACATCACGTTTCAGACGCGGGATTCCACCGAAACCGGGAATCAGGCCGAGCCGCAGCTCGGGGAAACAGAAGCGCGCCAACCTGTCGGCGACGATGAGGTCACAGGCCAGCGCCAGCTCGAACCCTCCGCCGAAGCAGACACCGTGCACGGCGGCGATGGTGGTGAGCGGCGAGGCATCAATGATGTTCAACACCCGGTGGATGCGCTCCAGAAATTGCCGCACCCCGGCAACGCGCTCTTCCACGGGCAGGGGCCGTCCTTTTTCGTAGAGTTCACGCAGGTCCGCGCCCGCACAGAATCCCTGCGGCAGCGCACTGGAGATGATCAGCGCGCTGGCATGGCCGGTTGCGATTTCCAGCTCTTCAATAAATTGCTCCAGTTCGCCGAGCGTGGTCGAGCCGATCTCATTGAGCGGCTCGCGGTGCAGCGCCAACTCAATGACGCCGTCAATCGCCTCCCACGAAAGGGTCTCGCCACGGTGTTTTTTCATGCCGGTCTCGCTGACCCAACGGTAGCGGCGTAGATCTCGTCGATCTCGGAACGGAAGTGCGCCGCAATGGCATCACGCTTGAGCTTGCCATTAGCGGTAAGCAGGCCGTTCTGAATGCTGAAAGGCTCCGGCGACAGGTGGAACGCGCGGATTCGCTTGTAGTGCGGCAGTTCCCGGTTTAATTGCCCGAGCACGCGCTCAATTTCCTCCCGCGAGCAGGCGCCGGTAATAATGGCGGCGAGAAAGCTGCACCCATTGCCCACCAGCACCGTGTGCTGCGCGCCGGGCAAGCGGCGTACAAGCTCATCTTCGATGGGTTCGGGTGCGACGTTGTGGCCGGAATTCAAAATAATCAAGTTTTTGATGCGGCCAATGATCCGCCAATTGCCGTTGGCGTCCACTTCACCCTGATCGCCGGTGTGGAACCATCCCTCGCGCAAGACCCGTGCGGTTTCCTGGGGACGGTTCCAGTAGCCGGGAAAAATGTTTGAACCTCGCACCAGGATCTCCTGGTTCTCGCCGACCGTCATCTCAACCCCGGGGATGGCTGGGCCGACTCTTCCGGGCTGCACGTCACGCGGGTCGTCCATGGTGCAGATGGCGGTGGTTTCCGTGAGCCCATAAACCTGCAGCACGGAAATGCCAAGCATCATGAAGAACAGTTGCGTTTCCACCGCCAGGGGCGCCGAACCGCAGATCAGCGCTTTGAGGTTCGGACTGATACCGGCCCGGATCTTCGGAAACATCAGCCTGCCCGCCAGCATCAGCCAGAACACTTCGCGCAAGCCGGATTTTCCGGCATGCCCCTGAAGGTAAGCCTTCAGAGCGTGATCAAAGATCGTCTGTGCAGCTCCGCCGCGTTTCCCGATCTGACCGGTGATTGCCGCACGCACGCGCTCCAGCAGGGTCGGAACGTTCAGGAAATAATCTGGTGCGGCGAGTTCGAGGTCCTGCTTGAGGCGGTCGAGATCGGTGTTGATCGTCAGGACCGCGTTGCGCGACAGGCAGCTTAGAAGCAGGATCCAGGACCCCGCAAAACAGAACGGCAGGTAGTGAAAGACGCGGTCGGGCTGGGTCGTGGCGCCCATCAGCAAGTCGAGCCGTTCCGCGGTGCAGCTCAGCATGTGGTTGAGGTTCCGAACGTTGAGCACCACACCCTTTGGTTCGCCGGAAGTGCCGGACGTGTAGATGAT
>Ga0335081_10021548_pt1 | contig 10427 bp, 9 predicted proteins | sample Lox_Sample_35_FD_206713 | JGI IMG/M metagenome (GOLD analysis project Ga0335081, IMG submission 206713) | Soil microbial communities from Loxahatchee National Wildlife Refuge, Florida, United States - Lox_Sample_3.5 | ecosystem: Environmental > Terrestrial > Soil > Wetlands | place: USA: Florida...
TAATTCAGGCCACAAATCAAGGTCAAGCTCCTAAAAGGGACGACAGAATCACAGGCCGACGATTGGCCGCGGCCCAGTGCCATGTGGCGGCGGCGGCCCAGTGCCATGTGGCGGCGGCCCAGTGCCGGCCCAGCGCCATGTGGCAGCCGCGGCCCAGCGCCATGTGGCAACGGTATGGGCCATTTGGCAACGGTACGGCGGTGGCCGAGCCGTTGGGCACCAAGGCCCAGCCTTCCGGTGCGAGCCGATGCCCGGCCCCTCGCACGCCGGTTGCCCCGGCGAGCCACTGCCCGCCGACACCCGGTCCCAGCGACAGCGGCGCACGACCAGGAGCAGCGGCTCCTAAGGTGACCGAACCCAAGGGAAGCCGTGGTCCTTACCGCGCCTGATATTTCATGATTGCTGAGCAGGGCCGACTTTCGTCATGAATTACGAGTCAGATCGGCGACGCCTGCGGAACCGCCGCACCATCCAGACCGCAGGCACCGCCCCGACAATGCCCCCAGCCAGAGGCATCACAGGCGCGGTCGTGCCCGCGGCTTCGAGCGCTGCTTGTTTGAAGGTTCCGGGGATCGGCAGCATTTGTAGTTGTGACGGCGGCCAGATGACCACGAACGCCCTGCCGACTACCTCATTGATGGGGATAGTGCCCTCCCCGGGACCTTCCATGTGGTATCTGGAGTCGGCCGAGTCGGCGCGGTGGTCGCCCATCACCCAGAGCCTGCCCGGCGGTACTACGATCTTGAACTGCTGCAGCGACGGGTTGCTACCTGGGTAGAGATACGCACTCTCGTGCAGCGGAACCCCGTTAACAGTGATCTGACCGTCGCTGTTACAACACACCACGCGATCGCCCGGCAGGCCGATGACCCGCTTGATGTAGTCCGTCCCATCCGTCTCAAGGCCCACCCAGCGCAGTACGTCGTGGTATCCGCGAGGGATAGCGCTCTCGGACGGCGCTGATGCGACCGCCGGATCCCAGGAGCCCTGACCGTTGAACACCACGATGTCGCCGCGGTCAATCCCGCGGAAGTCGTAGACGGCCTTGTTGACGAGCACTCGGTCGCCGATCAGAAGCGTGTCTTCCATCGATCCCGATGGGATGCGGTACGCCTGGACCGCGAATACCTTGATCAGCAACGCGAGTATGAGAGCGACCGCCACGAGTATCGGCAGCTCACGCCAGAAAGACCGTCGTCGGGCCGCGGGCGCCTCGGCGGGTTCTGCCATCGCTGGCGATTGAGACTGGTCAGCGGCCAGTGTGGTCGCGCCGTTCCCTGATCCGCGCTGCCTTTCCGCGCAACGACCGCAGGTAGTAGAGCTTCGCGCGGCGAACCCGCCCCCGAGTCACCACCTCGATCTTGTCGATCGACGGGCTGTGAACTGGGAATGTGCGCTCAACACCCACACCATAACTAATCTTGCGGACGGTGAACGTCTCACGCCCCCCGCCGCCCTGCCGGCGGATCACGACGCCCTGGAAGACCTGGATCCGGGATCGGGTGCCCTCCTTGACACGCACGTGCACCTTCAACGTGTCACCCGGGCGGAAGCTGGGGATGTCCGAGCGGAGCTGGGCCCGCTCAAGCTCGGCGATCGCGGTGTGCATGACGGCGTTCCTCTAATTAATCGCGCGTTCGCGGGCGGTGCATAGCGCCCCGGACATGGCTTAGGGTTTCCCGAATCACGGCCCCGGCGCAGGCTTTCCAGGCCGGGCGGCGGCTTTCAGTGTGCCACATCTTCGGAGCGCACATGAATGCCAGCCTCGGACAGCACCTCAAGGTCCCGGTGGTCGAGGGCAGCGAGATCGAGCATTCCGATCATCTCCGGGCGCATCGCTGCGGTCCGCCGCAGTGCGGCATCGCGCCGCCAGCGTGCGATCGCCGCATGATTCCCAGAGAGCAGCACGGATGGAACCTCACGCTCACGCCAGACTCGCGGTTTCGTATAAACGGGGCCTTCAAGCAGGCCCGCCATGCCACCCGCGACCTCAGGCGCACCCATGCGGCTCGGAATTCCGGTGGGGCTAATAGTGCCGGTGGGGCTGGAAGCGCCGGTGGGTCTGGAGGCGCCGGTGGGGGCGGGGCTGGAAGTGCCGGTAGGGCTAGAAGTGCCGATGGGGGCGGGGCTGGAAGTGCCGGTAGGGCTAGAAGTGCCGATGGGGGCGGGGCTGGAAGTGCCGGTAGGGCTAGAAGTGCCGATGGGGGCGGGGCTGAAAGTGCCGGTAGGGCTAGAAGTGCCGATGGGGGCGGGGCTGGAAGTGCCGGTAGGGCTAGAAGTGCCGATGGGACTGGACGTGCCGGTGGGACCCGGCGCAGGCCCAGGACCGGGCCCAGGCCCAGGACCGGGCCCAGGCCCAGGCCCAGGCCCAGGACCGGGCCCAGATCCAGGCCAGGAAGGTGGCACACCGTACCCGCCGAACGAATCATCCGCGAGGGACTCCGCGTTCCCGACCACGCCAGGCACCAGGCGGCAGATCGCCTCCACCATGACCAGCACGGCGGCCTCACCGCCACCGAGGACGTAGTCACCGATGCTTAGCTCGTCTACCGGCATCATGGTCCTAGCCTCGTCGATGACGCGCGCATCAATGCCCTCGTAGCGACCGCAGGCGAACACGAGTTGCGGCGCGCGCGCAAAGCGCGCCGCAACCTGCTGGTTGAACGGGCGACCGCTTGGCGTTGGCACGACCAGTCGCGGCGCCGCGTCCGGACCGGCTGCCGCGACCGCATCCAGTGCGTCACCCCACGGCCCGGCTTTCATCACCATCCCTGGACCACCGCCGTACGGCGTGTCGTCGACGCTGTGGTGCGCATCGCGCGCCCAGTTCCTGAGGTCGTGCACGTTGAGGCGGATATCACCACGTGCTGCCGCCTTGCCGATGAGCGACATGCGCAGCGGCTCAAAATACCCAGGAAAGATGGTGATGATGTCGATCCGCATGACGGTCAGGCCGGTTCGTTCTGCTCGAGGAGGCCCATCGGCGGGTCGATGAGCAGACGCCCGGCCCGCACATCGACCTCAGGCACGATAGCGGCGACGAATGGCACGAGAATCTCTGCCGCACCCGACGCCGTCCGTACCACCAGGAGGTCCTGACCATGATGGCGGACGTCGGCCACCGTCCCGACATGACGGCCGGCCACGGTGACCACGTCCAGCCCGATCAGCTGATAGTCGTTGTATTCGTCCGGGTCGTCAGGCGCGGGTACGTCGGCAGAGTCGATGACCAGCCACGTGCCGCGCACCTGCTGCGCTTCGTCGCGGTCCGATATTCCGGCGAAGCTGACGATCAGGCCGCCGGCGTGCGGCCTGGCGGCCACGACGGTCAGCGGGCCGAGCGCTTCGGGCTGAGTGGCGAGCACACAGCCCGAAGCGAACCTCTGACCTGGGTCGTCGGTGCGGACATCAACGGCGACCTCACCGCGGACTCCGTGCGGGCGGCCTATGCGGCCAACGACCAGGAGCATGCCCGTCAGCGAATCTCGTCCAGATCAAGCAGGTCGATCCGGACGTAGCGGCCTCCGGCGAGCGAGCCTACGACTGTGCGCAGGGCCCGTGCGGTGCGGCCACCACGGCCGATGACCTTACCCAGGTCATCGGGGTGGACGCGCACCTCAAGGACCTTGCCACGGCGCAGTCCGCGGCTGGAGACCCGGACATCTTCCGGATGCTCGACGATGCCGCGGACAAGATGCTCAAGACTTTCCTCAAGCACCTCAGGCTCCGCCGCCGGCCTTGTCGGCTCCGCCGCCGGCCTGGTCAGCGCCGCTGCCCGCCTCGTCGGCGCCACTGCCCGCCGCGTCAACGCCGCCACCGGCCTCGTCGACTGCCGCCCCTGGATCAGCGGTGGCAGCGACATCGGCCGTGGCGGCGGCATCGGCCGTGACGGCATCAGCGGGCGCGGTGGCATCAGCAGTGGCACCGGCCTCGGGCGCAGTCTGCTGATCGGTCGCGGTGGCAGCGTTGCCATCCTCAGCCACCTGTCCAGGCTTGTCAGCGTCAGCCGCCTGGTCGGCGGCCTCGTCGGCGGCCTTATCCTCGCCCTTGTCCGCCTTGGCGGCGGCCCTCTTCGGCCTGGTCGCGCCGCCCTCGCCCTTATCGCCCTCGGCCTCAGCCGTGCCAGGGCCGGCCTTACCGGCCTGGGCACCCCCGGTGCCCGCATCGGGCCCCGCGGTCTTGGTGGCCTTGGCAGACCGCGCTTCTGGCTTGTCAGCCTTCGGCTCTGACCTACGGCCGCGCCCCTTCGGCGTGGTGGAAGCGCCCTCGGACTCGCCGTGGGTTTCCTTCAGTGCCGCCGCGAAGGCTTCCTTTTTGTCCGCCCCTGGTGACGCGGTCTTCAGCGTGCCCTCCGCACCGTCCTCACCTTGGAACCGCTGCCAATCCCCGGTGATCTTGAGGATGCTGCGAACCGGATCGGTCGGCTGCGCTCCGACCGACAGCCAGTACTGCGCGCGCTCGGAGTCGATCTCAATGAGCGACGGCTCCAGCTTAGGGTGGTACTTGCCGATTTCTTCTATGGCCCGCCCGTCTCTCTTGGCGCGGGCGTCAGCGACAACAACGCGATAGTACGGCGCATGGATCTTTCCCATACGCTTGAGTTTGATCTTGACAGCCACGGGTGTGGTCTTCTCCCAGGAATCTCGGTACGAGTGGCGCCCTGCCGGGTGGGGACCGGTGAGGCCACTCAGGCGGTTACCCGGCCCCGCGGGTGTGAGAGGGTCCCGCAGCCCGGGTGGTCGCGGTCACATTGTGCCAGACACCTCATGCCGACGCGTAATCGCCGCCGGCTCAGTTGCACGCAGGGGGCAAGTAGCTCCATCCGTATCCCTAACGGTTGCCGCGGATGCGGCACCGGCTGCCGCGGGGGGATCCCCGGCGGGTCGCACCCGGGGGCACGCACAGATCCCTAACGGCTGCCGCGGATGCGGCACCGGCTGCCGCGGGGGGATCCCCGGCGGGTCGCACCCGGGGGCACGCACAGATCCCTAACGGCTGCCGCGGATGCGGCATCGACTGCCGGGGGCCCGGGGGGTCGCCCCCGGGGCCGCTGACGTCCAGCCAGATTTCATGCTTTGCCGCCCGGCATTCATGAACGGCTGGGTTCGCCAGATTGCGCACGGTCCCCGCCGAAGACACCGCGGCGGCTACTTGCGCTTCTGATTCTTGGCTTTGGCAGCGCCGCGCAGCTTGAACGCTGCCGGGAGATCTTGTAGGTCCGGCAGGTCCGCGGGACTCGGCGCCCTCTTGCCGAGGCCGCCTGGCAACCCCGCGGCCAGATCGCCCAAACTGCCGTGCGATCCAGGACCAACAGTGCCCGCACCGGCACCGCCCATCCCCGGCAGCCCGTGCGGCAGTCCTTGGCCAGCCCCGCGCGCAAACCCGCCGCCACCCGCAGACCCCCCGCCGGCAGACCCGCCGCCGGCAGATGCGGCACGGTCCGGCGCGCCCGGGCGCCCGCCCTTTGGCTTCTTCTTGTTCTTCTTGCCGCGGGCGTTCTTGACCGATTTGCGCCGCATGCCTGGCATGCCTGGTATACCGGGCATACCGCCGCCGAGCATCTGGCGCATCATCTTCTGCGCCTCGAAGAACCGCAGGACCAGGTCCCCGACCTCGCTGACGCTGACGCCCGCACCACCCGCGATACGCGCCCTGCGTGAGCCGTTAATAATCTTTGGGTTGCGCCGTTCGTCAGGGGTCATCGAGCGGACGATCGCGAGCACGCGGTCGAGCTGGGCGTCGTCTATCTGGCTTAGCATCTCCCTGTTCTGAGCCGCGCCAGGGAGCATGCCGAGCAGGTTGCCGATCGGCCCCAGCTTGCGGACCATCAGCAGCTGGTCGATGAAATCCTCGAGGGTAAAGCCCTCGCCCGAGACGAGCTTGCCCGCCATATCGGCGGCCTGATCCTCGTCGAAGGCCCGCTCGGCCTGCTCGATCAGGGTGAGCATGTCGCCCATGTCGAGGATCCGCGACGCCATCCGGTCGGGATGGAACAGGTCGAATTCTTCGAGCTTCTCGCCGGACGAGGCGAACATGATGGGCCGGCCGGTGAGCTCGGCGATGGAAAGTGCCGCGCCGCCGCGTGCGTCGCCGTCCAGCTTGGTGAGAATCACGGCGTCGTATCCGACACCGTCAAGGAACGCCTGCGCGGTGCTCACGGCGTCCTGGCCGATCATCGCGTCGACCACGTAAAGGATCTCGTCCGGCCGCACCGCATCCCTGATCGCGACGGCCTGGCCCATCATCTCCTCGTCGATGCCGAGGCGACCCGCGGTGTCGATCACCACCATGTCGTGCAGCTTGAGCCTCGCTTCTGTCACGGACTGGCGGGCGACCGCGATGGGGTCGCCGACACCATTTCCAGGCTCGGGCGCGTAGACCGGAACCCGGACCTGTTCACCGAGCACTTGCAGCTGCCCGACGGCGTTCGGTCGCTGCAGGTCGGCCGCGACCATCAGCGGGGTGTGGCCCTGGTCGCGCAGCCAAAGTGCGAGCTTGGCGGCGAGCGTCGTCTTGCCTGAGCCCTGTAGCCCGGCAAGCATGATCACTGTTGGCGGCGTCTTGGCGAATTCGAGCCTGCGGGTCTGGCCGCCGAGGATCTCGATGAGCTCCTCATGGACAATCTTGATGACCTGCTGCGCGGGGTTGAGCGCGGCGGAAACGGCCTCACCGCGCGACCGCTCCTTGATGCGCGCGACGAACTCCCTGACGACCGGGAGCGCAACGTCCGCTTCGAGCAGCGCGATGCGTATCTCGCGGCAGGTCGCGTCGATGTCGGCCGCGGACAGGCGCCCCCTGCCGCGAAGGGAGGAGAAAACCTGGGTCAGCCGATCGGAAAGGGTTTCGAACACGTGTCTTTGCCGTCCTCGGGCGGGTAATGCGGACCGGCTACCCAGGTTATCCGGTCGAGGGCGGATGAGCGCCCTGGCCGTCAGGCGGATTGGTGCCGCGGGTCAGGGCCGCAAGCACCCGCTCACGGATCAGCGCCCGCACGTTGTCCCCCACGGGCGGCTTGCCCGTGTTGTCGACCACGTAGAACGCGTCCACCGCCTCGGCGCCGAGCGTCTCCACCCGGGCCGCCCGCACATCAAGGCCGCACTCGCCGAGGGCACGGCCGATCCGCCAGAGCAGGCCGGGCTCGTCGTGCGCGCGGACCTCGACCACGGCCGCGCTGTGTGATGCGTCGTCCACCATGGTTACCTTGGGTGGCGCGACCGGGACACCAGGACGCGGTCGATATGCCCGCTGCCGCCTGGCCAGCCGCTCCGCCACGTCGAGGCGGCCGTCCAGCATCCGTTGCAGCTCGCCTTCTATCAGCGCCGCGTCGGGCGGCGCCCCGAACTCAGGCGCGACCGTGAGCACGGTGACCGCCATGCCATCCTTCGCGGTCGCGGTGGCGGACCTGACCGCCAGCCGATGCGAGGCGAGCACGCCGGCCGCCCGCCACAGCAGCCCAGGCCGGTCCGGGGCGACGACGGTCACCTCGCAGTCGCGCACGACCGCGGCCGTGCCGCCGCGCGCGGCAAGCTCCGCCTGCGCGGGTGACAGCGGCGCGGGCCGCGGTGGCTCGTCACCCGCGAGCACGGCCGCGGTGCGGTCCACCAGCTCAGCAACGAGACCCGCTTTCCATTCGTTCCACGCGGCAGGGCCGGTGGCTTGCGCGTCCGCGATGGCAAGCGCGTGCAGCAACTCGAGCAGTTGCCTGCTGCCCACCAGCTTCGCGACCCGCTGGGCGGTCAACGGATCAGCCAGGTCGCGCCGCGTTGCCGTTTGCGGCAGCAGAAGATGATGCCGAACGGCTGCCGCCAGCGTCTCCACATCCTCGGCCGGCAGCCCAAGCCGGTGGCCGACGTCACGGGCCACCTCCGCGCCGGAAATGCTGTGATCGCCCGGCCAGCCCTTGCCGATGTCGTGCAGCAGCGCGCTGAGCAGCAGCAGATCGGGACGTGCGACGTCACGGACGTGCGGCGCGGCCGCCGAGGTGCACTCCACCAAGTGCCGGTCGACGGTGAAGGTGTGCAGCGGATTGCGCTGCGGCCTGTTGCGTACCCGTTCCCAGTCGGGCAGCAGCGCGGTGATGAGCTCTTCCTGATCGAGTGCCTCCCACACGCTGATCGCGGCGGGCCCCGCGCCGAGCAGCGCGACAAGCGCGTCCCTCGCCTCGTCCGGCCAGGGCACCGGCAGCGGCGGGCAGTCACGCAGCCTGGCGAGGGTGCCTGGCGCGAGCGGCAGCCCGCTCCGCGCGGCCGCGGCGGCGGCGCGGAGGACCATGCTCGGGTCGCTCGCCGGATCGGCGGAACGAGCGAACACCACCTCGCCATCCTGCTCGACCACACCCTCGGCGAGCGGCCGGCGTTCTGTTCCACCGCGCTGGCCCGACCCAAGCAGGGCCACGCCCCTGCGCCTGCCGCGCGGCCGCTTGGCCATGCTGCGGTCCACCTGCCACCAGGTGTGATCTATGGCGTAACCGACGGTCCGGCCGGCCTGGGCAAGCGAGCGCAGCAGCGCGTCCGCGTCGAGCAGGCCGAGGGCGCGCGCCACCTCGTCCTGTTCCTGCAGCACGAGGCGGTCGGCGCCGCGGCCGCTCACCTCGTGCAGGGCATGCCGAACATCCATGATCAATTCGTACGCGGCGCGCACCCGTGGGCCGGGTGCCGGCGCTACCCATGCCGCAGCGACGGCCTGCATGGCGTTCACGTCGCGCAGGCCGCCCCGTGCCTCCTTCAGGTCCGGTTCGAGCAGGAAGGCAAGCTCACCGAAGCGCTGCGCGCGCTCCGAAACCATCGCGGCCAGTTCGGCGAGGCGGACCCGCGCCGCGGCCCGCCAGTCACCGAGCACCGCCTCGCGTAGCTGTGCGGTGAGAGCACCGTCACCCGCGATGTGGCGTGCGTGCAGCATGCCGAGCGCGGCCTTCAGGTCGGCTTGTGCGACCCTTCTCGCCTGCGGCACCGTCCTGACCGCATGGTCAAGCTGGGCTCCAGAGTCCCAGACCGGATACCAGATCCGGTCCGCGAGCGCGCCGACGTCGGGGCGCCCGGCGTGCAGCAGGATGACGTCGAGATCGCTGCCAGGGGCAAGCTCGCGGCGGCCGTAACCACCCACGGCGACGAGCGCCACGGCCGGCTCCGCGCCAAGCAGGCCCGCAATCCACCGGTCGGCTTCCGCTGTCCGCTGGGCGCGCTGGGCGGCGAAAGACACCCTGGTGGTACCCCTGACGGTCATACTGCTCCCCCCACCTGGCTGTAGTTATTACAGGCCACAGGCCGCGCTGCCCATGGCACATGCAGACGGCCAACTGTGGGGGGTGACCGCACGAAAGCCTTGGGCCCTAGATAGCGTCCGGCCCGCGTTCTCCAGTTCTGACCCTGATCACGGACTCGACCGGGACGGACCAGACCTTTCCGTCTCCGATCCGGCCGGTCTGCGCTGCCTTGACGATGACGTCGATCAGATCATCGACGTCCTCGTCATCTGTGAGCACCTCGACGCGCACCTTCGGCACCAGGTCCACCTGGTACTCGGCGCCCCTGTACACCTCGGTGTGACCACGCTGCCTGCCGTATCCGCTGGCCTCGGTGACCGTCAAGCCGCGCACACCGAACGCCTGCAACGCCGCCTTCACCTCATCGAGCTTGAACGGCTTGATGACGGCCGTGATGAGCCTCATCCCTGCACCAGCTCCTCTGCCCTTTAACCTGCTGCCCCTGCGACCTGCTGCCTAACCACCTGCCCGCAAGCGGACGCATCGACGCTACCGGTCAACCGCAACCCTGGCACGTGCATTCACGCGCATCCACGTCAGGGGTGGTCTACGCTCATGCGTGGCGCCGTCCTGCGGCCTGCCATGACTTTCTGCCAGCGGCGTTTCGCCACGTGCCGCGGCGTGTTTCGGCCGTGTGAAACCAGCGGCTGGAATGTTTCGTCAGTGTTTCGCGCGGTCGGTGAGGCGGCAGGGTCGCCGGTTGAACGGCCAATCTAGGCCCTTCGACTCTAGTCGTCGGCTGTGACCGTAGGTGATAATGCCCCTCGGAGCGGTGGGCCGTGATGGCTAACGAATCCGTGGGTCGGCACGGCCCACCGCGAACGGGGCCGTAGACCGGGAACGGGCCGAACTCCCTCCATCCGAGCCACGGTCTTCCATGATCGCGATGGAATCTTTGTCATATTGACGGAGAATCCACCGCGATCATTGGTATGCACCGGTCTTGCAGTGTCGACGCGGGACGCACGGGACGCACGGGATGCACGAGACGCACGAGACGCCGGGACGTCCGGGACGCCGGGACGTCCGGGACGCCGGGACGTCCGGGACGCGCGGGACCTCCGTCCGGGACGCCCGGGACGCACGGGACGCGCGGGACCTCCGTCCGGGACGCCGGGACGCACGGGACGCGCGGGACCTCCGTCCGGGAGCCGGGACGCACGGG
>Ga0335081_10021550_pt1 | contig 10427 bp, 11 predicted proteins | sample Lox_Sample_35_FD_206713 | JGI IMG/M metagenome (GOLD analysis project Ga0335081, IMG submission 206713) | Soil microbial communities from Loxahatchee National Wildlife Refuge, Florida, United States - Lox_Sample_3.5 | ecosystem: Environmental > Terrestrial > Soil > Wetlands | place: USA...
CAGAACCACGGCGATTCAAGCAGGCTTAGTCGCGAGGCTCCACCACATGTTTTGGCCAAAGCTTTTGCTCCGACTCCAACCATTGCGCTTGCTGCTTGGCCTGCTCCAGCGTTGGACTTAGGAGGGAGTCCCCAAGTTCGACCTCGATGTCTTCGATTGGGGTTGGGCCGCACGTACCCCTGCACCACCCATTGGGGCCCAGGCTGCTTCCAGATGACATAGTGGCGCTGACCGCTGCGCGCCTCGTACGCGTCGTCGCCCTTCTCGTTTCACTCCAACTCGTCGCTCATGGTGCTCATTAAACCTCCGTCCACCGATCGAGTTCGTTGGTCGCCTCGAGCAGCATCGCCGCGAGCTCGCAGCCTGCTCGCGGGTCAGCGGGACGTCGCGGTTGGCTTCGACGTGCACACAGGACGGCGGCTCGATGCGGCCGACGCCGGGACCGCACCATCAACGTTCACGCCGACTACGCTCTGTACGCCGTACTGCCCGTGACGACCACTAGAAGCGTTGCCACCAGGCGGGTGCGGCTTCGGCGGGCAGGTTATCGAAAGGTCCTTGGAGGGGCCGCAGTTCCTGTTCATGGCGCACCCACACGCCCAGGGGTTTGAAACGGCCACGCTTTTGCTGCCACCAATATCGCGCAGCCACTCCGGCAACCCATCGCCACTCGTACATCCGAGTGCCAAACAAGTCGATACAGATTGCGCGGACCCGCATCCCGTCCTGCTGGGCGTTAATCCATGACACGACGCACCACGCCCTCTTGGCCTGCTCGGCGTCCACCACAAAGGTTTGCATGAGAGGGGGTGAGTCGCACCTCATCACGGGAACCGGGGGAGGGTCCGGAATGCCTTCAGCGCCGAGAAGGTGAAGCCGAACGTCATACTTGGCTGCGTCACCAATTATCCGGACGGTTATCTGAAACTCCTGGCTCTGGGCGTCGCGGATGGTTGGTGGTGCGGTCGGTCGAGCGGTGATGTGGATACCGGGCGCGGTGAGCCGGTTGGCACGTCGCACGATGACCGCACGCGTGAGATAGATAAGGCTGACACCGGCGAAACCGCCCGCGGCAATGCTCGCGCCCTCGGTGACTAGGGGCATGCCGCGAGACTAAACCCTCGGCTGGCGGTGCCGACCCATCAAGCCGGATTTCCCAGACCCGTAACACAGCAGGTCTAGCTGGACTGCCGCCGCCGCACAAAACCGGTATCCCCGCAGCGACGTCGCGGCTGACTCTGCTATGGCCGAGGCGTGGTCGGAATCGCTGTTGTCGTTGGCGGGCCGCCGGGACCCATCGTTCCGCCGGGACCCATCATCCCGCCCGGACCCGTCGGACCAGAAGGACCCATCGGACCAGAAGGACCCGTCGGACCAGAAGGACCCGTCGGACCAGAAGGGCCCATCGGTCCGGGACCCATCTGGCCGCCCCAGTAACCACGATGATGTCCGCCGTGGTGGTGGCCGGAGGACAAGCCGAGGAAGAACCCGGAAAAGAAGATCACCGCGACGACAAACAGGACACCGGCGACGATGCCCACCCACGCCAAAGCCTCGTTCAGCCGATTGGGCCGGTCGTCGTACCGCGGTGATGCAGGTGTGTAAGCCATGTTTCGATGATGCGTACGGCGAGGGGTCCTTGTACGGCATTTAGCCCATCAAGTTCCGCGAATAGGGATTTTGTCGCCGTTGGCCGGTGAGTTGATCCCGAGCAACCGGGCCCAGCGGACTCGTGCGGGCGGGGTGTGGCGGTGAACTCGAACACCTGGGGCACACCGGCATCGGCGCTCACCGACGGCGCTGGAAGGCGCGGTGAAAGCAGCTACGAGGTTGCGGCGCTATGGTGCGTCGGGCGAGGCCGGCGATAACGAGTCGGGAGTGATCGTCGACGGCGCAACGCAGTGGACCAAAACGAGCCGTCATCCCTCATCGGCTTGAGCGAACCTTGAGCGAAAGGGCTGGCTAGGCCCCCTTGCGGACCACGTGGTCGGCAGCAGCGCGCATCCGCTCCGACATTCGAAGCAGATCGTGCTCGCCCACCCCGTTGGGCAGCGTGTAGGCCAACTGCCGTAACTCAACGGCGTAATTGCGCAACTCCTGACGGAGCTGCGCCTCAACGGACAGCATGACTTCTTCCTGTGGGAGGATTGACTAAAACGCGGGATTTCCCAAAAATGTACGCAGTCCAACGGCGTTTCCGCGATACTTCGACGGGCGTTTTTACGGGAGTTTCACAGTCCCTTTACACTCCGACCATCCAACTCAAGCCGTCCACCGCGGCGTGCGATGTCATCGGTGGTGTGTCCGTAAACATCACCAGTGATGGCGATCGACGAATGCCCGAGCAGGCCAGAAAACGCCTTGATATGCACGCCTGCCGCCGGCCGGCCCACCGCGGCAAAGTGCCGCAGGGGTATGGACGCCGACACTTTCTACTACGACCTTCTCGGCGGCGACCTCAACCACCCGCAACAGGTTGCGCGGATCGACCGGACACCCGAACTCGGTGGCGAACACGAGGGCCTGACTCCTGCCACTGGTTGCCCGCCCCGGACCTGCGGAATCAGTTAGCGCCACAATATATTTCAGCCGTGTCGGTAACGGGCCCTCCTGCTCGCCGCCGGGCTGCGCCGGAGTTCGACATCGACAGCGCCTGCGCGGGGCGCCCCGGGGTGGCGGGTGAAGGCAAGCCCGGGCTCGTCAGTCTCCGATGACCCTTGGTGCCGCGCAGTTTTCGGCTGAACTGGCCCACTACCGCGTTCTTGCCATGACCGGGCACGGCCTGACCATTCGGATGCGGAACTGATGGGGGTTTTCTGCGCCCGCCTCCTGCTGGCGGGGCGGCGCGCAGCATAACGAACTCGACGCGGTGGGTCTGATGGTCGGCGCCGGCCCCGCGCCCGGTGTGGGAGATCGCGCGTCGGCGCTGGCCCAGCGAACGGCTAGCTGTGCGCCCTGGTCGGCATTGAGGACTCGGTTCGCGTGTCACCGGCGGCGGCTCGCGTCAGGTAGGCGTCAAGGGACCAGGCGCCTGCCCCGACAATAAGCAGGAACAGGCTGCCACACAGCTGAGCGAGCTCGACGCGGGATTCGTGGATGAAGTCCCACCAGCCGTGTTCGCCGCGAAAGAGTGGGGCGTGGCCCCAGAAGATAGGCAGCTTGGTGATCAGCAGCGCCCCCAGCATGTTGATGATCATCGGCACGGTGGCCAGGCCGGTCAGCAGGCCGACAAGAACGAGCAGGCCGCAGCCGATCTCGAACACCCCGTCTAGGGTGGCGAAGAACGCGGGCGCGGGGATGCCGGCTTTGTTGAATCTGCCGGTGCCCAGTGAGGTCGGCCGCAGAAACTTCAGGACTCCCTCGCAGGCGAAGACCAAGCCCACGTAGAGGCGGATCAGCGCTACCGCGGCCGGTGCGCGCGTGGAGATCAGCGCGGTGAGCCACGATGCAGGTTGAGTCACAACAGCTTTCCCTTCTTCTGCGGCTATGCCATTCAATTCGTCTTCGCTGTGACTTGCCCTGTCCGCTTCAGGAGCCGTCGGCTTTCTCGGTTGCGGCCCGGCCCGATCTGCGGCGCCCCGCCGCAACGACGTGGCGTACGGCGTAGGCCGCGATACCGATAGCGAGCACTGCGGCCCCGGACAGCACCGAGGACAGCGGCAGCGCGATCGCCAAAACCATGCATCCGATGACGCCGAGCATCGGGATTGCCCGGTGTGGGCGGCCCTCGTCGGAGCGGAGGGTTAACGCCGAGGCATTGGCGATTGCGTAGTAGATCAGTACCGCGAAGGAGGAAAAACCTATCGCGCCACGCACGTCGGTCGTTGCTGCCAACACCGCCACCACCACGCCGATCAGCAGCTCGGCGCGATGGGGGACTTTGAATCTGGGATGCACGGCGGCCAGGGCTTGGGGCAGGTGGCGGTCGCGGGCCATGGCGAGGGTGGTGCGCGAGACGCCCAGGATCAACGCCAGCAGCGAGCCCAGCGCGGCCACCGCCGCACCCACTCGCACCGCCGGCATCAGCCAGCTCACGCCGGCCACCTGCACCACTTCGGCGAGCGGCGCAGCGGCACTACCAAGCCGCTGCGCTCCCAAGACGGTCAGTGCCGCCGCGGCCACGACGGCATACACGATCAACGTGATGCCTAACGCCAGCGGAATCGCCCGCGGGATGGTGCGGGCGGGGTCGTGGACCTCCTCGCCGAGGGTAGCGATGCGCGCGTAGCCGGCGAAGGCGAAGAACAGCAGGCCCGCGGCTTGCAGCACCCGATTGATGGGTGCCCCTGCCAGGTCGAGTAGGTCCGCGACCGCGGCGCCGGAGGTGAACGCCGCCACCACCACGGCGGCCAACACCGCCAGCACGATCGCGGCGATGACACGAGTCAACCAGGCCGACTTCTGCACCCCGGCGTAGTTGACAGCGGTCAGTGCGACCACCGCCGCAACCGCCACCGCATGCGCCTGTGCTGGCCACGCGTACCTGCCCACCGTGAGCGCCATCGCCGCGCACGAGGCGGTCTTGCCGACCACAAAGCCCCACCCAGCCAGATATCCCCAGAAATCGCCGAGCCGCTTGCGCCCGTAGACGTAGGTGCCCCCGGAGGCGGGATACAGAGCCGCCAACCGCGCCGACGAGGTGGCGTTGCAGTAGGCAACCACGGCCGCTACCGCCAGGCCCAGCAGCAGCCCCGAGCCCGCTGCCCGTGCTGCCGGGCCCAGCGCGGCGAAAATGCCCGCGCCGATCATTGACCCCAGTCCGATCACCACCGCGTCGAACATCCCCAGACGTCGCCGCAATTCATCAGGTGCCGCGCTATTGGCCGGGATGTTGGTGGACTCGCGGTCGGACACCAGGTCTCCTCACGTGCCGGATCAGAACACAACCAGGCGCAGGTCCCCAACCTATCAAGCTAATTTGATGTATTGTCCTGGGTGGTGATGGCCGATCGGGCGATGGTTCCACCGCTGATGCAGATGGCGTCGCAGCCGCTGCGCTGGGCGCTGCTCACCGAGCTGGCGGCCAGCGACCGCAGGGTGCGTGATCTGGCTGCCGCTGTCGATGAGCCCCAGAATCTGGTCTCGTATCACTTGCGTCTGTTGCGTTCGGCAGGGCTGGTCGACGCGCGACGCAGCAGCTTCGATGGCCGCGACACCTACTACCACCTGAACTTGACGCGGTGTGCGGGTGCATTCAGCCAGGCCGCCGCCGCGCTGCACCCCGCACTGGCATCCACGCGCACCACGACGCCCGCGGTGGGATCGCCGGCTCAATCGGTGCTGTTTTTGTGCACCGGCAATAGTGCGCGCTCTCCCATGGCCGAGGCGCTGCTGCGGCACCGTGGTCACGGCCGCATCCGTGTCGCCAGCGCGGGCAGTCATCCGAAGCCATCTCTGCATCCCAACGCGCTGCGGATCATGCGCGAGGAGTACGGCCTTGATTTGAGCGGCCGCGGACCCCAGTCGTTGTCCGCGGTTGGTCGACGGCGCTTCGACTACGTGATCACGTTGTGTGACAAGATCCGTGAATTTCCCCGCGATCACGGCTCGGCCGTCACGATGCATTGGAGCCTGCCCGACCCCTCGACCGCTGCCGACACCGACCGCGCCAGCTATCCGGAGTTCCGCCGTGTCGCAACCGAACTGAACATCCGCATCGGATTCCTGCTACCCGTTCTGGCGCGCCATGCCGTGGCGCGAAAGGATGAAGCCGCCAACGCGATCTCGAGCACTGACGTGACGACGCAGCTATCGGCGGATCAGGTGTAGCGCCAGTGTGGTGATCCATCCCAGTCCGGTGATCAAGGTGAGACGTTGGAGCAGTCCGCCGATCGACACGAATGGGGCGTGCTGCGCAAACGCCACGTCCGCCAGGACAAAACCGGTGAGGAACACCGCGACGGTCGCCAGCGAGTAGCCGGACCACCATCTGCGCCCGGATCGGGCGAACCGGTAGCCGACCACGCAGCACGCGGCCGGCAGTCCCAGGAAGACCAGGGCCGAAAACGCCTATGTAGGACACCGTGGGCGGCGCGGGCGGCGCCGACAGGCACCGCCGGTGTTCCGGGCGGATAGCCGCTTAACGGGTCGGCTGTGAACACACCGGCACCGATCAGACCGATCGCGACGAGGCCGACCTGCACCGGCGCCCAGAACTCGCCGTGGTAACGCCGCAGCCCCACAGAGAATGCGAGCAGCAGCACCCCGGTGGCCAGGAAGTTGGCAACCTGTATCCAGCCATGCTGCCCGATCGCTAACGAGCTCACCGGGTGTCGTATTGGGTTGTAGCCAGGCGGGCGGATGGCCGGGACGGCGTCCTCGATCAGGAATATGACGACAAACAGGGGCGCGCCGATCGCCCCGCACCGCAGCAGCGCCCGGTCGGGGGTCCTGGGGTCGCGTTCTCTAGGCACCGGCCTGCCCGAAGTGGTAGCGCAGGCCTCGTCCGAGTCGGCGTATCGGGGTGGTCCGGAACATGACCCCATCGAGCATCGAGCCGTCTGTCAACCCGAGACCGCGTCGGGTTCGATCGCTTCGATCCCGCCGGCGCAAGGCCCGCGCACCGGTCGTTCTGGTGGGAACCACACAGATGTCCTTCAGCAGGTAGGAGCTTCTTCGCCTTGCCCCGCCAGGAGGGCTGGGAGCGTTCCATCCGAAGAGTGGACTCACTTCAAAAAGCACCATCTAGCTGCGAAATCCCTATCCGCGCCACGACGACGGAGTAAGCTGCTGACATCCCTAAAGCCAGTTTCGCGTAGGTCTGGCCGTCGATCACGCAGGGGCCCGCAACCCTCGCGCGTTGGGTGGTGTGGTCTCGCGGGGAGGGACCATCGTCAGTCGACTCAATACCTCGGATACGCGCAAGCGTGAACTGACCATCGAACTCCGCAAAGTGGTGCGCGAGTACCGGGTCGGCGGTCAATCAGTGCGCGCACTCGACGAGATCAGCCTGCGGCTCGGGGGTGGGCAGCTTGTTGCGGTCGTCGGACCGTCGGGGGCGGGTAAGAGCACGTTGCTGCATCTGCTCGGCGCGTTGGACTCGCCCGACTCCGGGTCGATCACATTCGACGGCGACGAGATCGGCCGCCTCGGCGATGAGCAGCAGTCGGAGTTTCGCCATCATCGCGTGGGTTTCGTCTTTCAGTTCTTCAACTTGTTGCCGACGCTATCGGCGTGGGAGAACGTAGCGGTCCCAAAGCTGCTCGACGGTGTCCGACTCGGCAGGGTCAAACGGGATGCGGTTCGGCTGCTTGACCGGGTCGGGCTCGCTAACCGGACCCAGCACCGACCGGCGGAACTGTCCGGCGGCGAAATGCAGCGGGTCGCGGTGGCGCGGGCATTGATGATGGACCCACCGCTGATCCTCGCCGACGAACCAACCGGGAATCTCGACTCCACAACGGGCGCTTCGATCTTGGCGCTCCTTGCCGAGGTGGCGCACGAGGGCGGCCACTCTCGGCTGGTGGTGATGGTGACCCACAACTCGAATGCCGCAGCGGCGACCGATCGAGTGATCACGCTGCGGGATGGCCGGATCGGTTCCGACGAGTTGTCGGTGGTCCCGGGGTGAGACGGGGCGCGGTGATAGCTGCTGCCGCGAGCCGGCTACGCCTGTTCAGCCTGCGGGAACTCGCTGTGCATCGTCGGCGCACGATCGCGTCGATCGCCGTAATAGCGGTGTCCGCAATGTATCTGGTGGCGGTACTCGGTATCTTCGGGTCGATCGGCGGATCGGTCAACCGGCTGGCCGACGGGATCGCCGGCATCGCCGCACTCGAGGTGTCGGGTATTACCGACGGGGGATTTCCCGACACCATAACAGCCGATGTAGCCGCAGTTCCGGGCGTCGCGACCGCGGCACCGATGATCCGGATGTCTGCGTCCACGGCGTCGGGGTCGGTGCTGCTGCTCGGCGCAGACGCGACCAGTGGCGCGTTGCGCGGCGCCTTGAAAGATGTCGTCGCCGGACAGCTACCGACGCCGTCCGGGGTGCCGAACGGTGTCCAGGTCGGGCCGCGTCTCGGGTATAGCAAAGGGGAGAGGTTTCAGCTGGGTTCGGGTGTGGTCACAGTCGCGGCGGTGCTCGAGGGCGAGCAACTCGCCGACCTCAACGGCGGACACTACGTCCTTGCCCCACTTCCGTTGGCGCAGAACCTTACAGGACGACAAGGTCAGCTCGACTCGATACTGATCACCACAAAACCGGGCGCGGATCTTGCCACAGTCCGCGCCGCGGTCACCGCCGCCGTGAACGGCCGGGCGATCGTCGCGGACCCGAGTGCGCGGGCGGCTCGGGCTGGCGACGGTGTCAAGATGATGAACTACATGGCCTTGATGGGCGCGGCGGTTGCTTTGGTGGTCGGCGCATTCCTGATCTACACCACGATGACCATGGCGATAACTCAGCGCCGGCCGGTCATCTCGGTGCTGCGCGCGATCGGCGCCCGAGGCGTCACGATCGTTCGCGACATGCTCGCAGAGGCCGCGATTCTCGGACTGATCGGCGGAGCCATCGGGTCGGGCATCGGAATACTCTTGGCCCGCCTTGCGATTGGTCGACTGCCGCCGGCAGTAACTCAAGGACTCGAAGCTCGCGTGGTCTATTCATTGCCCGGCTACGCGATACCCGTCGCGCTCGTGGCGACGGTGCTCACCAGCGTGATTGCGTCGGCGATGGCTGCGCGGCAGGTGTACAAGGTGTCACCGGTCGAGGCATTGGCACCTGTAGGGGTTTCGGCGGCGGACTACGTGCCACGATGGCTGCGGATCGCAACCGGGGTTGGAGCCGTCACGGTGTTCGCGGTGTCGATCCTGATCGTCCTCGACCAAGGCGGCACCATCGCCGTTGTCGCGATGGCTGCTCTGTTCTGTGCCGAGATCGCGCTCGGCTTCGCACTCACCGTTCCCATCGTCAAAGCCACGGCCGCAACGGCTCGAATGTTCGGATCGGTCGGAGCACTCGCGGCGGCGACGATCGAGCGTGCGCCGCGGCGCGTGTGGGCCACGGTGATGACCGTGCTCATCGCAGTCGTCACAACCGTCGGGATTACCGGTACGGACAACGACATGATCCGGTCGGCGCGTGGCATCTTCTCGTCGGTCGGGGATGTCGATGTGTGGGTGAGTGCGGATTCTCCCGACAGCTATCCCACTGACGTTCTACCGCAAGGTCTTACCGCAAAGGTCGCCGCGGTGCCGGGCGTGGCACGTATTGCCGAGGGTGCATCTGGGTTTGCCGTGGTCGGCGGCACGCGCGTGATGCTCGACGGGTTTTCCGCCGGAACCAATGATTCGTTGTACCGCGCACTCGATGAACGTGTACGCAACGAGGTGCTCGCCGGCCGGGGCGTGGTGCTCTCCCAGAATTTGGGCAAGACTCTGGGCGCTCGCGTCGGCGACGAAATAACGCTGCAAACCCCGCACGGCCGGCAGCAGACCACTGTGCTGGCCCTGGTGCCGTACTTCTCGACGGTCATCGGCAGCGTTGGGATGGACCTTGATCAGATGCGGGCGTGGTTCGACCGCCCGGCAGCGACAACACTCCAGATCGCCGCAGCCACGGGCGTGAATCCGAATCACCTGCTGGCCGACGTCCGCCGCGCGGTGCCTGCGCCAAACTACGTATACAACGGCCGCGCGGCACTGGCAGGCCGCGAGGCGCCGCTGCATCAGAGCATGTTCATCGCCAACGCCGTGTGGATCATCGTTGTGTTCGTGGCCGCCGTCGCACTTCTCAACACGTTGACGCTCTCGGTACTCGAACGGCGCCGCGAAATTGGTGTTCTGCGCGCGATGGGATCCAGCCGTCGGTTCACATTGCGGATGGTGCTGGCCGAGGCGGCAGGCATCGGTGTCATCGGCGGTGTCTTGGGGCTGCTGTTCGGCCTGACGGACCAGTGGCTGTTCAGTCTCGTCAGCGGGGACATCATGAATTTCGACGTCGGCTTCCGGCCGAGCCCGATGGCGCTCGTCTTCACCATCGGCGCGCTGGCGATCAGCCTGCTCGGCTCGGTGCCACCCGCCCGCCGCGCGGCGCGACTCAACATCATCGAGGCTGTCGGCGTCGAGTAGGGCGCGCGGTCGACCCCCAGGATCAGACCCGCGGACCGGGCAAATCAGAAGCCCAATGGAATAAGGAGAGTAAACAGCGGGGCGAGGGGGTCCGTGAAGGGAAGGGCCAACGTAGTGGTGGAGGACGCAGTTTCGAGTGTGTTTACTGTCTCTCCGGGTATCCCTATGCCCGTCTTCCCGAATCCTAAGCTATCCGAGGGATCAGTCCCAGAAGTCAAAATATCCGTGGTGAACGAACTTGAGAAGACAAGCGCAACATACTCATTGTCGTCAGGGTCGGCAGCTGCGGTGATCGTGAACAGGCCGAAATTCATGGTATTGGATATAAAGTCTGGGTCGCTGGTGGACGTGAGGTC
>Ga0335081_10021551_pt1 | contig 10427 bp, 8 predicted proteins | sample Lox_Sample_35_FD_206713 | JGI IMG/M metagenome (GOLD analysis project Ga0335081, IMG submission 206713) | Soil microbial communities from Loxahatchee National Wildlife Refuge, Florida, United States - Lox_Sample_3.5 | ecosystem: Environmental > Terrestrial > Soil > Wetlands | place: USA: Florida...
TCATGACGTCTACCCGGCCGCCCAGCTCGCCGCCGCCTACGCCTGGCGGTGGCCCGGATCAGAAACAGCCCTGAAGGAAGCCAAATCGGCGATCACCGGCGCCGGGCCAGTCCGCAGGGCCGATCTTTTGCTCGCACACCCCCGCGATGATCACCGCCGACCACGCCGCCTGGGTCTGCGGCACCGGACTTGCCCGCGCCCTGGCCCGCGCCGCCGCCCGCCGCGCCGCCCCCGCCGGCAAGGGCCGCCGCGCCGGACGCAAGGTCGAGCCCCGCGAAATCTCGTTCACCGCCGCCCGCCGCGCCGTCTTGGCCAGCACCCGCTCCGGTGCCGCCACCGCGAGCCTGCCCGCCCCGATGGCCGCGGCCTCCCATCGCGGCAGCCTGCGTAACCTCGGCAAGCACCGGATGGTCATCGACCGGCACCGGCACCGCGACCGCAAAACCAAAGCCCGCCAGGCATTCCCCGGCGCCGGACGCGGCGTCACCACGCGCACCGCGATCGCACAGATCAGCCTCTGCCTGCCGGCCGCAGCCTGACCGTCACAGCGCCGTCACCACCCCCGACTCCTGCCCGAAACCCGCCGGACGTGGAACCGGCCGCCCGCCCGGAGCGATAGCCGGGCCCGCACCCACGCCCATCACGCTCCGCAACCGCCATCCCAGACTGTCGAGCATCACTCACAACGCCGTCACAAACGCCGATCAAGCTGAAGTCCATGGCACTGGGCGCACGGGCGCCTCCGGGCTCACACGTAGGACGACCTCCATCCACAGACAGACGCCCCAGTGATATAGCTTGGCTCGTCCGACAAGAGGACTTGCCTCGTCCGACAAGAGGAAGAGGACGGCGTGGGCAACCCGCTGGCTAGAGTTCATCTGACCTGGCGCGTCTTATGCGGCATAGGACTGCACTGCTGCCCGCGGGCCATCTCTCCCTCAGCTGTCCTCCCCTGCCTGGGTCAGGGTCAGCGTAGCTTTCGCTCTGAGACGCCCAGCTGGAAGGTATTGCACTTCCGCAACGAGCGGCTGGTTGGGGAGGACCGCGCCCTGAATGCAAGGCGAGGCAGGGGTTATCCAGTTATCTGCTGCGGGAGCGCTGTAGCTGCCGGCGCGGGCACGGCCTGGCCGTGTTTTCGCAGGTCAGGTCCCGGGGATGCCTGACTGAACAGTGTTGACTATCTGCCTGAACTGCGCGCTATCTGGCAGCAGCCAAAGGCCGTGGTGTTTTCCCAGGTCAGATGACTAAAGGGCTGGCGCGCCTGGCAGGATTCGAACCTGCGACCGGCTGCTTAGAAGGCAGCTGCTCTGTCCGGCTGAGCTACAGGCGCCGGGTTTGTATTGTGCCCGGGCGAGGTCACGCCCGGGCAACAGCTCGGGCGAGCCAAGGCCGCATTCGGGCGACCACCCTATCGTCATGTCCGTGACAGCTACGGCGCGCGGCTGGGCGACGGCGGCCGGCATCCTCGCGGGCACCGCCGCCGACGCGCTGCTCGGCGACCCGCGGCGCGGGCATCCGGTCGCGCTGTTCGGACGCGCCGCCCAGGCCGCCCAGGGCCGAGCATACGCGGACAGCCGGCTGCGCGGTGCGGGATACGCGGCCGGCTGCGTGCTGGCCGCTGCGGCGCCGGCCGCGCTCGCCGAGCGCCTGACCTGCGGCCGGCCCTGGATGCGCGTGTTCGTGACCGCTGCCGCCGTATGGGCCGTGACCGGAGCGCGCTCCCTGATGACCGAAGCAGAACGGACCGCGGCGGCGCTGGATGCGGGTGACCTCACGGCCGGTCGGGCGGCGCTGCCGAACCTGTGCGGCCGCGACCCCGGCCGGCTGGACGCCAGCGGCCTGGCCCGGGCAGTGGTCGAGTCGGTCGCCGAGAACACCAGCGACGCGATCGTCGCGCCGCTGGTGTGGTGCGTGCTGGGCGGGCTGCCCGGCCTGATCGGATACCGCGCCATCAACACCCTCGACGCGATGGTCGGTTACCGGTCGCCGCGCTGGGCCAGGTTCGGCTGGGCCTGCGCGCGGCTCGACGACGTGGCCAACTGGGCGCCCGCGCGGCTGACAGGGATCCTGGCCGCGGCGCTCGCGCCCGCCGTGGGCGGGAGCCCGGCCGCGGCGTGGCAGGCGATGCGGCACTTCGGCGCGCGGCATCCGAGCCCGAATGCCGGGCGGTGCGAGGCCGCGTTCGCCGGGGCGCTCGGTGTCCGGCTGGGCGGGACGAACGTCTACGCGGGGGCGGCCGAGCGGCGGCCGGGCCTGGGCCGCGGCCGGGCGCCCGGGCCGGACGACATCCGCCGCGCGGTGCGGCTGTGCCGTGCGGTTACGATCGCTGCCACGTCGGCCGCGGCCGCGGCCGCGGCGATCGGGGGAGGACGACGATGAGGGGCGCGCTGCTGGTGGCGGGCACGACCTCGGACGCGGGCAAGAGCGTGCTCACGGCCGGCCTGTGCCGCTGGCTCATGCGCCAGGGCGTGCGGGTCGCGCCGTTCAAGGCGCAGAACATGTCGCTGAACTCGTTCGTCACCAGCGACGGGGCGGAGATCAGCCGGGCCCAGGCGATGCAGGCCGCGGCCGCAGGCATCGAACCCGAAGCGCGAATGAACCCGGTGCTGCTCAAGCCCGGCGGGGACCGGCGCAGCCAGGTGGTGGTGCTCGGCAGCCCGGCCGGCGAGGTCGACGCGGTCGAGTACCGGGAGCACGCCGCCGGGCTGCTGCAGGTGGCCCTCGACAGCCTGGCGCAGTTGCGGCGCGAGTACGACGTGGTGATCTGCGAGGGAGCGGGCAGCCCGGCCGAGATAAACCTGCGCGCGACCGACATTGCGAACATGGGGCTGGCCCGGGCCGCGGGCCTGCCGGTGATCGTGGTGGGCGACATCGACCGGGGCGGGGTGTTCGCGTCGCTGCACGGCACGCTTGCGCTGCTGGAGCCCGCCGACCAGCATCTCGTCGCCGGGTTCGTGATCAACAAGTTCCGCGGCGCCCGCGAGCTCCTCGACCCGGGAGTCCGGATGCTGCACGAGCTCACCGGTCGCGGCACGTTCGGGATCATTCCCTGGACCGACAGGCTGCGGCTGGATCCGGAGGACTCGCTCGACCTGGACACCAGCCGCGCGGCGTCGGCGCAGCCCCCGCTCGGGGCCGACGTGCTGCGGGTCAGCGTGGTGCGGCTGCCGCGGATCAGCAACTTCACCGACATCGACGCGCTCGCGGCCGAGCCCGGGGTCCTCGTCCGGTTCGCGCGGCTGGCCGCCGAGCTGGCCGACGCCGACCTGGTCGTGCTGCCTGGTACCCGCGCCACGGTCGCTGACCTGGCGTGGCTGCGCGAGAACGGCATCGCCGAGATGATCACGGCGCGCGCCGTCAAGGGACTGCCGGTGCTCGGCATCTGCGGCGGGTACCAGATGCTCGGCCGCGACATCGACGACCGGGTGGAATCCGGGGCGGGCCAGGTGGCGGGGCTCGGCGTGCTGCCGCTGCGGGTGGCGTTCGGGGCGGACAAGCAGCTGGGCAGGCCCACCGGCGGCGGCTACGGCACGCAGGTCACCGGGTACGAGATCCATCACGGGATCGCCGCCGTGGACCCGGGGGCCGACCCGTTCCCCGGCGGTTGCCGGGCCGGCGCGGTCTGGGGGACGGGCTGGCACGGGACGCTGGAAGATAACGTGTTCCGGCGCCGGTTCCTGGCCGAGGTGGCCGCCATCGCGGGCCGGGACTTCACGGTCGCGCCGGATACCGACTTCGCGGCCCTCCGTCAGGCGCGTCTCGACGTGCTCGGCGACCTGGTGGCCGGCCACCTGGACACCGCGGCGGTGCGCCGCCTCATCGGCTCCGGGCCGCCGCCCGGACTGCCGGTCATCCCGCCGGCCGGACGCGGGAGCCGGTCGCGAGGTGGCCGGGCCCGGACGGCTACTGGGCCACCGACGAGCGCTCGCTGATCGACGGCGCGGCCGCGCACGCCTGGATCAGCCGCGAAAGCTACTGGGCGGAAGGCCGTTCCCGCGAGGTCATGGCCGCGGCGGTGGATAACTCGCTCGTCATCGGCCTCTACGCGCCCGGCGGCATGCAGGTCGGCTTCGCGTGGCGCTCATCGCCGTCGGCGGATCATAGTATGAGGGCGCGAGCCCGTGCCGGGGCTCGCACCGGGTACCTGCGGAGGCCGTGATGGTCGCCTGGATTGTCGGCGTGCTCGCCCAGTTGGCCAGTTGCTGGCTCAACGCAGGCCACGCGGCTGCCTCGCCGCCGGTGTCCGGCCTGGTGGCGCTGGCCGCGATCGCGCTGACCGGGATGCTCGTCGCCTTCCTCGCGCACGGCGCCAGGATCGCGGCGGCGGTCATGGCGCGCCCGCTGACCAGCCGCGCTGCCGCGCTACGCGAGAAGTCCTGGTCAGCGGCGTTTCAGCGGCAGCTTGACCCCGACGCCGCGGGGCGTGCCCGTCCCCGGGCGCCCTCGGCGGTCCCGGCGGCCGCCTGACGATCCGCCTGCCCTGTCTGCCTCCGGGCCGTGGCCCTGCGCGGTTGCCGCATGCGCGGCCCGGCCGGCGCGGCGCGCCGTCGCGGCCGTCTCCAGCCGTCCTGTGTTCCGCTCACCGCTGGAGGGTTCCGGTCATGTTGAGTCTTTACGGCGCTGTCGTGGGCGCCGCCTACCACGTCGTGTCCGCCTTCGCCCAGGCGCTCGCCCCGTTGCCCGGCGGGCTGGCCGCGGCGGCGGCCATCGTCATCTGCACGGTCGCGGCGCGGCTGCTGCTGATGCCGCTCAGCTACTGCGCGATCCGCGGCCAGGCCAGCCAGGCCCGGCTCGCGCCCCAGGTTCGGGATCTGCGCCAGCGATACGCCCGTCAGCCCGACCGGCTGCAGCGCGAGCTGGCCGCGCTGCAGCGGCGCGAGGGCACCGGGATGTTCGCCGGCTTGCTGCCGCTGCTGCTGCAGGTGCCGTTGCTCAGCGTCATGTACTCACTGTTCCGGTCCGCCGTCATCGGCGGCCGCCCGAACGGCCTGCTCGGCCAGGACCTGTTCGGCGCGCCGCTGGGCAGCCACTGGCTGAGCGGGCCCGGGCCGCTCAGCGCCCAGGGTGGCGTGTTCCTCGGGCTGTTCGCGTTGCTGGCGGCTGCGGGGTGGCTGGCCGCGCGGATCGCGCGGACGGCCGCCGCGCGGCAGGCGCTGACGGCGGGCCCGGCCCAGCCCGGCGGCGCCGTCGGCGTGCTGGCCCGCGTGGTCCCGTACGCGACGCTGGCAGCGGCCGCCGTCATGCCCTTGGCGGCCGGCCTCTACCTGCTGACCACTACGGCGTGGGTCGCGGTCGAACGCGCGGTATTCGGCCGCAGGGCGCGGCCGGATGTACCGGCGAATGCCCGGCTGGGCGTAACGAAAGAAAGCGGCTAGCCGGGGAAAGACAGCGGCATAACCGGGGAAAGACTGCGCCGGCCGGCGGGTCGTGATGGCCAATGGCGCGGGCGCCCAGTAGCGTGCCGTGCGGAGCGCTGCAGCATCAGGCCGTATGGCCAGGCAGCTGAAATGGACGCGGATATGTTTCGAGCCCGTCCGGCGGCTTGCGGCGCTCTTTTCGGCACCTAGCAGCTGAAAGGCCGCTTCCTGGCGGCGATCGGCGGCGGCGAGGTGCTGGCCGTCCTGTCGGGGGACAGGGCGCGCATCACCGGGGGAGGACTTCGCTGATCATGGTCTTGCAAAGATCGACCGCCCTGTCCGCCCTTCCCGCTCGCCGGGGAAGGCGTTGTTCAGCCTGCGCGGCGACGTAGCGTCCCGGTTCGCTGACGGCTGACGTCATTCGTCCATCTGCGCCATTCCGGGTGAGATAAGAAGGCGGTATCTCGCATGCTCGCACGCCAACTGCCATGCCTGACAAGGTCACGACGCACGCTTTGCGCGACCGCCGCCGTTGCCGCCCTGGCGGTTCCGGCGGCACCCAGGGCCGCCGCCCCGGGCAGCCAGGCCGCGCCGCGCCACGTGTCGTACCTCGGGTACACGTTCGCGGTGCCCAGATCCTGGCCCGTGATCGACCTGGCCAGGGGCCAGCGCACCTGCGTGCGCTTTGACCTGCACGCGGTCTACCTGGGCGACCCGGCCGGCAACCAGTCCTGCCCCAGCCTGCTCGTCGGAACCACGCAGGCCGTGCTGATCCAGCCCGCGCCGGGGTCGGCCGCTGTCTCCTCGGTCGAGGACCCGGTCGCCAAGCAGATCACGGCGACCGCGCCGCGGATCAAGGTCACCGCCACGTTCGACGGCAAGCCGGGCCAGATCGACCAGATCCTGGCCAGCGCGTCGCTGCCGTCTCCGGTCATCCAGTTCCCGAACCCGGCCGACGCTGCCGCCGGGCCCGCTGCCGGCCAGGACGGCCCGGCTGCCCGGCCCGCGCTATCCGCGGCGGTCGCCGACTACCACGGCATCGGCTTCGACGCGTGCTCCGCGCCGGATGGCGCGTACATGCGCGCCTGGCGCCGGATGTCACCGTACCGGGCGATCGGCGTCTACATCGGCGGCTCGGATGAGGCCTGCGCCCAGCCCAACCTGACCCGGCCGTGGTTGCTGAGCCAGGCCGCGGCCGGCTGGCGCTTCATTCCCATGTACGTCGGCCCGCAGGCCGAGTTCGGTGAGCTTTCCGGCACGCCCGGCAGGCAGGGCAGCGCCGCGGCCGACGATGCGGTGACACAGGCGGAGCGGCTCGGTTTCGGGCCCTGGACTCCGCTCTACTACGACATGGAGGCGTACCCGCCGGGGCAGACCGCGGCGTCGCTGCGCTTCCTGTCGGCGTGGACGTCCAGGCTCCACGCCCTCGGGTACTCCTCCGGGATCTACAGCAGCTCCGGCTCCGGGATAACCGACCTTGCCCGGCAGTACTTCACCCACAGGTACGCGATGCCCGACGTCATCTATGACGCCCTGTGGAACGGGGAACACAACACCGCGGACCCGGCGTACCGGGCCGGCGGGTGGGCCGGCCACCGGCGAGTGCACCAGTACGCCGGGAACGTCCTGCAGACCTACGGCGGCGACACCATCGACATCGACCAGGACTACGTGAATGTGAGCCTGCCCAGGCCGGCCGCGACATCGTCGGCATCACCCGCCGTGACGCGGCGCGCGGGGACCGCCGCTGCCGCGTCCCCGGATTCCGGGCTCAGGTATCTCAGGTAGGCGGCGGGACGGGGCCGGGCACCGCCGGCGCGGCCCGCGAAGCCAGGCGCCCTGGCCGGCGACGCCCGGCCGGGGCGGTGGGAGCTGCGCTAGTTGCTGATGACGCTGGACGGCTTGCGCCACTGGATGGTCGGCAGCATGGCCTCGGCGCGGACCCGGTGCGCGTACCGCTTCGTGATCTCGAACAGCGACTCGATCAGCGTGTCCGTCAGCAGGTGCGGCTCGAGGCCGAGCCCGACGAGGCCGGTGTGCACCACGTTGTAGTGGTGGTTCTCCAGCTCGACGCGCGGGTTATCGACGTGCTCGACCTGGACCAGGTCCGGGCTCGCCTGGACGATCGTGTCCGCTATCTGCTGCAGTGACATGAACTCGGTGATCTGGTTGAAGACGCGGAACTCGCCCTTGTTCGCCGGCGTCTCGCAGGCCAGCTGGATACACCGGACCGTGTCCCTGATCTCGATGATGCCGCGGGTCTGGGTGCCGTTGCCGTAGATGGTCAGCGGCCGGCCGAGCACCGACTGGATCACGAAGCGGTTCAGCACCGTGCCGAACACGGCGTCGTAGTCGAACCTGGTCGCGAGCCGGTCGTCCCGGGCCGTCTCCGGGGTCTGCTGGCCGTAGACCACGCCCTGGTTGAGGTCCGTGGCGCGGATGCCCCAGATCCGGCAGGCGAACTCGATGTTGTGGCTGTCGTGCACCTTGGACAGGTGATAGAAAGAGCCCGGCCGCTTGGGGAACAGCACCCGGTCCCTGCGGCCATTGTGCTCGATGTCGAGCCAGCCCTCTTCGATGTCGATGTTGGGCGTGCCGTACTCGCCCATGGTGCCGAGCTTGACCAGGTGAATCTCGGGGTTGATCTCGGCGATCGCGTACAGGACGTTGAGGTTGCCGACCACGTTGTTGGTCTGGGTGTAGACGGCGTGCTTGCGGTCCACCATCGAGTACGGCGCGGCGCGCTGCTCGGCGAAGTGGACGATGGCATCAGGGGCATAATCTGTCACGACGTGGTAGGTGAAGTCGGCATCGCACAGGTCGCCCACGTAGCTGCCGATGGCCTTGCCGGTCAGCTCACGCCAGATGGCAATGCGCGATTGCAGCGAGTCGATCGGCACCAGGCTGTCCACACCCATCTCATGGTCGTATCCCCGGCGCGCGAAGTTGTCCGCCACGGCGACGTCGTGCCCGACCTCAGAGAGGTGGAGCGCTGTCGGCCACCCGAGGTAGCCGTCCCCGCCCAACACCAGGACCTTCATGCTCGTGCTCCTGCCTTGTCCGTAGCTGTCGTTGCTTTATACCCGACCTTGCTGGTCACGGCCTTGGAACTGCCTCAGTCGCCCGCTGGCGCCAGGGCGCCGACGGGGGTCGCCTCGCGCCGAAGGCGTGCCCCTGACCTGGAGGACCGCGTGACCGGGCCCTCCATGGGCTCCCGTACTGTATACCTGTCTTACCGACCCGGAGGCCTTCAGTCAGCCAAGGACGCGCATGAGCCTGGTATCGCCCAAGATCCCTGAAGCCGCGTGGCGCGTGGTGCCAGGACCGCTGCGCCGCAGCCTCCGCAGCCAGGGCGGCAGGCGGCTGATCCGCTTCGCGCCCGCGGCCGTGCTGGCGCTGTGCGCGACCCAGCTGACCTACTTCATCTGCCAGGTATCGCACGTGACCGCCGGGATCGCCGGGGCGGCTGGTTGGCTGGCCGGCGCGGCGGTGAGCTACGTGGTCAGCAGGTGGGCCTGGGAGCGCTCGGGCAGGCCGCACCTGCTCAAGGAAACGCTCCCGTTCGTGGCGATCTCCCTGTGCGTGGGCGCCATCCTGACCGGAACGAGCAAGCTTGCGCACTACGAGGCGCGCGTCCTTGGCCTGCACGGCGCCAAGGAGGTGCTGTTCGCCCAGGGCCTATACCTGGCCGCCAACTGCGTGACCTTCGCGATCAGGTTCCTGATCTTCCACTACGTCCTCTTCGCTGACCGCGGATCCGCGGCCCTGGCAGGCGGCGCAGGGGGTGCCGAGCCCGCCGGGCAGGTCACGGCGGGGGCGGGCGGAGCGGTCGCGGGCTCCGAGGCGTTCGCGATGGCCCCGTCGGCTAACGAGCCGGCCGTGTCCGGCCCGCCGGCCCCCGGCCGGGCCGAGGACCCGCGCCGGCGGCGGTGACGCTCGCGCCACCAGGTCCTCACGACCACCCCGGCGAAGCTCAGCGCGTACCGCGAGTTGTTGCCCTTCTTGCTCTTGCCGACCCGGCGCCGGTGAATGGTAGCGGGCCGCTCGGCGACGCGGAACCCGTGCGTGATCACGCCGATCAGCAGCTCGGCGGCCTGGTACTGCGGCTGCTCGAGCCGGACCGCCCCTGTCACCTCGGCGCGCATGGCCCTGAGCCCGAAGGTCGTGTCGCTGATCCGCTGGCCGGTCAGCATGCTGATCGCAAGCGCGAAGACCCGCACGCCCAGCTTCCGCACCGGGTCCTTGGTTTCCTCGCTGCCGAGCTTCCGCGAGCCGGTCACGAAATCCGCCTCACCGGCCAGGATGGGCGCCAGCATGGTCTGGATCTCGGCCGGGTTGTACTGCCCGTCGGCGTCGGTGGTGACGATGTAGCGGGCGCCGCCGCCCCGGGCGAGCCGGTAACCCAGCCGTAGCGCCGCCCCCTGGCCCCTGTTGACGGGAACCTCGCAGACCAGCGCGCCAGCCTTCCTGGCCTCCTTCGCGGTAGCGTCCACCGCTCCGTCGGAAACCACGATCACCGTGGCGGCCAGCCCGGCGACGGTGGCCGGCAGGTCCTCGACCACCGGGCCGATGGCTCCCTCCTCGTTGAACGCGGCGATCACGATGGCGACCGGCGGCAGCCTCGTGGCCTGGTCACCGAACTCCTCGGCGAACGCCCGGATCGCCTCGCTGTCGAGGATTTCGTCGTCGCCGGCGCGGGGAATCGTCACGGTGCTGCCTCCGAGAAGCCTGGCCAGACGGTTGCGAGACCGGACTTGAGGTTGTACGCCGGCTCGTAGCCCAGCGCCCGCGCTGCCGAGATGTCCACGATCACCGCGGGCATCTCGCCCCGCTTCGCCGCGACGTGCAGCGCCGGGATGTCGGACCCGGTGACCCCGCGCGCCGCGTCCACGATGTCGTTCACGGATACCGACTCGCCGGCGCCCAGGATCAGCGGCCCGCTGAACCTGGCGTGCCACGCCGCGAACAGGCCGGCCACGACGTCGTCCACGTGCACAAGGTCCCGGACCTGGGTGCCGTCGCCGTACACCTGGACGCTGGTGCGATCGCGCGCGGCCCGCATCAGGCGCG
>Ga0335081_10021552_pt1 | contig 10426 bp, 9 predicted proteins | sample Lox_Sample_35_FD_206713 | JGI IMG/M metagenome (GOLD analysis project Ga0335081, IMG submission 206713) | Soil microbial communities from Loxahatchee National Wildlife Refuge, Florida, United States - Lox_Sample_3.5 | ecosystem: Environmental > Terrestrial > Soil > Wetlands | place: USA: Florida...
GGCGCCAGAGTCGTTTCGACGATAAACAACTCGTCCTCCCCGGTCGGCTCGCGCACGGCCACGGTGACGCCGCTGACGGGCAGCAACGCGCTACTGCTCCACCGGCTCGGCGAGCGTCAGGTCCTGTTCCCAGCCCTCGTTCTCCATCGTGATCGTCTCGATTGCGACCGTGTTTGAGTCGGCGTCGAGGTCGGGGAGCGCTTGATACTCCGACACCCAGCAGCGGTGAACCAGATAGCGCAGGACGGGTTGGGCCTCCTCGTTGAGCAGCACGATGCTGATCTCACGGCGCAGGTTGGCCAGCGAGGTATTGGGGTGACCTTGATCCAGCACCTGTGCGTAGTTGGCCCAGGTGATGAAACCCTTGTCCTGGGTGATCCCTCGCTCGAGCGTGATCGGGTCGTACGTCGTGCGCCCGAGCCCCTTCAGGACGATGGCGTTGCCACCCTCCTTGTACTCGATCACGTCGGACGAGCGCTTGATGGCGCCGACTTTACTTATTGCCGCGACCGGTGTGGTGCTCTTGCCGAAGTACACGAGAAACCGGTATGACTTGTACGGGTCATATCGATTGAGGTTGGCGGGAAAGATGTTGGGCATGGCTAACCCCTAACTCTGCGCCTGTCCGGCGAGTTGCGCGATTTGCACGATGACGAACTCGGCAGGTAACAGCGGCGCGAACCCGACTAGGATGTTCACTCGCCCGGCGGCGATGTCCGTGGGCGTCGTGGTCGTCGAGTCGCACTGCACCACGAACGACTGGCTGGGCGTCGTTCCCGCGAACGCGCCCTGGCGGAAGAGGCTGAGCATGAACGCATTGACGTCCTGGGTGAGGGCGTCCCACAGCGGCTGTGCATTGGGCTCGAACGCGGCCCAGGTGAGGCTGGCGTACAGGGACTGCTCGATGAACAGCGCCATCCGCCGGACCGCTATGTACTTCCACTGCTGCTGGGCGGTGTTGGCGTCGGCGCCGGCTGTCGTCCGCGCTCCGAAGATTACCGTCCCGATGCCGGGAAACTGCCTCAGGCAATTGAGTGCATCCTCGTTGAGCACACCCTGCTGTTGGTCGGTCAGCGCGCCCGCGGGCACGACGCCGGTGGTGCCGTTGAGCACGGTCTCGATACCGGCCGGCGACTTCCACACACCGCGGGCACTGTCCTCCTGGCCGTATGCCCCCGCCACGAACCCGCTCGCGGGAGCGCTCGACACCACGCCGGTTACAGGGTCGGTCCTGCTCAGCCAGGGATAGTAGACGGCGGCGTTGATGCTGACCGGAACCGCGCTGGACAGCGAAAGCGTGCCGGCGCTGAGCTGCGTGGTAAGCGTGTTGGCGTCCCAGCCCGCGGTGCTCGGCGACGGCGTGTCAACGATCAGGAAGGCCCGCTTGCGCTCGCAGTAGGCGGCCGCGGCCGAGGTCACGCCGAAGCCTGATATGCCGGGCGTCGCGAGCAGGTTGAAGATCGGGACCTTGTCGAGCGACGCGTAGTCCTCGAACACCTGGGCGAAGTCGCCTGGGTTGATGATCGTCCAGCCCAGCTCCGGCGGGGAGGTCCCATAGCCGAGCGAGAAGGGGGAGCCGCTGGTCGGGTACTCGCTCGGCGGTGGCGAGGACAGGCTGACCTCGACGAGCATCGAGCCCTGCAGGGCTTGCGTGATGCCGTTGATCGGGACCTGTCGGTGTGTCTCGGCTCGCGCACCGTAGGAGACGACGATGTCCGCTGAGGCGGAGGTGTTGGCGGTGGGCGGTTGCACGTTGGAGATAGCCACCTGCATGGGGATCCCTACGGTTCCCGTCGCCGGCGCGGTCGCCGGCACTCCCACCGGCTGCAGGGCTGTGAACTTGATGTCGCCGGTGCCGCCGCCTCCCTGGACATCGACGAACGCGGGCGTGACGGGTACCTCTGCGCCGCTGGCCCCGGCCGGCTGGCCCTTGTTGTAGTACTGGACCGCCGGAAGTCCCACCACATAACAGCTGGGGCCTCCGTTGGCGAAGAACTCCGCGACCGCCTGACCGACGTAATCAGGCAACCACGGGCTCGAAAAGAAGCCGCCGAAGCTGGTCTGGTAATCGTTAGTGCCGAACAGCTGGATAGCCGTGAGGTAGTTGGCCTGAGGCGTCAGGAACGGGTGCGTGTAGCCCACGAACACCGCGATCGAGGTCGGCGCTGGCGTGATCGAGTGTGTGAGACTCGGCAGCTCCTGAATGTAAACCCCGGGATACGACGTGGTGACCGTCATTGCATCTCCTGGTGTTGTGCCCTGTCCAGCGCTCGAGGCGGTGGCTGGTGGCCGCGCACTATACATACGTTTGCTTCTCGTCGCACTTTTCTTCTGGCTGCAATCACAACGCTCGCAGCAGCTCCGCCACGTCAACAAGTGCAGGAAACGCCTCCGATGTGACGCGGCGGCGCTTGGTGTACCTGCGCCACCGTGGGGCTCCAACTGGCCACTTGACGGTGGTGGTTTGGCCATCTGACGATGGTCATAGCCTGTAGTCGGGTGGTGGAGCGGGTGGCGGATACGATCGAACGTCGGTACCTGACGGTGGTTGGAGTTGGCGGATGGCACGCGGTGCCAGTGTCAGGAATCGGTTGGAGGATCGGCGTCCGGGCCGTGATCGGGGGGCGCATTAGCCGGCGCGAGGTCGAGGTGCTTGATCCCAAGACGGATCGTTCCCAACCCATTTGGCCCTCATGCCCTCATCGGGTTGCTCGGCAGCGGCACTTGGCGATCGGAACTTGCAGGAGCGAGTCAAGCTTCGCCCACGTCGATCACCATGCGGCCGCCGAAGGTGGGGCGGGAGACCGTGTTTCGGAGACCGGGCATGGCTGCCCAAGGCCACGTGATTCTTTCCGCCCGCCCCGGCCTTGGGCTCAGGGCCCCCGTTTCAAGGGTCACTGGTGGTTTGACGGCGTCTGCTCTGGCTTGCCGCCCGCGCGGCATCCGGCCTCGCCGGAACGGGTCGCGCCCGAGTCATCCGGCTGCCTGGCGCCACCGGCCCGTCCTCAACTACTCGCGTTATTATCGGGCCGTTCCGGCGACGGCACACGCCAGCCACCCCTGAAGCCCGAACACTAACTGTTGCGCGTGCCCTACTAATTCTTGAACAGGCCCTGATCTTGCGCGGAACCAATAGTGCTTTGGCGGGTCCCGTATTTCGGGTCGACGCGACATCCGCGCACAACTTCTTCTTTCCCGCCGACCGGAGTCAGGTCCCATGATCTTGGGACAGCTTCAGACGAACCGACCAAAGCACGGCGAATTGCTGAACGGGTCCTTTCCTTATGAGGATCCTCGGGAGCGATCCTCGCCGACGGCGATCGAACGGGAGCGACGAACCTTCAACGCGCGACCGGAGGGGCCGCGCGCGTTCAGCTCAACAGGTCGCGACGATCGGTGCGTCGCCCGAGGTAGTGGATTACAGCTGCCTGGGGGTGTTCCAGGTGCGGTCGGGCCGAGGACGCCAACCAGAGCCGTGCCGGGTACGTGAGCAGCGCGAGCGCGTTTGCCAGATCCAGTGCGGACTGACGTTTGGAGACGACAGCTTCCCGACGAGCATCCTCCTCGTTACGCACGTCATCCCGCTCCACGCTCATCGGTTTGTCCGAGACCTCCCGCCGATCGCACCAGTCATCGGCGTTGCTGTAGTCGCTGCTGGAGGCTTACGCGACAAGGTACCGTGAGAGCAGATCATGAGCAGGGATTCATTCCAAACACACAAAGCAACTCAGCTCAAGCCGAAAGCGCCGGCAATCGACTGTAGCGAAGTCGCAGTCGAACGAACCAATAACCTGTTGGCCGAACACGTTAGATTCTAACTCACCCCGCCCGCGGTCGCATCCGTAGTTCCTACGTACTTCACCGTAGCGCCGACAGCCGGAATGCCGTGATCCGTCCCGACCGCTCACGCTCCGAGGGTTGCTCGCTCGAGCTCTCGACGGCGTCTGGACGCGCGCGTCGCAACCGGCGCGGCGATGCCGTGCTCGATCAGCGGACAGCGCGTGTTCAGCTCGCGGTCGAAGCTGCCCGCGGCGCCGCAGACCGCTGCGATGCCCGTCCGCAAGCAGAGCTTGCGCGCAAGCTCGTAGTTGAGCGCCTGATAATTGAGGCTGGCCAGTGGTCCGCCCTGGGCATACAGCGACCAGTTGCCCGCGTCGAAGCGGGCGATCGTGCGCGTGAGCGTTTGCACGCCGTTGGCGTCGAGCGCGGTCACGAAGGGATCTCTGGTCGCCGCCGCGAGGTCGTGGAGCGCGATCAGCGCATCGAGGTCGGCGTTGAGCACGAGCTGGCCCGGGGCGAAGCTGTAGAGCAGGAACCATTCCCCGCCCCCGGACGTCCGCAGCCCGACGCCCGTTGGCGGTGGTGTCGCGAACAGCCGCGCGAGTCGCAGAGCGATGGTCAGGTAGTCGGGTTGCCGGAGCATCGCCGCGGCGCGAGTCAGCGACTCGATTGCGGTGGCCTGCGCAAGGCCGCTGGTCCAGGGCGGCAGTCCGCCCTCGAACGGAAACTCATACTCCCAGGTCAGCAGCCCGTGGCGATCGGAGGCCAGCGGCAGCATCTCGTCGAGGGTCTGCTGCGCCTTGGCGAACGAGGCAAGCGTATCTTCGGTCAGCAACGCGTTGACCGAGCCAAACGTGGCGTTGACCTGCAGCTGCAGGCCCATGCCCGGGTAGTACTCGTACACGATGCCGCTGTCGGCGAACGAGAAGTTGGCGGCGTGCGCCTCGGGCTCAGCGGCTCCGTTGCTCGCAGCAGCGTCCGGGTCGGCGCGGTTCTCGAAGTCGTCGGGGGTGGCGCTGGGGGCGGTGAGGGTGTCGGAGCCGGCGACGGCGTCGGAGCCAGCGGGTGAGGCCGTGTGCCCGTCTTGGGCTGCCAGCGGCTTGCAATGGCGCCCCTGGGCTGCGGGCTCGACGCCTGAGCCGGCAGGCGGGGGGCCGTGCGAGGACCACCACTGGAGGTTGCGCTCGAGCGTGAGGAACACCGACCCCATGCGGCTGGGTGACAGCGCGCCGTGAGCGGCGATTCCGCGTGCGATCGCCACCGTCGAGCCGAGCTCTTTCGCTCGCTGGCCGTGAAGCCGCCGGATCTCTGCGCTCGCGGCGATGTAGGTGCGGCGATATGCGGCAGCCTGTGGCTGGCTGATCGTCCCGTCGGTCGCGGTGCGCGCAAGCGCGCTCAGCACAGGATCAGGCTTCTGCAGGGAGCGGTGAGGTCGCAGCTGTCGCCCGTCAGCGTCAGCGGCAGCGACCACGAGGGTGAGCGCGGCCGCGACCACCAGACGAAGGGCTCGCATTGTCTGCTATCTAGCACACCTGGGTGCAAGTTGTGACTCAGGCTCAGCCTGAATCGGTGTGCTCGGCGCGGCCGCGGACCCGTCACGCGCCCGCCTGCGTGAGCTTCTTGATGTCGCTCACGAGCTCGTTCCAAGTGACTCCCGAGGGACCGTCTCCCTGGTTGTTGAGCATCTCCTGGGTGACGACGACGTGCGCCTCTTGCGCATATGCCTTGTGAAACGGGGCGGTGAGCAGGAGTTCGGCGCCCCAGGTCACGCACGTGAACGTCTCGGCGTCGTACTCGCGGTAGGGGATTCCGTGGCCGCCCTAGACTAAGCTAGCTCCGCTTGGTGATCGCAAGCTGCACGAAGGAGTCAAGTTTCGACGCGTCGATCGCCATGCAGAGCCCGTCGCCGGAGGCAGGGCGGAAGACGGTTTCTCGGGGTTCGGGCATGGATGCCCGAACCCACGTGATTATTCCCATTCCCGTCGCCAAGCGCTCGGCGGGATGAGGATCGCTCGTTAGGGGTTGAGGCGGGACACCCTCCCCGCCGGACCCGAGCGTGCGGGATGAGCCGGAGCCAACCCCCGGCGAGGACGGCGCTCGCCCCTGATCGCCGAAGTCTCCGATAAGCGATCATTGTAGAGGTGATGTCCAGCCACCAAACCGTCCGGCTCGCCAGAGGCCGACACCCTTCCCCCAGCTTCGGAGCCTGCGTGATGGAGCTTGCCTCGATGCTCGCCGACGAGCCATTCACCGACCGCCCGGACAATGCCTCGCCTGTGATCGCGGCCTTCCTTCGCACCTACAACGACGGAATCGACGACGAGCGGCGCCAAGACCTCTTCGCGCTGGCCTCGCTGTCGGGACGGCCGCGAGTCGCGCGGTCGAGCGGGAGCGCGCCAGCCGCTGCCTCGAGTTCGCTCGCAGCCTCGACCACGGCTTGCCGACCGGCAGGGCGGCAATCGGGATCGCGACGCCTGAGGCGAGTATCTGCACCGGGGGCCATCGGCGTCTTGCAGCGTCAGCGAGGTGCAGCGTTGGGCCCTGGCAGGAGCCAGGGCCTGGCAGCGTCAGCGGTGAGCGTCAATGCGGACCAGCGTCAATGTTCAATGCGGACCAGCGTCAATGCAGGGCGGTGCGACGTCCTCGGCCGGCGCCCGCGGGTTCGCCGTCATTCGTGAGCGCGGGCGCGCGCGCGGCGCGCGTCAAAACGAGCAGCGGGCAGCGGGCGACACGCGCGAGCTGGTGAGACGTGCTCCCATGCACGAGGCGACCGACCGGCCCGTAGTCGCGCGAGCCGACGATCAGCAAGTCGAGCGAGGCGCTGAACAGCGCCAGCTCCTCCGCGGGGTTGCCGTAGACGGCATGCGCCTGTACGCCGCCGAGTGACCCGATCCGTCTCCGCGCGTCGTCGACGAGGTCGTCGATCGCGCCGTCGACCGGCGCCGGGCTGCCGAGGAAGGCGTAGCTAGGCAGCGAAACCGCCTCAAACGCGGACAGCTTCGCGCCGTGTTCGGCGGCGACCATTCTCCCGATCGTGATGGCGTGGTCGCTCTCGGGCGATCCGTTGTAACCAACCCCGATCTCGCGAATCGCCAGCGGCTGGTCCGCGTAGCCCGCGGGAGCTATTGCAATCGCACACGGCGCACCGTTGAGCGCGGCTCGCGTGTCGTCGCCGAGTAGGACCCGCCCGATGAGGCCCTGGCGCGATGACCCCACGACCAACAGGTCAGCCCCGGTCGCTTCGCACAGCTCATGCAATCCGCGTCCGACCGAGGAGGCGTTGATCGACCGCAGCTGCGCCTCGACGCCCGCTTGCTCGCGCGCGTGCTCGAGCAGTTCGAGCGCATGCTCGCGGTGAATCGCGTCGTGCTCTGTCTCGGCGGCTCGCCAGATGCGCGCATCGCCTGAGAAGACGTTCGCAAGCGTGAGCCCACCACGCCGCGCCACGAGCACTTTCGAGAGGGCGATTGCGTCTGCGCCGCCGCCGTGCGAATCCACTCCTACGAGGACACTGTTGAACATTTCGGAGTCCTCCTAACCTGCAATATCATCCGGCTCTAATACACTTATGGTGACTGACGAGGCTGTGATTGGCATCCGTGGTCTCCACGCCCGCCATCTCTTCTACGGTTCGTAGATCACGTGACAAGTACGGACGGGCATGGTGTAACTCACCGATGCGCCGTTGCGATACGTTTTTCTGTCCCCAATGGGAAGCACAACGGAACCAGCCACTCGTCAACTCCGCTCACCAATTCTTGAACGGCCCTAAGCTCCGAAGCTCGCCGTTGTCGCCGGCCCAACGCAGGCGATGCACGGCCGTGGCTGCAGGTTTGCGGCGAGCTCGGCGAGCCCACCGCGGGTGACGGCGTCGATCTCGCGAAGGTACAGGGCCGGTTCGAGATCGTGGTCATCGTGCTGCATGATCAGCTCGACGGTGTGGTCGAGCCTCGAGCCGATCGACTCGAGGTCGAGCGTCACCGCCCCCGCCGAGTATGCGCGGAACCGGCGATGCTCCTCGTCGGTGGGCCCGTCGGCACTCAGGTTTGCGAGAATTGCCTCGATCCTCGCATAGGCTTCTTCGAGGTCGGGGGCCGCGACGCTGCAGCTCACGGACAAGACGGCGGATGTGCGGTGCCCCCAGACCTGACCCTCTATCCAGTAGCAGAGGGCATGCTGCTCGCGCAGCTCATCACACAATCGCGATCCCATCGGTCCCCCGACCAGTTGCGAGAACACCTCCGCCGTCGCGCGGTCGCTCCGGCGCGTGAAGTCGAGCCCACAGGCCTCGTAGGCGAGGCGAACGTGGACGACGTCACCGTCGCGCTGCTCGAGCTTGGTCCGCGGCACGAACTGCGGCACCGGAACTGGTGGCGCCGGCAGCGGACGCGCGGGGATGCTCGACAGCAGTTGCCTCGCTCGGTCGCGGTCGAGGTGCTGGAGGTTGCCCGCGGCCACCACCAGGCCGCCGGCAGGGCTCCATTGGCGCTCGCGAAACGCGAGCAGCCGGTCGTGCGTGAGCGCCTGCACGTCGGCGAGCTCCCCGGCCACGTTCTTGGCCAGACGGTGGCCGGCAAACAGCGCGGCGCTGAGCAGGTCGTCCGCGCGCGATCCAGGGTTCTCGTTGCCGTCGGCGATCTCTTGACAGATGACCGCGCGCTCTCCTTCGAGCTCGGCGGCGGCCAGCAGCGGAGTCGCGGCGAGCTCGGTGAGCAGCTCGACGGCGGGCATCGCGCACTCGGCGCGAACCGCGGTCGAGAACTCGACGCAGTCGACGCTCGAAAACCCATCGAGCTCGGTGCCGAGATACTCGGCCGCGCGGTTGAGGTCGGTCGCGCTCGGATGCCGCTCGGTCCCCTTGAAGGCCAGGTGCTCGAGCAGGTGGGCAGCGCCGGCCTCGTCGTCATGCTCGTGGCGGGCGCCCGCAGGAAACGCGATCGCGACGCCGGTCGCCAGCCGGCCGTCAACGGGCATCTCGACCAGCGACATCCCATTGCGCAGCATCGTTTCTGATACGTCGGCGCTCTCCATCCCCGGAGCTTAGTGGCCTGGCTCGTAGGTTCCTTGACGATTCAGATCAGGAAATTCGCGCGAGTCCAGGGAAAACCACTCGCACGCTGCTTCGCGGAGTAGCGAAAGGGACCACTCAGGGCCCGTTTCAAGAATCAGACGCCGGGTCATCGAGCATACTGCCCGCCTTCAGGACCACAGAAAGGCGAGATCGAGATGACCGCAGTACGCGCGGACGAGCGCCGGCCGCCCGACGGCGACGAGTTTGCATTCACCGCGCTCGAAAGGGAGGTTCGCGACTACGTGCAGCACGCCGGAGAGGAGTGGGCGCAGCGGATCGAGCGCGAGCGCGCAGTCGCGCCGGCGCTCTGGACCGAGCTGCGCGAGCGCGGCTACCTACGGCTTGCCGCGCCGGTCGAATACGGCGGGCAAGGCATCGAGCTGACGCGCTATCTGCGGCTGCTCGAGATCTTCGCGATGTCGCACGCGTCGTTGCGGATGATCGTCCACGTCTGCAACGGCATCTGGCGGCCGATTGCCGCCCATGCGAGCGGGCCGCAGCGGGAGCGTTTCCTGCTACCGCTCGTGGCCGGCGAGATCAGGGTCGCTTTCGCCCTCACCGAGCCTGGCTCGGGCACTGGCGCCGACCTGCGCTGCAGCGTCGAACGCGGGGGTGACGTCTACTACGTGAGCGGCGAGAAGCACCTGATCACGTTCGGTTGCAGCGCCGACTATCTGCTGCTGATCGCGCGGATGTCGGGTACCGAGGGCGCCGACGGAACGATTGCGCTGATGATGCCTCCCCGCGGTGAGGGAGTGCGCGCCCATGCGATGCCTGAGATGATGGGCCTGCGAGGGACCGATCATGGCCATCTCGTGTTCGACCACGCGCCGGTTGCGGTCGCGAACCGGCTGGGCGAGGAAGGGGAGGGACTCGAGGTGGCGCTCGGAGGGTTTCTCGCGCCGAGCCGTATCTCACTGGCGATGAGCTGCGTGGGCCTTGCGCAGCGCGCGCTGGAGCTGGCGGTCGAGTACGCCAAGCAGCGCGAGACATTCGGGCGCCCGATCGCCCAGCGCCAGGCGATCTCCTTCCGCTTGGCGGAGATGGCAACCGACATCGAGGCGGCGCGGGCGTTGGTGATGCACGCCGCACACGCGTGGGAGCGCGACGGTGGGTCGGTGGCGCAGGCGGCGATGGCAAAGCTGTTCGCGAGCGAGATGCTCGCGCGGGTGACCGAGGCGGCACTGCACGTGCACGGCGGGCTCGGGTACTTCTCGTGCAGCCCGATCGAGCGTGTCTACCGCGACGCCAGCGCCCAACGCTTCGAGGAGGGCACGGCCGAGGTGCAGAAAATGACGATCGCGCGGGAGCTGTTGCGCGGATGACTGCCGGGGGCCTGTCGCGCCGATGAACTCGCTCACCGAGACCGACGTCCGGGATCGGCTCGCGCCGTCGCCGCGCGTCGGCTTCGAAGGGCGGATCGGGCTGATAACCGGCGGCTCGCGCGGGATCGGGCGAGCCGTGGCGCTGTCGCTGGCAGCTCGCGGTGCGACAGCGATCATCAACTACCGCCGCGATGAAGATGCGGCGCGGGCGGCGGTCTCGGAGCTGGAGCGTCTCGGTGCGACCGCGGTT
>Ga0335081_10021553_pt1 | contig 10426 bp, 6 predicted proteins | sample Lox_Sample_35_FD_206713 | JGI IMG/M metagenome (GOLD analysis project Ga0335081, IMG submission 206713) | Soil microbial communities from Loxahatchee National Wildlife Refuge, Florida, United States - Lox_Sample_3.5 | ecosystem: Environmental > Terrestrial > Soil > Wetlands | place: USA: Florida...
CCGAATGCGTCTTCATGCTCTCCAAGTCGTTCGCTGGTAAAGGCCTAAGCCGCGACAGCTTAGCAAAATACCCGGGCCGCGGCCGCCGGTCAACGGGGTTCGCGTCCGCCCACCGGGGCGACCACCGCCCCGCCCGCCGCCGTCGGCCCGCGGGCGCCCGCCGGCGCGGGCGCTCCGCTCGGCCCGGATCTCACGCCCCCGCCAGCGTCGCCACGGTCTCCACGTGGCTGGTCTGCGGAAACATGTCGAAGCAGCGGACGCGGAGCCGCGCGGGGACCGCGGCCAGCCGCTCGAGGTCGCGGGCCAGCGTGGCCGGGTCACAGGACACGTAGACGAGCCGCTCGGGCGGCCGGCCGGCGAGCGCCGCCGCGACCCGCTCGTCGAGGCCCGCGCGCGGCGGATTGGCGACGACCAGCCGGGCCGGCAACAGGCCGGAGAGCCGCTCCTCGACCCGCCCCGCCACGGTGCGCACGGCGAGGCCCTCGCGCCTCGCCCGCTCGGCGGCTCGCGCGACCGCGGCCTCGTTGGCTTCCACCGTCGCCACCTCCCAGCCGCGGCCGGCGAGGGCGAGGCCGATCTCGCCCGCGCCGGCGTAAAGGTCGAGCGCCCGGCCCGCCGCGTCGGCCGGCGCCGCTGCGAGCACCGCCGCCCGCAGGGCCGCCGCGACCTCGGGATTCACCTGCTCGAAGCCCACTGCGCCGGCATCGCAGCGCGGGCCGGCCATCCACCGCATCGCGCCGCCCGCGGGCTCCCACCACACGGTCACGACCAGGCCCCGATCGGCCGCTGCCCGAACGAGTGGCCCGGGCGTGGCCCACGCGCCGTCGCCGCCGCCCACCACCGCGTGGAGCCCGCCGTCCGGCGCCACCCGCAGCTTGAGCCGCACGTCGCTTCCCCGCGGCAGCGCCGCCGCCGCGGGCCGCAGCGCGTCCCACAGCGCCGCGACCTCGTCGCGCGCGATCGCGCATCGCTCGAGCGGAATCACCCGGCCGGGATCGCGGTAGTCGTGGAAGCCCGCCACGGGTCCGGCGGCCGTCCACCGGACCGTGAGGGTGACCGTGGCCCGGTACGCCAGGGCGCGCGGACTCGGGAACACGTCCGGGTCCGGCACGTCGAGATGGCCGATCCGCCGCAGCGCGTCGCCCACGATGCGGGCCTTCGCCGCCAGCTGCGCGACCGTGCTCAGGTGCTGCCACTGGCAGCCGCCGCACCCGTCGCGCCGGAAGTGCGGGCACGGCGGCTCCACGCGGCCGGGCCCCGGCGCGGCGACCCCGGCCGGGATGGCCCGGGCGTGGCGGCGGCGGCGGCGCACGTCGGCGACCCGCACCCGGTCGCCCGGGGCGGTGCGCGGGACGAACACGGTCATCCCGTCGGCGAGCCGGCCCACGCCGTCTCCGCCCGCCGCCAGCGATTCGATCAGGACCGTCTCATCGCCGTCCGCCACGCCCGTTCCTCGCTCACAGGGCCTCGATGACGAAGGCGCCGCCCGGATGCCGGACGGCGCCTCGCTGCTCCGGGCCTGCCGCGGCTACGCGGCCGGCTGCCCACCCGCGTCGGGCGCCTGGGCCTCGGGCGCCGCGGCCTCGGCACCCGCCTCGCCGCCCGCGCCTTCGGTGTCGATCGGCGGCTTGGGGATCTCCCGCAGCGGCTCGTCGGGGAACTCGATCGCGGCCAGCACGATCCGGTGGTGAATCGGGTCCACCTCGAGCACCTTCAGCACCACCACCTGCCCTTCCTTCACGGCGTCGCCCGGCGTCTGGATGTCCGCGACGCCGAGCTGGCTCATCGGCACGAAGCCCTCGATGTCGTGGCCGAGGTCCACGACGACGCCCTTGTCCATCAGGCGCACCACGTGGCCCTTGAGCTCCATGCCCACCGGGTAGGTCTCGCCGATCTTCAGCCACGGATCCTCCTCCGCCTGCTTGAGGCCGAGGGAGATCCGCTTGTTGTCGGCGTCGATGTTGAGGATCACCACGTCCACGGTGTCGCCCTTCTTCACCACCTCGGACGGGTGCTGCACGCGCTTGGTCCACGACATGTCGGAGATGTGGATCAGCCCGTCGATGCCCGGCTCGATCTCGACGAACGCGCCGAAGCTGGTGAGGTTGCGGACCTTGCCGCTGATCCGGGTGCCCACCGGGTACTTGAGCGGCAGCACCATCCAGGGATCCTGCTCGGTCTGCTTCATGCCGAGCGAGATCTTCTCCTCGGTCTCGTCCACCTTGAGGACGACGGCCTCGATGGTCTCGCCGATGGAGACGATCTTGGACGGGTGGCGCACGTTGCGGGTCCACGACATCTCCGAGATGTGGACCAGCCCCTCGATCCCCGGCTCCAGCTCGATGAACGCGCCGTAGTTGGTGATCGAGACCACCTTCCCCTGCACCCGCGTGCCGACCGGGTACTTGCCGGCCACGTTCGCCCACGGGTAGGGCTGCAGCTGCTTGAGGCCGAGCGAGATGCGCTCGCGCTCCCAGTCGATGTCGAGGATCTTGACCTCGAGCTCCTGGCCGAACTTCACCATCTCGCTCGGGTGCGAGACCCGGCCGTACGACATGTCGGTGATGTGGAGCAGGCCGTCCACGCCGCCGAGGTCGATGAAGGCGCCGAAGTCCGTGATGTTCTTGACCACGCCCTTCCGCACCTGGCTGACCTCGAGCTCCTTCATCAGCTTCTCGCGCTTGGTCGCGCGCTCGGCCTCGAGAATCACGCGCCGCGACACGACGATGTTGCGACGGCGCTTGTTGAGCTTGATGATCTTGAACTGGTAGGTCTGGCCCAGCAGCTCGTCGATGTTGGGCACCCGCCGCAGCGCGATCTGCGAGCCGGGCAGGAAGGCGTCCACGCCCATCAGGTCCACGACCACGCCGCCCTTGATCTTCTTGACCAGCGTGCCCTCGACCGGCTCGTCGTTCTCGTACGCCACGCGGATGCGCTCCCACACCCGCATGAAGTCGGCCTTCTTCTTCGACAGGACGACGGCGCCCTCGTTGTCCTCGAGGTTCTCGAGGAACACCTCGATCTCGTCGCCCTCCTTGAGCGCCCGCGCGTCCTTGAACTCCTCGATCGGGACCGCGCCCTCGGACTTGAAGCCGACGTCGAGGATCACCGCGTTGTCCGTCACGCGGAGCACCTTCGACTTGACGATCTCGCCCTCCTCGATGTGCTGGAGGGTGCCCTCGTACATCGCCATCATCTGGGCGTACTGCTCCGGCGAGTAGGTCTCGTCGTACAGGTCGGCCCGGACGTTGAGCTTGGTGGTCGGGGGCGGAACGGCGGGGGTGGCGGACGCCTCGGCCTCCTGGGCGTCCTCGTTTTCGGTCACGGTAGACACTGCAGCCTCGGCGCGCGTCGGTCAGCGCGGATAGGGGTTCACGGCCGTGCGGCAGCCCCAGTGGCGGGCGCACGTAGCCCTATAGGCTACCCGACGCCGGCGTGCGGGTCAAGCGACGGAGGGCCCAGGCGAGTGGGCCGGGCGACCACCGCCGCCGCCCGGCCCGCGCCGCACCAGGTCCACGATGGCCTGGACCTGCTCTTCGAAGCCGAGCACGGTGGTGTCGAGGAGCTCCGCGTCGGCGGCCCGGGCCAGCGGCGCCACGTTCCGCGTGGAGTCCCGCTGGTCGCGGCGCACGAGATCCTGCGCCTCGGCGCGCACGCTCGCCGCATCCGTGGTGAGCCCCCGCTCGGCGAGCCGCCGGCGCGCGCGCTCGGCGGGGTCCGCCACCAGGAACACCTTCACCTCCGCATCGGGGAAGACGGCGGTGCCGATGTCCCGGCCGTCGAGCACCACGCCGCCGCCGGCCGCGGCCGCGCGAAGCAGCCGGTTGACGAGCTGGCGCACCGGCCCCATCGCCGCCACCCGCGACACCTCGCGCGTCACCGCCTCGCTGCGCAGCGCCTCGCCGACCGCCGCGCCGTCCAGGGTGACCGCCACCGTGCCTGGCGACGACGACGGAGCCAGCCCGAGCCCGCGGGCGCGGGCCCGCTCCACCAGCTGCTCCGGACGCCAGCGCTCCGGCGCTTCGGGCCGCTCGAGCGCGAGCAACGTCACCGCGCGGTACAACGCGCCGCTGTCGATGTGCGCGTAGCCGAGCGCGTCGGCCACCGCCCGCGCGGTCGTGCTCTTGCCGCTGGCGGCGGGGCCGTCGATCGCGATCACGGGGCGGCTACGAGGCGTGGAGGACACTCGCCAGGTCCCTGAAGAAGTCGGGATACGAGATGGCGACCGACCGGTCGTCGTCAAGCTCCACCGCGGCCCCCGGCACCGTGCCCAGCACCGCGAACGCCATCGCGAGGCGGTGGTCGCCGGCCGTGGCCACCCGCCCCCGGGGCGGCGCGGCGGCCCCCTCGACGAACAGCGTGTCGCCCTCGGTGCGCGCGGCGACGCCGAGCGCCGCCAGGTTCGACGCCACCAGCGCGAGCCGGTCGCTCTCCTTCACGCGCAGCTCGCCGACGCCGCGGAACACCGACGTCCACCCGCGCTCCGCTCGCGACGCCAGACACGCCAGCAGCGGCACCTCGTCCACCAGGCTCGGGATCTCCTCCGGCTCGACCACGACCGGGGCGAGCGCCGCGGGTCGCGCGACCAGCGTGGCGCCCGGCTCGCCCAGGCTGACCCACCGGCCGCGGACCTCGACCACGGCCCCCATGCGCTCGAGCACCCGCAGGAACCCGGCGCGGGTCGGGTTGATGCCGACGTTCCGCACCACCACCTCGCCCGACTCGGCGAGGATCCCGGCCGCCAGCAGGTAGGCGGCCGACGAGAAATCTCCGGGGATCTCGCCGTCGAACGCCGGCAGCGTCTCGGGCGGCTCGACGGTGGTCGTCGTGCCCTCCACCGTCACGCGGACGCCGAGCAGCCGGAGCAGGCGCTCCGTGTGGTCCCGCGAAATCACGGGCTCGGTGACCGAGACGGCGACGCCGCCCACCAGGCCGGCGAAGAACAGCGCGGTCTTGACCTGGGCGCTCGCCACCGGGCTCCGCCAGGCGAGGGGCGCCAGCGGGCCGCCGCGGATCGCGAGCGGCAGCCGCTCGCCCGCCGCGGCCGTGATGGCGGCCCCCATCGCGCGCAGCGGCTCCGTCACCCGCGCCATCGGCCGGCGCCGCAGGCTGCGGTCGCCGGTGAGCCGCGCCTCGAAGCCGTGCCCGGCCAGGAGCCCCAGCAGCAGCCGCGCCGTCGTGCCCGAGTTGTGGCAGTCGAGCACGCCGGCCGGAGGGCGGCACGGCCGCAGGCCGCCGCCCACGACCGTGACCGCGCCGCGCCCGCCCAGCCGGCCGACCTGCACGCCCAGGCGGCGCAGCGCCGCCGCGGTCGCGCGCGTGTCGCCCGCGGCGAGCGCGGAGCGCAGGGTGCACCGCCCTCCCGACAGCGCGGCCAGGAGCAGCGCCCGGTGCGTGATGGACTTGTCGCCCGGCACGGTCACCTCGCCGCGCGCGATCACCGGCGGCTCCCCGCCGTGCCGGCCGGCGCGGCCCGATCCGGCATACAACAAGGGGAGGGCCGTGCTGCGTGGCCCTCCCCGCCTTCCCGCCCGCCGCAGCGGCTAGCGCGCGGCGCCGACCGCGCCGAAGTCGGGAATGAAGGAATGGAGGATGTCCTCGTAGGTCGGCGTGCCCTTCGCCGAGGCCTTGTCGCGCACGGCCTGCTGCCGCGCGATGAGGCTGGGCCGCTGGTCGCGCCAGATCAGCCCCAGCGTGATGCTCTCGTCCGGGTCCTCGAACGCGATGGCCCGTGCCTGCTCGCGCTTGGTGAAGTCGAAGCCCTCGGGAGTGCGGCGCACCCGCTCCTTCACCCAGTCGAACTGCTGCCGCCCGCGGAACACCGGGCAGGGCGACACCAGGTGGACGAAGGAGAACCCGGGGTGCTCGATCGCCTGGACGATCAGCTCGACCGACGTCTTCACCTCGGCGGAGAAGCTGCGGGCGATGAACGTCGCGCCGCACGCCAGCGCCATCAGCACCGGGTTCATCGGTTCCTCGATGTTCCCGTACGGGCTCGTCTTGGTCACCTCGTCGGTGGGCGTCGTCGGGGAGACGTGGCCCTTGGTGAGCCCGTAGATCGAGTTGTCCATGCAGACGTAGGTGATGTCCACGTTGCGCCGGGCCGCATGCACGAAGTGCTGGGTCCCGATCGCGAATCCGTCGCCGTCGCCGCCGACCGCGATCACCGTCAGCTCGGGGTTGGCCACCTTGATCCCGGTCGCGATCGGGATGGCGCGGCCGTGAATCGCGTTGAACGAATAGGTGTTCACGTACCCGGGCAGCCGGGACGAGCAGCCGATCCCGCTCACCACCATCGTGTGGTCGGGATCGAGGTTCAGCTTCGCCAGCGCCTGGTAGATGGCCGCGACGACGCCGAAGTCGCCGCAGCCCGGACACCACACCGGCTGCAGGGCGGCCTTGTAGTCCTTCTGGGTGAGCTGGGTTACCGCGTGATGCGCCATGGATCCCTCGTTCAGTCGGCCGCGATGGACTGGGCGGCGGGCCCGATCCAGCGGCAGATCTCGTTCACGCCGAGCGGGGCCGCTCCGGCCCGCGAGTGCCGCACCAGCCGCGCGATCAGCTCCGGCCGCAGCAGGCTGCGCAGGTAGGTGTGGAACTGGCCCGAGAACGACAGCTCGACGACGTGAATGACCTTCCGCCCCTCGAGCTCGCGCTCGACGCGCTCGAGCGGGAACGGCATCAGCAGCCGCGGGATCACCACCCGCACCGGGAAGCCGGCGGCGGCGAGCTGCTCCACCGCCTCCAGCGCCGCGCCCTTGGCCGCGCCCCACGCCAGCAGCGCGACCTCCGCCTTCGGATCGCCCGCCACCAGCGTCAGGTGCTCGTAGTCGCGCGGCACCACCTCCAGCTTGCGCGCGCGCTTCTCGCTCATCTGCTGGTGCACCGCCGAGCCCGACACCGGCCAGCCGCGCTCGTCGTGCTCCAGGCCGCTCATCAGGTAGTTGCCGCGCGCCTGGCCCGGGATCGTCATCGGGCTCACGCCGCTGTCGGTCTCGGCGTACCGCTTGAAGCCGTGGTGCGGGTCCACCGCCGCCAGCTCGGCCTCGGTGGCGATCCGCCGGTCCACCACCTTCACGGTGCCCAGGTCGAAGGGCGGGATCGCGTCGGTGCGGTGCCCGATGGCCTGGTCCGACAGCACCAGCACCGGGGTCTGGTACCGCTCGGCGATGTTGAACGCGTCCACCGCGACCTCGAAGCAGTCCTGCACGTCGGTGGTCGACACCACCACCCGCGGCGCGTCGCCGTGGGTGCCGTACAGCCCCTGCAGCAGGTCCGCCTGCTCGGTCTTCGTGGGGATGCCCGTCGAGGGCCCCACCCGCTGCACGTTGAGCACCACCAGCGGCAGCTCGGCCATCGAGGCCAGGCCCATCGCCTCGAGCTTGAGCGAGATGCCCGGGCCCGACGACGCCGTGAGCGCCTTCACGCCCGCAGTCGACGCGCCGATCGCCATCGAGATCGACGCCAGCTCGTCCTCCGGCTGCATCATGGTGCCGCCGAACTTCGGCAGCTCCTTGCCGAGCCACTCCATCACTTCCGACTGCGGGGTGATCGGGTAGCCCGCGAAGAACCGGCATCCCGCCACCAGGGAGCCGAAGGCGAAGGCCTCGTTGCCGGAGATGACCATCCGGGCCTCGCCTTCCCTGACGGTGACCCGCGACGCCACCCGCGGGTGCTCCGCCGCGACCGCCACCCCGGCGTCGAGGGCCGCGATGTTCGCCGCCACGACCTGCTCGCCCTTGCGGCCGAACTTCTTCTCGATCGCCCGGGCGAAGCCGTCGCGCGGCAGGCTCAGCGCCCCGGCCAGCACGCCCACCGCCACGATGTTCTTGGCCAGCGCGCTGCCGCCCTTCTCCACCGCCAGCTTCTCGAACGGCACCCGGATCACCGCGCCCTTGAGGCTCTCCGGCAGCGGAATCTGCTCGGGCGGCGTCTTGTCCAGCTCGTCGACGTAGATGAGCGTCGCCGGGCCCGGAGCCAGCTCGCTCCGGAACCGCCCGTAGTCCGCCCAATTGAACGCGATCAGCACGTCGAGGTCGTCGCCCTGGGACAGCACCCGCCGCGAGGCGAGGCGCACCCGCACCGACGACTCGCCGCCGCGGATCTGCGGGCCGAACGACTTCACCAGCATGCCGAACAGGCCCTCGTGGGCCCCCACCTGTATGAGCAGCTCACCCACGGAAACCACCCCGTCGCCACCGGCGCCGGCGATTCCCACGATGAGGTCGTCACGCGACATCTTCCGTCCTCCATCCCGAGCGCGCAGCCCGGAATTCGCCAAGAGCGCAATCTAATTGAGTTTGACGCAGCGGACAAAGCACGCAACCTTCATATGCAATGACCGCGCCACGCCCGACGCTGCACCCCTCCGCCAACCCCGCCGGCGCCAAGTTCCCGCGTGACGCCTGGCTGCTCGTGGCACTGGAGCGCGAGAAGCTGCTGCCCCCCGACGCGGTGGAGCAGTTCCGCCGCCAGGCGCCGGAGTGGGTGGCGACTGCCGCGATCCAGAAGGGGTGGGTCGCGGCGGACGTCGTGATCAGGACGGCCGCACGCGCGGCGCACGTGCCGGCGGCGAACCTCGCCCAGGTCGATCCGACCGCGACGCAGTTCGTCCTCGAGGGCGTCGCGCGGCAGTACGGCGTGCTCCCGCTCTCGGCCACCAACCGCGTGATCCGCATCGCCACGGCCGACCCGCTGAACCTCGACGCCGAGCAGGCGCTGGGCTTCGTCGCCGGCCGCCAGGTCGAGTTCCAGTACGCCCTGCCGTCCCTGCTGATGCAACGGCTCGACGAGGTCTACCGGCCGGAGCGGCCGATCGAGCGACTGGTGGGTGGGCTCACCACCGCGCGGACGGCCGAGGCCGCGGGCGAGGCGGCGGCCGCGCCGCCGGCGACCGGAGTCGAAGCGCCGGCCGCGCGGCTGGTGGACGCCGCGATCGCCGACGCCGTGCGCGAGCGGGCGAGCGACGTGCACTTCGAGCCCTCCGAGCAGGGGCTGGTGATCCGCTACCGCGTGGACGGCGTGCTCAAGGACGTGATGAAGGTGCCGCCGGGCGCGGCGGGCTCCGTGGTGCGGCGCCTGAAGGTGATCGCGAAGCTGGACATCGCCGACCCGCTGCACCCGCACGAGGGGCGCGCGACCGCGCAGGTGGAGGGCAAGGACTGGGACCTCCGCGTGTCCACCGCCCCGGTGGGCCGGCTGGGCGAGAGCGTGCTGGTGCGGCTGCACGATCCGTCGGCGGCGCTGACGTCACTCGGCGAGCTGGGGCTGTGGCCCGACGAGCGGACCGCGCTCGAGGGGCTGCTCGCGAGCCGCGACGGCGCGATCGTCGTGGTCGGTCCGACCGACAGCGGCACCACCACCACGACGTACGCGGTGTTCCTGCGTGCCCACCAGCGCGCCGGCAACGTCGCGACGGTCGAGTCGCCGATCGAGTTCCGGCTGCAGGGCGTGAACCAGATCGAGGTGAGTCAGAAGGGCAAGTTCACCTTCGCCGAGGGTCTGCGCTCGGCGCTGCGGCAGAATCCCGAGGTGATCCTGCTCGGGGAGATCGGCGACGCGGAGACCGCGGAAGCGGCCTGGCAGGCGGCGCGGGCCGGGAGGTTGATCCTCTCGGTCCTGCGCACCCGGGGCGTGGCGGCGACGATCTCGCGGCTGCGCGAGTTCGGCCTCGACGACCGGGTCATCGCCTCCTCGCTGCGGGGCATCGTGGGGCAACGCCTGATCCGCCGGCTGTGCGAGCGCTGCGCGGTGCCGGCCGAGGTGACCTCGCTCCCGCCGCCCAGCCGTCCGCCGGCCGACTTCGACCGGCCGGTCGCCATCCGCGCCGCCAAGGGGTGCCCCGAGTGCGGCTTCACCGGGTACCGCGGCCGCGCCGCGATCCAGGAGACCCTGGCGATCGACGCGTCGATCGCGGGCTCCATCGGGTCGGGCGCGTCCCCCGACGCGCTGGTCCGCGCCGGGCAGCGCTACGGGATGCGCACCCTGTGGCAGGCCGGACTGCGCCGGGTCTGGGTGGGGGAGACGTCCTACGAGGAGCTGGCGCGCGTCGCGGACGAGCCGGCCGTCGAGATCGTGCACTCCGAGTCCCACGCCGCCGCGCCGGCGCCGCCGGCCGCGCCGGCTGCGCCGGCGCCCGCGCGCGCGCCCGCCAGGCCGGCAGTGCCGCCTGCCCCCGTCCCGCCGCCTCCGCCGCCTCCGCCGCCGGCCTCCGAGATCCCGCCCGCCGCGCCGTTCGCCGAAGTGCCGCCCGCGGCGGCCTTCGCCGAGCTGCCGCCCGAGGGGCCGGCGCCCCCCGAGAAGCCGCCGCTGGTGCTGATCGCGGACGACGATCCCGCGATGCGGGTGCTGGTGATCACGATCATGAAGGCCCAGGGGTTCGAGGTGGCCGAGGCCGCCGACGGCCTGGAGGCCCTCGACCTGGCGC
>Ga0335081_10021555_pt1 | contig 10426 bp, 10 predicted proteins | sample Lox_Sample_35_FD_206713 | JGI IMG/M metagenome (GOLD analysis project Ga0335081, IMG submission 206713) | Soil microbial communities from Loxahatchee National Wildlife Refuge, Florida, United States - Lox_Sample_3.5 | ecosystem: Environmental > Terrestrial > Soil > Wetlands | place: USA...
GCTACTGCATGTTGGCCTGCCCCTTCAATGTGCCCAAGTATGAATGGGGCAAGCTTCTGCCCAAGGTGCGCAAGTGCACCATGTGCTCTAACCGGGTGCAGAAAGGATTGCAAACTGCCTGCGCCGAGGTCTGTCCCACCGGAGCCACCAGGTTTGGAGAGCGCGAGCAATTGATCGCCGAGGCCAAACAGCGCATTCACGCCAATCCCGGCCAATATGTCAATCACATTTACGGCCTGGATGAAGTGGGAGGCACCTCTGTATTACTGCTTTCCAGTGTGCCCTTCGAGGAGTTCGGCTACCCCGGCGCCATGCTGGATGAAGCCATGCCGCTGCTTACCTTCCGTGTGCTCTCCAAGGTGCCGGACGTCGTGACTCTGGGAGGAGTGCTGTTGGGCGGCATCTGGTGGATTACCAGTCGCCGCGCGGATGTGGCGGCGGCTGAGAAAGCTGAAAAGGAGGGTCCCGGCCACGGCGAACGGGGGGAAAGAGATGAATAAGCCGAGATTTACCTTTTGGAAACTTGTCTTGGGCGGGCTGTTATTGGCCGGCGCCTACGCTTTGACCCTGCGTTTTGTCCGCGGGCTGGGCGCCTCTACTAACTTGAGCGACGCCTTTCCCTGGGGTCTGTGGGTAGGTTTCAAGTTGTTTTCGGTGGCGCTCGCGGGCGGCGGTTTTACCCTCGCCGCGGTCGTGCATATTTTCAATCTCAAGCGCTATCAACCGATTCTTCGTCCCATCATCTTGACCGCCTTCCTCGGCTACTCGATGTTCATCATCTCCCTGATCATTGATCTCGGGCGCCCCTATCGCGTCTGGCATCCGCTGGTCATGTGGAATGACCACTCGGTGATGTTCGAGATCGCCTGGTGCGTCCTGCTTTACACCACCGTACTGCTCCTGGAATTCATTCCTGCCCTTTTCGAGCGCCTGAAGTGGAAACGGGCCCTGAGCCTTGTGCACGGTATCACGATTCCGGTGGTCATCGCCGGCGTCATTCTCTCCACCTTGCACCAGTCGTCGCTGGGTAGCCTTTATCTCATCGTCCCGGGAAAGCTCTATCCTCTGTGGTACTCGCCCTTTGAGCCGGTATTTTTCTTTCTCTCCGCGGTCTGCGCCGGAATCGCCATGGTGATTTTCGAGTCCTGGCACAGCAGCAAAGCATTCGGCAAGCAGCTGGAGCTGCCGCTGCTGGTAGGTCTTGGGCGGGTGCTCGCGGTCGCGCTCTCGGTCTATGTGACCGTGCGGATTTTGGACATGGTGCATCGCGGCGTCTTCCATCTGCTGGTTCTGCCCCGCACAGAGACTTACCTCTTCCTGCTGGAGGCCGCGCTGCTGGTCACGCCCATGCTCCTGCTGTTCTGGACGCGGGTTCACCAGCGCCTGACTGGCCTTTATCTGTGCTCGGTCCTGACGCTTTTGGGCGTAGTTACCAACCGGATGAACGTTGCCATTACCGGCATGGAAGCCAGCTCCGGCACCTACTACTTCCCCCGCTGGACCGAATTCGCCATCACCCTGAGCCTGGTGGCTTCGGCCTTCGCCCTGTTTGCTCTGGCCGTGAAGTATCTGCCGGTGTTTCCCCAGGTGCGGGAGTCCGGTATGTTCCGGGTCGCTCAACCTGCGCCCGGCGTGGCCAAGTCGAGGCTGCGCGCGCCCGAGTTCACCGATGTCCGTTCATGACTCCAGTTCGCCGCCGGGGAAAGGATGGAAGCATAAAGCCAGGAGCCTAAGCGCCAAGCTGCTCTTCTCCCTGGTGGCCTCAATGACGGCCGTGTTCGGGGTTCTCGGCTATCTCAACATCCGCCTGCATCGCGAGCACCTCGAGCAAAGCACCCTGCTGAGCGCCGAACGGGTCAGCGACGTCATCCGGCGCAGCACTGCCTATTACATGCTGCGCAACGACCGCGAAGGCTTGTACCAGGTGATGAACACCATTGGCGACGAGCCTGGGATGGTACGAGTGCGCATCTTCGACAAAGAAGGCCGCATCAGCTACTCCACCGATCCCAGCGAGGTGAACCACATCGTGGATAAGCGGGCCGAAGCCTGCTACGCCTGCCACGCTCAATCGCAGCCCCTGGTGAAACTGAACCGCCCCGACCGCTTTCGCATTTACCGCGATAGCAAAGGCCAGCGCGTTCTCGGCATCATCACGCCACTCGAGAACCAGCCCGCCTGCTCCGAGGGGGAGTGCCACGCTCATCCCCCCACTCAGCAGGTGCTGGGGGTGCTGGATACAAACATTTCTCTGGCCAAGGCCGATACGCAATTAGCCCAGAGCAGTAACCGCATGTTGGCTTACACCATAGCCGGAATGCTGTTCATCGGCGTGCTGAGCTGGCTTTTCGTGTGGTGGGAGGTCGGCAAACCCATCCAGGCTCTGAAAAAGGGCACCGAACGCCTGGCGGAGGGCGACCTGGGCTATCAGTTGGAGGTCCAGTCTGGCGACGAGGTCGGCGAGTTGGCGCACTCGTTCAACGGCATGAGCCGGCAATTGCACGCCGCCAATGAAGAGGTCGTGGCCTGGACCAGGACTCTCGAAGATCGCGTGGAACGAAACACCCGCGAATTGAAGCGCGCTCACGAGCATGTGCTGCACACGGAAAAAATGGCTTCGATCGGCAAGATGGCGGCGGTGGTGGCGCACGAAATCAATAATCCCCTCTCCGGAATTCTGACCTACGCCAAGTTGCTGCACAAATGGATAGACCGCGGAACCGTGGAGGGAGAAAAACGGCAGGAAGCTTTGCAATGCCTCGACCTGATTGCCGGGGAGAGCCGCCGCTGCGGCGATCTGGTCAGGAATCTGCTCACTTTCTCCCGCACCTCTCCCATGAATCCGGAGCCCACCGACCTCAACGCAGTGGTGGACCGCTGCCTTCGCCTGGTGCAGCACCAGCTGGAAATGAGCGCAGTTGAGCTGCATCGCGATCTAGCCGGCAATTTGCCTCCGGTCCACTGCGATCCGGCGCAGATCGAGCAGGTCCTGCTGGCTCTGGTCATGAATGCCATTGACGCCATGCCTCACGGCGGCAACCTGTGGCTGCAGACTCGCCTTTACGGGGAGCCCGCCACCCGCCAGCGGATATCTGCGGAAGCCGCGGCTGGGGAGATTGAACTCAAAGTCCGTGACGACGGCGTGGGTATTCCTCCCGAAGTGATGCCGCAAATCTTCGAGCCTTTTCTTACCACCAAAGAAAATCATGGCGTCGGGTTGGGGCTTGCCATCAGCCGTTCCATTGTCGAGCGGCACGGGGGCCAGATCAGCGTGCAATCGGAAGTCGGCAGGGGCACCTGCTTCTGCATCCGGCTGCCGCTGCAAGCCCTGCCGGCAGCGGCAGGCCCGGCGCCGGTCGAGCCGGAAGTCAGCAAAGCGAGGTGATGAACGTGAACGCACCCGGACAACTACTGATCGTGGATGATGAACTCAGCGTGCGCGACTCGCTGCATAAATGGTTTCAGGAGGAGGGCTACGAGGTGGGCACGGCAGAGAGTGCCAATGACGCGCTCACCCGCTTGGCGGAACACTCCTGGGACGTAGCCCTGGTAGATATCAAAATGCGTGGCACCGACGGCATCGAATTGCAGCGCCGCATGCATGAGATTGACCCACGGCTCATGGTCATCATTATGACTGGTTATGCGTCGGTGGAAACTGCCGTCGCGGCCCTCAAGAACGGGGCCTACGACTATGTGACCAAGCCGCTGGACCCGGAAGAAATCGCCCACCTGGTAAAGAACGCTCTGCAGCACAAGCGCACCGAGCACGAAAACGCCGTGCTGCGCGAAACCGTGGCGGAAGCTTCTCGCCCGGGGGACATCATCGGCCAGAGCGCGGCCATGCGGAAGGTCTTTGAAGCAATCGAAACCGTCGGGCCGACCGACGCCACTGTCCTGATCACCGGCGAGAGCGGCAGCGGCAAAGAGCTGGTGGCGCGTGCGATTCATGCCGCCAGCCCCCGGCGCTTTCATCCTCTGGTGGCCATCCACTGCGGGGCTTTAACCGAAACTCTCCTGGAAAGTGAACTTTTCGGACACGAAAAGGGCGCTTTCACGGGCGCGCAATACCGCAAGAAGGGTAAGTTCGAAGTGGCCGAAGGCGGAACCGTGTTTCTGGATGAAATTGGCGATATCAGCCTCAAGACCCAGACCGATCTGTTGCGCGTTCTGCAGGAGCGCGAGATAACCCGGGTCGGCGGCAACCAGGTCGTCAAGGTGGACTTCCGCTGCATCGCCGCCACCAACAAGAACCTGGAACAGTTGATTGAGGAGGGCAAATTCCGCCCCGATCTTTTTTATCGGCTGAATGTCTTCCGCGTCGAGCTGCCGCCCTTGCGCGAGCGCCGCGAAGACATCCCGCTCCTGGTTGACCACTTCGTACGCAAATTCTCCCTGGCCATGAACAAGCGCATCAGCCGGGTCTCGCCCGAGGCCATGAATCGCCTGCAGCAGCAGCCCTGGCCGGGCAATATCCGGGAACTCGAGAATGCTGTGGAGCGCGCCATGGTCGTGGCCCAGGAGCCGGAGTTGCGCCCCCAGGACTTTATCTTCAAGGCGGCGCCTACCAACGGCGACCGTACTCTGGAAGAAATGGAGCGGGCTCACATTCTGCGCGTGCTGGAGGAGTGCGGCGGCAACCAGACCCGGGCCGCCGAAATCCTCGATATTGACCGGGTCACGCTCTACCACAAGCTTAAGAAATACGGCTGGTCGCGCCCGTGCGTTGAAAAATAATGAAGTCGCTGCAATTGCTGCCGATAGGAAACGTGGAGCAGGGGCTGTTGCAGGAAATGCGTGACATCCTGCCCCAGATTTTTCCCTTGGCTTGCGAAATTCTTCCGCGGGCGCTTGACCCGTCCTCGACCTTCCATGGAGAACGGCAGCAATATCACTCGTCCGAGCTGTTGCGGCTCATGGGTGCCCTGGTCACGCCCCGTTGCTCGCGCCTGCTGGGGATTACCGCCATAGATCTCTACATCCCCATTCTCACTTTCGTGTTCGGCGAAGCCCAGATCGGGGGCCCGTCAGCCCTGGTTTCGGTTCACCGCCTGCGCCAGGAGTTCTATGGGCTGCCCGCCGATCCCCTGGTGCTGGAGCAGCGTCTGCTGAAGGAGGCAGTTCATGAACTGGGCCACACCTTCCACCTCAACCACTGCAGCGATTACCAGTGCGCCATGGCCGCCTCACACGCGGTGGAGTGGATCGATATCAAGGGCAGCGGCCTGTGCCCCGCCTGCCAGGAAAAAATAGCCGAGCTGGCGGCGGAACGGTAAACCCATCTGAAGTTGACGAGCCCCATGCCGCGATCCTGCGAAATCATGCCAGTCGAAACTCTGTCCTCGAGGTAATCTGATGCCCTATTCCGCTACTGACCTCCCCGCGCCCTCCGGACTCGAAGCCGCCATTGGCGAGCTGCAGGGGGCACACGCGCTCCTGCTCTCCGGCGATGTGGACCCGCGCATTCTCTCCGACTTCCGTGACGCTCTCAATCGCGTGCGCAACACTGCCTGGGCGGCGCAGCAATACGTGACCCGCAAGGAAGTGGGGGAAGATTCGAGCAGCGTGCTCTCGCTGCTGGCTGCCGAGCGCATCCGGGCGGCCCATCAGCTCTGCCGCACCATCAGCGAAGACCTGAAAGAGCCCTCGATCGAGTTCCAGACCGGCAACCTGGTTCATCTCAACGAGATTCTTCAGGAACTGGCCGAGCAGATTCGCGAGATTATCAAGAAGCGCAAGTGACTGCCTGCCGGCAACGTGCTAGCTTCGCCCCATGCCTTTGTCCATGGCCTCATTGGCCAGCAGGTCGGCCTCGCGGTTGTGCTGCCGCAGGGCGTGGTCAATCGAGAACCATTCGAGTTGGGCAATCAATTCCGTGGCGCGGGCGTGGCGTTCCCGCAGCGCCGGGTTCTTGACCTTGTAAATGCCTTTGATCTGCCGCACCAGCAGCTCAGAATCGCTCACCACCTTAAGCGCCTTATGCCCGTGCTGCAGCGCATACTCCAGAGCGGCGATCAATCCTTGATATTCCGCGAAATTGTTGGTCTGGTGGCCCAGGTATTGGCTGAAAGAGGCAACTTTTTTCCCCGCCTCATCCTGAATCACCACTCCATAGCCGGCCGGCCCGGGGTTGCCGCGCGCTCCGCCATCGCTATGGGCCAGGATGTATTGCCGGGGAGGAGGATTCCGCCCGGGTGCGGCGAAGAGATTTCCCGTTTTAAGGCTGGCCTTGCTGGGCATGAATGGGAGTGTACGCCGCTAGCGCCCCGCGGCCAACCGCGTCGCCAGGCGCTGCGGAAGGTTCGCGCCCAGAATGCGCTCTTGCGCCGCCTGCAGGTTGTAGGGAACGCGGCAGAAGGTCACCACTTGCGCCTCGGTGTCAAACACGGCAAAAGCCGCCCGCCAATCGCCATCGCGCGGCTGCCCCACCGAGCCCGGATTCACCAGGTACCGTATGCCCTGCTTCAAGGGGAATTCGGTGGTTTCGGCTTGTCCCACCGTGCGGTAGGGCGGGTAGAAGGCTTCAGCGGCCGCATCTTTTAGCAGAAAGCAGCCCTGCAGGTGGGTGTGCCCGAAAAAGGTCAAAGGCACTAGCGTCGAAGCCAGGGGGTATGCGGCGTCGCGCACATTGATCACGTACTCATCTTCATCGAACGGCGAGCCGTGCACGAATTGCACGCCCGGCAGATCGTCGAGCTGCCTCGGCCCCTGCGGCAAACCGTGCAGCCATTCCAGGTTGTTGGCGGCCAGGGCATTGCGGGTCCACAGCGCGGCGATTCCCGCCATGGGGTTGAAATCCTTTATGTCAATCAGCCCCACCGCCGCTTTATCGTGGTTGCCGCGCACGAAGAACTTCCCCAGCCCCCGGGAGCGCTCCACCACCTCGTTGGGGCTGGCGCCGTAGCCTACCAGGTCGCCCAGGTTGACGACGCTATCGTAGGGAGGAGCAGCGGCAAGGCAGGCTTCCAGGGCCTCCAGGTTGCTGTGGATGTCGCTCAGTATGAGAACGCGCACGTTTTTTGATACCGGCAAAACGGCGATTATAGACCCGAAAGCCTCGCCGGTACCGTCTTAACTTATTGGACGGGGGCGTTCACCACCGGGCATCTGGCCCAATGGCCGGCGCCGACCTCGACTAGCGGCGGCAAGGCGCGGGAACATTCCGCTATGCGGAATTCGCACCTCGGCTCGAAGGGGCAGCCGGACGGAACCGCGTGCAAGGGCGGCACCGTGCCCTCGATGGTCTGAAGCGGGCGGCTGCGGTCGGTCTGCAAGGTAGGTACCGCCCTCAGCAGGCCGCGGGTGTAAGGATGCGCCGGCGACTCAAACACGGCCTGCCGTGGCCCCAGTTCCACCAGGTTGCCGGCGTACATTACCGCCACCCGCTCCGCCACCCGCGCCACCACTGCCAGATCATGCGAAATGAAGAGCATGGTCAGGCCAAACCTGGCGCGCAGCTCGGCCAGCAGTTCGAGGATCTGCGCCTGAATGGTCACATCTAGGGCGGTCGTTGGCTCATCGGCAATCAGCAGCTGCGGCCGGTTCACAATAGCCATGGCGATCATCACCCGCTGCCGCATGCCGCCTGAGAGCTGGTGCGGATAGTTGCGGGCCCGCCGGCTCGGGTCGGCAATGGCCACATCGTTCATCGCCGCCACTGCCCGCTCCCAGGCCTCTTTCCTGGATACGGCGGAGTGTACCTGCACCGCCTCGGCGATTTGCTCCCCCACCCGCATCACCGGATTCAGCGCGGTCATCGGCTCCTGGAAGATCATGCTGATGCGTGCACCCCGCAGGCGGCGGATTTCTTCGTCGCTCAGCCGCAGAAGATTTCGCGAGTCCCCGTTCTCGGTGAACTCGATTTCGCCCGCAGGCTTCGCTCCCGGAGGCAGCAGCCGCATAGTGGCCAGCGCGGTCAGCGATTTTCCCGAGCCGGATTCTCCTACCAGGCCCAGCACCTCGCCCCCGGCGAGCGAGAAACTGACGTCGCGGACGGCCAGCAGCGGCGGGGCCGAGGCGCGTGAAGCGCCATTTTCAGGCGCCGGAAATTCCACACTCAGGTGGCGTACTTCGAGCAGCGAAGGCACTTCGGTATCGTAGCAGGAGGCGGTATGCGCCTAGCGAGAAGACCACGGCACGGCGTGGGAAAAGGCGCCCTCGTCGGCCCGGCGAAACAAAGCTCCGCGGGGGTGCGGTCCGCGTAAGGGCAGCCCGGCTCACTCTTTCGTCAGCAGCCCGACCCGGTCCACCCCCGCCTCCCGTGCCGCGTCAATCACATCGGCCACATACTCGAAATCCACATCGTCCCCGCCTTTCACAAACGCCACTCGTTCTGCCCGCTGCTTGAAAATGTCGCGCAGCTGGGGCTCCAGATCTTTCCACGCAACTTCTTTCTGGTTGATCTTCAACTCGGCAACGTTATTTTTTGCGTTCCACTCCACCTCGATCACAATCGTCCGCACCGGCGGCGGCTCACTGGTCTGCTGCGCCGGCTGCGGAATCTCCGCGTACAGCCCCTGCCGCTTCGACATGGACTCCACCACCATGAACACGATAATCAGCACCAGCAGCACGTCAATCAGCGGCGTGACGTTGATTTGCGGCCGGGGCGCACCTCCGCCTGCCATCAGGAAAGCCATTGCCTTCGCTCCTCTCAGGCACGCGTGTCTGCAAACATTCGACACCCGCGAGCGATGGCAGGTTCCCGGCTGCCACTCTTGCGGCCGAAGCATTCCGCAAGGCATCATCACAAACATCCGCCGGAGCGGAAGCCGAATGGCGGCCCAGGTATGAGTTTCCGATGTTGGTTTATTGTCGCCCTGGTGATAGGCCTCGCAGCCTCGCCTTCTGCCCGCGCCCAGGACAACTACGAAATCCAGGTTTACGGTTCTGACACCGTTCTTCCCGCCACCACCATGGTGGAACTGCACTCGAATTTCACCGCCGAAGGAAGCAAGACCGTCGAGGATGGCGTGCTTCCCACCAACCACGCCGAGCACGAGACCGTGGAAATCACTCAGGGCATCAACCGCTGGTTTGAGACCGGCTTCTATATCTTCACCAGCATTCAGCCCCAGGGTGGCTGGCAGTGGGTGGGCGATCACATCCGGCCGCGGGTACGCGTTCCTGACTCGTGGCACTGGCCGGTGGGGGTTAGCCTGTCAAACGAAATCGGCTACCAGCGCCGCTCATTCTCCCCTGATACCTGGACCTGGGAAATCCGCCCCATCGTGGATAAGAAAATCGGTCCCTGGTATCTCAGCTTCAACCCCACGCTCGACCGCTCCTTCCACGGCGAGAGCGTGAATAAGGGCGTGGAGTTTTCGCCCAATGCAAAAGTCGGCTACGACTTCACCCGGCGAATCTCCGGCGGACTGGAATACTACGCTTCCTACGGGCCGATCACCGGCTTCGATCCCCTGCATGATCAGGAGCAGCAGATTTTCCCTTCGATTGACCTCGATCTCGGGCCGCAATGGGAGTTCAACTTTGGGGTGGGCGTCGGCATGACTGCCTCGACCGATCATCTGATCATCAAGTGCATCCTGGGCCGGCGGTTTTCCTGGCGGCACAGCAAATAAAACACGCGGGGAGGGCCGCCCTCGGCCGTCCGTCAGCGAGGTCTTACCCGATCGGCGCTGGACTCGGCGGCAAGGGCGGCGGCTCAGGCGGCGCCGGCGCCGGATGCAAGACCGCCGCCAGCGCGGGATAGCGCGCGGCGAAAAAGTAAATTGAGTACGCGGGGAAGAAAATGATGACCGGCACCGAGACCAGCGCCATCGCGTACAGGAGGATGGCCACGGCAATCGCCCCCACCACCACGGCCAGGGTGATGGTGTAGAGGTTCCACGTCAGCCCCGCCGCTTTGCCCAACAGCACCGCGACCACGCCGAAGCCGCCGATGGGAATGAGCAGAATGAACATGGCGATCCCGGCCACAATGCCGACGATGACCGCCGCCCCGAGGGCCATCACGATCTTCATTCCCAGGTAGGCCGCGTAGCCGCCCTTCTCGCCGTTCACCATGCGCAGCAAGCGCCGCCAGCCTTCAATGGCGCTTATCCCCTCCAGCGCCATCTGCGGCACCACGAAGTCTTTGGTCAGGACCTGCACCACGATGGCGAGAACGATAAAAGCAAAAAACACGAAAAACAGCAGAACTCCGCCGAGAATCAATGGCAGCAGATGCTGGCCGGGATCGTTGAACCAGCCCATGGCAACTGCGATAAGCGCCGGAATACCGATCAGGATCGCCATACATACCAGCATCACCAGCGAGAACAAGATCTGCCAGAGAAAATAGCGCAGGCCGGGAGCGGTGCGCCGGCTCCATCCTTTGCGGATGTGGCATTCCTTCTCCACCACGCTGTCAAAAAGCACGAAGCGGGCAACGCTGTTGATATAAATGGCCACCACCCACAGGGCC
>Ga0335081_10021556_pt1 | contig 10426 bp, 6 predicted proteins | sample Lox_Sample_35_FD_206713 | JGI IMG/M metagenome (GOLD analysis project Ga0335081, IMG submission 206713) | Soil microbial communities from Loxahatchee National Wildlife Refuge, Florida, United States - Lox_Sample_3.5 | ecosystem: Environmental > Terrestrial > Soil > Wetlands | place: USA: Florida...
CCGTCCGGTCCGATGACGTCCAAGGTGCTCAGCGGCCAGCAGCGGGCCGTCGAGTTGGCCCAGCACGCGACGACCGCGCGGGTTGCCGCGCTGGAAAGCTACGCCAGCCAGATCCGCGACGCCGACGACGCCGAACGCGACTGGCAGCAGGCGGCCACGCTGTCCAGGCGGAACGACACGTACCTGGATCTGGTCGCGTCCACCGCCGCGGACGACTGGGCCGCAGGTGAGCTGGCCGCGCTCACCGAACAGCTCACCGCCGCAGCGCAGGCTCGGCGCGAGCGGCTGCACGACGTGGACCTTGCGGCCGGCGTGCTCATCCTGCCGCAGGCTCCCGGCGGGAACAGCGCGCCGGACTGACCCGGGCCCTCGCCGCCCCCGGAAGGTCGCACATGGTGTCCGGCGGCCTGGTCACGCTCTCCGGGCGGGCGCAGGGCGCGGCGGCGATCCGCGAACGTTGCGGACCTGTTCCCTGTTACCGCCACCGTCGGCTGCGTCACAGGGCACGATAGAACTCGTAAAAATGGGTGAGAAGCGGGCCGGCTTCGCCGCAAGCCGTCCGCCGTGACCGATACTGGGCTCGCGGCGTTGATCGGCCCTGGGACCAGCGATCCGCTGACGTCCGAAAGTGGAGCGGGTGATGGTGGAGCTAGAGCTGGCCTGTGCCGTGCGGGGTGTCCATGGTGCAGCCCACCGGTGAACTGACCCCCCCGCCCTCAGCCGAGCCCCTGCGGCAGCGGCTGCGGGCCAGGTTCCGGATCGGCGCGGTCGCCCGCCACCCGGTCACTGTTCATCTGGCCGTCCTGGCCGGCTTCATCATCGCCGGGGCCGTGGCGACCTGGCCCCGGCCCGCCTACCTGTTCGGCCACCGCCTGCCGGCGACCCGCGACGGAGGCAGCTACGCCTGGGGGTTCTGGTGGATAGCCCACCAGGCTCTGCACCTTGGCAATCCGTGGTTCACCCGCTCTATCGCCGCTCCGGTCGGCACGCAGCTCGGCCTGCACGCCCTGATGCCGCTGCCGGGCGCGCTGCTGATCCCGGTCACCCTCACCCTGGGCCCGAGCGTCTCCTGCAACCTGCTGTCCGCCCTGCTGCCCGGGCTGCTGTGCTACGCGACGTACCGGGTGGCCCGGCTGTGGCTGCGGTCGCAGGCGGGTGCCATCGCGGCGGGCGCGTTTTTCGGCCTCTCATCCATGCTGTCGTGGCGCTCCTTTTATCACCTGAACCTGGCGGCCGGCGTGCTGTTCTTCCCGCTGGCCCTGGAGGCCGCGGTACGTTTGCGGCGGCGGCCGGGCTGGCGGCAGGCGCTGGTCCTGGGGCTCGTCGCCGGCGGTGCCCTGCTTACCGACCAGGAGATGGGTGTCCTCGCGCTCGTGGTGGCTGGTCTCGCGCTGCTGCCGTGGCTGCTGCAGCGCCCGGCTCTCGCGAAGGTGTGGCCGGCCGCGCTGGCTGCGGTGGTCGCCGGGGCGTTCGCCAGCTTCCAGATCGCCGCGATCATCCAGCAGGCAAAACCCGGCGGTGCCTCGTCCCCGGTGCGCGCCCTGGCCCTCTCCTACGTTCAGGGCGGGGTCGCGCTCGGGAACCTGTTCACGCTCTCCCCCTGGGCGAAGCACCTGGGACTGAAAGGTTCCATCGTCTACCACGGCTCGACCGGGGACGGGATCCCGTCGTTCGGCCTGGTCCTGGCCGTGCTCGCGGTGTTCGGCCTGATCGTGGCCTGGCGCCGCCGCGGTGCCTGGCTGCTGGCTCTGCTGTGGCTCGGCTGCGGGATGCTGGCGCTCGGCCCGGTGCTGAAGATCGGCTCGCATGTCCTCGTCCCGGACCCGCACGTCGCGGGCGGCCAGCGGGTGTCCTATCTGCTGCCGTACACCTGGTTCATCCGGCTCCCGGGGCTGTCGGGCTTCCGGGAGGCGGGCCGGATCACCATGCTCGGTATCCTGCCCGCCGCCCTGCTCGGCGGCGCGGCGGTGGACTGGCTGCGCTATCACGCGGCTCCGGCCATCGCCGTGGTGGGGCTGCTCGCCGTATTCGACGCGGGCTGGGTGGGCAGCCCCGGCATCGGGACCATGCCCACCGCCCTGCCCGCCCTGGATCGCCCGATCGCGGCCGACCACTCCGGCTCCATCGTGGTCGATGTGCCGTACGGAGTCCGGGGCGGCACCAACTACACCGGGAGCGGGTTCGATCCGGACGCCCAGGTACTGGGGACCGCCGACGGCCACCCGCGTGCGGTCGGCTTCATCTCCCGGGTACCGGAGTCAACGGTGCAGGGGCTGAACGCGCATCCGTTCTACGTTCGGCTGATCCAGGCTCAGTGGGGGAATCAGAGCACGCCGGCGGACCTGGCGGCGGCCCGGGCCGATGCCCGTCAGATGGACGTGGGCTGGGTCCTGATGTGGAACTGGCCGGGCATCCAGCGTGCGGCGGTCGTCCAGTATCTGCGCGAGACCGGGTTCCGGGCCGCCTACACGGCGGACGGCGTCCGCGTCTACCGCGCGGCCGTCGCCTCCGGCCGGCCCGCTGATCCTTAAGCGCAAAGGCCGTTTATGGTCAGATCGGGTGATGGATGTCTCCGTGCGCCAGGTTCTCCACTTGCTGAATGGAGATGTTGAGATGGATGCCCCGGCTGAATCCGGTCACATTGCCGGTGGGGATAGCCACTTCCTTGTGCCGCCACACATGCTCCTCTTTGAGACGTACGTGCACGTGGGTTACTTCGTGTGTGCGGGCATCGACGCAGAGCGCACGTAGCTGGCCGATGTCGCCGTCGGTGGCATGGACGCTGTCGCCGCGGTGCTCCTCCTCCCCGGTGGGGACGAGCCTGGGCACGAGGTCCATTTCCCCGGTGATTATTTCCGCCCGGACCGGTGAGATCTTACTGCCGTCCACGACCGGAACGTCGTCGTCCGCTGGTTGCCATCCATCCGTGACCAGCTCCACCGGGCCGGAGTTGAAGACTTCTGCCAGAGTCTCTTCAGCGGCGGCAAGATTCTTGAACTCCGCCTCGGTGTAGCCGAGGCGGATCTTGTCTGCAGTGGCGTCAGCGTGGTCCAGCGGAACAAGCCGTGCTAGCCCTTCCCGGTCCTTCGGCTCGACCACGAGATGAGTGACGGTCCGGGTGCCGCGGTCAACAATGACGGACTTCACATAGCCGGAGACCTTATTGTCGGAAGTGTGAACTTTGCACCCGATCACGAGCGTTATCTCTGCCATAGCCATTCTCCTCGTTCTTGACGGGGGTTAGCGCGAACCCTGCTTTCGCTGATGTCCCCGGTTCGAACCGTTGCGCCGCGCAGGCCGCATCTTGATAGCCGGCGGTGCCCCAGGTCCCGGCCAGGCGAGGACCATATTGCCCCTACCGTAGGGCTCACGCCCCGCCAATCGCCAGTCCCGGCGCGTTGCCGCCGTTTGCTGCCCGCGTGGGCGTACCCGAATTCCCCGCCGCGGGCGCTGCACACCCAATGCACCGCCGGATCCCGGCGGCCTGCCGCTAAGCCGGATCGGCGGGGCGGGTCACATTCCCGCTGGCCGTCTAGCCGAGAGGGCCCGGGTCTTCTCGGCGAGTCTGGGCTGACGATCTCGTTGCATGGTTTTCGAGCCAGTTGATGGCTTCTTCCCGGCTTTCGTAGATGTGCGGGGCCAGGTCCCGGTGGTGCAGCTGCCTGGTGAGCTTGAGCCGCATGAAGGAGCTGGTCGTGTACCTGGTCACGCTGGCGTAGTAGCGCTCGGCCAGCGTGCGGACCCCGGCGATGTAGTCGTCGGTCAGGGCCGGGTCCAGGTAGAAGTTGTCGTAGTTGACGACCATCTGCACCTTCTTGCCGATGGCGGCCAGGCGCTGGCGGACCGCGGTCCCGATCGCCGCCGCGTCGTCCGCCGTGACCAGCGACATGCCCTCCATGTTCAGGAAGAACATGTTGCGTTCGGCATCGTAGGCGAACCGCGCCTCCAATGGCATGGTCAGCAGATCGTCTTTCAGGCCCATCAGCCCGGCGGCGAAGATCCGCGCGTCCATCAGCTTCGGCTCGCCGCGGATGATGGGCTCGAATCCGATGTGAGCGAGGATGTCTTTCGCCAGATCCACGCCGGGGGCGATCTCGACGAGCTCCAGGCCGTCGGGGGTAAGCCGGAAGACGCACCTCTCGGTCACATACAGCACGGGCTGGCTGACGGCGGCCGCGTACGCGCCGCTGAACGTCCGCTGCTCCACATCGGCGATGAACTTGGGCGTCACGGCACCGTCCGCCACGGCCAGCTGGCCGTCCCGGACCCGGCTGCGGCTCGGCACGGCGAAGGTCCCGGTGAACACCAGCCGTTTGGCGTTCTGGCTGATGTTGATGAAGCCGCCCGAGCCCGCCAGCTTTGCCCCGAACCGGCTGACATTGACATTGCCCAGACGGTCGGCCTGGGCCATTCCCAGGAACGCGGCGTCGAGACCGCCGCCGTCATAGAAGTCGAACTGGGCGGGCTGATCCAGGATGGCCTGCGCGTTCACCGCCGCACCGAAATCCAGCCCGCCGGTCGGCATGCCGCCCATCGCGCCGGGTTCGGCGGTCAGCGTGAGGTAGTCCAGGATGTGCTCTTCGGCCGCTACATTCGCGACGCCTTCCGGCAGGCCGATGCCGAGATTGACCACGCTGCCCGGCTGAAGCTCCATCGCCGCCCGGCGGGCGATGACCTTCCGCTCGGTCAGCTCCAGCGGTGGCACCTGGTTGCGGACCCGCCGCAGCTCTCCGCTCAGTGCCGCGGAGTACGGCGTGCCGAAGGTCTGCCAGTGATACTGGGGCTGCGATACGACGACGCAGTCGACCAGAATTCCCGGGATCTTCACCTCGCGCGGACTCAGGCTGCCGCTTTCGGCAACCCGCTCCACCTGCACGATGACCAGGCCGTGGGCATTGTGCACGGCGGTGGCCACGGCGAGCGCTTCCATGATCAGCGCCTCGCGCTCCATGGTGATGTTGCCCTCGGGATCCGCCGTGGTGCCGCGCAGGAACGCCACATCGAGCGGCAGCGCCTTGTAGAACAGGTACTCCGCGCCGCCGAGAGTGATCAGCTCCACGCGGTCTTCGGTCGTCCGCTCGTTGATCTTCCCGCCGCCGTTCCGCGGGTCAACGAAAGTACCCAGCCCAACCCGGGTCAGCAAGCCGGGCTTGCCGGCGGCAGTGTCCCGGAACAGCTGCGAGATAACGCCCTGCGGCAGATTATGCGCCTCGATCTCGTTGCGCACCGCCATCTTCCCCAGCTCTGGCGCCATCGCCCAGTGACCGCCCACGGCCCGGTTCAGCAGGCCCTTATGGGCCAGCCGGTCCAGCCCCCGGCCGAGCCGGTTCCCCGCGGCCATGGTGAATACCAGCCCGAGATCGCGGGGAGCGCCGGTCAGCAGGAACCGCTGCTCCAGTGCCACCGCCACCTCCTCGGCGAAGCACTGCCCCATGAACCCTTCGACCACTACCGAGTCGCCGTCACGGATCAGCTGCACCGCCTCGGCGGCGGTGACGATCTTGTCCCGCTCCGAACTGCCGGACAGCGATTCGGCGGGGATGCGCATGATGTTCCTCCTGAAGCGATCCGGGCGAACCTTCTTGCCGTGGCGGTCAGCCGAACACCGACGCCCGGGACTTGCCGGCCAGCGATGCGCGCCCGGGCCCCTTCCCCGGAGAGGCCACCCCCCATGCTGCCAACCGGAGACCTCTTCGTCTACGGCCGTGCGATGGCCGATGAGCCCTCGAACTCCACCAGCTGATCAGCGGGTGACTGTGGGCGTGTGGCCCAGCTCGGTCCGCACCTGCGGGCAGACTTGGCACTGCGGAGCCGGCTGGATGCGCCTGCCCGAAGCCGCCCGCGGCCCGCCCTGGCGGGCATGACCAGCCCGGACCGCTCACCGCGCCCCCGCGGCATTATTGCGCGTTCACCTGTGTCGGGAGATCGCCATAGTACAAAATGGGTCTCCGGCGTGGCGGCGCTTCTCCCCTGAGGATCGGCCCGAATTCGGACACCGATGCCGATACCGCCTAGCAGTGAGGGGCGGAGCGTGGCTTCGCCGCGGGGAGCGGCGGAAAGTATGCGATCATTTCGCGGCCACACGGTGGTCACAGAACGGGCGCGGGGAGGAACAAGGCGGTGGGCAAGCATACGAGATCGGCGTGCCGACTGGATGCCCCTGGGGCAATTGCTCAGGTGGCCTCCATCCTGCCGAATTATCAGCTCCTCAGCTACAGGGCCGCAGTTGACGACCTTGTGGAAGCGAGCAGGCGCTCGGCACCCTCCGGCCTGCTCGGGGCGGAGGGGCTTGCTGCCGGGCTTGGGCAACCAGAGTTCACGGCTGTCCTGTCGCACCTTGACGGGGGTGCGGACGCCGTCGCCGCACGCCTGATGACGGAGATCCGCAACTACCGGCCCAATGTCCGCAGCTCGCCGGGCGACTTGCCGACGTTCGTCCGGATTTTCCTGCTTTCTCAAATCGATTCGGTGTGGTGGAACGGGATGGCTCCGTTCGTCTCCGACACCGACGTGCTGCACTCGGCTGAACTGGTGGATCTCACGCCGCTCAGATCGGCGAAGATGCTGCGGTTCCAGTACCGCGCCCAGTCGGCCGGACTGCCCGGCCGGGCCCGGGACTGGGCACAGCGGCAGGCAATGCCGGAAATGCGTCCTCGGACGGCCGGATTGCGCTTCACGCGCTCGCGGCCCGCGGTTGTCGCCGTCGTCAACCAGATTGCTGGCGAGCTCGCCACCATGCTCCCGCCACAGACCCCTCGGCTCTGGGTGACGAGCATGGTACGGAGCGTCCAGCACCAGCATCGGCTGCGTTCCCTCGGTTATGCCGCCGTACTGCCAAGTTCGCATTGTGTCGGATACGCCTGCGATGTGGAGATGCAGTGGTTCCGCCGGTTCGATCAGGACAATCTGTTCGCCCGGCTACTCCTCGAACGGCAGGAGGCGGGTCAGCTTAACGTTATCGACGAGGGCCAGGCCTGGCACTTGTGCGTAAACCCGCTGGCGCACGACGAATTGCACGCCGCCTACCAAGCTCAGCTGGCCGGCCGCTGACCACAGGGAAAGGCTTTCGACATGTGCGGTATCGCCCTCATCATCGGGCCGGACCCGGACGCGGTGGTCTTCGGGCGGATGCTCGATGCGATCGCACCGCGAGGAGAGGCGCGCGAGACGCTCATTGATGAGCGGCACTATCTCGCCACCCAGCGCCTGAAGATAGTCGATCGCGAGCGGGCCATCCAGCCGTGGACCTCGCCGGACGGGCGATGGGCGGTCTGCTATAACGGCGAGGTTTACAACTTTCGTTCCTTGCGGTCAGAGCTTGCCGCCCTCGGCCACGAGCTGCGAAGTGATAGCGACACCGAGGTGATCCTGGAGGCGTTCCTTGAGTGGGGGGAACGGGCCGTACACCGGCTGCGGGGCGAGTTCGCGTTCGCGGTGGTTGACCGGGCTGCCGACCGGGCCTATCTGGCCCGTGACCCGCTCGGCGTTAAGCCGCTCTACTGGTCTCGCTGCGGCGGTCACCTGTACGTGGCGTCGGAACTGAAGGCGCTCGTCCCCGTCGGCGGGCTCGTCAGCGAAATCCCTCCGGGCCACCATGGATGGGGGAGTCCCACCCAGGACCCCGCCGTTTCCGCGTATGTCGACCTGCTGACCCTGGGGGACGGCGAGGAGCCGATCACCGATGTCGGCGAGGCCGCCCGGCTGGTGCGGGCCACGCTGGAAGACAGCATCCGGGTTCGGCTCGACACCGATCTGACCGTCGGCGTCATTCTCTCCGGCGGCCTGGACAGCACGCTGACGCTCCTGCACGTACGCGAACTGCACCCCAAATGCGTGGCGTTCACGATTGGGACTCCCGACAGCGACGACATCGCGTACGCCCGCCGGGTGACCCGCGAGCTCGGGGTCGACCACGAGGTCATCGAGCTGGCTCCGGGCGATATCCGCCTCGCTGACATCCGCGAGGCCATCCGGCAATCGGAACTCACCGAGTACGGCGACGTCATCAACGCCGTCATCTCCAGGCGGCTGTTCGCCCGGGTCCACAGCTGCGGTGTCAAGGTGGTCCTCTGCGGGGACGGTTCTGACGAGCTTTTCGCCGGCTATGGGATCTACCGGCAGCCCGACCCTGTCGTGCGGCAGCGGCTGTTCCAGCACAAGCTGTACAACCTCGGGCGGACCGAGCTGCAACGTGTCGACCGCACCAGCATGGGATACGGGGTGGAAACGCGTGTGCCCTTCCTCGACCTGGCGCTCGTCCGGCTGGCGATGCGCCTGCCCATCGAGCTAAAACAGCGCGACGGCCAGGAAAAATGGATCCTGCGCCATGCGTTCGCCGATATCTTGCCCGATTACGTCCGGCAGCGGCCGAAAAATCCCCTGTCACACTCGTCCGGTCTGCACGAGCGAGTCCGCCTCTACCGATCCCAGTTTCCCCGCATCTATCGTTCATTCGGATACGATCAGCTCGGCCCGATGCGGCGCGACTTCTCAATCGTGCTCGAACAACACGGCCTGGACCTCGACCGGGCGCTGCGTGACGTCGACAACCAGCCTGACTACTCAATGGCCGACCACGCCCGCGACCTGGCCGGGGCCCTCCGCTGGAACGCGGCCGGCGCGCTGCGACGGCGAACCAGCCGCTCCCGCTGAACGGCGATGGCGAGCCGAGGAGCCGGGACCGCTCGGCGGGATCAGCGGCTCCGCCGTAGCGGCGCTTGACAGCGCAACGGCCCCTAATGCCCGGCCTGGCGCTATCGGTCCGGGTGCGCCATTGTGTCGATCACGGCGGTAGTGGCGAGGATCAGGATGTCGTTCTCGCCGGGCGCCACCTCGACTCCGTAGGTGTCACGGACCCGGAACCACCGCTTGGACACCTCGGCGACCCGCTGCCCGTCGCGATCGATGGTGTACTCGTGGTCGACGATATTGCCCTGGACGTGCAGGTCTGGGCCGTCGACCTTGACCGTCCACCGCTCGCGCACGGGCGTGATCATGGCCTTCTGGACCAGGGCGATCCGGTGCCCGCCGGGGTCCTCGATCTCCATGCTGTCCTTGACCCGCAGCATGCGCTCCTGGATCTTGCACAGCTCGCGGCCGTCCATATCCTCGAACCGGATGGTCTTGCGGATCCGCAGCGCCTTGCCGTCCAGCTTGTAGACTCGCTCGCCGCGGTCGTTTTCGATCACGTAGTCGTCTCCGATGGAGATCATGCGCTGGCGCATCTGGTATCGCGGGACCTCGCGCCCGCCTTCGCGGCGTTCCTCGCGACGCTCCTGCCGCCTTTCCCTGCCAAACAACGTCCCTGCCTCCGGCTCTACAGCACCGTCCCGCGCCCGTGTGCGGGCCGCATCCCTGTGGCCAGGGTCGATCAGGCAGGCCCGGATGGGCATCACCCATGCCGGGTGAGTAGCCACGCTTCTAGCGGTCACGACGGGCCAGCCGGCCATCCGGCACGGGGTGCGGCTGTCGTTGGTGAATCTGAGGTAGCCGCCGGCCTGGCCCGCGAGAGCCCCGCTTCCCAGAGCGAACCAGGACCGCTGCTACCCACCGTCGGCGTCATGACCTGCGGCGCACCGGGCTGACCGGGATGGCCGGCGCGGTGTCCCGTGATCGTGGCGGGCTCAGGACAGGACGCGCCGCCGGAAATTGCGCAGGCCAAGCGCGAGAAAGCCGGCGCCGAAGGTGATGACCACGGGATAGATCACGTAGAGACGCATGTGGGGAGCCATCGTGAAGGCGGCGCGCATGCCCTCGTTCACGTAGATCAGCGGATTGACCAGCACCAGGGTTTGCAGCCAGTGCCAGCCGCCGATGGTCACCGGTGCCAGCCGGGTCCACGAGTAGTAGGTGCCGCCCAGGAAGGTGATCGGCAGGATGATGAACCCGAACATCAGGCCGATGTTCCTGGGCTCGAAACTGGTGCCCAGGACCAGCCCGAGGCCGGCCATCGCGACGGACGCCAGCGGGACGAACGTCACGATGATCCACCAGTGCAGGGACAGGTGGGCCTGAACCCCTGGGGCGTGCACGACCGACGCGATCGGCAGCACGATGACGGCCGACAGTACGCCCTGAGCCGCGCCAGAGAGGACCTTGGCCACCGCCACCAGCCAGATCGGGCAGGGGGCCTGGACCCGGTCCTCGATCTCCCGGGTGAAGCCGAACTCCTGCGCCATGGCCAGGGCGATCGACTGTACCCCCTGGAACATGACCGAGATCCCGACCACCCCAGGTACCAGAATGGTCGCGAACGCGGACTCCGCGGCGGTACCGTGCCCCCCGCCGATGCCCTGGCCGATCTTGGGGAAGACGAACAGGAAGACAAAGCAGAGCAGGAACGGCTGGATGAGCGTGCGCAGCACGAACTCCCAGAGATGCTTGCGCAGGACGACGAGGTCGCGCAGCAGCAGGGCGCCCAGCGCGG
>Ga0335081_10021558_pt1 | contig 10426 bp, 12 predicted proteins | sample Lox_Sample_35_FD_206713 | JGI IMG/M metagenome (GOLD analysis project Ga0335081, IMG submission 206713) | Soil microbial communities from Loxahatchee National Wildlife Refuge, Florida, United States - Lox_Sample_3.5 | ecosystem: Environmental > Terrestrial > Soil > Wetlands | place: USA...
GCACCTGGCAGGAAGGCGTTCGTCCAAGGTTTCTATTGCTTTGAGTGAATATATTAGGGGCAAGGATTACATTAATTTATGCAGCAAGACCTTTCGGGCAGCCCAAACGGCAAACTATTTTTGGCAACACATTGTTCACTGCTGAAGCACGTATTAAATGCATCCTTTTCCTAAAATTGCCAACGCCCCCCCGCAGCTCCGCACGGATTGATTGGTCCATTCAACACAAAAAATGATCTGCGTGCTCCGCTTTGCCGAACCGTTGAGTTTCGCTATTCTTCTCGATTTGATATTTAACGCAAAAACTGGGTTGTCAAAGAAGGCCCGCAAAGTTGGAAGTCGCAAACGGAGTGCCGAGTGCGGCCAGGGATCGCGACGTTGTCAACTGGTCAACAGAAACTTGCGAAAACAAAATTAACAGAAATAGGCAAGAAAACGAGGGCGAGCTCGTCTCCCCCCCCGGGCGCCTGGGGGAGGGTTCATGGATCTTACGCCAACGACGGGCGGTCCGCAAGTTGAATCATTGCCTGCTTTGCGAGTGCAATTCATACTTTCGCCTGTTAACTTTTCATTCCAAAAGAGGATGAAATGCGCGTGTCCGTGGGACCATGTATTGTCTTCAAGCCAAGTGCATCCCTTGCATCACAGGCTGTGTCACAGCAGAGCCCGGGAAGCTGCGGACAAAATTCCGAATAGCCTTGAGTTATGCAGCTCCTAAGTGTGAATCTTGAACTGCCTCCATTAAGATCGTACCAGATAAACGAGTTGAACGGTTGTCTTGTATGCGAATATATGCCGGCGACTATATAACGATTAGAGTCCTGCAACATCGATGCCATATTGTGGCGACAAACGAACGAGTAATAGGGTGAAGGATACTGAAGATAGTAGCCCATTCGGCCTCTTGGGAGGGAAAAAAACAAGGCTGGGTTAACCGATCTTTAAACACATCGCATAAGGGCGAGAGATATGTATTATGGAGAAAATAGTATTCAGCCGACTCGGGTGCTAAACATACACTTAATCATTTTCCCGGTTTCCAAAGGGGTTATTATCACAGATTCATTAGAATACCCTTGTTTACCCAAAAATCACTGACCAACGGGGTTTCCTTCCCTTTTTCGTCTGATTTGTTCTACACGTTGCTCACTACTCCGCAGCCTCGCCATAATATTAGCCACCTCAATACTCTCTTCAAGCACTAAAACTCGTCAGAAACCACAATTTTACTGCGCTTACCCTTAATAAACCGGTCTTGAGCATCCTTTAGAGATTGCGACGACAAAAGTCCATACCACTGAATAGGATCGACTTGTTTCGCTTCTTCATCATCATCGGCCTTCTCCTCGGCCTTGGTAAAGTTCTTGAGCATAAACACATCATCGGACTCAAGATCAACAAGTCTAATAAACGTCAGCCATGATCACAAAAGGGGGACGCGCACATCCGTCGACCAGCTTGCATCCTCTGATCAAACCCAACCTCTCCGATTTTCATCCCCCCAGAAGCGGATTTACCTCGATTCGCTTGTGCCAAATCAAAGAACGCCTAACAGATCAGATACAGGGAAGACTAAGATGGGACCATGCGAAACAGCTGAGAGAGACATTCTACGTGAAACATATACTCATCCAGCAGACTGAGGTGGTTTAGTAATGCCGAATCCAATTCGGTGGTCATTGATAACCTTTCCAGAGCATCGGAAAGGGAGACTTGTTCTTTATCGCCTTCAAGAACGGCTTCGTCGCTTGCGTCCGTCATTTGTCCACGTCGTCGTCAATTTTCAGGGGCTTTGCGGGACTCGCGCGAGGCCGTCTGACGTAATCACGAAACGATACGACACAAACCTAATTTTTGCACGGAATTTTTTTGGGAGCAATTCTAATTCGCATGCCCTTCCTCTAATCTTCGTTTTCTTCCAGTTTCTGATGACGTGCGGTCATGATAAGACCGATGCTACCTTGCGTGATTTGATAACTGGACATTTCGGAGTATCGAGAGTAGTGTTCTTTTGGTAGATGTTGCCTTCATCTCAGATGAGATCGACACAACAAGCGTGGCAGTTATGAAGAAATCCATCGTAGAGGAGAACGATGCCTTGTAATGCATCCTTGAGTGTTGTTTTTTTATCACTCCGGACTTTGCTCAAAGCCGACTACGAAGTTGTGTCAGATCTGAGGAAAGCATGGGAAGGGATACTTTCTTTTTGTGAGAGAGGACGATTCTAAGTCAAGTTTCATTTAAAATGGGAGCGGCTACGTATGCACAGACATTGTGCCTGTACAAGACGATGATTTTGATGCCGAGACTGAGGTAATTGGTGAGCGATGATGGTCTGGTCAAATGTCCGAGCATTTCTTTAGGGGACAATGCCTGGTTTGCGGTCTGACCACGTTAAATGTTCTTGTTGTTCTCCTGCTGACTGAAATGGTTATTCTTGATATATGTTATGCTAATCGGACCTATGATTACACCGTTTGCTATGTGATCTGTAAGTAAACTCGAGGTAGCCTCCTCGATTATCCCGAATGATATCAGAATGCAACCGTACCCACTAAACGTCCTCAAATTCTTCATCTTCATCATCGTCATCGTCATCATCTTGCTTCGAGGCCTGACCACTTGCACTCGCCGCACCAGCAGCAACCAAGGTCGTAGCCTGATTCGACGCCGGCGTAGAAATATTCGATGACACTCCCGTAACATCCCCCCCTCCAATTCCAGTATCCTCCCAACTCGCCTCATCCTCGGAAAAGTCGGCATCCTCCGCAGCAAACTGTGCAGCATCTTCCCGTGCATTCGCCCGCGCAGCAGCGTAATACGCCGCAATCTGGTCTTCCATCCCCGCATCCAACCCCTCCGCCGCCTTGATATCCGCCTTCTTATTCTCCTCCTCCTCATCCACAATCCGCGAAAACGAAGACACATACTCTGGCTGGACTTCCATTTGTCGAGCACCCGCATGCGTGAGTTCGCCCGAGATGGTACTCTCTGTGTGCCAGGCTGGCAGGGCATTCTGCTGTTGCTGAGCAGTGCGACGAGCGATTTCTTCGGCTGACCGGGCGGCGTCTTGGCCGTCGGAAAAGTCGATTTTCAAGGTTGGTCCTGCGGCGGCTGTTGTTGTTGTGAGTTCGCTGGTGGCTGTGGAGAGATGATTAAGGGCGAGACTTGGGTAATCGGTCGATGATTCGGCGTCTTCAAAAGGCGGGATTGCATTTGCAAGGGCAATATTGAATGTGTGTTCGGGGACATGAATTGTGTCCACCATTTTCATGGCCTGGACGATAGGATCGATCTGGTTTAATAGCCGGGCATATTTAGCCTTTTCCTCGCCATTCTCGTCGGGTCCGGCATTCCTTTCCTCCTGAACCGTAGCTCCGCAATCCAAACATGTAAAGGACATGAGGTCCGCAGACAACAGCGCAGCAGCATCGAACGGGGAATAGCGCTTCCCACATCTCGGACACACATACGCCGCCTCTAATGACTGATTCTCCTTGGTCAACTTACTCGTCAACTGCAATATCCGCCATTTAATTGCATCCACCGCAACCCTGTAATCTACGAAGTAAAATATCCGTTGCCGTGGCTTCCGCTCCTGGTCGGGGGGCACTCCGAGTTTTGCGCGCTCGAGCTCGGCGGGGGTTTTGGGTTCTGTTTTCGTGTGTTGCTGGAGGAGACGGTCTGCCGTGAGCGGGGCAACGACTTTGTGGAGCTCTTTTGTTGTGACGTTCATGAGTTGGGCGAGGTGGATGTCGCGGAGAGTGGAGTGCTTGAGGAGGATGTCGTAGGCGATGATTTGGCGGATGGCGTAGAAGCCCCGGAGGACCTGGCGTAGCAGCACGTGCACGGTCACTGCCTCGGACGACGTCGATGCCATCTCCGACCTGTTCCCCACGCTGAACCTGCGAAGGGAGGAGGGATGCTTAGCGAAAGCGACGCCCACGGTGAACTTGCGTAGACTCTTTCTGCGGTTTGTGTCTTTGTAGTCGTTTCCAAATTTTACATGCGTATTTTCTTACGTCTGGATTTTGCCGCGGAAACAAAATTTTCATTTCTCCGCTGAGTCGCCGCGCTTCCTTCCCATCCCCAACCCATTATCTCTAGCACCACGCCGGTGAGACAGCCCGCCATGGCCGGAGTAAACAATAATCTTCAATTTGAGACTTCCAAGGAAGTGACTGTGTATGTCTCCCCTCTCTCATACCCTACGGCATGCACCCGTCGCTAACCAGTCTCCAGTGCCCCGACGTGTAAGTTTTCTTCCTTGTCCCGGGTGTGTGAATGCCTCGATACTGACTGCACGTGTGGTTAGTCGAGGCTATGGGCCTCAAAGGTGTGTCTTCCTTGTATATTTCTGTAGGGAGCAGTGCTGATGCAAATTTAGAGGATCTCTTGAGGGGAATCTACGCTTACGGCTATGAAAGTCCCAGTGCCGTCCAAAGCCGTGCCATCGTCCAAATCTGCAAAGGACGAGGTATTCCGTGACTGTGGTAACCAGAGCTAACGAGCAGATGTCATTGCTCAAGGTATACTGATCTTACTGTCTACGATGGCCAAGGTTGCTAAATGAAATTAGCACAATCTGGAACAGGAAAAACTGCGACCTTTTCACTTTCCATTTTGCAGACCATCAACACCACCCAGCGCGAAACACAAGCCCTCGTTCTCTCTCCGACCCGAGAACTAGCAACCCAAATTCAATCTGTCATTCTCGCCCTCGGCGAATACCTCAACGTAGAAGAACCCCCGCCACCCCCCGACACTCAAAGTCCTAATATCGCGCTTAGGTCCAATGCCACGCTTGTATCGGCGGCACCAACGTTGGGGAAGATATCCGCAAGCTTGATTACGGCCAACACGTCGTCTCCGGTACGCCCGGCCGCGTCGCTGACATGATCCGTCGTCGTCATCTCCGCACTCGTAATATCAAGATGCTCGTTCTCGACGAGGCAGACGAACTCCTGAACAGGGGGTTCAAGGAACAAATTTACGATGTATATAGGTATCTGCCGCCGGGGACCCAGGTTGTCGTGGTGAGTGCGACGTTGCCTCCTGATGTGCTGGAATTGACAACGAAATTTATGACTGATCCGATTCGGATTTTGGTGAAGCGGGATGAGTTGACGCTTGAGGGGTTGAAACAGTATTTCATTGCTGTCGAGAAGGAGGAGTGGAAGTTTGATACTTTGTGTGATGTACTACCCCCCGTTACTCACGGCACATACATCGTGTGCGTTTGACAGGCACTGACGTTGTTTTAGCTATACGACTCGCTCACCATTTCCCAAGCAGTCATCTTCTGTAACACAAAAAAGAAAGTCGACTGGCTCACCGAAAAAATGCGCGAAGCCAACTTCACCGTCTCAAGCATGCACGGCGACATGCCTCAAAAAGAACGCGATGCCATCATGCAAGATTTCCGGCAGGGCTCCACGCGCGTCCTCCTCACGACGGATATCTGGGCTCGTGGGATCGATGTGCAAAACGTCTCGCTTGTCATCAACTACGACTTGCCTGTCAACCGAGAGAATTATTTGCATCGAATTGGGAGGTCCGGGCGGTTTGGTAGGAAGGGTGTTGCGATTAATTTTGTTACGGCGGCGGATGTCCAACTTTTGCGGGATATTGAACAGTTTTACGCTACTCAAATTGATGAGGTACGCTTCCCAATTGACCCGGTCTTGGCACTAGGGTGCTAATCGTGTAGATGCCGATGAATGTAGCGGATCTCATCTAAACACGGGGGAAAAAAAAGAACCGGATGGAGGATCGTTGATGTATTGTGTATTCAGGGTTGGTAGGTAATTCTACTCTATTGAACAATTCGCAAAACTACAGCACTTTGTTCTTCACGAGCCATATTGCTTCATGCAATTACACGGATTCTAAAAATATTACACCACACCTGAGACAGGACATCGATAGGATTTCATGCACCAGCCCCGTCAAGAAATGACCTGACATGATTAATTGCCTCTTTCTTTACCTCCGTAATACTCTTTTCCACATTCAACACGTAAACTCTCGGCTCAACCTCGGGGTCCGGCGGCTCCAAGTCCGCAAACTGGCTCGCCACCATATCCGCCTTCAAAAAATGCCCCGGTCGCTGCTGCACCCTCCTCACACTCTCCGCCTCACTCAAATGACAAAACATAAAGTACTCCCGTAGTTGACTCCCCCTTCGTCTACCCTCCTCAACTCGTTTCCGTATCCGATCCCGATACGAGGGTCTTAGAGAGGAACAGGTGACTACGATTCCAGAAGAATGGTGTTCGGACTCTTCCAGTTGAGCCGTCGAGATGACACTGTCTAGCCAATCCCAGCGGTCGTCGTCGATGAGGGGCATTCCCGAGGACATTTTGGCGATGTTGCGGGGTGGGTGGAGGTCGTCTCCTTCGATAAACGCGAAGTGGAATTGTGTTGAAATGGCTTTGCCAATTGTGGATTTACCGCAACCCGTCGGACCGGCAATAATGAAAACGGGGATGTCGTCTGATGAGAGCTCCGTGTTCTTCGGATATTCTTTGTTCTCCATTGTCCAAAATTGTTAGTGACTTCGGCTGAGGTCAATGGAAAGCGGCTGATCTCGCAATTTGGTCGACCGCCGCTTGATTGGTGTGACATCTAGTCCGCGTACATTGACGAAAGTTATGTATCGAATAGAGAGAGCACTTCACTGTGGCCACAGCTTTGTTGAAATCCTTAAGACGCTTGAATTAAACGTCATCAGAATTCGGAATGCGGCCCACAGTGTAGCAAAGGACGAAAAATATAACAGGCATATCCATTTCATAAATTGTGGCATCGAAGCCCAACACATATGAGGAGAGGGCTCCATGAAGTGACGTTTCAGCAAGGCTTACCGATGAGAACTTGGCTTTGAAGAATTTGTTATATGAAAACGTATGAATACCTCGACGCTGACCTTTGCCATAGAAATTGCGGTAAGGCGTTCCCTCCACGGATGATTGAATGAGGACCTAAATGAAGTATTCGAGGAATCCGATACATCTCAAGGTGTTTGCGGCCGCACTAGGTTTTAACTCGTCCACTTGATCCTAATACATCAGAGTTTGTCTTCTTAATGACAGTTCCATAAGAAAAGGGGGGTGAATACTTAAGCAGTAAATGTCCTGTTGAATTCACATTGCCATATCGTTCATCAAATGTTGATCATATCAAAGCATTATTTTTTTATTTTCTCCTTCTGGCCTCTGGACGAAGGTTCAATGATCTAAATTAGACATTTAATATCCTAACGTTACATTTCTTTCAACTATCTTATTTCATCATAACAGTGATTTGTGACGATCAATTTCAGATGTGATGCCCTATGGATTATTAAATTCGGCCCCAGATCAAGCAGGACTAGAGTGAGATTCACAGATATTAGTTAAAGCGGCAAGGGGCAAAATATTGAAAACTTGATCTAGGGTCGAGACAGCCGAGATATCTTCTAAATTTGCATGGAAGAAATGTTGGCCGCATGAGGAAAAGAACAAATCAATGATTCCATAAGATTTCTTTCTTGGCAGAGTTTACCGGTAGAATCTGTTCAGTTCAGCGGCAAAACGGAATTCGAGCAAAGGCGAACGGATTCTACGAAATTGGAAGGAAAGCCATTTCATGGCGTCTGGTTTCACAGAATCTCATTCAACGATTTTGATAAGTCTTCATGCTATAGTAATCAGGCCTGCAAAGACTTAATTCCACATCAACACCCGGAAGAAAGTAAATTCAGTTGTAATAGAAAGACTATCTAGTAAGAGAAAACCTCCAATCCATCTTTACCGAGAGAGAAATACTCAGGGCCTTCTGTGATGGACCCAGACGCTAATTTTACATTCGGCGCATTACCTGTAACACCGCATTAGCAATTTAAGATTTCAAGCGAGTGGAGTTTCTGTGTGATCGCCTTAAAAAGGTTGGCTTTGACATGAAGTTGCTTACGTGATTTTGGATCGCCAATCTTCTCGAAAAATCGACAGTGAAAAATTTCGAAAATCCGCGCCTCTGAAACATTTTTCTCTTTTGGTCGTACCACTGCAGGATTGAAGATGTTGCGTGCTGTGGCAGGCCGGTCGTCAACTGTGCGCTCTCCGTCGACGGTAGCACGGACAATTGTCGGCTCCCACAGGGGCTATGCGTCGCATAAGGAACTCAAGTTTGGCAGCGAAGGACGGTCGGCGCTCCTCAGAGGCGTGGATCTCCTTGCCAACGCCGTTGCTGTCACCCTCGGACCAAAGGGCCGCAATGTCCTCATTGAGCAGAGCTTTGGAAGGTCTCGTTACTATTCCCTAGTTCTCTGGCTAATAGCAGTCCCAAGATTACGAAGGATGGAGTCACTGTTGCAAAGAGTATTGTTCTCCAGGACAAATTCGAGAATCTGGGCGCAAAGTAAGATCACCGCCTTATACCCTCCGGTTCAGTGCTCTGCGTTCTGACTTGTGAAGACTGGTCCAAGATGTAGCAAACAAGACCAACGAAGTCGCTGGAGACGGCACCACAACAGCCACTGTCCTCGCCCGCTCGATCTTCGCCGAAAGCGTCAAAAACGTCGCTGCAGGCTGTTCCCCCAACGACCTCCGTCGGGGGGCCCAGGCCGCCGTCGATGCCGTCGTAGACTTCCTTCAAGCCAACAAGCGTAGCATCACAACGTCCAGTGAAATCGCCCAAGTCGCAACAATCTCTGCCAACGGCGACCAGCACATCGGCAAACTCATTGCCCAGGCTATGGAAAAAGTCGGCAAGGAGGGGGTTATTACCGTCAAGGAGGGCAAGACTGTTGAAGATGAACTTGAGATTACCGAGGGAATGAAATTTGACAGGGGGTATATCTCAGGGTATTTTATTACGGATCCAAAGACCGCGAAGTGTGAGTATGAGAAGCCATATGTGTTGCTTTCGGAAAAGAAGATTTCGGCTTTGCAGGACATTTTACCCGCGTTGGAGATTGCAGCACAGGGACGGCGGCCATTGGTGATCATTGCAGAAGACATTGAAGGGGAGGCGCTCGCCGCTTGTATCCTCAATAAACTCCGTGGACAATTGCAAGTCTGCGCCGTCAAAGCACCCGGATTCGGCGACAATCGCAAGTCTATTCTCGGAGATATCGCCATTCTTACCGGTGGTACCGTTTTCACCGAAGAACTCGACTTGAAATTGGAAAAAGTCACACCGGATTTGCTCGGATCAACTGGGAGTATCACGGTCACCAAGGAAGATACGATCCTGTTGAATGGAGAGGGATCAAAGGAGTCGATTGCAGCGCGATGCGAACAAATCCGCGGTGCGATGGCCGACTCCGCAACCTCAGAATACGAAAAAGAAAAGCTTCAAGAACGATTGGCGAAGTTATCCGGCGGTGTGGCGGTCATCAAAGTCGGCGGAAGTTCCGAAATCGAAGTCGGCGAAAAGAAAGATCGCTTCCAAGATGCTCTGGCCGCTACTAGGGCCGCCGTGCAGGAGGGCATTGTCCCCGGTGGCGGAGTAGCGCTGCTCAAGGCGACCAAAATCTTGGACGCCGTTAAAACTGAAAACTTTGATCAGTCGTTGGGAGTCAAGATTATCAAGGAGGCGTGTAAGAAGCCTGCTCGTCGGATTATTGAGAATGCGGGTGGGGAGGATAGTGTGATTACCGGGAAGATTTTGGATGATCCGACTGGGTCGTTTTCACGAGGATATGATGCGCAAAAAGGGGAGTTTGTGGATATGATTGAGACTGGGATCGTGGATCCACTCAAGGTTGTGCGGACGGCGCTTGTTGATGCCGCGAGCGTGGCCTCTCTCCTCGGCACTACGGAATGTGCTATAGTCGATGTACAATCAGCCTCCTCCTACACAGATTGACGCAATTTAACTGACGTTTATAGGCCCCGGAGAAAGAATCTCCTACACCCGGAGGAGGAATGGGAGGTATGGGTGGTATGGGCGGTGGCATGTTCTAGACGAACAGCGCTCACCATGAACACTCAAAACGCGCAACAAAATATTATCTCTTTATAATTTCATCTCTCGCGATATCATTGCTGTTTTCGAGCGTCATCTTTTCTGTCTCCCCATATTCTCTCTAAAGTGGATTTGGTAGCCAGTTTTCATTCAGAGTCCGCCCGCTTCTCCTCTCATATCGCTTCGTCTGTAGGTAGTGATAGACGTTGTTTCAATCGTACCAGATTTAAGCAAAAGACCTTCTCGTCGATCACGTTCAAGCTTTCTGGACGCGACGCTGGCTTTCAAATGACAACGCTTCAACGATGATACGAGGTAATAAGCACTTTCTTAAACTTAACACGACCACTCGATCACTAGACTTCTATGGGACAGGAATAAACTCAGTATCTAATTGTTTATGTCCATGTCCTTCCTCCGCCTTCGCCTTCTGTATAATCTCCCTTATCTGATCGCACAACGTTTTGCACTTCCT
>Ga0335081_10021559_pt1 | contig 10425 bp, 10 predicted proteins | sample Lox_Sample_35_FD_206713 | JGI IMG/M metagenome (GOLD analysis project Ga0335081, IMG submission 206713) | Soil microbial communities from Loxahatchee National Wildlife Refuge, Florida, United States - Lox_Sample_3.5 | ecosystem: Environmental > Terrestrial > Soil > Wetlands | place: USA...
CTTACGGGCCATCGCCCTGCCGACCCATTGCCCCCGCCCGGCCGTGCGCTCCTCCGGCCCGCCGTCGGCCAGCGCGGCGCCGGGCCAGGAGCGGTGGACGGCCGGCCCGGTCACAGCCCGGCCGCCTCTGCCAGCGCGCGCGACACCAGGGTCGCGGCGAGCTTCTTGCGGAACCCGCTGCTGCCGTGCGCGTCCGACGGCGGCTCGATCTGGGCCGCGGCATGCTCGCCCATCGCCCGCCAGGTCTGCGGCGCGGCGGGCTGGCCGGCCAGCGCCCCGGCCCCGACCTCGACCGGCAGCGGCCCGACGCCGCCCAGCACCACCCGTGCCGACCGGCAGATGCCGTCGTCGATGTCCACCGCCACCGCGGCGGCGACGACCGCGAAGTCGCCCTGGCGCTCGGCGAACTCGGTGAGCGCGGCCCGCGGCGCGGGCCGCGGGAACCACACCTCGGTGATCATCTCGTCCGGCTCCGCGGCCGTGGTGTAGAAGCCCTGGAGGAACTCGGCGGCGGGCAGGGCCCGCCGCCCGGCCGGCCCCTGCAGCACGATGTTCGCCCCCAGCAGCAGGGCCAGCAGGCACCACTCCGAGGCCGGATCGGCGTGCGCGATGCTGCCGCCGAACGTGCCGCGGGCCCGGATCGGGTAGTGCCCGATCCACCGGGCCGACCGGGGCAGCACCCCGAACCCCTCCCGCACCGCGGGGTCACAGGTCATCTCGACCGCGCGGTGCGGGGTCAGCGCGCCGATGTGCAGGCCGTCCGCCCCGGCCCGCAGGTAGCTCAGCCCGGGCACACGGGTCACATCGACCAGCGCGCTGGGCCGCGCCAGCCGCAGGTTCATCATCGGGACCAGGCTCAGCCCGCCCGCCAGGATCTTCGCCTCGTCCCCGAGCCCGGCCAGCAGCGCCACCGCCTGCTCCACGCTGCCGGCGCGGTGATAGGCGAACGGCGCAGGCTTCACCGCAGGTCCTCCCGTGCGCGCTGGCTGGCTCTCCCGGGAAAGTTGTCAGCAACCTGGGAGTTCCCGCCGCTCAGGGGCGTCCAGGCCGCTTGGTATACCATATTTCAGCACCGCGCCGGCCGTCCACCGGGAGCCCCGCATGGCACCTTCCCAGCTGCGGGTGGAGCACTGCCCCGCTGGCTACCGGCGGCTGCTGCTGGCGCGCCCGGAGCGCCGCAACGCGCTGGATGTGGGGCTCGCCCGCGCGCTGCGCGACGCCCTCGGGCGTGAGGAGAGCGCCCCGGTGGTGCTCGGCAGCACCGACCCGGCGGTGTTCTGCGCGGGCGCCGACCTGGATCTGCCCGACGCCGGCCGGGCCGAGGTCTCCGACCTGCTCTACGACTGCTACGAAATCATGGTCACCAGGCCGGGGCCGGTGATCGCGGTGGTCGGCGGGCCAGCGGTGGGCGGCGGGGCGCAGCTCGCGGCAGCGGCCGACCTGCGGATCGCGGGACCGGCCGCGAAGCTGCGCTGGACCGGGCCGCCCGGCCGCGGCCTGGCCGTGGGCGCGTGGGTGCTGACCGACCTGGTGGGCCGCGGCACCGCGATGGAGCTGACCCTGACCGGGCGCTGGGTGGGCGCGGCGGAGGCGCTGGCCATCGGCCTGGTCAACCGGGTCGATGACGACCCGGGCCAGGTCGCGGCGGGTATCGCCGCCGAACTGGCCGCCCGCGGCCCGCAGGCGCCCGCCCGGGTGAAGAGCGTGGCGGCGGCCGGCGGTCTGCTCGAGCGGCTGCATGCCGAACGGCGCGCGAACGCCGCCGCCTGGGCGCAGGCGACCGCACCGGCCACCGGATGAGCGCCGGCGAAGACTGGAGCCGGGCCGGGTGGCGGGCGCACCTGCCGGGCACCGATGACGTGCCCGCCTGGGCCGGCCGGCTCGGTGAGACCACGATCCCGGAGCTGGCCGCCGCGTCCGCGGGCCGGGTGCCCGGCCGGGTGGCGATCACCGTGGACGGCGAGCCGGTCACGCACGGGGAGCTGGACACCGGTGCCGCGCAGGTAGCGGGCTGGCTGGCCCGCCGGATCCAGCCGGGGGACCGGGTGCTGCTGGCCGCCGGGCCGGGACCCGGGTTCCTGCGCTGCTATCTCGGGTCGCTGCGGGCGGGTGCGGTGGTGGTGCTCGCCAATCCCGGCTATACCGCGCCCGAGCTGGCCCACCTGGTGTCCGATTCCGGCGCCGCGGTCGCCTTCGCCGGCCCCGGTCCCGCGCGGCTGCTCGCCGCGCTGCCCGCGCCGCCGCTGACCGTCGACGCGAGCTGGCTGCCGCCCGGGCCACCGGGCCGGGCCGGCCAGCAGGTGCGGGCCGCGCCGGATGACACCGCGCTGCTCGCCTACACCTCGGGCACGACCGGGCGGCCGAAGGGCGTCCCTCTGACCCACCGCCAGCTGCTCACCTCGATCCGCACGGCGATGGCGGCCTGGCGGTGGAGCGCGGACGACGTGGTCGTGCATGCGCTGCCGCTGTACCACCAGCACGGCCTGGGGGGAGTGCACGCCACCCTCATCGCCGGAGCCACGGGCCATGTCCGCTCCAGGTTCAGCCCCGCCGACCTCATCGAGACGGTCCGGGCAGCCCGCGCGAGCGTGCTGCTCGGCGTGCCCACCATGTACCAGGCGCTGCTGGCCGCGGCCGGTGTGCCGTCCGCGGGCGGCGTCCCGCCCTCCCGCGCCAGCGCCCCGGCCGGCGGCCCGGTGCTGGCGGGCCTGCGGCTGGCCGTCTGCGGCTCGGCGCCGCTGAACCCCGCCCTGGCGCAGCGGCTCCCCGCCGTGCTGGGGGGCCTGCCCCTCGTCCGTTACGGCACCACCGAGACCGGCCTCAACGTCTCGAACACCTGCGGCGCGCCGCGCGGTGACAGCGTTGGCGTCCCGCTTCCGGGAGTGCTGGCACGGATCTGGTCGGACGGCGCGGAGCGGCCCGCGGGCCAGGAGGGGGAGATCCAGCTCCGCGGCCCCCAGGTCTTCGGCGGCTACTGGCACGACCCGGCCGCCAGCGTGGCCGCCTTCACCGGCGACGGCTGGTTCCGCACCGGCGACATCGGCCGGGTGGACCCGGCCGACGGCCAGCTCGCCATCCTCGGCCGCAGCAAGGAAATGATCATCACCGGTGGCCTGAACGTCTATCCGCGGGAGGTCGAGCTGGTACTGGAAAGCCACCCGTCGGTCGCGGAAGCCGCGGTGGCCGGCGTCCCGCACGAGCACTGGGGGGAGCAGGTGACCGCGTGGGTGGTCACGCGCCCGGGCCGCGAGTTCGACGAGCGCGCCCTGATCGCGCACGCCCGCACGGCCCTGGCCCCCTACAAGTGCCCCAAGCAGGTATTCGAGGCCGGCGCCCTGCCACGCAACCACGTCGGCAAGATCATCCGCAGCGCCCTCACCCCCCCGTAGGGAAGGGGCGCGGCGAGCCTTCCCGGGTGGTGATATTTGGTATACCATCCAGCCAGGCCGGGCGTGGCCCCCTGCCGGCGGCGCCCGCGGGCGCGAGCTGACCCGCGGCTGAGGCGGGATGCCGACGCGCGGCTGACGCGAGACTGGTGCCTGCCGCCCGCCAGGGGCGAAGGGGGTCGCGGTGGATCTGCAGCTGGCCGGGAAGGTGGCCTTCATCACCGGCGCGAGCAAGGGGATCGGCCGCGCGGTGGCTGATCAGCTCGCGCGCGAGGGCGCCGACGTGGTCATCACCGGCCGGACGGGAGAGCCGCTGGCGGCGGCCGCCAAGCAGATCGCCGCGGAAACGGGCGGCGCCGTGGTGCCGATGGCGGGCGACATGAGCGTGACCGAGGACGTCCAGCGCTGCGTGGCCGCCACCCTGGAGCGGTTCGGGAAGATCGACATCCTGGTCACCTGCGCGGGCAGCTCGCCCGGCGGCCTGCTGGAGGACCTGACCGAAGAGCAGTGGATGTCCAGCCTCAACCTCAAGTTCATGGGCTACGTCCGCTCGGTGCGCGCGGTCATCGGCCACATGCGCGAGCGGGGGGAAGGCGCCATCGTGCTCGTCGTCGGCAACGACGGCCTGAAGCCCAGCTACTGGGAGATGACCGCGGGGGTGGCGAACGCCGCCGACATCAACTTCGCGTCCTCGGTCGCCGAGCAGTACGGGCGCCATGGGGTGCGCATCAACACGGTCAACCCGGGGCCGGTGAACACCGACCGCTGGGACACGCTGGAGAAGGCGTTCGCCCGCGACAAGGGGGTGTCCCAGGAGCGCGCGCACGAACTGGCCGAGCGCTCCATCCCCTTCGGCCGCATCTGCGAGCCGGGCGAGGTCGCGGCGCTGGTGGCCTTCCTCGCCTCGCCCCGGGCCGGCTTCATCAACGGCGCCCACATCCCCATCGACGGGGCCCAGCGCAAGGCGGTCATGGATCAGTGAGCGGTTCGCAGATGACATTCACCGGTTCCGGGGTGGGCGTGACGACCACAGCGCCCACCAGCATGGTTAGGCAGTACAGGCGGTAGGGGAGGGTTTGCCATGGCTGATGCTCAAGGTGCCGGGGTTGCCGTCTCGGGCGGCGAGGCCGGATCGCATCCGCTGCAGATCGAGGCGAACGGCATCAACGTCATCACCGATGCCGAGCGCAAGGGGCATCCGCGCGATCTGTTCTGGCCGTGGTTCGCGGCCAACATCTCGGTCCTCGGCCTGAGCTACGGGGCCTTCCTGCTGGCATTCGGGATCTCGTTCTGGCAGGCGGTCATAGTCGGCCTGGCCGGGATCGTCATCTCGTTCCTGCTGTGCGGGTTCATCGCGATCGCCGGCAAGCGCGGATCGGCGCCGACGATGGTGCTGAGCAGGGCGGCGTTCGGCGTCCGCGGCAACAAGCTGCCGACGGTCATCTCCTGGCTGCTCACGGTCGGCTGGGAGACCATCCTGATGATCCTGGCGACGCTGGCGATCGCCACCGTCTTCGGCCACCTCGGCTGGCCCAGCGGCACCGCCACCAAGGTCGTCGCGATGATCGTGGTGGTGGCGCTGACCATCTTCGGCGGCGTGATGGGCTTCGACCTGATCATGCGGATGCAGACGGCCATCACGATCGTCACCGGGGTGCTCACGGTGATGTTCATCATCCTGGTGGCGGGCAAGATCCACTGGTCCGCGGTCTCGGCGCTGCCGGGCGGCTCGGCGGAGGCGCTCATCGGCGGCCTGGTGTTCATGATGACCGGCTTCGGGCTCGGGTGGGTCAACGTGGCCGCCGACTACTCGCGTTACCTGCCACGCAGGTCCTCGAGCACCGGGGTGGCCGGCTGGACGACCTTCGGCGGCGCGGTGGCCCCGGTCGTGCTGCTCATCTTCGGGCTGCTGCTGGCCGGCTCCTCGAAGGGGCTGAGCACGGCGATAGGCGCCGACCCGATCGGGGCGCTCGCCGTCCTGCTGCCGACCTGGTTCCTGATCCCGTTCGCCATCGTGGCCGTGCTCGGCCTCATCGGCGGCGCGGTGCTGGACATCTACTCCTCGGGCCTGGCCCTGCTCTCGCTGGGGCTGCGGGTGCCCCGCTACGTCGCGGCACTGATCGACGGCACGGTGATGACCCTCGGCACGATCTACGTGGTGTTCATCTCCGGCAACTTCTTCGGCGAGTTCGAGGGCTTCCTGATCACCCTCGGGGTGCCGATCGCCGCCTGGTGTGGCGTCATGCTCGCCGACATCGCGCTGCGCAAGCGCGACTACGCCGAGCCCGAGCTGTACGACCCGGCCGGCCGCTACGGCGACGTCCGGTGGCTCCAGGTCGGGGTGGTCATCGTCGCCACCGTGGTCGGCTGGGGCCTGGTGACCAACACCTTCGCGAGCTGGCTCAGCTGGCAGGGTTACCTCCTCGGCCCGTTCGGCCTCGGCGGGAAGAGCGGCGCCTGGGCCTACGCCAACCTGGGCGTGCTCGTGGCGCTGGTGCTCGGGTTCGTCGTGACCTGGCTGTTCGGCCGGTCGGCCGTGCGGGCCCAGGAAGTGGCGCCGCGGGAGCCAGCCGCCGCCCAGACATGACCAGCCCGGCGAGCCCGGCCAGCCCGGGGGGCGCTGCGGGGGAGCGGCAGGCGACGCTCGCGGTCATCGACATGCAGCGGGTGTTCGGTGAGAGCGACAGCCCCTGGTTCACGCCCAGGTTCGCCGAGATCGTGGGCCCCATCCAGCGGCTCGTCGACGCCTACCGGCCGCGGGTCGTCTTCACCAGGTTCGTGGCCCCCGCCGTCCCCGCCGGGGCGTGGCGCCGTTACTACGAGCTCTGGCCGTTCGCGCTGCAGCCCCCCGATGCGCGGATCTACGAGCTCGTGGACGAGTTCGCTGATGAGCCGGGCCCGACGGTGGACGCCACGACCTTCGGCAAAGTGGGCGACCAGCTGTACGCGCTGACCGGGGGCGGGCGGCTGGTGCTGGCCGGTGTCTCCACCGACTGCTGTGTCCTGTCGACCGCGCTGGCGGCCGCCGATGACGGGGTCCACGTCCAGGTGGTCGCGGACGCGTGCGCGGGCCTCAACGACGAGACCCATGCCAAGACGCTGGACATCCTGCGCCTCTACAGCCCGCTGGTGGAGGTGGTGAGCCTGGCCGAAGCCATCGGGCAGGCGCCCCGCTCCGCGCCCGCGCCCTGATGCATGAGCCCGGCGGGCGGCAGCGGCTGCCCGCGCGTGCGCTCGGGGCCCTGTACGGGCTGGCGGCCGGCGATGCGCTGGGCATGCCGACGCAGGCGTGCTCCCGGCCTGACATCGTGTCGCGGTACGGCAGCCTGCTGGGCGCCTTCGAGCCGGGGCCGCCGGGTCATCCGCTGGCCGCCGGGCTGCCAGCGGGCACCGTCACCGACGACACCGAGCAGGCGGTGCTGCTGGCACGCCTGGTCATCGAGGGCCGCGGCGAGGTCGACCCGGCCGCGCTGGCGGACCGCCTGCTGGCCTGGGAGGAGTCGATGCGCGCCCGCGGCTCGCTCGACCTGCTCGGCCCGTCCACCCGGCGGGCGCTCAGCGCGGTCGCCGCCGGGGCCGGCGCCGAGGACCCCGGCCGGTATGGCAGCACCAACGGCGCCGCGATGCGGATCACACCGGTGGGCATCGCGACCCCATCCGGCGATCGTGGCCTGCTGGTGGACCGGGTGGTGGCGGCCAGCAAGGTGACGCACAACACCGGGATCGCGCTCGCCGGCGCGGCGGCCGTGGCGGCGGCGGTCAGCGCCGGGGTCGACGGTGCCACGGTCGGCGACGCTGTCCGGCTCGGCGCGGCCGCGGCGGCCGCGGCCGCCCGGCGCGGGCACTGGGCGGCGGGCGCGGATGTGGCATCGCGGATCGGATGGGCGGCCGGGCTGGTCACCGGGCTCGGCCCGGAGCAGGCCATGGACGTGGTCTACCGGCTGGTGGGATCGAGCCTGGCCACCCAGGAGTCGGTGCCAGCGGCGTTCGCGATGGCGGCGGCGAGCCCGGCCGACCCCTGGCTCGCCTGCCGGATGGCCGCCTCGCTGGGAGGTGACTGCGACACGATCGCCGCCATGACCGGGGCGATCTGCGGCGCCTGTCACGGGGTGGCGGCATTTCCCGAAGACGCGCGGTCCACGGTGGCGCGGGTGAACGACCTCGGGCTGGAGGCGCTGGCGGCCGGCCTGCTGGAGGTGCGGGCCGCGGCCGCCTCCCGGGCGGGCGGCGACGCGTCCCGGGCCGAAGGCGATGCGGCACGGTAGCCGGCGGCCGCCCGCTGGCGAGCCCGGCCGGTTCGGCCGGCTGCTCCACCTCGGCAACGTGGTCGTGGACGTCGTGCTGGCGGTGCCCGCGCTCCCCGAGCGGGGCGGCGACGTGCTGGCGGGCCGGGCGGAGACGGCGGCCGGCGGGGGCTTCAACGTGCTGGCCGCTGCCGCGCGGCAGGGCCTGCGGACCGCCTATGCGGGCGCCCACGGCACCGGCCCGTTCGCCACCCTGGCCCGGGCCGCGCTGGCCAGCGAGGGCGTCGATGTCATCCAGCCGGCCAAGGCCGGCCTGGACACCGGCTTCGTGCTCACCCTGGTGGAGGCCAGCGGCGAGCGGACCTTCGTGACCAGCCGCGGCGCCGAGGCCACGCTGACCGCCGCCGATCTCGACCGTGTCAACCCGGCCGCGCGCGATGCGGTGTATCTGTCCGGCTACAGCCTGGTTCACGACAGCAACCGGGCCGCGCTGCTCGGCTGGCTGCCGCGGCTGGGCGGCGGCAACCTGATGTTCTTTGATCCCGGCCCGCTGGTGGGGGCCATCCCGGCCGGCGCGCTCGCCACCGTGCTCGACCGGGCGGACTGGCTGACCTGCAATGCGCGGGAGGCCGCCATCCTCACCGGCGCCGCGGATCCGCGGGCCGCGGCGGCCACGCTCGCCGGCCGGGCCAGCCGGTCCCAGGTGCTGGTCCGCACCGGCCCGGACGGCTGCCTGATCGGCCGGCCGGGCGCCGGGGTGGTGCACGTCCCCGGGTTTGCGGTGCGGGTTCGGGACACCAACGGTGCCGGTGACGCCCACACCGGGGTCTTCATCGCCGCGCTGGCGGCGGGCGCGGCCGGGACCGCCGCCGCCCGCAGCGCGAACGCGGCAGCCGCGCTCGCGGTCACCAGGCGCGGCCCGGCCACCGCGCCGACCCAGGACGAACTGGCCCGGTTCCTCGCCACCGCCTGAGATCCGCGGCAGGCCCAGAGAGAAGGGAGCCGCTGCCTCGCCTGCTACTCGGCGGACATAAGTGATCACGCTCACGGGCAGTCTGGGCAGGCAGTTTGCCGCAGCTACAACGCCTGGAGGACGATCGCGCGCAGGTCGCTGTCGCTCAGTGCGGCGGGATTGCCCTGCATGCTGCTTGACCTGGCGGCCTTGGCGGCGATGTCACCGGTGTGCTCCGGCCGGACGCCGAACGCTGCCAGGCCGGGCACGGCGAGCAGGGTGACGGTCTCGCGGATCCAGGCGAGGCCGTCCTCGACGGATGCGGCGGGGTTCCCGGTCAGCAGCCGGGCCGCCTCGGCGTACCGGTCCAGGGCAGGCTGGCCCGGCGGCCCGGACCGCAGCGCCGCCACGTTGGCCTCGATCACCGGCGCCAGCAGCGCGGCGCAGGCCATGCCGTGCGGCACGGCCGCGGTGCCGCCGATGACACCGGCCAGGCCGTGGACGGCACCCAGCTTCGCGTTGGCCAGCGCCATCCCGCCTAGCAGGCTGCACATGGCCATATCCGCCCGGGCCGCCAGGTCGCTGCCGTCGGCATACGCGGCGCGCAGGCCTGCCGCGGCCCGGCGCAGCCCCTCCCGGGCCAGGCCGTCGGTCAGCGGGTTCGCCCGGACGGAGACGAACGGCTCCAGGCACTGGGTCAGCGCGTCCAGGCCGCTGGCCGCGGTGACCGGCGGCGGGCAGGACACGGTGAGTTCGGGGTCGACGAGCGCGACCCTGGGGATCATCAGCGTGCTGCGCAGGCTCGCCTTGAGCTGGTGCGCCGGTGAGGCGAGCACGGCGTTGGCGGTCACCTCCGCCCCGGTGCCAGCGGTGGTGGGCACGGCCACGCAGGGCACGGCCGGCTGGCCGATCTTGCGGCCGGACCCGACGGCCTCCAGGTAGTCGAGCGGGTCGCCGCCGTTGCCCAGCAGCATGGCCACGGCCTTGCCGAGATCGATGACGCTGCCGCCGCCGATCGCGGCGACCACATCGGCGCCGTGCCCGCGCCCGGCGGCCACCCCGGCCCGGGCGAGCTCGACCGTGGGCTCGCCGGCCACCGGGAACACCTCAGTCGGCAGGTCCAGCCCGGCCAGCAGCCCGGCGTGGCGGGCGGGGTCCGCGCCGGTGCACACCAGCACCCGGGAGCCGAGCCCGGCGAGAACCTCCGGCAGCTCTGCCGCCCGGCCGGCGCCGGCCATGATCCGGCCGGCGGTGGCGAACTCGAAGGCCACTGGCGTCACGGCGGGCCGGGTGGCCCGGCCGTGCCAGGTGGGCCGGGTGGCCCGGCCGCCCAGCCCTCGCTGGCCGCCGGGAACAGCGCGGTGTACTTCTCCGACGCCCGCGGCTCCGCCATCATCTCCGCGACCGCGTCGCGCCAGGCCGCGTAGTGCGGCGTCAGCTTGTGCGCCGCCGGGGCCTGTTCGTCACGGTAGACCTCCACCAGGACCACATGAGCGTGGTCCGCCTGGTCCTGGATGACGTCGAACCGCAGCACACCGGGCTCGGCCAGCGATGCCTGCGCGTTCACCAGCGTGGCGGCCAGGAAATCCCCGATCCGCTCCGCCCGGACCCTGGCGTGAACGTGAACGACCAGCATGTGCCCATCCTGCTACACGGCCCCCGGCCCAGCCGCTATACGGTGCCCCGCCCGCTGCGTGTTCCCGAGTTCGTGTGCTCAAAGGGCTGTCGCAGGGGACTTTGCTGGAAGTTCGTCAGGCGGGCAGCAGCGCCACGCCATAGTCGTCAAAGCGTTTATCGCGCGTCATGATCGTGAGTCCTTCCGCGAACGCCTGAGCTATCAGCA
>Ga0335081_10021561_pt1 | contig 10425 bp, 7 predicted proteins | sample Lox_Sample_35_FD_206713 | JGI IMG/M metagenome (GOLD analysis project Ga0335081, IMG submission 206713) | Soil microbial communities from Loxahatchee National Wildlife Refuge, Florida, United States - Lox_Sample_3.5 | ecosystem: Environmental > Terrestrial > Soil > Wetlands | place: USA: Florida...
TCAGCGCGGCGCGGACTGCGGGCGCCACCGCCTCGGGCGCCAGTTTCGTGCGCACCACCAGATCGACGGAACTGGCGCCGAGTTGGGGAATCGGCAGGTACATTTCGGCGCCCCCTTCCTGCTCCAGGCTGGCATGCCGTACATCCGCCACCACTCCCACCACGCGCCAGGGCTTTCCATCCGTCACCATGGCTTCCTGCCCGACCGCATCGCGATCGGGCCACAAGCGCCGTGCCAGATATTCGTTGATCACCAGAGCGCGTTCGCTTTCCGCTGTGTCGTGCCCGTTGAAGGTGCGGCCGGAGCGCAGCGGAATCTGCATGGCTGGAAGATAGCCCGCGTCCACCAGGCGTGGGAAAGCGACCGGGGTTTGGCCGGGCAAATACGTCACGCCCTTCGCCCGCACCACCCAGCCGCGGTTTCTTCCGAGCGGGAGGCAGTCGGTGACACCGCTCGATTCCACGCCCGGCACAGTCTCCACGGCGCGCTCCAGGCGGACGTAGAAATTGGCCTGCTCGACGTTGGTCTTGAAGCGATTGCCGGTTTCGATGCTCCACACCGCGGCGCGCGCGGGCTGAAATCCCAGGTTCACATCCATCACCCGCAGAAAGCTGCGAATCAGCAATCCGGCGCCTACCAGCAGAACCGCGGAGAGCGCGATTTCCGAAATCACCAGTGCTCCACGTACCCAGGCGCCGCGCCTCCCCTCGGTGGTACCCCGCGACGTCTCCTTTAATCCGCTCTGAATATCGGCTCCGGAGATCTCGAGTGCGGGCGCGATGCCGAACAGGAGCCCCGCTGCGAGGGCGACCCCCACTCCGAACGCCAGCGTCGTTCCATCCATCCGGACCGTATGGAGAAGCGCGATGTTCATGGCCTGTAGCCCTGCCAATGCGCGGGTAGCGGCCCACGCCATCGCCACGCCTACCGCCCCGCCGCAGCCGGATAGCAACAGGCTCTCGGTGAGCATCTGGCGGATGAGCCTGCCGCGCGTCGCGCCCAGGGCCACCCGCACGGTCATCTCCTTGTGGCGCGAAGCGGCGCGCGCCAGCAGAAGGTTCGAGAGATTCGCGCAGGCAATCAGGAGCACTACGCCGACGGCGCACAACAGGATCACCAGCGCCAGGCGGAACTGGCCGCTCACCTGTTCCTGCAGCCCGGTCAGGCGGGCGCCCCACCCGTTCCCGCGCTCCGGGTGCGCCTTTTGAATCCGGTCTACCAGAAGGCCGAATTCGGCGCGGGCCTGCGGCAACGTGACTCCGGGCTTCAGACGGCCCACCACCGCCAGCGTGTTGCCCCAGCGGTCGGTCTCGTCGCCAATGCTGAAGGGTGCGAAGAGGTCCACCTTGCCGCCGGGCACGAATACCGAAGGGAAATCGAACCACCGGGGCATGACCCCCACCACGGTAGTAGGCTGATCGTTCAGCACGATGGTCTGCCCCACAATGCCGGGATCCGACCCGAAGCGCCGTTCCCAGAGCCCGTAGGTGAGGACCGCGGCCTTGCGCGCGTTCCATTTGCTCTCTTCGGCGTCGAAGTTGCGCCCCAGCATGGGCTGCACCCCGAGAAACGGGAAAAAGTTTTGCGCAACTCCGTACCCCGAGAGCCGTTCCGGTTCGCCCGAGCCTGTCAGGTTGTAACTGCCGTAGTCGGAGAAGGCGAAATACGCGCTCAGTTCTTCGAACGATTCATTCATCGCGACCCAGTCGCGGTAGTTGGCAACGCGCGAGGTCCTGCCCGAGAGGCCGCTTGTGCCGATATTCGCGATCCACACCAGCCGCTCCGGAGCGCGAAACGGCAGCGGCCGGAGCAGCACCGTGTTCACTACGCTGAAAATGGCGGTATTGGCGCCGATACCCAGGCCCAGGATCGACACGGCGACCACACAGAATGCCGCCTCCCGCCGCATGGTGCGGGCCGCATACCGAAGATCTTGCCGCAATCCGTCCTTCCAGCCCATACTGCTTATACTGAGGAGACGGCGAAACGTTACGCTGCGGAGAGAGGCATGCGATGAACTACTTTTTGGCGAAGACCGACCCCGACACCTATTCTATCGATGACCTGGAGCGCGACCAGAAGACCGCCTGGGACGGTGTGACCAATCCGCAAGCCGTACGCGCCATCCGGGAAATGCGCCCGGGTGACCGGATCTTCATTTATCACAGCGGCGGCGTCTCAGGCGTTGTGGGATTGGCCACGGTAGAGTCCGAGCCAAGGCCCGATCCGAAGTCTCCCAAGTCGGCGGTAGTGGACGTGGCTTTCTGCGGCCGCCTCGAGCCGCTCACCAGCCTGGCCGATGTCAAGCAATCCGGCAAGTTCGACGACTGGGCGCTGGTCCGGCAAGGCCGGCTGTCCACAATGGCCGCCCCCATGAAATTCGTGGAGTGGATGAGAAAGAGATACCCGAAGGCCGGAATCTGAGACGTGCCATGGCACTCGTGCCGCGTCGGCACTCATGCCGACGCATGGCAGGCGAAACCGCCTGCCCCACCAATGCTTGTGTTCCTACACCACGTCTGTTTATTTATTCCCCGCGTCCACGGCCACCATGCGCGAGTCTGTCTGAAATTTCTTGTAGTCGCTGAACGTCATGTCGAGGGCCTTGTGGAAGCCCTTCACCAACATCAGACGCGCGGACGCCTCCATGGTGAAGTGTTTCGGCAACCAGACCTCGTCATTGACGCGGGTCTGCTCCAGGGACAGGTGGCCGCCTTTGGCAACCCGCACCAGGAATCCGCCGAAGGTGACCGCCGACATGATCTCCATTTCCGCTTTCACACACTGATACTCGCGCTTGTCAATCCACAAGCGGATCTTCACTTTTGGAAAAAATGTCGTGGCCGTCGATTTCGGCTTGTAGCCGGGCTTCGGCGTGGCATCGATCACCCAGGCCGGCACGCCGTTGACGGCTTCCTCCCGGACAATCGCGAAGTTGAACGCGTCCGGCAGTTCCTTTACCGGTTCGCTGCGGCGCGCCTCCCGCCGGCGCCACTCGGCGATGCGCTGTTCCCGCTGCTGTGGAGTTTCTTTGCGCCGCTGCTCGATGCTCCACTGCAGTCTCTGCTCTTCCTGCTTCCGCTCTTCAGCGGAGATCGGCTGGTCGTTCCGCGCCACCAGCCGCCGATACGGCGACCCCTCCTGCAGCGTGATGTCCCAGGTGTGGATCTGCGTCGTCCTGGGTTTGCCGGCGCCGTCCAGATCCTGCTCCACTTCGCGTTCGAGAAATGTGTAGTTTCGCGCAATCTCGGAGTCTTTGCCGTACGCCTGCGCGGCACGGACGACGATCTGGTGGGCGTCCTGGGCGGCCATTACCGCCGGCAGCAGAAACACTATCAGGAATCGGAGGCGCACTCCTAATTGTACGCTGCGAGCAAAAGCGGGGTTTCGCCCGCGAGTGTGAACTCGTGCGGGCCGGCCCGCTTCACTCGCTTCGCAGCGAGACCATGGGGTCCACTCGTGTCGCCCTGCGCGCGGGCAGCCACAATGCGAACAACGCCACCACTCCCAGCAGGACCGAGGCGCCTGCCAGTGCCGCCGGGTCGGTGGTGCTCACCTCGTACAGAAGCGTCTTCAGATAGCGCGTCAACGCCAGCGCGCCAGCGGTCCCCACGGCGGTCCCAATGGCCGCCAACTTACCTCCGTCACCCAGAACAGCCCTCATCACGTCCGCGGGCCTCGCGCCTAAAGCCACTCGAATCCCGATCTCCTGCGTGCGCCGGCTGACATCGAATGACATTACGCCGTAGATTCCAATCGCGGCCAGCAAGAGCGCCAGACCCGCAAATCCGCTCAACAGCGAAGTGGAAAAGCGCGGCTGCCACACCGCCCGATCGACCACCTGCTGCATACTCGTGACATCTTCGATCGGCAGTTCCCGGTCGAGCGCCCACACCTGTCCCTGGATTGCCCCCGCCAGCGCCAGGGGGTCTCCGGAGGTCCGAGCTACCAGGGTGATGGACTTCTGAATATCCGACGGAGCCTGGAGTTGGGGGAAGTAGAATTCGTTCGCGGCGGCGGCTCCCCAGTCGCGCTGCGCTACATCTTTCACCACCCCGACCACCTGGAACCACGGCCCGCCGGAAGCCAGCCGGATGCGCTTTCCAATCGCGTCCTCGCGAGGCCAGACCCGCCGCGCCATGGTTTGATTGATGACTACCACCCGCGGCGCGCCGGCATCGTCCCGCATATCGATATCGCGGCCGGCAACGATGGGAATCCGCATGGTACGGAAGTAGTTCGGAAATACCACCCGGAACGTCGCATCGGGGGCCTCCGAAGGTCTGGGCACCGGCCGCCCCTCCACCTGGAAGGAGAACGTCCACAGATCGCCGGCTAGCGGAAGATGATTGATCGCGCTCACCGAATCGACCCCCGGCACCGTGGCCACACGATCCAGAATCTGCCGGTAAAATGCGTCGCGGCCCTCCGCAGCGGCTCCATGAGGCGACCCTGTCAACACCACCCGCATGGCCAGCACTCCATGCGCATCGAAGCCCGCGTCCACCGCCCCCATTCTGGCAAAGCTGCGGAGCATGAGGCCCGCGCCCGCGAGCAGCACCAGCGAGATAGCCACCTCGGCGACCACCAGCAGGCTGCGCAGCGGAGTTCGCGACAACTGCGAAGCGCCCCGGCCGCCTTCTTTCAACGTGGCGTGGAGATCGGGCCGCGAGAAGTGCATTGCCGGCGCCAATCCGAAGAGAATTCCGGTAGCGGTAGAGATGCCGAAGGTGAACCACAGCACGGCCGCGCCAATCCCGATTTCCTGGTATCGCGGGAGCGTGAACCGGCTGGCCTCCGCGATGCTGGCGGTGAGCACATGGATCGACCAGTCGGCCAGCAGCAGTCCCAGAACGCCCCCGCCAAGTGAAAGCAGAAGGCTCTCCACCAGCAGTTGCCGTACGAGGCGAAGCCGGCCGGCGCCCAATGCGAGGCGGAGTGCGATCTCCTTCTGGCGTCCACTGGCCCGGCCCAACAGAAGGTTGGCCACGTTGGCGCATGCGATCAGCAGCAGGAATGCCACAGCCGCCAACAGGACCGCCAACGCCGGCCGGACACCGCCGACCACCGCCTCGGAGAGCGGCATCACCCGCGCCCCGCGATCGGTATTGCTTTCCGGATGCGCCAGTTCGATCCGGCGCGCGATGGTGCCCATCTCGGCCGCGGCCTTTTCCAGGCTCACACCGTCGCGCAGTCGCGCGAATACCCGCAGCGAGCGGCCCGTTCGGTCGTTCCGGCGATCCGGCGGGAACACCAGCGGCACCCACAATTCGGCCTTCAACGCCCAGAATGGCGGGAAGCGAAAGGCAGGCGGCATCACTCCGATCACGCGGTAGCTGGCTCCGTTCAAGGTGATGGCCGTGCCGAGGATCGATGGATCGCCGCCGAACCGTCTTTGCCAGAGCCCGTGGCTCAAGACTACGACGCGGCCCGCTTCGGCCTGCTCATCGTCCAGTAGAAATCCGCGTCCCAGAGCCGGCGGCACACGAAGCACCGAGAGGAGCGATGTCGAGACTCTCAGCCCTTCGATTTCTTCCGGCCGGCCGGTCCCGGTAAGCGAAGCGCCCCAAAGCTCCGCGGCGGCCATGGAGTCGAAAACCTGCTGCCGGTCACGCCAGTCCTGGTAGGTAGCGGGCGCCGTAGGGCTCATGCCGCCCGACCGGACGCTGGTCTCCTGAACGAACACCAGGCGGTCGGGCTGCGGATAGACGAGCGGCCGCAACAGGACGCCGTAGACCACGCTGAACATGGCCGCATTCGCGCCAATTCCCAGCGCCAGCACGGCCACCACGATCAGCGAAAACCGTGGAGTCTTCCAGAGTGAGCGAGCCGCATACCGCAAGTCTGCGAGCAAAGGGGTGCCCTCCCGAATGCTTGGACTGGGGGGACCTGGAACGGATAGGCGCACCTCCACGAAACGGAGCTACAGTTCCGGAATTTCGCCGTGAACGTAACTAACCCTCTTGTTTGCAGCAAAGCCAACCGGAGTCATAGTTCCGCTTTTCGCAGCACGGGCGGCAGCAATGTGGACGCCTCGCCGATACGGGCGGCACGGGGTGGCGCGCCAATTCGTCCGCAAAGGCCTCGCCGGCAATGCTATACTGAAGTGGTTCTGCCCGACAGTCCAGCTTTCCTTTATGTTCCTTAGTGTCAAAGAGATGGAACTGCGGAAGATTCGTTTCGACGAAACTTTCGAACCTCGGCAGATCGATTTTACAGGCGAAGACCTGGAGCAGGGTTCCCCGTTGCACGCGGTGGGTACGGCGCAGTTGGTGGACCATTCCGATGGCGAACTGCGAATCCAGGGACGATATACCGTCGAGATGGCGGCCCAGTGCGATCGATGTCTGGGCCGTGCCCGGTTTCCGCTGGATGCCGGCTTCGACCTGTTTTATAAGCCGATGTCCGCCATCGCTCGCGATGAAGAAGTAGAGATCGATGAGGGCGAGGCCGAGATGGGTTTTTACGAGGGTGATGGCATTTTGTTGGAGGGTGTCCTTCACGAACAGGTGCTGTTGGCCCTGCCGATGCAGCGGATCTGCCGTGACGACTGCAAGGGAATCTGCCCGGCTTGTGGCAAGAACCGGAACGAGACCATGTGCGATTGCAAGGCCGGGACTCCGGATGATCGCTGGGGAGCGCTCCGTAAACTGGAACTCTCGTAGTTTCCGAGATGAATCACGCGCAAGCGTAAGAGATATTGAGTTGAGGTACCGAAATGCCGAATCCCAAACGTAGACACTCCCAGAAGCGGACCAACACCCGCCGGGCGCACGATGCCCTGAAGGCCGCGGGCCTTTCGGAGTGCCCGAACTGCCATGAGCCAAAGCTGCCGCACCGCGTTTGCCCGCATTGCGGACAGTACAAAGGCAGGGAAGTGGTCGAAGTCGCTGAAGAGTAGCCGCGGAACATGCTGACCATTGCGCTGGATGCAATGGGCGGAGACCACGCCCCGAAGTCCGAAGTGGACGGGGCGGTTCGAGCCGCCAGGACCCTCGACGTCAAAGTCATCCTCGTGGGACAGGAAGACGTGGTCCGGCAGGAACTGGCGCAGCACGACGGCTACCGGGATCTGCCTATCGAGATCATTCACGCCAGCGAACGCATCACCATGGAGGACAGCGCGGCCCGCGCGGTCCGCACCAAGCGTGACAGTTCCATGAGGGTGGCGTCGCGGCTGGTACGCGATGGCGTTGCCCAGGGATTCGTGTCCGCGGGGAATACCGGAGCGGTGATGGCGACGGCTAAGATGGTGCAAGGCGTGGTTCCCGGCGTGGATCGTCCGGCTTTGGCCGGTGTTTTTCCCACCGTCGTGCCGGGGTCCCCCGTGGTGGTGCTGGATGTGGGCGCCAACGTGGATTGCTCGCCGCGTATGCTTTCGCAGTTCGCGGTGATGGGCGAAATCTACGCCCGCATGATTCTCGGCACGGCCAAACCGCGCGTGGGCATCCTGTCGATTGGCGAGGAGGACCACAAGGGCAACGAAGTGACGCGTTCGGCGGCGCCGCTGATCCGCGGCCTCAACCTGAATTTCATCGGCAACGTCGAGGGACGTGACCTTTACGGCGGCGGCGTCGATGTCATCGTTTGCGACGGCTTCATCGGCAACGTCGCGCTCAAGGTGAGCGAGGGGCTGGTGGACATGGTGAAGCACGTCTTGCGCGAGTCGCTCGAGTCCAGCATCTCGGGGAAGATCGGGTATGCCCTGTCGAAGAGCGCTTTCAGCAGCTTCCGCAAGCGCCTGGATTACGCCGAGTACGGTGGGGCGCCCTTGCTTGGGGTTCGGGGCGTGTGCATTATCACCCACGGACGGTCGAACGGCAACGCCATCAAGAACGCCATCCGCGTGGCGAAGGAATTCTTTCAGGCCAAGGTGAACGGATCCATCGAGGAGCAACTGCGGGGCAGGACGCGCAAGGCGGGAGACTGAAACCGGAGCCGGACTTTAACCCGGATCGTGCGAAGCTTATCGGCCGTGCCTGCGTCGAATATAGGGAGGGTCATGACGAGAGCGGCGATCGCCCTTCTTCTGCTGTCGGTTCCCTGCGCATTCGCGCAGAAGCACGAATACGTCACCTGGACAGTTTCCACCGAGTCCGCATCCGTGGCACCCGGGGGCACCGCCCTGCTGCGCGCGGCCGGCCGCATCGAGTCCGGATGGCACCTCTATTCGGCTTCCACCGCGGGCGGAATTCCGACGTCTTTTCAGGTAGGGCCGGAAACGGTGGTGGAACGGGTCGCGGTGCTGCAGCCCGCACCCAAACGCGCCTTCGATAAGAACTTCGGGCTGGAGACCGAGACCTTCGAGGGCGAAGTCACCTTCCTGATCAAGCTGCAGATCAAGAAGGATGCGCCGGCAGGGCCCGCTGAGCTATCGATCCGGGCGCGATACCAGACCTGCAACGATACCCAGTGCGTTCCCGGGAAGTGGGCGGGAACCGCGAACCTTTCGGTAGATCCGGCGGCCACCGCCGCGGCGGCGATCCCTGCGGGTTATTCGGAGGCCCAGGCACCCCCGGCGAATTCGTCGCCGGCCCAGACTGCGGGGTCGCAGGATCAGGGTTTGGGCGCGTTTCTCCTGGTGGCCTTCGGGTTTGGATTGGCCTCCATCTTCACCCCCTGCGTGTTCCCCATGATTCCCATTACCATGTCGTTCTTCCTCAACCGGCAGTCTGGCGGACGGCGGGATAGCGTGGTGCAGGCGGTGGTCTTCTGTCTGGGAATCATCGTGCTGTTTTCGGGGATCGGACTGCTGATCACGGCGATCCTGGGCCCGTTCGGGATCGTCCAGCTCGGGTCCAACCGGTGGGTCAACGGATTCATTTCCGCGCTGTTCATCGCCTTCGGGCTGAGTTTGTTGGGGGCCTTCGAGATTACCATTCCGTCGGCCATCCTCACGCGGCTCAACCGCTCATCGGAAAAGGGCGGATTCGGCGGCACGCTGCTCATGGGCCTGACGTTCTCGCTGGCTTCGTTCGCCTGCGTCGGGCCGTTTGTCGGAACGCTGCTCGCGGCCTCAGTGGGGAGTGGCGGGGTGCGGCCGGTCTTCGGCATGCTCACCTTTTCCACGGGGCTGGCGCTTCCGTTCCTGCTGCTGGCGCTGTTTCCGTCGTACCTGAAGAAGATGCCCAAGAGCGGCGGATGGCTGGCCCGAGTCAAGGTGGTGATGGGCTTCGTGATCCTGGCGTTCAGCTTGAAATACCTCAGCAGCCTCGATCAGGTCGAGCAGTGGGGATTCCTGACGCGCGGCCGCTTTCTGGCAGCCTGGGTGGTGCTGTTCTCGATGGCGGGATTGTATCTGCTGGGTTTTTTGCGGCTGGAAGGCATCAAGCCCGACGAGTCGATGGGATTGGGGCGGCTGCTTTCCGGCATGGCATTTCTGGTCTTCGCCATCAGCCTGTTGCCCGGAATGTTTGGCGGCCGGTTGGGCGACCTCGACGCTTATGTGCCGGTGGCCGGCCCGGATTCGGGCGGACTGGCGGGTGGCTCCACGGAGACGGCGCTGGTCTGGATGAAGAACCAGTATCGCGAGGCCTTGGATCGCGCGCGCCGGGAAGGCAAGCTGGTGTTCGTCAACTTCACCGGCTACGCCTGCGCCAACTGCCACTGGATGAAGGCCAACATGTTCACCAAGCCGGAAATCGCCACGGTATTGAAAGGTTTCGTGCTGGTGGACCTGTATGCCGATGGAACCGACCAGGCATCCGAGGACAACCAGGCGATGGAACTCGCCAAGTTCCAAACGGTGGCCGAGCCGTATTACGCCATCATGGACCCGGATGAAAAGGTGATCGCGACGTTTCCCGGCCTGACCAAGCACCCGCAGGAGTTTTTGACGTTTCTGGCGAAAGGGACGGCGGCGGCTCCCGCAAATCCGACCTCGGCCGCGGCGGCGCCCGCACCAGCGTCTGCGCAGGCTGGTGGTTTACCCCAGGTGAACAAGCTGGATGGCGGCGCGCTCGACACGGCGTCGTTGGGCGGCAAGGTCGTGGTCGTCAATTTCTGGGCGACCTGGTGCGTGCCCTGCATCGCGGAGATTCCCACCTTCAACAGGTTAAACCGGGAGTTTGGACCGAAGGGCGTAGTATTCGTCGGCGTCTCGATGGATCAGGAAGGCGCCGAGCGCGTCCGGCCATTTCTCAAGAAACACGCCATGGACTACACCGTCGCGCTCGGCTCCGACGCTGTCAGCGACCAGTTCCACCTGTCGGAACTTCTGCCGGTTACGGTGGTTTTCGACCGGTCCGGGAAACAGCTCAAGCGGTTCGAAGGCCTGGTTCCCGAATCCGAGCTGCAATCGGTAGTCGAGCACGCACTGTGATTGAGGCTGCCGCGTCCCGACTCTTCGGGACGCTTGTCGGGCGTGCACAGGGTCGTTGGCGGCGAAGGGTCTTCCAGGCTGCCAAGCCGGCACTCCATGTCGGC
>Ga0335081_10021562_pt1 | contig 10425 bp, 8 predicted proteins | sample Lox_Sample_35_FD_206713 | JGI IMG/M metagenome (GOLD analysis project Ga0335081, IMG submission 206713) | Soil microbial communities from Loxahatchee National Wildlife Refuge, Florida, United States - Lox_Sample_3.5 | ecosystem: Environmental > Terrestrial > Soil > Wetlands | place: USA: Florida...
AGCGCTTCCTTCTGATCCGCAGACACGAACAACGAGGTCACGGTCGCGGTCAGGAACGCGAGGAACGTCACTCCACAGACGATCACGACGCAGCCGAGGACGCGGCCCCACGCGGAGTGCGGAACGATGTCGCCGTAGCCGACAGTTCCGAGCGTGACGACCGACCACCAGATCCCGTCGCCGAGGGTGTGGAAGTCCTTGTGGTCGATCAGCCTGGCAATCGAGCCCGTAACGAGGGCCAGCACCGTGATTGCGCCCATCAGGAATGGCAGAACCCTGCGGGTTGCGACAGCATGCTCGGCCCGCCGCCGGACCAACCGCTCCCGCGGGACACCCTCGGCGGAGCCCGGCGCGTCCGTCAACCCGCCACCGCCCTGATCGCGCCCGAGCCACTCCGATGCCGAACTCGGTCAGTCCCCGTCAGGCGGCAGGCGGTCTCTGCAGTGGCTGTGGACATGAGTGACATTCGTTCGGCCAAGCGAACGGACTAGATCGGTCTGATCTTGCGTTTGTTCGGCTCGACACTAAGAAGGGGCTCGTCGGCGCGCGTCGCCCATTTCGGGCGAATGTGGGCCTGGGGAGAAGGATGGATCGGTCCAGCCGAGGCAGGGCCGCCGGCCCGCTTCCGGCACTCGTCCGTTGCGGCCGTCGCTGTTGTGCCTTTAGGCGTCGAGTGCGTCGTCGACGTCGTACCCGAGCGCGAGGCCGAGCTTGGGCGCCTCTGCGACTGAGCGGTCGACTCCGACCGTCGGGGCAACTGCGGCAAGGACCGCAACGATCTCCTCCGGCGTCGCGCCGCCGAGGCGCGCAAGCTCTGCGGCGCGACGGTATGACGGCACCGACCCGCCTGCGGCGATCAGCGCGGCGATTCGAACAAGCCCACAAGCCCGATAGTCAAGCGTCGCTTCGGCGGATGGACCGTCATGATCCGACTGCATCCACTCGACGACGGTGTCGTCGCGAACCGCAATCCGCCGTAACGTCATGCGGTAGTCGCTCACCCGCACATTAGGCCCGCAGGAGGGCGAGAGCGCATCACCCGTTATGTCCTAACTTGACCCGCGGGACGAATACCGAGGCGTCGAGAAGCCCCAACTCCACCGCCCGCTCGACCGCCTCGCTCCGTGACGAAGCACCGAGCTTGCGATATATCGCGGTGACATGGGATTTAACGGTGTGACGGCTGAGGAAGAGCCGCTCACCGATCTCGTCGAGTGTCAGGTAGGTCGCAAGCAGTGGGAGAATCCGGAGCTCTGCGGCTGTGAGGCTCGCGGCCCAGTTCCAGTTCTTGGTCGTGAGTGCGCCGACCTGCGTCTCCAGCCGTGCAATGTCGTCCAGCAGCACACCGAGAGACGGCCGACGGGCCTGGATCTCCTTGATCTCCATCAGCAGCGTTCGACAGGCGACCTCGTCAAGTAGCCCGAGAGCGACGTGGGCCAACTCGAGCCGCACCCGCACCGCCCCCCAGGGGAGCGCCCAGGTCAGCAGGGGCCGAAGACTCTGCGCGCGCATGAGCTCCCGGCCTGCGCGTTCGTGATCGCCTTCGACCAACGAGAGCCTGGCAAGCGCGGCGACGGCCATCCCGTGAGTCGCGTAGCTGCCCAGGGGCGGCCCCGGCAGCATCTGAACCACCGCGAGCATCTCGCGTGCAGCGGCGAGGTCGCCCCGTTCGAGCGCGAGCAACGCTCGTTGACCCATCACCTGGGTTGTCAGCGGATCCGCACCCGCCGACTGCGCCAGCTCGAGCGCGACGTCCCACTCACGCTCGGCCGCGTCGCTATCGCCGCTCATCCGTGCAGCGCAGCCGAGCAACAGGTGCGCGTAACGACGCCACATGCTGCCCGGGGCGAGGCTTTCGAGCGCCTGCTCCGAATCGGCGCGCATCCGCTCAGGCCCGTCAGGACACAGGCCCGCCCGGAGCACGGCCACCCAGGAGGCAACCGAGGCACTGCGATCGACCAGCTGGCCCGTATATCCGTCGGCGCCTAGCTCGGCCGCTCGAAGCCACCTCTCTGCCTCGTGTGGTCGGCCCGAGTAGGCGTTACCCCACGCCCCGAGGACCGCGACCGGGGTGTGCTGCTCGAGGAGGCGGTCATCGTCGAACCAGCCAAGCCACTCCGTGGCCGTGGCGATACGGCCGCTGTTGTACACCGGCAGGGCCGCCCGCTGAATAAGCCCATCGAGCAACTCGTGGTCGCGCGCTTCTGCTGCATAGCGAATCGCCGTCTCCGGATCGCCCGACTCGAGCGTCCACAGGGCCGCACGGTGGTTGAGGGTACGCACGCGTTCATCCCCTTGCCGCCTCAACTCTCGCCCGAGCAGATCCCGGAACAGGGTGTGATACCGCCAGCGCTGCCCATTTCGGTCGAGCTGCAGCACGAACTGATTCGACCGCGTGAGCCGATCGAGCCGCTCGGCCGAGTCAGTACGTTCAAGGATCGCGTCGCAAAGCGGAGCGGACAGTTGGTCGAGCACGGACGTCGCCGTCAAGAACTCGGCGTCGTCCGGGCTGAGCCTCTGAAGCAGCTCCTCACGGAAGAAGTCACCGATGAACGAATCGTCCCCGCGCAGCTCACGAACAGATACCGTCGGCCCCCCGGACCGGAGCGCGAGCGCTCCCAGGTAAAGCCCGGCCGCCCAGCCCTCGGTGCGCTCCCAGATCTCGGTGACCTCATCCGTCTCGAGCCGAACGTCGGCCGACTCGAGGAGCGTCGATGCCTCTGACCGATCGAGCGAAAGGTCGTTCGCACCAAGCTCGAGCAGGCGCACCCGGGCCCGAAGCCGGCCGAGGCCGACCGGCGGCTCGGTTCGGCTGCTGAGGACGACCGTCGATCCTTGCGGGACCCGGTCACACAGCAGACCGATCGCGTCGAGGCTCTCGCGGCCACCGACACGATCCAGATCGTCGAGAACCAGCACCATCGGGGTTGTCGTCGACGCAAAAGCGAGAGCGAGCCGGGGCGTCCCCACCCGACGCATGGACTCCGGCGCGCTCAACGCGTCGAAGACGTCGGCCGCCAGGGGTTCGACGGAGTCGAAAGCAGCCGCCAGATATGCGAGACACGAAGTCGGATCGTCATCGGACTCGTCGAGCGTGACCCACGCAAACGGTCGCGGGTCCTCCTTCTCCCATTGGCGCAGAAGAGTCGTCTTGCCATACCCAGCCGGGGCGACCACGGTGACTAGCGGCGACTGTGTCGCGAGGAGTCGCTCGACGAGCCCGGTTCGGAGCACCTCGCTGGGGGGTGCCGCCGGCGAGGCAAGCTTGGCCTCGTCCAGGCTGAACGGCGCGCGTGGCCGTGTCAAGGTGCTCATCTCAGCACCTCCAGGCAGACCGTGCGCGCACCAATACCCGAAGCGCGCGCGACATCAGAGCCGTCGGGAGAAAGCATCCGTCGATCCTACGGCGCGAACGCGAGAAACTATGCGTGGAAACTACGGAGGACGTCTGCGAGGCTGCCCGGGTCGCTGCCACTTCTGTACGCGCCTTTTTCGGCTCGCACAGGTTGAGATCCAAGCCGGACCCACTGGGGCTGCCGGAGTCGATGGGAGCACGTCACGCCCCTGCGCTTGCAGCCTCCGCGTCCTTCTTCGCCTTCTTCGCGGCCCTGTGCTCGGCCTGCTTCTCTTTCGCCTGGGTGTAGGAGCTCTCGACCAGCTGCTTGCCGCCGGTCCAGCCGAACGCCCAGGCCATCAGCACGATCCCGAGCAGGACGTTCCAGGCGGTCGAGACGAGCTGCTGCGCGACCGAGTACGCGGTCGCGTTCGTCGAGCTCGTGATCCCCTTCAGCGACGCGACGTTGAACGCCTGCGTCACGCCGACGCCGCCCGGCGTGACCGAGGTGACGTTCGCGATCGAGTTGCCGCCGACGACGCGCATCAGCGTGTCGAAGCTGACGGGGATGCTGTACGCGCTGAGGAACACCGCGATCACGCCGAGCATCGCCGCCCAGCCGATGAGCGAGGGCAGAAAGACCCGCCCGAAGTAGGCGCCGGGATGGACGAGGATCTGGCCGCCCTGCTTCGCCTCGTCCCACCACCTCACCACGCGCGGCCAGAGCGTGTGGATGACCCAGATGACGAGGAGCGTGCCGCCGATCAGCACGATCGCCGTCGCCCACGGGTGCTCGTGCACGAACGAGAACTTGATGTCGAACGAGCCGCCGACGCTAAGGAAGAGATAGAGGTAGACGAAGGCGCCGATCAGCGTGAAGAAGATCTTCTCGACCGCGTAGCCGCCGAGGATGCCCGCGAACGTCGCGCCCGCGATGAACATCGTGAACATCAGCAGCATCATCAGCGTGCCGAGGTTCGCAGGCAGGATGCAGTTCAGCCCGACGGAGGCCGCGTACGCGGCGAGCACCTCACGCCGGCGCACGCCGGCGTCGGGATAGCCGTAGCGCAGGATCGAGAACCATGCGTACGCCGTCGCGACCGTCTGCACCGTCAGCAGGATGCAGCCGGCGACGATGTACTCGATCGAGATCGTCGTCAGCGTGTCCCACAGCTGCTTGAACCAGCTGCGGATGTTCCAGCCGAGCAGGTCTGCCGCCGCGCCGATCACGAGGATGATCAGCGCGCCGACGAGCCAGCGCCGCCAGCGGAACCCGTGCTTCGGCGCCGGCGCCTCCGTTGCGGCCGCGCTCACCGCGGCGCCTCCGCGTACAGCGCGACGATCTCGGCGGGCGCGCGTCCCTGCCGCAGCAGCTCGCCCATGGTCCGCATCGGCCCGTCGACGTGGTGGAAGAAGGTCTTGTAGCCGGCGCAGAGGTAGTTCAGCCCTGGCTCCCCGTCGGGCGTCTCGATGAAGCGGTCCTTCGGGCAGCCGCCGTGGCAGGCGAAGCGGACGTCGCACTCGACGCAGTAGCGCGGCAGCGTGTCGCACTTGTCGAGTCCGAACTGCCGCTGCTGCTGCGACGAGACGAGCTCGAGCATGTGGCGGTCCTCGATGTTCCCGAGCCGATAGCTCGGCTCGACGAAGTGGTCGCACGAGTAGAGGTCGCCGGTGTGCTCGAGCGCGAGCGCGAGGCCGCACGTCTCGGAGTGGACACACAGGCCGGGCGGCTCGCCGACCCAGTTCGCGAGCGCGACGTCGAACATCTGCACGAACACCTCGCCGACGTCGCGCCGCACCCACTCCTCGAACACGTCGACGAGGAAGCGGCCCCACTGCTCCGCCGTGACCGACCGCGACGACACCTGCGTCCCCGTCTGGGTGTACAGCGGCCGGTCGCGCCACGACGACCAGGGCTCCGTGTCGTCGACCCGCTCCACGATCGGGATGAGCTGGACGAAGCTCGCGCCGCATTCGTCGCGCAGGAAGCGGTACACCTCCGCGCCGCGATCCGCGTTGGCCGCGTGCACCGTCGTCAGCGCGTTCCACTCGACGCCGGCGTCGCGCAGGTGGCCGAGACCGCGCATCACCTGGTCGAACGAGCCGGCGCCGCCCTTGTTCACTCTGTAGGCGTCGTGCAGCTCGCGCGGCCCGTCGATGGAGATCCCGACGAGGAAGCCGTGCTCGCGGAAGAACGCGGCCCACTCCGCGTCGAGCAGCGTCCCGTTGGTCTGGATCGTGTGCTCGGCGCGCTGCCCGGGCCGCAGGTACCGGTTTGCGAGCTCGACCGAGCGGCGGAAGAAGTCGAGCCCCATCAGCGTCGGCTCGCCGCCCTGCCAGGCGATCGTCACCACCGGGGAGCGCGCGTGCGCCTCGATCAGCTGGCGGAGGTACGTCTCGAGCAGGTCGTCCGCCATCCGGAACCGCGACCCCGGGTACAGCATCTCCTTCGAGAGGAAGAAGCAGTAGGAGCAGTCGAGGTTGCAGACCGCTCCGGTCGGCTTCGCCAGCAGGTGGAACGCCGGAGGTGGGGCGACGGACGCGATCCCGGGACCGTACATGCGGGACCAGCCTGCCAGGTGCCGGGCACATTCTCGTGACGAAGTGCCTGGCACTTCGCGGCCCTGAAGTGCCAGGCACCTCGCAGTCCCGAGGTGCCAGGCACCTGGAGAAGGCACCTGGAGACGGCCGGCGCGAAGACGACGACGGGCTAAAGCTGCGCGAGCGCGTCCGCGAGCACGTCGACCGCGACGTCCACGTCCTCGTCGCTCGTCAGCTCGTCCGCGTGGTGCGAGACGCCGCCGTTCTGGCTGCGCACGAACAGCATCCCGCACTCGACGCCCGCGGCCGCGAGGATCCCCGCGTCGTGGCCTGCGCCCGAGGCGAGGCCGATCGGCGGAAGACCGCGGGCCACGATCGCCTCGTGCAGGACGCGGCGCACGGCGTCGGACATCGCGACCGGCTCGACGCGGTAGGTCGGCTCGAGCCCGAGCGCGTCGATCAGCTCCTGGAGCCGCTCCGGGTCGGGGGCGCGCGCGTCGACGGAGACGACGACCCGCTCGGGGATGACGTTCGGCGCGCCGGGTTCGACGACCAGCCGTCCGACGGTCGCGACCGCGCCGTCGATCTCGCTCGCGGTGTCGCAGATCTGGAGGATCAGCTCCGCGGCGGCGACGAGCGCGTCCGAGCGGCCCGCCATCGGCATCGTGCCGGCGTGCCCGGCCTGGCCGTGCGTCTCGATCTCGCCGCGGGCGAGGCCGGTGATCCCGGTGACGACGGCGAGCGGCTGCTCCGCCTCGAGCAGCACCGGGCCCTGCTCGATGTGCAGCTCGACGTAGCGACGCGGGAGCTTCCCGGACGCGGCCCGCGCGCGGGAGCCCGCGCAGCCGCGCTCCTCGTCGCGAAACGCGACGACGGCGCCGCGGCGGTTCCGGTCGACCGCCTCGAGCCCGGCGACGACGCCGAGCATGCCGTCGTACTTGCCGCCGCCCGGAACCGAGTCGAGGTGGGAGCCGGTCCAGAGGTCGTCGTCCACGCCGCTCCGGCCGATCAGGTTGCCCGCCTCGTCGACCTCGACCGTGAGCCCCGCGTCCTCCATCCAGCCGCGCGCGAGCGCGTGTGCCGAGTCCTCCTGCTCGGAGTAGCCGATCTTGTCGCCGAGCGCGTAGAGCGCATCGAGGCGGTCGAGGACGCGGGAGCGGGCCATGGACTCGCGGGGGAGACTATCCGGGAGCTCGGGCGCCTCACCCTCTGGCAAGGCGCCCGGCCGATCTCCTTCCGCGAGGTCTAGGCCCCGACCTTCTCCGGGGCCGGCACGATCCGGATGTACGGCTTCGGCGACTCCCAGCCGTCGGGCCACAGCTCCTTCGCCTGCTCGTCCGAGACGGAGCCGGCGATGAAGACGTCGTCGCCCTCCCGCCAGTTCACCGGCGTCGCCACCTTGCGGCTCGCGGTCAGCTGCAGCGAGTCGATCACGCGCAGCACCTCGTCGAAGTTGCGCCCGGTCGTCATCGGGTAGACGAGGATCAGTTTCACCTTCTTGTCCGGCCCGATCACGAACACGTTCCGGACGGTCTGGTTGTCGGCCGGCGTCCGCTCGAGCGGGTTGCCCGACGTGCTCGCCGGCAGCATCCCGTACAGCTTCGAGACGTTGAAGTCGGCGTCGCCGATCATCGGGTAGTTCGGCGCGACGCCCTGCGTCTCCTCGATGTCGGCCGCCCAGGCCGCGTGCCGCTCGACCGGGTCGACGGACAGGCCGATGATCTTCACGCCGCGCTTGTCGAACTCCGGCTTGATCTTCGCCATGTAGCCGAGCTCGGTCGTGCAGATCGGGGTGAAGTCCTTCGGGTGCGAGAACAACACCGCCCACGAGTCGCCGATCCAGTCGTGGAACGAGATTCGGCCCTCGGTCGTGTCCGCCTCGAAATCGGGTGCCGTATCGCCAATCTGCAACGCCATTCGACTCCTCCTGGTAGCTCGCTCTGTGCCTTCTACCAAACGATACGGGCGCGCGCAGCCTTCCCGGCCCCGGGTTGTCCGGGAAGCCGGGAAGGGCGGGAGGCGGCCCCCGAAGGGGCTACATCGGTCTCTGCGTCAGGACGGTGAACGCGTTGCCGAGGTTCGGCCAGTACGGCGGCTGGACGAACAAGAGGTTCGGGTCGTAGTTGTAGTTACGGGAGTTGAACTCACCGGCCATGCTGATCGCTCCGGCCGACTGCCCGTAGACCGCGGTCGACCCGTAGATCGTCATCACGCACTTCGTGCCGGTGCTGCAGACGGAGTGGCAGCTCGTCGGGCTGCCGCAGTTCGGGTCGGCGGTGAAGGGGCCGTTCAACGCGAACTGGGCGCTCCAGATCGTGATGTTCCCGTTCGAGTCGGGAGCCCACTGGGCGATGTAGATCGTCCCCGTCGCCTCGACGCCGAGGACGTCGACGCCGTTCGTGTTGTACGTCACGTTGCCGCCGTAGATGATGTTCCCGGCGGTCGCGACCGTGACGAGGCCCTTGACGACGCCGGAGACGATGATGTCGACGGGCGAGTAGATGGCGCCGTTCGTCGGAACCGTCTTCGTCGTGGCGGTGCCGCAGACGGGCGGGTTCGATCCGTCGTAGTCCGCGTAGATCGTCGGGCTGCTCCCGCCGGTCGAGTACTTCTTGCACGACGAGACGAGCACGGTGCCGTTCGACTGGAAGACGAGCTTCCACGCGTCGACGTTGTAGCTCTGGCTGCTGAGGTTCGCGTTCGTCGGATCGGTCGCCGCGAGCGTGATGCCGCCGTTCGAGGCTGCGCCCTGAACCGAGCTGAAGGTGGTCGAGAAGTTGCTGAACGGGACCGCCGTGCAGTTGTTGAGCTTGCAGAGCGCCGTCGGCGTCGTGTTCTTGTCGTACTTCTGCGCGCCGTTCTGCATCGAGCAGCCCGAGCAGTTGACCGTGCCCTCCGAGTAGAGGTTCGCCTTCGCCGTCCCCTGGTGCGTCAGCGTGCCCGCGGTGCCGTTCTTGTCCTCGCCGACGAAGATCGGCCCGGTCGTCGTCGCCGTCGTTCCGTAGGTGATGCTCGTCGCGAGGAACGCCTGGAAGTCCGCGAGGCTCGACGGGCGGATCTGGGTCTCGATCGTCTTCCACGTCGTGATGTCGGTGCTGCCGACGCACGCCGTGTTGTTCGTGTTGAACTGGCACGGCCGGCCGGTGACGTCGATCCGGGTGATCACCGACGCCAGACCCGAGAGGCTCGTGTTCGGCGCGTTCACCTGGATCAGGTACTGGTAGCCGCTCGGGAGCGTGTACCACCCCGTGTCGCTGGCGAGGGACGTCTTGTAGCTCCACGTGCTCCCGGACGTCCAGTCGACGTCGGCGCACGTCGGGACCTTGCTCACGAGCGTCGCGCAGCTGTTGGGATGCGCGTTGTTGCCCGAGTCCCAGCGCGTCGCCTCGCCCTTCGCGAGCTGTCCATACTCGAACGCGGTGCCCTGCGCCTCGGTGAGGTCGGCGAGGTATGCGTCGGTGCCGGCCTCTGCCGCCTGGTACGAGCCGTCCTTGTTGGCGTCGCGCCGGCTCGTGCTGCTCTCCTGCTGGGCGAGCGTCATCAGCCCGATGGAGGTGATGGTGACGAGCGCCATCAGTGCAACCGCGATGATGATCGCGAAGCCGCTCTCATCGCCGTGTGCCCGCCGAAGAATCGTGCGAAGGATCATGAGGTCCCCCTGATGGTCACCATGTCCGAGACGACGAACTTGACCGGCTGGCTCCCGCCGCTCGAGAGCTCGAGCGTGATGATCACCGTGAGGATCCCGGCGGGGGCCGCAACCTGCGATGGACTCCCCGTGAAGGTCTGTGGCTTCCACGGGTACGTCCCGGTGGTGCCGGACCATCCGGTGCCCGACTGCGGGTTGTTGATCGTGTTCGTCACATCGGACCCGTCGTAGTAACAGAAGACTCCCGGCACGGCCGTCGGCGTCTGCGGGACGCAGTTGTTGCCCGCATTGATGACCTTCCCGGACAGCCCGACGACCGTGATCCACGGGCTCATCCCGGTGCCGGGCCATGCCCACTGGGACGTGCCGCCGCAGGTGAGGCAGGACGCGGTCGGGAACGTGTTCGTGGTCGTCATCGACTGCCGCTGCAGCAGGCCGGCGGTCGTCACCTGATACGAGATCTCGCGAAGGTGGAACGAGCTGCCCGTCGTCGCGCTCGTCGGGTACTCGTCCGGAGAGTAGAACGTGAGCGTGCTCGGCCCGGCGAAGGCGATGACCGAGGACCCGTCTCCGGTGAAGCCGCCGCGCAGCTCGTTCGCCATGATGCCGAGCGCGTTGCGGGCCTCCACCTGGAGGGTCGTGATCTCCTGCTGCTGGCTGCTCTTGTTCGAGATCGTCGTCAGCATGATCACGAGGCCGCCCATGACGATGAGCATGATCGGCATCGCCACCACCAGCTCGATGAGCGTGAAGCCGCGCTCCTCGCGCAGCGCGAGTCGCTCGCGGAGCCGGGTCAACTGATCGTCACCGTGACGGACGCGGGAGAGGTGGAGCCCGTGGTCAGGGCGACCGTGTTACTCCCCTTGGTCGCGCCCATGTCGTTGGCGCTCGCCGTGAAGGT